>Ga0137366_10001576_pt1 | contig 16949 bp, 17 predicted proteins | sample SagtaG_8_FD_104938 | JGI IMG/M metagenome (GOLD analysis project Ga0137366, IMG submission 104938) | Vadose zone soil microbial communities from Sagehorn Ranch, Mendocino, California, USA - Sage1_L_60_16 metaG | ecosystem: Environmental > Terrestrial > Soil > Vadose zone | place: USA...
AGACCTTAAAAAGCTACAAAAAAAATAAACCTGGCGTATATTCTCATGATCCGTTGGAAGCTTACCAACGGCTAATAATCGCGCCGCTTGGGGTAGGCGGTGTCGGACAACAGAAATTACCCCAAAGAACCTAGGGAGGTTCCGTGACTCATTCTCACCCGCGTTCGACGCGGTGGCAGCCGTGTGCTGTCACCACACTGCCGTTCCTTCTCACCTTCGAAGTCTTTGTCCAGACCCTGGCCACACTCAAGGAGGCAACATGAAAACCGTGTACCTTTCAACGATGCTTCTGGCCAAGGTGCTCTTACTCGTTCCGATCGTCGCGTACGCCGGTGAAGCGGGCCAGGGAGCCATTTCAACTCCAAATTTCATATCCAACGGAGTTGTCATCTTTTACACGTCCGGCACGCGCACCAACGTTCCAGCTTGCGCCACCCTCGCTAACCGATTCGCCATCAACGGGGCAACGGCTGGCGGACGGGTCCAAGTCGCGGGACTGCTTTCAGCGTACGCGCAAGGCAAACAAGTGGTCGTCATCGGCACCGGAAGCTGTCCGGACTGGGGCGATACCGAAAGCATCTCTTATTTTTATGTCGTTTCCTGAAAGTCGCTGCGGACCGAGCAGCAATTGAGAGGAGGTTGTAAAAATGTTCAAGACGATAAGAATCCTGGGGATATCCCTTGTATTGGCAACACTTCAAATATCCCACAGTTACGCCGCCGGATATGTTGGGGAAGGAACAATTGCGTTCATGCAGAACGCATATGGGCAATGGATCATGACAACAAATGGGTTGAACACGAATCCAGATAATTGTTCGATAAACATAGTAATGCTTGCTCAAACACATAGCCAATACAAAGAGGTGTACAGCTTCTTGCTCAGTGCGTATATCGCTCAGAAGAAGGTCAACATATATGTAGATGGCTGTCACACCGCTGGCTATAAATTGTTCAGTTTTGTGTATACAAACTGGAACCCTGGGCCGTAACTGCATCTGGCGTACTTACCGGAGGAAAAAAGCTACTCAACAGGGGATGACCCGCATGAGGATCTCAAACGCATTCTCCCTGGGACTGGTGCTGTTTTTTTCAGTGGTGGGATTGCCGCAGACAAGCTCGGCCCAAACAGAACCCGACCTTCAGTATTACAAGGAGCCCGGTATCTACCCGACTCGCTCCTACCTGAATCAACATTTCAGCGAACACATCGACCCGTTTACCGGTCGACTTCAGCTCCACTATGTCGATCTGTTCATCCCGGGGAATGGAGGTTTTGATCTCGAGATCACGAGGTCGTACACCAATGTCGACGACTCCATCACTCTCGAGACGCCGGTGCCGTTTGGATTAGGCTGGACGGTGCACTTCGGGCGTGTCCTGCGCCAATCCAACATTTCTCTGTGCGATGTCGATCGGGCCGGAGGTAATCAGATGCCGGTGTTGGAGTTGCCGAATGGGAGCCGTCAGATTCTGTTCAGGGACGACTACTCGCCGTTCGTCGGGACGGCTGGCTTTATTACTACGACGAGATGGCGGGCCGAATGCATGCCCGGGCTTGTCACTGGGCTTCGCGTTTTCGCGCCCAACGGGACCCGCTATGAAATGACGGAGCGAGGCAATGCGCCAAGCGGCCAAAACGCCTGGTACACCACCAAGATCACCGACCGCAACGGCAATTCGGTGTCCATTAGTTACACGAGTCTATCGGGCAACGTGGTCCCGAGCAGCATATCGACATCCGACGGCCGATCGGTCACCTTTAGCTACAGCGGCACCGACTTTAACGCGCACCTGACGTCTATCAGCGATGGACTGCGGACTTGGCAGTACACCTACAAGCAGGTGGTAGGCGTGGTGGGCCTGTGGCTTCTCGCCGAAGTCGTTCCTCCCGCTGGAGGTTCGTGGAAGTACGCCTACAAGGAAGCCTTCGACAACATTCCTGGTCTGTATTCGATCAAGACATTGACTTATCCCCAGGGCGGGACGATCAATTACACCTATACCTCCGTGATCTTCAATTCGGGGGCTTCAACGGTGGTAACAAACACCGCGGTCAGCCAGAAGACTGCCTCTGGGGGCACGTGGACGTTCAGCTATACCCCATCAACGGGATTTGGAATTAACGACAAGACCACCGTCAACACGCCGAGCGGAACCATCACCTACGAGCACATCGGGTACAACACGGTCGGGGTCGGGACGAAGTGGCAATTCGGTTTGCTCATCAGCAAGCAGATCGGCACCGAGCAGACGGAAACCTATGCATGGACTAGCCAGACCATATCCAATCAGAGCAACGTTCGGCCAGGCAGTACTTTGGCGTTCGATACAACTGCCAACGCACCGGTTCTTTCTCAAAGAGCGATCGCTAGAAATGGCAATACCTACACCACCGCCTACTCGGTCTTCGACACTTTCGGCAACGCTCAGTCGGTCGCGGAGTCATCCACCGGATTTTCTCGCACCACGACTTTGACCTATGCCATCAATACAAGTCTCTGGAAAATACGCCAAGTCAAGGACGAGACGTTTGACGTTGGGTTCTCGATCGGTCGGACGATTGATCCGAACGGCAATGTGACCCAGGAGACAAGGTTCGGCGTTACGACAAACTACGCCTACGACCCGCAAGGAAACCTCTCCACGCGCACCAACGCCCGCGGCAAGGTCGCCACTTTCTCCAATTACTCTCGCGGCATTCCACAATCCGAAACGCATCCGGTGAGCAGCATGAAGGGCATCACCACTACGCGCGTGGTGAACCCGGCCGGGACCGTGGGGTCGGAAACGGACGGCAAAGGCGACAAGATCAGCTACACCTATGACGGTCTCAGTCGTATTACGGGCATCACCTACCCGCGCGTAGGCTCGGCAAACGTCGTCGTGTCCTGGGCCCCCGCATCCATGACGCTTACACGCGGCACGTTTACTCAGACCACGAACTACGACGGATTCGGCCGCATTAGCTCCACCACAAAAACCGCTCAGTTCTGGCCTTCACAGACTGCCACGGTCACGTTCAGATACGACGAGCTGGGTCGTAGGACGTTCCAGTCGTACCCCAGCTCCGCTCTGGGCACCACCTACTTCTACGACGTGCTCGATCGGGTAAAGACGGTGACCCATGGCGACACAACAAGGCGAATCTATACCTACAACCCGACGTCGGTCACCGTCAATAACGAGCGCGGCGTCGACCAAGTCGCCTCCTATCGGGCATTCGGCGATCCAGACAAGCGGGAGCTGATCGGCATCTCCGTCCCCGTCTTGTCCAGCGTCAATCTTTCCATCGTTAGAAATTCGATCGGTCAAATCCGGAGCGTCTCGCAAGGAATACGCACCCGCACGTACGAATACTATCCCGCTACGAACTTCCTAAGGAGGATCAATGACCCGGAAACCGGTGACACAATCTTTGGGCGCGACGAAGTCGGCAACATGACTTCCAGGCAAGTCGCATTGTCACCCATGACGACTTACGCGTACGACGACTCGGATCGTCTGACGGGCATTAATTACCCATCTCCGACGCCTGCAGTGACCAGGACCTACTACGACGACGGGATGCTGCAGGATGTCATGAACGGCATCGCGTCTCGGCATTTTGAATACGACCCCAACAAGAACCTGACGCTGGAGCGTTTGGTAATCGACGGCGGGAGCTTCGAGGTTCGTCACACCTATGGAGCGAATGACGGTCGGGACACGACCTCCTATCCGTCCGGCACGGTCGTCAACTTTGCAAGTAATGGCTTCGGACGTCCCACGCAAGCAACGCCTTTCCTGAACGGCGTCGACTTCCACCCGACAGGGGAAGTCAAGACGATCGCCTACGCCAATGGAGTGACGACATCGGTCACATTGACCTCAAGCCGCCTCTGGCCTCAGCGATTCACCTCGCTGAAGAGCGGGACAACCACTGTGGCCGACTTCCAATACTCGCTCTACGACGGATTGGGAAACGTCACGAAATTCGAGGATTTTTTCGAGCCGGCCAACACGATCCCGAGCCTGGGATATGACCAAGTCGATCGGCTGCTGAGTTGGGATGACAGCAGCGCTCCCGCAGTTCAAAGGCGCTTCGGCTACGACGGTGTCGGTAACCTCACCTCGCAGAGCGTGGGCAGCAGTGTGATGACCTACTCCTACGATGCGAGCAATCGTCTGAACAGCATTAGCGGCACAGGCGGAGCAAGGTCCTACCCGTCGTTTTCGTACGACGTGTACGGAAATGTCATGAATAACGGCAGCCAGTCGTTCGCCTACGACGACGCCGGGAACATGACCTGCGCCCGGTGCGGGCAGGTCGATGCATCCGGATACTTGTACGACGGGCTGAACATACGGGTCCGGGCACAGAAAAGCGGTGCGACCACATATTTCACTTACGGGCTTGACGGCAATCTGCTGTCCGAGCTGACGCTCGGTGCCGGCGGTGGGGTCGATCTCAGGGATTACGTCTATCTTGCAGGTCGCCAGGTAGCGGTCAGGGCCTCTACCCAGGTACCCAGCACCGTAACTTCCTCGTCCGGCTCCATCTCCGCCACCGCGGGCAGCAGCGTTACCCTCACCGTCAACGTATCCGGCGCTTCCCCCACTGGAACGGTAACGTTCACGCTGGGAAGCACGGTCCTCGGAACAGCCAACGTCGTCAACGGCTCAGCCAGTCTGACGGTCTCCGGCCTGCCCGTCGGAAATAACACGATCGTCGCGACGTATTCGGGAGACGCAAACAACACTTCCGGCAGCACGACATTATCCGTGAACGTCTACGACCTGAGCTGGTTGCCTGCAATCCTTCAGCTCCTTCTCGATGACTGACAGAACGAACAGGACATAAGGAACAGTCATGACAACAAAACTGCTTGAGCGGATGAACCCGATCCTGATTACCTGGATTTTTCTCAGCCTGCTGGGCGTGAACCCTGCCTCAACGACGGAAACCGTCACCTACCTGCACACCGATATGGCCGGCAGCCCCATCGCAGCCACCGATTCGGCGGGCAACGTTTTCTGGCGGGAGAACTATCGGCCGTACGGAGAGCGAACCAAGAATCAGCCAGCCTCGGCAGGCAACCGGCAGTTCTTCCACGATAAGCCCTTTGATCAGGACTCTGGGCTGAGCTACTTCGGCGCGCGCTACTACGATCCGGTTGTCGGGCGGTTTATGGGGGTGGATTCGCAGGGATTCGATGAGAAGAACCTGCACAGTTTCAATCGGTACGCCTATGGGAATAACAATCCGTACAGATATCTGGACCCGAATGGCAGATGGCCAATCGATCAGCATCAGAGTTCGATCCTGCGTGTTATCAGATTGAAGGTGCCTGCTGAACGAGCTGCGCTGCTTCGACAACAAGCGATAATAGACCAGAATCAGAGCAACGCGGTTCAATTTAAGCATGCCCTGTCAATTCCAGGGCAGACTCCACTTGAGGCGTGGGTAGCGGCGAATAATTTCGTAAGAGATGAAATCCGCGCGGCACGGGCCTTATACGCCGCCAGCCAAAACATCGAGGCTATGAATCGTCTCGGCAACGCCATTCATACAATGCAGGACGCGACATCACCTGCGCACGAGGGGTTTCAGATGTGGGACGAGAATTGGTCTCTCACGAGAGAGAAAAGAGAGCATTATGAGAGGGAATCCCATACTCCTTCGCCGACTGAAATTAATGAAATAGATACGGCAACGCGAACGGCATGGGAATTGTTTAAGAGCAATCAGCCATTGCCACATGAGATTTTGCCGCGCCCGTGACCATGGTCGGAAAATACAGAGCAGTTCTGACTACCGGCGTGGCATTATTGCTGACCCTATGCTCATACCTTGTGAACAATTATCCTGAGGCTCCGCTAAAGCTAAGACCGATAGTCGATGTCTTGGATGTAATTCAGAGGCCAGCAAAACTTGCCGGTTTTTTCGCAAGCGGTAACCCGCATATACCAAACGAGACGGTCATATATCTCGTCTTGTTTATCACCTACTGGATGCTCGTTGGTATCGTCATATGGCTCGCAAGTTTGGTGCTAACGAGAAAGAAGCGTTTGTGAGAGCAGTAAAAGAAGACAGACCACAGAACCGTCTAAGGGGAAACGCATAAAACATCTGAAATAGAGAAAAATTGATCGGCCTTCATCGAGGGGAATCCGACAGCTCGGATCCACGAAATAACGTAGAAAAATCTGGTCACGCCATTTTTGAGAACGACGTAGTGCGAGTTGCAAGCGTCCATTCGCAGGCCAGCGCCCAACGTCATAAGAACAACGACATTTAGCGGAGGTAGAACGTGAACAACCGGTTAACTCATCCTGTACTCAGTGCCGTTTGGTTACTGCTCCTCGCGCTTTACTCTGTACAAGCGCACGCTCAGCCTAGGGGACCGTATGATTTGCCCGATCACGTTGTCGTCACACACATCGTCTTGAAGTTCCATGAAGGGTCGGGCATGCGTGCGGGCGCAGCAGGACTCGCGCGCGAACGGCGCACGCCCACGCCTCCGGGTATAACCGAGGCAGACGTGCACGCTGACGCACAATCGATCAACGCGCTGGCAAAAGCCAATGCGCTGACGATCAAGCGGAGATTCCAGAGCTTGTCCGAGCAGGAGCTCGATAATCTTCGGGCCCGAGGCGAGGCGAGGAGCGGGAAGCCGCTGCGCGACTTGAACCTGTTTTTTCAGATCGACCTTCCTGAAGGTACCACATACGGCCGGGTCAAACACCTTGTCGAAAAGTTGAGGTCGCTCAAGAGCGTAGAGACCGTCCACGCCACGCCTCGAGCGGAACCCGCCAGTCATCTAACAACACCCAACCTAGTGGCCGCCCAAGGGTACCTAGGCGATGCTCCACTCGGTATTGGGGCGCAACACGCATGGACGATGCCGGGCGGTCATGGCGCAGGGATACGAATCGTCGACGTCGAGGGCGACTGGCGCACGACGCACGAAGACTTCCCGAGCATTTTCTACCAAGCCGGCGCAGCCCCTACATCCGATGTTCTCACATGGCGCTACCACGGGACCGCTGTCGTCGGTGTGCTCGCGGCAAAGAACAATGCCTATGGCGTCACGGGAATAGCGGCAGATGCGCTTGTAGGCATTCAATCACAGTTCAATTCAACTGGTGGAGCGAACGCGGCGAATGCGATCGCCGCGGCGGCAAATGCGGCAGGGACCAGGGGAATCGTGTTGATCGAGCTCCATGCGCCCGGACCTGCAGTTTTCTCCTGTCCACAGAACTGCAATCCGACCCAGTGCAACTTCTTGCCGATGGAGTATTGGAGCGATAACTTTGCGGCTATTCAGACCGCAACGGCCAATGGTGTCATCGTGGTGGAAGCCGGAGGTAATGGCACGGTCAATCTCGACGATCCTGCCTACGGAGGCGCTTTCAATCGCTCGGTTCGAGACTCCGGTGCCATTTTGATTGGGGCAAGCCTGGCGACCAGTCGCACGCCGACGTGCTGGACCAATTTTGGAAACCGAGTGGATGTGCACGGCTGGGGTGAGAGCGTCGCCACGCTGGGGTATGGTGATCTGTTCAATGGCGGGCACGGCGAGGAAGACAGATTCTATACATCCGTCTTCAGCGGCACCTCCAGCGCAACGCCGATCGTTGCTGGCGCCGTTGCCAGTATCCAGGGGAATCGTCTCGCTTTCGGCCTACCGCCGCTCAGCGGCCCTGACATGCGCTCGCTGCTGTCATCCACAGGCACCCCGCAAAAGTTTGATCTCTCGCGCCGAATCGGCCCGATGCCCGATCTCCGTAACGTATTGCTGCCTCCCCAAACCACGTCGATCTCCCTCAGCGCCTCGTCGTCGCAGATCGATCCTGGCCAGACAGAGACGCTGACGGCCACGGTGTCCGGTCTCAACCCGACCGGCGAAGTAAGCTTCTACGACAACGGTGTGCTGATCGGCACGGCAACCCTTGTAAACGGCATCGCAACCTTGACTACTCCACCTCTTAACTTCGGCACTCATAGTTTCACGGCGACTTACAACGGAAACGGTGCCAATTTGTCGAGCTCTTCGACAGCGCCCACCGTGGTGATGTCCGGCAATGTCGCAGCGATCATTAGCATCATCACTTCGATCCTCCTGGACGATTGACCGAAAACGATGACTGGTCTCCATTCCAACTCAAAACGAGCCACGGCAATAAGGAATATCGGCGACCGAGCGAACGCGCCGACAAGCGGCACGCCCCTCAACGCGAGCGTTGGGCATCGGTTGCCATGGTGATACTCGATTAACTTTCGTTGTGCGTTCACCAGCAAAGGAGAAAGCGATGAAGCGAATTGCAGGGTTTCTTTTGGTGGCGATATTCATGTTCGGCCCACGAGCAGGCAGCGCGATCGAGCGCTTTCATGCCTCAACACTGAAGTTTGTGTATCCGCTCGGAGCGGGTGACTTCGTGCTTGGATTCGACACTGACAGCGTTCAATGTCCTGCTTCGGGTTTGCCCAAGTATATGTATGTCGCCGTGGGGCAGAACGGTGTAACCGCCGACGGTGCGAAGAAAATGTTTGCTGCGGCGTTGATGGCCTTCGCGCTGGGTAAGCAGCTTTCCTTCGCGTTCGACGATGGGACCGTTTTCTGTTACATCAACCGCCTCAGTGTACAGTAATTGAGGTGCCCAGGCTGCTCGTTGTCCAGCTTTCGCCTAGAAATAATTATCTGACTAAGAGTTAGTACCTTTAACGGTATATAGGGGAAAGAACATGACGAATCCACTTAATCGGCGCCTGTTGGTTTTTATCGCCGCCTTGCTAGGTTGCGCGTCGGCGTGGGCGCAACTCGAGATTGAAATGCACCAAGGCCATCGGACCGTAGCCCGTACCGTCCTGGTGAAGTTCAAGGCAACCGCAGCAGGCGAGAGTATTCAGCAGCTCAAGCAAAGCGAAGATATCGATGTCGATGAAGGCATCGGCGGCATCCAAGTACGCAAGCTTCGATCGCGCTCCAAGGGCGTCGCGGCGCTGCTAGCCCTTCTTCGCGCGCGAGCGGATGTCGAATATGCCGAACCCGACTACATCGTGCAGGCGTTCGCTGTCCCCAACGATCCTTCTTTTGGGCAACTCTGGGGCCTGCAAAATACCGGTCAACTGATCCAGGGAATAGCAGGAACCCCCGGCGCCGATATCTCCGCCGTCACCGCCTGGGATCTGACGATCGGCTCGCGGGCCAATGTCGTGGCGGTAGTCGATACCGGCGTGGACTACACTCACCCGGATCTCGCGGCCAATATCTGGAGCGCGCCGTCGTCGTTTAACGTGACGATCGGCGGTGCCATTATTACTTGCGCTGCTGGCACGCACGGCTTCAATGCCATCACCAATTCGTGTGATCCCAGGGACGATCACTTCCATGGCACCCATGTCTCGGGTACGGTGGGCGCCGTAGGCAACAATGCACTCGGGGTAGTGGGGGTCAACTGGGTGGCGAGCATCATGGGCGCCAAATTCCTGGATCAATTCGGATCGGGCACTATTTCAAACGCCATCAACGCCGTTGAATTCACCGTCCAGGCAAAAGCAATTTTCAGCACTCAGGCGAACGTCCGGGTCTTGTCGAACAGCTGGGGTTGCCCCCCGGGGGCGTGCTTCTCCCAGGCATTGCTCGATGAGATCAACCGTGCCAACGCCAACGACATCCTTTTTGTGGCCGCCGCGGGGAACGACAACAATAACAATGACCTGAACCCAACGTATCCTGGAAGTTACAGCGCCCCCAACGTGGTAGCCGTTGCCGCTACCGACAATCGTGATCAACGAGCGTCTTTTTCCAGCTATGGAGCTAGGTCCGTCCATTTGGGCGCACCGGGGGTAAACGTCTTGTCCACGACGCCCAATGGTAACTACGGCTACTTGAGCGGCACTTCCATGGCTACCCCCCACGTCTCAGGGGCAGCCGCGCTCGTCCTTTCCAGTTGCAACCTCAACACGGCGCAGCTCAAAAGCACCCTCCTTAATAACGTCGACCCCATTCCGGCACTCTCCGGTATCACGATGACGGGCGGCAGACTCAACGTCAACAAGGCCGTTCGTTCCTGCCAACCCGCTCCGCCACAGCTGCCGTGGCTCGTGCCCATCATCGAACTGCTACTGGACGATTAGCACGCGCCGTCGGATGAAAACGAACCGTCGTGATTCGATAAGGCTTTTGCTGGGCGCGGGGTTATTTGCGTCGATGTCAGCACATCAGAGCGCTATACATGCGTCATCGCACACCGTGAAAGTCTTCAAAAATAGCGGCGCGCGGCAATGCCGTACGGTCGATGTTTCGGTGGAAGCTATGGGCAAGACGCTTACCGACAATGGCATAAGGGTGTTTTCCTCGACCTGCGCTCACGACGGTCTCGCCCGCGCCGCCGCGTGCGACTTTGACGCCGGCTTGTTCTACGTCTACGAAGTTACGGCGCGGGACATACAAAAAGCTCGCAATCTCGGCTTCGAGGAGATCAGCAAGCTTTCCGGATACAAAGAGCGTCCTTGTCCGCGGCCGCATACATTGCCGTAGCATCCGCGATTGAAGGCCCGCTAGTGAATCACTGTTATTGAACCTTTATGCCTTAACAACGCTGAGGAGAGTCAAAGCGAAAATCAATGCATGACGGATTGCCGTAGCTCTTTTCCTATTCGTTGCAACGAACGCGTATGCAGTCAATGTATAGAGGTTAGACGCCACTGATCTGGAGGGAAAATGAAGAAACTGCTCACTGTGCTTTTGATTTTAAGTTTCACGTATCCACATACCGCTACAGCCTTTGACGGAGCTTATACCTGAACAATAGCACTCTTGCACTTCAACTCCGATATCGCCGGACGAGGGGTATGCGTTCGCATGAATCCTGATCTGCCACAGAATTATGGCTGGGCATGTTTGTCGACTTCGAATCCTTTATACAGAGAAATCACCTCTCTTCTGTACGTGGCTTACATAACTGGCAAAAGCTGCACTCTTTATGTGAATTTTGCAGACCCAAGTAGCAATTTATTAAACGAAATCAGAATAGGACAGTGCCAGTAAAAGTCACAGTGCCATCTATCCAACTAGGAGAATCCAATGCGATCTGTAGAAACGAGCTTTCGGCCAGTTGCCGTAGTTGCGGCGATGTTCATGACCGCAGGTGCCTGGGCAGGCGAGTCCGTTGGGCCACGCAAGGTCCTCGATGTCGGATGTCACAATACTGATGGCACGTGCTACGTCACTCTTGACGGTAGCGCGTTCGGCTCAACACTTGGCTGCCTGACTGGAGCGACAACAGAGTTTCGCTTCGACAACGGCGATACGACGATAGGACGACGAGCCTATGCATCGTTTCTGTCCGCCCTATTGAGTGGAAAGTCTGTTTCCGTCTACTTGGATGGATGTACCTCTCAAGGGTATCCGCAACTCGTGTACTTCCATGTAGCGAACTAAAGCAGAGCTGGCCCCGTTTGATTGGACAGAAATTCGGGTTCGATAAGTGATGAACTGCGGTGCGAGAGTTTTCCACGGTGGCGCGCGCGTGGCGCAAGCCACGCACACGAGCGCGCGACGCGGTGGGAAACTCGACTCTCATGCATTATGCCGCGGCCTTGATCGGCTGCGCACCGAAGTACGCCGCATCCGGAGTGAGTCGGTCAAGCCCCTGATGCGGCCGGATGCGGTTATAGAAGTCGAAGTAGGTCGCGATCCCGCTCTTGGCTTGGGCGATCGAGCCGTAGGCGTTGAGGTAGACCTCTTCGTACTTCAGGCTTCTCCAGAGTCGCTCGACGAATACGTTGTCCACCCAGCACCCCTTGCCGTCCATACTGATGCGGATGCCCTGGGACTCCAGGATCTGGGTGAAGTCGTTCGAGGCGAACTGCGCGCCCTGGTCGATGTTGAAGATCTCCGGGGCGCCGTACTTCGCAAGCGCCTCCTTCAAGGCTTCCACGCAAAAATCCGTCGTGAGCGTGTTCGAGGTGCGCCAGGCGAGCACTTTGCGACTCGCCCAGTCCATGATTGCCACGAGGTAGACGAATCCCTTGGCCATTGGGATGTAGGTGATGTTGGCCGCCCAGACGTGGTTCGGCTGCTCGATCGCCAGACCCTTGAGCAGATACGGGAAGACCCGGTGTGCCGATCCCTCCCCCGGGATGCTCGTCTTGGGCTTGCGGTAGATCGCCGCAATGCCCATGCGACGCATGAGCGTGCAGACGTGTTTGCGGCCGAGCTCGAAGCCCTCAGCATTGAGCAGGTCGCGGATGCGCCGGCTGCCCAGAAACGGCCACTTCAGGTGCAACTCGTCGATCCGGCGCATGAGCGCCAGATCGGCTTCGGGCACCGGCGCGGGCGCGTAGTACGCCGTCGAGCGCGCCAAGTCCAGCAGTTCGCATTGCCGGGTCACCGGCAGTTCGTGATCGCAGTCAATCATCGCTTTGCGCTCCACAATCCCGCTTTGCTGAGCGCGCCTTCCAAAAAATCGTTCTCCAGCGCCAACTGCCCGATCTTCGCGTGCAGCACCTTCACATCCACCGGCGGCGCATCGCTTCGCCTGGGACCGTCGAAGACTTCCTCGACACGCTCAAGCAGCAGCTTTTTCCATTGCGTGATCTGGTTGGGGTGCACCTGGAAGTGCGCGGCGAGCTCCGCCAGCGTCCTGTCGCCGCGATTGGCCGCCAGCGCCACCTTGGCCTTGAACACCGCACTGTGGTTCCTACGGGGTCGTTTCATCGTCTCTGCTCCTGTCAAAACTCACTTCACAAGGGAGCAGTTCTATCACTTAACGCCCTGTCCAGTTTTGTGGGGCCAGCTCCGTTTGCGATACCGCGCACGCAGTTCGGGGCAAAGGAAGCGTACGCGACGCTCTTATCGGCGAGGCTTAGTGGGCAAACCGTGTCCGTCCTTACGAGAGGCACACTTTCGTGCGGTTACGCGTCGGTCAGCCAGCTCTGGACGCCATAGAAACCCAAGTAAGGAACCCTTTCGGACTGTCTTAACGAGTGAGGCCCCTTCTATGGACCCATCGGACTACGGTAGATTCAAGAGGGCGGCGCTGCTGGCGGCCGTTGTTGCGGGAAAGAAAGTCGATTTGAGATGCGAGGGCTCGAGGGTTACCGATTTCTTCGTTTATGGTTGATCGACACACATGCCGAGCCAACCATATTCATTGAAACCCCCACCAGGAGTGAGGCTCATCATGAAACTACGCGCACTTTTTAACCGGGAGAAGCATATGAAATTCAAGAGGACATTGGTTACCTTTCTGTTGATGTGTGGTGCGTTTTCATCTCCATTGATTCAGATCATGAATAAACGGCTTGCAGCAATACTACTGATGGCGCTGGGCGTTCCAGCGCTCGCTCTCGCTTGGACCGCTGGAGGGCTCGTCAACAATGTGTACTCACACAATGGGACCCACATCATCGACACAACGATTCTCGATGCACCGTGTGGAACCGCCGGCAGGTTCTGGTGGTCCGAGACCTACCCCGACGCAAAATACATGTTCGCGTTGGCCACGACGGCTTTGGTGGCTCAGAAGCAGATTAGCGTGGTCCACGATCCGACAACACCGAATTGCCTTTTCGGTGGGCAGCTCGCGACGCATATGGTGATAACGCGATAGGGCGCGCCTCGAACGACGCGAAGGTTGTCGCCAAGTGACAACCAGGATGGTCTTTCAAGTATCAATGCGACCATGAAAGGCAATCGACGGGGAGAATGGACAGTTTGGTAGCTACGACTGGATAACGGTAAGAGTCGGCACGCCGTCCGTCATCGATCCGATTCGGCACGCTTGAGCAAAGCCCTGCCTGCGAAATTCCTCGATCACGCGCTTTTCCGCCGCAGGGGCGCACGCAACGAGCAACCCCCCGCTCGTCTGCGGATCGGTGATGAGCTTGCGTTTCCAGTCGGGTGCGCTGGCCGGCATTCGCACCTGGCGTCCGTAGCCTTTCCAGTTGCGGTCCGAGGCACCGGTCGCCGTGCCCTCTTTCACCCATTCGAGCGCTTCGGGTAACACAGGCAGATCGTCGAAACGCACTTCTGCACCGAGCTTCGAGCCGCGGCAGATCTCCAATAAGTGCCCCGCCAAGCCGAAGCCCGTCACGTCGGTGAGCGCGTGAACGTCGTCCATCTCGGCGAGCGCGGCGCCGGGCGTGTTGAGCTGCGTGGTGATTTCCACCATCTGCTTGTAGCCTGACACCGAGAGCTTGCCTTTTTTCAGCGCCGCCGAAAGGATGCCGACGCCGAGCGGCTTGCCAAGGATGAGCACGTCGCCATCTTTCGCGCGGTCGTTGCGCTTCACTTTCTTCGGATGCACGAGCCCGAGCGCCACCAGGCCGTAGATCGGCTCGAGCGTGTCGATCGAATGGCCGCCGGCGATCGGGATGCCGGCCTGCGCGCACACCGATTCGCCGCCCGAGATGATTCTCTGGATCACTTCGACCGGCATCTTTTCCAGCGGCATGCCGACGATCGCGAGCGCGAAAATCGGCTTACCGCCCATCGCATAAACGTCCGAGAGCGCGTTGGTCGCAGCGATGCGCCCGAAGTCGTAAGGATCGTCGACGATGGGCGTGAAGAAATCGGTGGTCGCGACGATCGCCTGCTCGTCGTTGAGGCGATAGACCGCCGCGTCGTCGCTCGACTCGATCCCGACGAGCAGCTCCTTCGGCAGCGCGCGGACCGGCGTCTTGGCAAGGATCTCGGAGAGCACCGCGGGCGCGATCTTGCAGCCGCAGCCGCCTCCGTGGGAAAACTCGGTGAGGCGGATAAGATCGGTAGGCGCATTCATGGCTAGAATTAGGGCGTGGATGTGAAACGATCGAATGCGGTTACGGTAGCACAGCTCGACGCCTTTGACGAGGTGATCGACGTGCGCTCGCCCGCCGAATTCGCGCTCGACCATGTTCCGGAGGCGGTGAACTGCCCGGTGCTCGACGACGCCGAGCGTGCCCACGTGGGCACGCTCTACAAGCAGGTTTCGCCGTTCGACGCAAAGAAGGCGGGCGCCGCGCTCGTCTCGAAGAACATCGCGCGGCACATCGATGAGCGCTTCCGCGGACGCGGGCGGAGCTGGCGTCCCCTCGTTTATTGCTGGCGCGGCGGGCAGCGCTCGGCGGCGATGGCGCACGTGCTGCGCGAAGTAGGCTGGGAAGCGGCGACGCTCGAGGGCGGCTACCGCGCGTATCGACGCGAAGTCCTGACGCAGCTCGAAAAATTGCCGCGGCGTCTGCGCTTCCAAGTGGTCTGCGGTGCGACCGGCAGCGGCAAGAGCAGGCTTCTCGAGGTGCTTGCCGCGCGGGGCGCGCAGGTGCTGGACCTGGAGCGCCTCGCCTGCCACCGCGGCTCGCTGCTCGGCGAGCTTCCGGGGGAGCCTCAGCCCTCGCAGAAGATGCTCGACAGCTTGGTGTGGGGCGCGTTGAAGCGCCTCGACCCCGCGCGGCCGGTTTTCGTCGAGGCGGAAAGCAAGAAGATCGGCCAGCTGCAGGTGCCCTCGGCGCTGCTCGAGCGCATGCGCGAGGGCGAATGCCTGCGCCTTGAGGTGCCTCTGCCAGAGCGCGTGCGCTTCCTCATCGAAGAGTATCGGCATTTCCTCGAGGAGCCCGCAGCGCTCAAGGAAAGGCTGCAATGCCTGACGATCCGCTACGGCCACGCGGTGATCGGGCGCTGGCTCGCACAGACCGACGCGCTCGCCTGGGACGCGCTGGTCGCGGACCTCCTTGCCACGCACTACGACCCGTCGTATCTGCGCGCGACCACGCAAAATTATTCGCACTATGATGAAGGCCGGCGGTTATCCCTCGATCGGATCGACGAAGCGGAAATTGGACGCACCGCGGATCTGCTTCAAACCGCGGCCTCCGGCGACGCGCGGCGCACCGCCGGAACAGCGGAATGCTAGATTACAATCCGCCGAGGACTTTCAGGTGCGCCACCACGCTCCGTCCGAGAGCCGAAAGGGCGTAGCCCCCCTCGAGCACCGAGACGATCCTGCCGTCGGCGTACTTGTCCGCGACTTCCTTGATGCGCTGGGTGACCCAGGCGTAGTCGGCCTCGGTGAAGCGCAAGCCAGCCATTTCGTCCTCGACGTGCGCGTCGAATCCCGCGGAGACGAAAATCATCTGCGGGCGCAGCTCCTCGAGCGCCGGCATCCAGATCTTCTCCACCGCGGTCCTGAGCGCCTTTCCGTCTGAGCCCGCTGGCAGCGGAACGTTCGCCATGTTGGGCGCAACGTTCTCGGTCCCGCTGTAGGGGTAGAACGGGTGCTGGAAGATGCTCGCCATCACCACGCGCTCGTCGTCGCTGAAGATGTCCTCGGTGCCGTTGCCGTGGTGCACGTCGAAGTCCACGATTGCGACGCGCTCGACGCCGTGCTGCTCGAGCGCGTGTTTCGCTCCGACCGCGACGTTATTGAACAGGCAAAAGCCCATGGCTCGCGTGCGCGTCGCGTGATGGCCGGGCGGGCGCACCGCGCAAAACGCGTTCTCGGCGCGAGCGCCGATCACGAGGTCGGTGGCGAGAACGGCGGCGCCCGCGGCGCGCAGCGCCGCGTCCCAGGTGTGGGGGCACATCGCGGTGTCGGGATCCAGGTGCACGATTCCGGAGCGTGGCGAAGCCTGGCGGATCGCTTCGATGTACTGGAGCGGATGCACGCGGGCAAGCTCGCTCACCTTGGCCGCGGGCGCTTCGTGCCGCTCGATCAACCCGGCGAGGCCCGAGGAGACGAGGTGGTCTTCGATCGCGGCGAGCCGCGCCGGGCTTTCCGGATGGGTCCGGCCCATGTCGTGTCTTGCGCAGTCGGCGTGAGTGATGAAGGCCGTCGCCATGAGACTCGCCCGTTTTCCGCATCCCATCATAGCGGCTTTCCAGTAAACTGACGACTTTCATCGACGATTTTGCCGGCACGGCCGCACCGCAATGTCCTCTGCGCTGATTCACGGCGTCGTCCAGCAGGCGGGAAAGATCATC
>Ga0137366_10001579_pt1 | contig 16933 bp, 15 predicted proteins | sample SagtaG_8_FD_104938 | JGI IMG/M metagenome (GOLD analysis project Ga0137366, IMG submission 104938) | Vadose zone soil microbial communities from Sagehorn Ranch, Mendocino, California, USA - Sage1_L_60_16 metaG | ecosystem: Environmental > Terrestrial > Soil > Vadose zone | place: USA...
GAATTCAGATCACAAAGGGCTCTCTGAACGTGTCACTTCGGGTTCGGATCGGATTTATAGAGGCCTCGGGCCGGGACAGAAGGTCTCATGGCAACGCGATTCACCCTAACCAGCGACCGCTTCATTCGCGAGAATGAGGAACTTCGGGCCAGGCTTGCCGAAGCAGAATGCAAACTCGCAGAAGCGCGGGAGCTGATTCGTGCGCTGCAGCCGGCCAGTCCCGATAACCTGACCGTTGGCGGGCCCCGTCCTTTCATGCTGAAAGGCGGCGAAGAGGAGTATCGCGCGCTGCTGGAAGTAATGAATGAGGGTGCCGCGACGCTCGACGCCAAAGGCACTGTCCTCTACTGCAACCAGCGGCTCTGCGATCTTCTCGGCATCGAGCTGCAACACATCATCGGCAACTCCGTCACCAAATTTGTCGAGCCCGATAAGCGGCACCTGCTGGAGGTGCTGCTGGTCGAAGCACGCTCTGGCAAGCCCAGCTTTACCGAACTGGAATTTCAATGCGGCCGGAGCAACCCCGTGCCTGTCTCCGTCTCCCTGCGCCAGATAAGGGCGGCCGAGCCGCCTACCATGTGCATGGTGTTCACCGACCTCACCGAGCATAAACAGCAAGATGAGCTGATCGCGGCCGGAAGACTTTCCGCGCTCATCCTGGATAGCGCCGCCGAGGCCATCGCCGTCTGCGATGAGGCCGGCACCATCATTGCGGGGAATGAGGCACTGCAGAAGCTCTGCGCCGGTAATCCCTTTTTTCAGCCTTTCGATGACGCGCTGCCGCTGGTATTGGCAGAGGGCTCCAGCCGCATGGGAAAGCTGTTTTCCATTGCCGATGCGCTAAGCGGCATCACTCTTCGCGCCCAGGAGGTGCGATACCATCGCGGCGAGCAGACCATCACCTTGCTTCTGACCTCCGCGCCGGTGAAGGACTCTTCCGGCATTGTGGGCTGCGTGCTCACGATGACCGACATCACACAGCGCAAGCAGACCGAGAAGGAGTTGCGGCTGGCCAACGAGCGCTTCCAGGTGGCGCTGCGCGGCTCGCCCATCTGTGTCTACAACCAGGACCTGGATCTGCGCTACACCTGGGTCTACAACCCCCCAATGGGATTCCGCAGTTCGGAGATGATCGGCAAGCGCGTCGGCGAGTTGATCGAACGGCGTGAAGACGCCGAGCGCTGCGAAGCCATTAAGCGCGAGGTGATCCGCACCGGTATGAGCCGGCGCGAAGAGATCATGATCTACTGGCAGGGAGAAGAGCGTTACTTCGATCTGCTGGTTGATCCGCTGCATGGCGCAGATGGAACGATCGCCGGCGTTACCTGTGCGGCTGTCGAGATCACCAAGCGTAGGCTGGCGGAAAAGACGCTGCGCCAGAGCGAGGCGCGATTCCGCTCCGTGCTGGATAGCTCGCGCGACATCATCTACCGGCTCAATGTGCAGACCGGCCGCTACGAGTACATCAGCCCCTCGGCGCACAGCGTGGTGGGTTCCATCTTCGACGAGTTGGACGATGTGGACATCGAAAGCTCGCTGGCCATGATCCACCCAGACGACCTGCAGGCGATGCGCGACTTTGTGGCGCGCCTGGAGGAGACCGGGGAAGGCGAGCTGGTGTACCGCCAACGCACCCGCAGCGGCGAATACCGCTGGATGTCCAATCGTGCATCTCTCATCCGCGACCAGGCCGGCCGGCCGCTCTACCGTAACGGCAACATCCGCGACATCACCGAGCGCAAGCAGGCCGAGGACGCACTGCGCGAGAGCGAAAACCTCTTCCGCACGCTGGCCGACGCAATCCCGCAGTTGTGCTGGATGGCCAACGTGGACGGCGGAATCTTCTGGTACAACGAGCGCTTCTACCAGTACACCGGCACCACTCCCGAACAGATGGAGGGCTGGGGCTGGCAGTCGCTGCACGACCCCGCGGTGCTGCCCGAGGTCCTGGAGCGCTGGAACAACTCCATTGCGACCGGCGAGCCGCTGGACATGGTCTTTCGGCTGCGCGGCGCCGACGGCATCTATCGCCCGTTCCTCACGCGAGTGATGCCGGTGAAGGACTCAAGCGGGCGCGTGGTGCGCTGGTTCGGCACCAACACCGACATCAGCGAGCAGAAGGCAGTCGAAGAAGCCCTGCGCAACAGCGAGCGCCTGTACCGCGCAATTGGTGAGGCGATCCCGTATGGCGTATGGGTCTGTGATCCCGAGGGCCGGAACACCTACACCAGCGAATCGTTCCTGAAGCTGATCGGAATGACCCAGCAGGAGCTCTCCGAGTTCGGCTTCACGCGGGTCTTGCACCCCGAAGATGCCCAGCGAGTCATCCCCGGGTGGAAGGAGTGCATACGGACGGGAGCGATCTGGGACTCCGAGTCCCGCCTGCGCGGTGTGGACGGCAAGTGGCATCCGATCCTCTCGCGCGGCGTTCCGGTGCGCGACGACCGCGGGCAGATCGTCTGCTGGACCGGCATCAACCTCGATATTTTCCGGCTGAAGGAGGCTGAGCGGGCGCTGGTGCGCAGCGAAAAGCTGGCCTCTGTCGGCCGCATGGCCTCCACCATCGCGCACGAGATCAACAACCCGCTGGAGACGATCGGCAATGTCGTCTACCTGGCGATGACCGATCCGAGTATGCCCCATGCGGCCAAGGAACACCTGGAGATCGCGGTGCAGGAGCTGGAGCGCATCAATCACATCACCCGGCAGACCCTGGCGTTCCATCGCGAGACCGCTTCGCCGATGCCCATCGACCTGCGCACCAGCGTGGACACCGTCCTGAGGCTCTTCGAGGCCAGGCTGCGCTCCAGAGGGATCACGGTGAAGCGGCGCTATCGCGGCAGCGGCTGCATCATGGCCTTCAGCGGCGAGATCCAGCAGGTCATCTCCAACCTGCTCTCCAATGCGATGGATGCGACGCCGGAGCGTGGCCGGATCGAGTTCCGCCTCTCCTGCGCCGGCAAAGGCAGAACGCGCTTCACCATCGCGGATACCGGCTCGGGCATCTCGCGCGAAAGGCTTGCTAAAATCTTCGAACCGTTCTTCACCACCAAGGAGATGTACGGAACGGGCCTGGGGCTCTGGGTCACCCGCCAGATCGTTGAAAAGCATGGAGGCAACATCCGTGTACGCAGCAAGTTAGGACGCGGCACTGTTCTTTCCATGGTTTTTCCTGTTGCGGAGGTCGCCTTACGGCGGTAGAACTAGTCCATGCAGTCGAACCCAAAGAACGCCAGAATCTTGGTGGTGGACGACGAGCCCAGGATCGCCGACATTCTTGTTCTGATCTTTCAGCGCGACGGGTACACGGCAAGGGCAGTCTACAACGGAAGAGACGCGCTGGCCTGCATCGCGACCGATCCGCCCGAGCTGGTCATCGCCGATGTCGTCATGCCCGGCCTCGACGGCATTGAGCTTGCGAAAAAGATCCGCTCCACTTTTCCCGACTGCCGGGTGCTATTGTTCTCCGGCAACGCCGACACGCAGCAGATGCTGATGGCGGCCGAACAGCAGGGCCACGCATTCGAGATCCTCGCCAAGCCCGTGCCTCCGCCGAAGATGCTGGCCAAGGTGGCGTCCATGCTCGCCAAAGAACCCTCCGGAATCGTCTAATACCGTACTACTCTGCGCCCCCACAGCCGATCCCCATTCCGCGGAATGGCGCAGCTCTGCGATTCTGTGTAGTCTGTTCGGGATGAAGCCAGGTGCGCCAAGTGAAACTCATCAGGACCAGAATTGCGGATGTCGCAGTCGTCGAGCCTGAAGTCTTCGGCGACGAGCGCGGTTTTTTTCTCGAGAGCTATCATCGCAGGAAGTTCGAAGAGCTCGGGCTGTCACGCGAGTTTGTGCAGGACAATCACTCGCGCTCGGCGCGCAACGTGCTCCGCGGCCTGCACTATCAGATCGGGCAGCCGCAGGGAAAGCTGGTGCGCGTAGCCGCCGGCTCCATCTGGGACGTGGCGGTCGATCTCCGGCGCAGCTCGCCGACCTTCGGGCAGTGGGTGGCCGAAGAGCTCAGCGAGCAGAACAAGCGGATGCTGTGGGTCCCGGAGGGCTTCGCGCACGGCTTCCTGGTGACCAGCGCCTCGGCGGACGTGCTCTACAAGGCGACGGACTTCTATGCACCCGCCTGCGAGCGCTCGCTGCTGTGGAACGATCCGCAACTGGCAATCGCCTGGCCTCTGAGCGGAGAGCCGGTGATCTCGCAGAAGGACCTTGCCGGGCTGCCGCTGAACCAGGCCCAGCTGTTCGAGTAAGAGCTCCGCACCAATGGTGCCCCACTCAAGCTTCCTTTGCTTGAGTGGGGTTTTTCGGCCGTAGCGGCTAGAATTCTTTTGCAGGATCGACCATGCGAATTCTCCTCACGGGCGCGCGCGGCCAACTGGGAAGCGAACTGCTTCCGCTGCTCGCAAAGATCGGCGAAGTGGTGGCCGTGGGGCGGGCCGAGTGCGACTTCACCTCCACGCAGGCAGTGCGTGAGCTTGTGGCCTCGGTGCATCCCGCCGTCATCGTCAACCCTGCCGCTTACACCGCGGTGAACGAGGCTGAAGCGAACCGCGAACTCGCCTTTGCCATCAACGCCGCTGCTCCCGGAGCGCTGGCCGAAGAGGCGCACAAGTGCGGGGCGATGCTGGTCCACTACTCCACAGACTATGTCTTCGATGGCGCCAAGGAGGGCAGCTACGACGAGTTCGACCAGCCTGCCCCGCTGAATGTCTACGGCGCGAGCAAGCTGGCCGGAGAGCACGCCGTCGCCACCGCCTTTCGCCCCAGCACGCCGTCAGCGGGCGCGCTGGGGACCCCCGGAGGACGCTTCCTCATCCTGCGCTCCAGCTGGATCTATGGTCCCGGCGGAAACAACTTTCTGCTGACCATCCGCCGGCTGGCACGCGAGCGCGAAGAGCTGCGCATCGTCGATGACCAGGTCGGCTCGCCCACCAGCTCTCTGCAACTCGCCCACGCCACCGCCCGGGTCGTCCGCGAGTGGGCCACGGTGCCCGAGAGCGAATTTCGCTCTGGGACCTATCACTGCACCGCTGGCGGCAGTGTCTCCTGGTGCGGCTTTGCGCAGGCCATCGTGGAGGCATTGGGCCACAACACAAGGACAGAAGGAAATTCAAACGACGATGCGGAATGTGGCGAGGCGCTGCGCGTGAAGCGCATCGTGCCCATCACCACCGCTGAGTACCCAACGCCTGTGCAGCGCCCGCTGAATTCCGTCCTCTGCAACTTCAAATTCGAGCGCACCTTCGGCTTCAGCATCGGAAGCTGGGAGCACGGGCTTGCCGACGTGGTCCGCGAGCTGCGCCGCAGAGAAGCTCGACAGCGGCAGCAGCTCTGACCTCCTTCGGCAAACGCCCCACAAAAATTTGAATGCTGCTTTGGGCGCATCCGGTCAATCTAAGTCTGCAAAACAAGAATGATCGGGGTCAGAATGGCGACAGATTCAGCGGATGTCATCATTGTCGGCGCTGGTGTGGCTGGACTGGCCGCAGCGCGGCTGCTCGGCGAAGCGGGACTTCGAGTGCTGATCCTGGAGGCGCGAGGCCGCATTGGCGGGCGCGTCTGGACGATCTACTCGCCCCAGGGCGCGCCGGTGGAACTGGGAGCCGAGTTTATCCATGGCCTCCCGCCGAACATCTTCGACAAGATACGCGCCGCCGATCTCGATGTGCGCGAATTCACCGGCCCCAGGTGGATCCAGGTGGACGGCAAGCTGCAGCGCGACCAGGACTTTTTTGCCCAAACCAACAGCGTGCTGGACCGCATCGACCCGCACGGTCCCGACCACTCGTTCTCCCGCTTCCTCAGCGAAATCGAAGACAACGACGATGCCAAGCTGTGGGGCCTGGAGTTCGTCGAGGGATTCCACGGCGCGCTGGCCGAGCGCATCAGCATCCACTCGCTGCTGCGCAGCCGGAAGGCGGAGGAGGAGCTGCAGGGAGAGCGCTCTTTCCGCCTCACACGCGGCTACGGCGAGCTGCTGCGCGTGATGAAGCAGGCGCTTCCCGAGGACCGCGTCAGCATCCGGCTGAACACCACGGTGCGGTCCGTGCGCTGGGCTGCGCATGAGGTCTCGGTTCGGGCACGCAGTGCCGGCGAAGATGCCGAGTTCAGCGCGCCGCGCCTGCTTGTGACGCTGCCTCTCGGCGTGCTGCAGGCATTCCCCGGCTCACCCGGCGCGGTGAGCTTTGAGCCCGCGCTGGAAGAGAAAAAATCGGCGTTGCTGCTGCTCTTCATGGGGCAGACGATCCGCCTCTCGATGATGTTCAGCGAGCGCTGGTGGGACAACGCCGCCGGCAGCCGCTATCATGCCGGAGAGCTGCGCGACATGAGCTTCATCTTCTCCCATGAGGAGTGGTTCCCCACGTGGTGGACCAGCGCGTTCTCTCACCCCAGCACGCCAATAGAAAGCGCGCTGGGGATTCAAGTGTCGGCACCGCTTCTCACCGGATGGGCCGCGTCGCGTCGCGGCGAGCGGCTCACTGGAAAATCCAGCCGCTTCATGCGCGACCGCGCGCTCGATTCGCTCTCCTCGATCTTTGAGTATCCTCGGCCGAAGCTGGAGCAGACGTTGCAGGGCTGGTATGTGCACGACTGGCAGTCGGACCCGTTCTCCCGCGGCTCCTACAGCTACGTTGGCGTGGACGGCGAGGGCGCGCAGGCAGATCTGGCCCAGCCGCTGGCCGACACGTTGTTCTTCGCCGGAGAGGCCACCAACAGCGAAGGCCACCACGGAGAGGTGCACGGCGCCATCGAAACCGGAGAGCGCGCCGCCCGCGAAATTCTGGCCGGAAAATAGGAGCGCCCCGAAATCCTGTTCCCGAAGTAAAGAACTTGAGGGAAGAAATAACCTTGGGGGAAGAAAAACTTGAAGGTGCCCCGTACTAACCTGCAGTTGGTTAGGGCGGGGTGGTTGTTTTTGCAATTGGTCTTCATCCGCATCGAGAGTAGGATCGCGGCATGCCTTTCTATGTCCCTCGCGCAAGCGGTCTGCCCAAGCACCCGGTCATTTGGGTTGAGCCGATGAGCCGCAGGGCTCGTGGCTATTGCATTTTTCTGATCTTCATCGGTCTGTTCACGTTTTTCTCACCTTCCATTTCCACCGATACACCCGTCCTGGGCCGCTCAAATTGGTCGCCTTTCGAAATCGTCAAAGAGATCCATGCCGGAGCGTTGCCCGTGAGGAACGAGTTCCGTCCTGCGTTATCGCAGTGGCGGACAAACAGTTTCCTGCTCGGAATCTCCATCCACTATCTGCTGTTGGTTGTGAGCCTCGTGCTCGTTGTGGCCCCCTCGTGGCCGGAACTTGCGATTCCGGGCGTGATCTGGGGTGCGCTCAGTCAGATGAACCCGCTGTATGGACGTGACAGGCTGGGAGAAGATCTGCAGACTCTGTTCTATAGTTCGGTGGACCGCTGGCACCTTGAGAAGCGTTGGGACATTCCCATAGTTCACGCTACTCAATACCAATTGCTACTGTTGATCGTGAACGCACTCTTGCTCGGCGTCCTGTTCTCTGACATCGTGAACCGGAAGCGACTGCTCCCCTACGCTTCCTCCACCGGATTGCGAGATGTCGAGGACCTGGAAGCAACGCTGGCAGCGATGCCGCATGAGGGTAGCGCAAAGCACTCATGGGAAGAGTGAAGCAGCGCCGGTGCGCTTCAGAAGCCCAGCAAAACCTCGCTCCCGCCCGCGGGAATCTGCAGGTCGAGACCGCGCTCGCGGTTTGCGGCGATGGTTGCGCGAAGGTCGAGCGCCTCCAGCGGGATGCTGCGCCGCTTGCGATCCACCGTAAGCTGCACGCCGTTTACGGTGAGCAGGTAATGGCGGCTTTCGATGCGCTCCCCGCCGGTCAGAACAAAGACGGCGGCAGGCAAGCGCCTGGAGCTTTCCGCGTTTCGCGTGGCCGGAATCTCCGTCAACTTCGGCGCCGTGGGGACCCGTTGCGGCTCCGGCATTACAATCTGCTGCGGAGGCGGAGGGGGCGCAGGCTGGACCGGCACTTCGCGCTCAATCACGACCGGCTCGCTGTAATAGCCGCCATACCACCAGGTCGGATCGATGAAGCCGAAGCCGCCGAATGCGCGGCCGAAGCGATGATGGCGCGCGCCTAACCCCATGCGGCCGGCACCGCTCTGTCCGGCGGGATTCGTTCCGATGACTCCGCCGACCGGGCCCAGACCTCCGCTGCTCAGATTCGAAGGCAACTGCGCGTATACAGTCCCGCCGAGAAGAACCAAAGCGACCAGCGCCGGGATGAAGCGTGCGCGCGGCATGGTGCGAATTATAGCGCCGAATGGTTGTATGCAGAGAACCGCAGGATGCCCCACTTCGGCCCTCTCCGGCAGAAGTGGGGCAGCTGCTCGAAGTCGGCGATCAGGCCGCTTTGCTCTGGTCGATATGGTGCGCCGTTGAGGTGTGCACCTCATAGGTCGAGACCGTGGGCTCGCTATCACAGTAGGGATGCAACAGCTCCAGAATTCTCGGGAACTGCTCGCGATTATACTGTTCGGCATCCTCCCGCTTGGTCCAGAAGCTCATCGCCATTACTTTGTTGGGATCGGTGTTTGAAACCAGCACGACCTCATCCTGGAAGCCGTGCTGCCTGCGCAGAATCGGCATCGCCTGCTCGCTGGCGACGCGCGCAAGCTCGGCGGTCTTGCCCGACTTGCATCGGATTTCGACAACTCGTGTGAACATACAAAACTCCTTTCTGGAAGAGCCGGAAATCTCGGTTGAGAAGAGTAGAGGTTGAACCATGAAATCGGACGCGCCGGCGGGCATTCGGGTTGTGTGCCGCACCGCACTTCCACCGCTGCAAAGGGGCCCCCGGGGTGCCTGCTGTTGGCGTGCTGGGGTGGAACTTCGCCGCGTTTACCTGCAAAGTGCGGGGCGGGCAGCTCACCTCTGCGTGATAATGTTTAATGACAACGAAATGGCCAGAGGAGTACGGAGATGACCCCCGATCAACCCACGCCCGAAAAAACTCCGCACCCGGCAGCGGAAAACATAGCCGAGGCGCAAAAGCTCCTGCAATCGCTACAGGCCGAGCTCGGCAAGCATCCGGCGCTGGATGAGGCGATCACCAAGCTGGAGCTGGCCCTCAGCGCGTTGACGATCCAAACAGGCGGACTGCTTTAGAAAACCTTAGCTGACGCGAGGTTGGGTTGAAAACGAACTGCCCCTCCAGCCGTTGCGACCGGAGGGGCAGGAAGCGGAGCAGCCAGCGAATCACCAGCGACGATGGCCGCCATATCCCCGATGGCCGCCGTAATCACGGTAGTGTCCGCCTCCGTAATGGTGTCTGCGGTAGCCGTAGTCTCTGTAGCCGTAGTTTCTGTAATAGTGGTGCCGATGGCCCCCGTAGTAGCCGCTGTAGTAGCCGCCATAGTAGGCTCTCGGATAATACCCGTAGCCATAATAGGCGTACGGATAGGGGTCATAATAGTAGGGGTCATAGTAGTATGGGTCGTAGTAGCCGTACGGGTAGTACCCGCCGTAATAGCCCCCGTAAACCGGGACTCCGATCCCTATTCCGATCCCCACGCCCGCTTGCGCCTTAGGCGGCGCTGCCAGGGCCAAAGCAACCACCAGGCCGAACAGCGCGAGCACTAAACTCTTCTTCATAACATCCCTCGAAACGTTCCTTTCCTTAGCAACCCGTGCCGCGCAAAAAGTTTCGCCCTATTTGGATGAACGAGGATCTCTATCGCAGCCTAATCTGGCGTGAGCGCGATTCCAGCTCTGCTTCTGCCCGCTCTGGGTCAGCTCTGGCGCGCAGCTCACGAATTAAGGCGCAGCCACTCTGGAATTGATGTATCTTGCAGGGCGAAATTCGCATGCTAGCGCAAACTCAAACGGGGTACCCAGCAAGCCCTCCTTGACTTACTGGGTTGAATTCTGGAGGCCGATATGTACGTGATTACCGGAGCAACCGGAAACACTGGAAGTGCGGCTGCATTTCATCTGCTCGCCGAAGGAAAGAGAGTTCGCGAAATCGGCCGTTCCGCTGAGCGCCTGCACCGCCTGGAGCAAATGGGAGGAGAGCCCTTCATTGCCGATCTCGCGGACACCGATGCGCTTACCCGCGCCTTTCAGGGCGCCGAAGCTGTTTATGTCATGATCCCGCCGGATGCAACGGCCCCGAACTTCAGCAAATATCAGGAAACCATCACCGACTCGATCGCCACTGCGCTGGAGCGCGCCGGAATCAGATACGCCGTCTCGCTCAGCAGCATCGGCGCCGACAAAACCGAGGGCACCGGGCCTGTCGTTGGACTGCATTACATGGAGGAGCGGCTGAACCGGATCTCCGGCCTCAACATCATTCATCTGCGCTGCGGATACTTCATGGAGAACCTGCTGCCCCAGATCCAGCCCATTCAGGCAATGGGCAAGATCTTCGGGACGCTCCGGCCGGACTTGCCGCTTCCGATGATTGCAACGCGCGACATTGGCGACGCCGCCGCGCAGGCGCTGCGCAGGCTCACCTTCACCGGGCACCAGACCCGCGAACTGCTTGGCTACGGCGACATCACGATGAATATGGCGGCAGCCTTAATCGGCCGAGAGATCGGCAAGCCGGAACTCAAGTACGAGCAGGTCTCCGATGAGCAGATGCGTTCGGCGCTGGTGCAGACGGGAATGTCGGAAGACCTCGCCGGCCAACTGAATGAGATGTGCGCGGCGCTGAACTCCGGCCATATGCGAGCGCTGGAGGAGCGCAACGAGCACAACACTACGCCGACATATTTCGAGAAGTTCGTGCACCAGGACTTTCTGCCGCGCTACCACGAGAAGGTCGGGGCCGCGGCGTAATTCAGCGCATCGCGTTTCTGTTCACCCACTTCGTCTGTTGCCCCATCTGGCTGGTGCCCCACTCAAGCTTCTTTTGCTTGAGTGGGGCACCGCGCGCGCCAAAGATAAGGAAGGTGGTGCCCCAGGTCCCGCGCCCTGTAGTTGGGCGCTGACCTGGGATGTTCGAACATTCATATTTGTCAATGGTCAGCGCGGGCGGAGTTTGCTGAGCCGTTCCTCGGCAGCAATCAGCGTTTCGGCGCGTTTGCAGAAGGCGAAGCGCGCCTGCTGCGAGCCCATGCCGTTGCTGTAGAAACTGGAGCCGGGGACGGCGGCCACGCCGATCTGCCGCACCAGGTGCTGCGTGAACTCCAGATCGTCGCGGAAGCCGAGGGCGGAGAAATCGGCCATGATGTAGTAGGCCCCGCTTGGGCGATAGGCGATCATGCCCGCGCCTCTGAGTGAGGCCAGCATCTGGTCGCGCCGCTCGCGGTAGCTCTCCGCCATGCGCGAATAGTAGCTGTCCGGCAGTCCCATCGCCACCGCGCCTGCGGCTTGCAGCGGAGCGGCCGCGCCCACCGTCAGAAAGTCGTGCACCTTGCGGATGGCCAGCGTCAGGTCGGCCGGAGCGATAGTCCAGCCCACGCGCCATCCCGTCACGCTGTAGGTCTTCGAGAGGCCGTTGATGGTGACCGTGCGCGAGGCCATGCCGTCGATGGCAGCCGGCGAGATGTGCTGCGCGCCGTCGTACAGAATGTGCTCGTAGATCTCGTCGGTGATGGCCAGCGCGTCGAACTCCACGCAGAGGTCGCGAATGCACTCCAACTCGGCGCGGGTGAAGACCTTGCCCGTGGGATTGCTCGGCGTGTTCAGAATGATGGCGCGCGTGTTGCGGTGGAAGGCCGCGCGCAGCTCGTCGGGATCGAAGGTCCACTCGCCATCCTGCGTGGCCGGCGGGTGCAGCGGCACATAGCGCGGAGTGGCGCCGCAGAGGATCGCATCGGCGCCGTAGTTCTCATACCAGGGCTCGAAGAGGATGACCTCATCGCCCGGATCCACCGTCGCCAGCAGCGCGGCTACCATGGCTTCCGTGGCTCCGCAGCAGACCGTGATGTCCGTCTCGGGATCCACCGTCATGCCCTGCCACTCGGCCGCCTTCGCCGCGATGGCCTCGCGCAGGTCGCGCGATCCCCAGGTGATGGCGTACTGGTTGATGTCGTCGGCGATGGCCTGCTGCGCGGCGCGCTTGATCTCCTCGGGCGCGGGAAAGTCCGGAAATCCCTGCGCCAGGTTGATCGCGTTATACAGCGCGGCCTGGCGCGTCATCTCGCGAATCACGCTCTCGGTGAATTGCGCGGCCTTGCGGCTCACCCGGCTTCCAGTCTTTACATTCATTCGAACCTCTGAGGTTTCCATGTTCGAAGATTCTAAGGTTAACAGCAAAACAAACGAGTGTGCCCCGTCCCGACCCTGTTTTGGTTGGCCGGCCGGCGTGCGCCGGCCAGGTGCAACGTTAGCTGTTCAGCTCTCATCCATCTCGATGATGCAGCAGAACGCGCTCTGTCCCAGCCGAGTGTGCGGGGGGCCAGCCTTTGGCGGATTGGGGTGATGTGCCCGGCCCGTCTTGACGCCGCCAGAAGCTACGCTATAACCTATCGCTTCTGCTGGCCAAATGGAGAAGAGATGGCAAACATTGCAAATAGTGTCACCGAGCTGATTGGAAAAACCCCCCTGGTTTACCTCAACCGGATGGCCCAGGGCTCTGCGGCCAAGATCGCGCTGAAACTCGAGAGCCATAACCCGCTGGCCAGCGTGAAGGATCGCATCGGTTTGGCTATGATCGAGACGGCTGAGGGCGAGGGCAAGATCACGCCTGGAAAGACAGTGCTGATCGAGCCGACCAGCGGCAACACCGGCATCGCGCTGGCGTTTGTCGCCGCGGTCAAAGGCTACGAGCTGATTCTGACCATGCCGGACACGATGAGCCTGGAGCGCCGCGTGCTTCTGCTGGCCTTCGGCGCAAAGATCGTGCTGACGCCCGGCGCTCAGGGGATGAAGGGCGCCATCGGCAAAGCCGAAGAGATCCGCGCCAACACGCCCGGCGGCTATATCCTGCAGCAGTTCGATAACCCCGCCAACCCGGCGATCCACGTCGCCACCACCGGTCCCGAGATTTGGAACGACACCGACGGCCAAGTCGATATCCTGATCTCCGGCGTCGGCACCGGCGGCACGCTCACCGGTGTCGCCAGCTATATCAAATCGAAGAAGCCGTCCTTCAAGGCCATCGCTGTAGAGCCCAGCGACAGCCCCGTGCTCTCGGGCGGCAAGCCCGGCCCGCATAAGATCCAGGGCATCGGCGCCGGCTTCGTGCCTGGGGTGCTGGACACGAACCTCATCGATGAGATCATCACGGTCAGCAACGACGAGGCGATCGAACACGCGCGCCGTCTGCCGAAGGAGGAAGGCCTCTTCGTCGGAATCTCCGCCGGGGCCGCCGTTGCAGCGGCGCTCAAGGTGGCCAAGCGCCCGGAGAACGCGGGCAAGCTGATCGTCGCCGTGATCCCGAGCTTCGGCGAGCGCTACCTGAGCACGGTGCTCTTCGAGGAGCTGCGCAAGGAAGCCCAGGCCCTGCCCACCACCCCGGTCGGCGAGACCGCAAAGGCGTAGAGTTTTCTGCAAACAAAAAGTCCCATCGGTTTGACCGATGGGACTTTTACTTTTCGTGAGTTCTAGTGATGTTACTCGCGTGTAATGCGCATTCCGCCCCAGGCCAGTCCCGAGCCCACGACTGCCATCAGGATGACCGTATTGCGCAGCTCGTCCCAGTGCTGCGAGAGCACGGTCGGTGCGCCGGCGGCGCCGGTGTTGCCGAAATAATCCACGTTTGAGTAGTGGTCTGCCAGCGGAATGCTCGTGCGCTTGCAGACGTTTTCCAGCATGCGCAGATTCGCCTGATGGCCGATGAATACCTTGCGGCGTTCCTCCTGCGGCTTCAGCGTGTCCTGCAGGTCCTTCACAATTTCGGTGGTGGTCTTGATGGCGAAGACCTGGACGGCGTGGCCGTCCTGGGCGAAGTGTCCGCCGGTGGGGATGATTACCGACTGCTCTCCCGCCGGATCGCTGGCAAAGCTGGTGTGGGTGATGGTTGCCGGCGCAGGTACTCGCGAGGAGACGATGGCGGCCGAGGCTGCGTCGCCGAAGAGGATTGCCTGGCGACGGTCGTTGTAGTCGATGGTATGGGTAAAGGCCTCGCTGTTGACCACCAGCACAAAATCGGGCAGCGCCTCTGGGCGCATCATGTCCAGCACGTGGATCTGCGAGGCAAAGCTGGAGCAGGCCGAGTGCAGGTCGAAGCAAGTTGCCCCGATGCACAGGGCGCGGCCGATGCGGCTGGCATCGGCCGGGATCTGCATAGCCGGTGAGCATCCGCCGGAGATGATCATTCCGATCTGCGAGGGCTCCAGACCTGCGCGCTCGAGTGCCAGTTTGGTCGCGCCTACCGACATCTGGGTTGCGGAGGTGTGTGCTGCTTCGGCGGCGGAGCGGGGCTGCTGATTGCGCGTCTGCCGCAGATAATCCAGCGGCAGCGTGGTGCGGCGTTCGAAGATGCCGACCCGGTCCTCAATCCATTTCGCATCCACGCCGATATCAAGCGATGCAAGGAATTCGTTGTCCAGAACGGTGTCGGGATGAAAGTGGCCAATTGCGTGGAGGTACAACAAAAAGCGCTCTCCTCTGTTCCCCCAGGACTCCCATCGCACTCTTTGGCTGGTCCGCTACTCTGCTTCCCGCGATCCGCGCGGAGATTGAACAGGCAATGGGGCGCCGCTCTGGTTGAATCGCAACAGAACGACAATGAATGGAAGTGTATACGGAGTCGCGGCCTGGGAGCAATGCCCGTATCCGAATGGTTCATACCGTTGGGGAATCTGACAGAACTATTACTTTGTGGGCACCCACTGTGTCGGTTGGGTTTTCATGCGCGAACGTCTTTTGGATGTCAACCGGGCAAAAACAATTTTCTGAATACCTTTTCAACACGAATGTGGAAATACCGGGCTAAATAAGGGGTTCCACCCATCCAACTCTTAGTCTTTACGCCGCATTCTCCGCCTTGCACACACCGCGGTGCAGCGGTTTCCCCCGGAGTCCGATTTCAGGAATGAGCCGCTCACGCCTGGATTCGACCCTGGGCCACAGGACTGGCCTCTGCCCGCCTGGCGACGCCGCGATATTCGGCTGCCGGTAACCGTTCGAGCGCGAGGCGGCGAACTTCCTGTGTGGCGAGTTTGGTTCGTGCCCATTGAAAATCAACGAGTTGCTCGCGAAAAAAGAGGGTTGACCTTGGCTCGGAAAACCTTGTAATGTACCAACTGTCAGCCGCTCGCCGCAGGTCGTCTCGATCCGGCAACGGTTCACCTCAACGCCCGGAATGGGCACTGGCAAGGTTTCCCTTACACCAACACATGAGGGCCAGGTAGCAGAAGCCTTGTCGCGCGTCCAATGAGCGGACTTGCTGGAAATCTCCGGAACTCTTGTCCAGGAATTGTGTTTCGGATGAGGACAAGAGGCATTCCGTGCAGATCGAGCGACTTAGATCCTTGGCTGCGCATCTAAGAAGTGAGCTGCGCGTGCTCCGGCAATCCTGCGGTTGCCGCGGCGTAAGCTGACCACGCAGGACCTGTAATGGAAGTCTGCAGTTCATAGCTGTCGTATTCACATACTGTTCCTAGCTGTCGTATTCATACTGGTAGTTACGAACCGTCTTACCGCAATCAGAGCCACGCATATCGAGTTTGAGACAACGCTCAAACTCGACGCAAAAGGAGAAGTCATGCGTTCCGACAAAGTTTTCGAAGCTTTACATACCTTGCAGAACCGTTATATGCTCTGCCAGATCGCCTCCAAGGCCACTCGAAAGTTCCATAAGCCGAACACCCGCATTCAGGACACGACGAACGATGTTCTGAACCGCATCTCCGACAACGAGCGGGCCAATGTGATGGCCGATCCGGTGAATGCAAAGGACTCGCAGCGCCGCGCGGCATAGCGGCTGACGTTTCTGGCACCGACGCCTTGCGGCCGGCCGAATTCGCGGCGGCTGCAAGGGGTGCCCAATCTGCCCGAATCTGGCAGATTGGGGCGGAAGGCTCAGGATCCAACAACATCGCTGACATCAGAAATCTCAGCATCAACTTTAGTGATTCATCCCGGCCTCCAGAGGCGTTTCAGGCCGGGTCCCCATCCAAAGGCTGCTTATACCGCCGAGCGATTTCCACCCCAGCAGGCCAAACCGGGCGTGCCGGGGCCGCGGTTAGCAGCCAATTTCCCGGCGCATTGAGGCGCACCCAATTCCTTCCCTCGAACTGCACCCCGTAGGTGGACATGACGATCGCTGAACTCAAAGAGAAAAACATCACCGAGCTGACCAAGATCGCCCGGGAGCTCGATCTCCCCGGCTCCAGCGGCCTGCGCAAGCAGGACCTGATCTTTAAAATCCTGCAGGCGCAAAGCGAGAAGGAAGGCCACATCTTCGCCGAGGGCGTGCTGGAGATCCTTCCCGACGGCTACGGCTTCCTTCGTTCCGCGGACTACAACTACCTGCCCGGTCCCGACGACATCTACGTTTCGCCGTCGCAGATCCGCAAGTTCGACCTCAAGACCGGCGACACCGTCAGCGGCCAGGTCCGCCCGCCGCATGAGGGCGAAAAATACTTCGCGCTGGTGAAGATCGAGGCGGTCAACTTCGAGTCGCCCGACGAGGCGCGCAACAAGATCCTCTTCGACAACCTCACGCCGCTCTATCCGCAAGAGCGTTTGAAGCTGGAGACCGTGCGCGACAACATGAGCGCGCGCGTAATGGACATGCTGATCCCCATCGGCAAGGGCCAGCGCGGATTGATCGTGGCTCCGCCGCGCACCGGCAAAACGATGCTGCTGCAGAACATCGCCAACTCGATCACGTCCAATCATCCCGAGGTGGTGCTGATCGTGCTGCTCATCGACGAGCGGCCCGAGGAAGTCACCGACATGCAGCGGTCGGTCCGCGGCGAGGTGATTTCGTCGACCTTCGACGAGCCGGCGCAGCGCCACGTGCAGGTGGCCGAGATGGTGATCGAAAAGGCCA
>Ga0137366_10001584_pt1 | contig 16903 bp, 17 predicted proteins | sample SagtaG_8_FD_104938 | JGI IMG/M metagenome (GOLD analysis project Ga0137366, IMG submission 104938) | Vadose zone soil microbial communities from Sagehorn Ranch, Mendocino, California, USA - Sage1_L_60_16 metaG | ecosystem: Environmental > Terrestrial > Soil > Vadose zone | place: USA...
GCCAGGGCAAGGCGGAGGGCGGGCGCAAGCCAAGGCAGGCCGGCGGGGTCAGGGCGGGCAAGGCGGCGGACGGGGCCGAAGGTCCCCGGTGGCGGGACCATCTGCCTCGTGACACGGTGGGATGGACCGGCCAGGCTGGGCATGACGGGAGTACCCGGAGCGACGGAGGAGCGGACATGAACAGCACGCCGGCCCTGGCCGGACATCAGTTCACCCGCGGCATGCCGGCTGACTACGTCGCCGCGCTGTCGGGGGCAGCCAAGCACATCAAGGTGCCGGCCCGGTACCGGCTGTTCGACGAAGGCGGCACCGCCGATAGGTTCTGGCTCATCCAGGCCGGGCAGGTCGCGCTGGACATGAGCGTCCCCGGCCGCGGCCTGGTCGTCATCGAGACGCTGGGCATGGGCGACGTCATCGGCTGGTCCTGGCTGTACCCGCCGTACCAGTGGCGGCTGGGCGCGGTGGCACTGCGGCCCACCCAGGCCTTCGAGGTCGACGGCCCGGCGGTCAGGCAGATGTGCGCCGCCGATGCGGGCTTCGGCTACGAGCTGACCCGGCGCTTCCTCGCCGTCGTCGTGCACCGCCTGCAGGCGACCAGGACCCGGCTGATCGACATCAGCGCCCAGCCCGTGCAGTGGCCCTGATCCGCCAGGTCCGGTATCCAGCGCGATGGGCCGCCGAGCGGGTCAGGTGCCGCCGGGCGGTACGTCCGCCGGGCGGGCAGCCGCCGCGTTGACCTGGCGGGCAGCCCTGCGCTGACGCCGGCTACCGGACGATGATCGTGCCCGCCGTGCGGCCCAGCAGTGCCTCCGCGTCGTCGAGCCGGCCGATGGCGGCCATCTGGCCGGTGGCCTCGGCGAAGCGGCAGGCGGCATCCACCTTCGGTCCCATCGACCCGGCAGGAAAGGGCCTGGCACGCATGTCACCGGGCGTAGCGAGCCGGATCGGCCGGGCTTGCGCCGTTCCAAAATTCTCTTGCACGGACTCCACGTCGGTGAGTAGCAGCAGGGCCTCCGCCTGCACGGAGCAGGCCAGCAGCGCCGCCGTCAGGTCCTTGTCAACGACGGCCTCCACTCCGTGCAAGACCCCGGCGGCGTCCTGCATGACGGGCACGCCGCCGCCGCCGGCGCAGACCACGATCGCGCCGGCCGCCAGCAATTCCTTGATCAGCGGCAGGTCGAGTAGCTGGACGGGCTCGGGCGATGGCACCACCCGGCGCCAGGAGGTCCCGTCCTGGCGGACCTGCCAGCCGTAGTCAGCGGTCAGCTGGCGGGCCCTGGGCTCGTCATAGACGGGGCCGACGAACTTGACCGGGTCGGCGAACGCCGGGTCGTCGGCGCTGACCAGGGTCCGGCAGACCAGGCAGCCAGCCAGGCGGCCGGGAAGCGCGTTCTGCAGCGCCTGCACGAGCCAGTATCCGATCATCCCCTGCGTCTGCGCCCCGAGCACGTCAAACGGATAAGGGCGGGACAGCGCCGGATCGCGGGCGCTCTCCATCGCCAGCAGTCCTACCTGCGGGCCGTTGCCGTGCGTGATGATCAGCTCGTGGTCGCGGGCCAGCGGCGCGAGCGCGGCGACCGCGCTCGCCACGTGTCCCTGCTGGATGTCGGAGTCAGGCGGCTCGCCGCGCTCCAGGAGGGCATTGCCGCCCAGCGCGGCGACCACCCTCACCCGGGGTCCCCGATAGTGGCCACCATCAGCGCCTTGATCGTGTGCAGCCTGTTCTCGGCCTGGTCGAAGACCACGCTCGCCGGTGACTCGAAAACCTCCTCGGTCACCTCGAGCCCGGCCAGGCCGCGGCTGTCCAGGATCCGCTGCCCGATCTCGGTGTCCCGGTTGTGCAGGGCGGGCAGGCAGTGCAGGAACTTGACGCCCGGATTTCCGGTGGCCGCCATCAGCGCCGCGTTGACCTGGTAGGGAAGCAGCAGGTCGATCCGCTTGTCCCAGTTTTCCTCCGGCTCCCCCATCGAGAGCCAGACGTCGGTATAGAGGAAGTCAGCACCCGGCACGCCCTCGGCGGGGTCGGCGGTCACGGTCAGCCTGGCGCCCGACCTGACCGCGAGCTCCCGGGCGATGTCCTGCACCCCGGCTGCGGGCCATAGCGTGCCCGGCGCGCAGATCCGCACGTCGAGGCCAAGCAGCGCGCCGGTCACCAGCAGTGAGTTCGCCGTGTTGTTCCGGCCGTCGCCCAGGTAGCAGTAGGAAACGCGATCGAGCGACTTGCCCGCGTGCTCGCTCATGGTGAGCACGTCGGCCAGCATCTGGGTCGGATGCCACTGATCGGTCAGCCCGTTCCACACCGGCACCCCGGCGAACGCGCCGAGAGTCTCCACCGATTCCTGGGCGAACCCGCGGAACTCGATCCCGTCGAACATCCGGCCGAGTACCCGCGCCGCGTCCTTGACCGATTCCTTGTGGCCAAGGTGCGAATCCTCCGGCCCCAGGTAGGTGACGTGCCCGCCCTCGTCATGCGCGGCTACCTCAAAGGCGGACCGGGTTCGCGTCGATGCCTTCTCGAAGATCAGCGCGATGTTCCGGCCGGTCAGCCGGGCCGACCGCTTGCCCCGGTGCTTGTCCGCGCGCAACTGCCCGGCAAGGTCGACAAGGTAGCGGAACTCCGCCCTGGTGAGATCAATTTCCTTGAGCAGGTTCCGCCCGTGCAGGTCCATCTCGGTGCTCCTTGTCCCCCGGCGGCCGGGTTGCTCCCCGGCGCGGCCGGGCTACTCCCGGTGGCCGGACGGCTAGCCGGGATCGCGCTCGATCGGGCAGGTCATGCAGCGCGGGCCGCCCCGGCCCCGGCCGAGCTCGCTGCCCGGGATGGTCACCACCTCCATGCCGTGCTTGCGCAGCATGGTGTTCGTCGGGACATTGCGCTCATAGCCCATCACGACACCGGGCGCCACGGCGAACGCGTCATGTTCTTCCTTCGCCTTCTTCGCCCACATCACGTCGTCGAACAGCAGCGCGCCGATGTTCTGCGGGGTGAGCCGGGACAGCTCCAGGCCGGGCCGGTGAACGATGACCTGGCGGAGCTGTCCCACCTCAGACTGGACGCCGAGGGTCATGACCGCGCTCCGCGCCTGCCCGGCGCCTCCCGGGCGGGCACGGCGGGATGCCTGCCGCGTCGACCCGGGCCGTTCGGCAGTTTCCACTAGGGGAGTTTGGCCCTACCAGGCGGGCAGCCGCGGGTGCGAGGCTGCATTCATGTCAGCCAACAGCCAGCACACCGATTCCGCCGGAACTACGACGATGCGGCGACCTGCGCACCCGGACGCGACAGGCAGCCAGCCCGCCCGGCCCGACAGGGCCTGCTGCTGTTCGGCCATGCCGATGATGGTCGTCATGATGCCGCCGCCCGACGACCGGCCGGGCTCCGTTGATCTGTGGCTCTGCGGCCATCACTACCGGCAGAGCCAGCAAGCGCTGGCGGCGGCCGGAGCCACCGCCACTGCCGTATCCGGCTCAAGCAGGTAGCGATACCGGCCAGCAGAGCCAGGCAACTTGCCCCGTCCTGCGGCATCGCCGCGGTACAAGCGCAGCAAGGGAGGTAGGCGCCGCGGTGGTGGCCGCTTCGCCAGCCCGGGAGGGCAGCCAGGCCCGAGCAGTGGCTCTTGCCGCCACGGCCGCGGGATCGCTGCAGGCCGACGAGGTGCTGTCCAGGTTCGGCAGCAGCCGCGCCGGCCTTACCGCCGCCCAGGCAACGGCGCGCCTGCAGGCTGCCGGGCCGAATGCGGTCCGGTCGCACCGGGCGCGCGCATTCCCGGTGCTCGCGCGCCAGTTGCGGTCGCCGCTGCTCATCTTGCTCGCGGTCACTGCAGCCGCGTCATTCTTCGTCGGCGAGCGCAGCGACGCGCTGATCATCGGCATCATCCTCTCGGCATCCGTCGGGCTTGGCTTCGTTAACGAGTACCACGCGGAGAAGGCCGCGGAAGCGCCGCACCCGGCGGGTCCCGTTCTTCCGCAGCGCCCCGAGCGTGCCGCTGCTGCTCGCGGCGCTCGGCGTGGTCGCCATCGGCGCGGCGCTGCCGGCCACGCCGTTCGCCCGCGCGCTCGGCTTCCGGCCGCTGCCTGGGCGCTTCTTTCTCGCGCTCGCGCTGATGGTCGCCTGCTACCTGGTACTCATCGAGATCGGCAAGCGCTGGTTCTACCGCTCAGTGCGCGGCCAGGCCCCGGGCCCGCGGCCGCGTTCCACGCGCCGCCGCATCGGCAGGCGCGCTCGCCGCTTTAGCACCCGCGCCCGCCTGGCCAGGACGGCCAGCAGCGGCGGACGGGCGGTGCACGGCGTTCAGCGCATGGAAAGGCCGCCGGGCGATAGAGGCGAAGGTGGCCGCTGGCCGGGACCTCGGACCCCCATGCGGGCGCACTAGCCGATAGCGCAGGCCGGCCGGGACGATTCGCCCGCCTGATCGGGACCTTCGGTACTAGAACGGCTGGGCCGCAGGCCGGATGCTGAATCTGGAGATAAAGCCCCGGCCGGCCGAAGGACCCGGCTCTTACCGCTGAGTCGGCACGGCGGAGGAACGCCCCGAGGAGGAGCCATGAAGAAGACAATCGTGCTAGCGGTCGACACGAGCAGTCACGTGTCCGCCGCAGCGGCGATGACGCGCGAGCTTGCCCGTGACAGCGGCGACAACGTCATCGTTCTGCACGTCCATGAGTTTGCCACCGGCCGGTGGGGCCGGATGCAGGTCGACTGTCACGAGGGCGCGGGCGAGGGTGTCGTCAGCGAGATCGTCGCCGACCTGAAGGCCACCGGAATCAATGCCGACGGCGAGATCCGGGAGGCTCAGTTCGGGCACATCGCCAGGAACATCCTGGATGCCGCGGACGAGTATGACGCGAGGATGGTGGTCCTGGGCTCTAGCGGGCGCACGGACATGCCGCATCTTCCGTTCGGCAGCGTCTCGCACCGGCTGCTGCACTCGGCCGCCAGGCCAGTGCTGATCGTGCCCCGGCGGGCAGCTGTAACGGAGATGGCGCCCGAAGCGACCGCCGAGGCCACCGCCTGAGCCGCGACAACAGGAGCGAAGATGCCTCGCCGCGAAGAGCATTTCGACGCCATGCTCCGGCACCTCGGAGCAACGTACTACCAGACCGTGTGCGGCGGGGGCAGCGCGTCAGACGTTGCGGCCGAAGATCAGGCCGGTGGCGCCGGCCTCCATGGACTGGCGCGCCTTCTATGGCACGGCCTCGTCCCCGGCGCGCTCTCCCTCGGAGACCGGCAGCAGGGTCCGGTTCGCCAATCTGACCACTGCGTCAATGGCCTGCGCGCATGCGCGGCCACGCGAGAACTTACCGAGCCAAGGCCAAGCCCTTCTCATGCCCCGGCGCCGCGGACTCCCAGTACCAGGAGCTCGCATTCCTCGGCGATCTGGAGCAGCACGTCCGCGGGCGCGCCTTCCCGGTGGCAGCTGTGCACGGTTACGCTCGGTCCGATCTGCCGTGCCAGCCGGACCCCCTCGCTGGCGGCATCTGGTCCGGGTATCTCCGCCAGGCTGGCTGCGTCCGGGCCGGTCTTCTGACCGTACGGTAGCCGCCCGACATGGCAGACGGTCAGCGGAAGACTCCGCATGATCGCCTCGCTGACCGCCCACCTGAGCGCCGCTGTGCTCGCCGCTGTGCTCGCCGCTGTGCGATCGACGCCGACGACGACACCGTGCTGGTTCATCGCAGTCAGTCCTCCTTGATCATGCGCGGTGGCCGGCCGGCCCGCATCCGCCAGAACGTGAGCGCGGCGATGGTCACGATGACGGTGCCGAGCGTGGCCAGGGTGATCATGGCCGGCGGGGGCTGGAGAGAGAAGGTCCGGCGGGTGAAGGGAAACACGAACAGCAAGCCCAGCCCGGTCGCCAGGCCGGCGATGAGGGCGGCCCGTGCCGCGTTCAGCGGCCGGGCGATGAGCATGAGCACCCAGAGGCTGATGGCGAACAGGGCTAGCATCGCCGCAGTGCGCGACTGGGCTGTGGCGACGCCCGGCGCGGCCCTGGCAATCGCGTAGCTGACGAGGGTCGCCGCCGCCGCCGCAAGGCCCGCCGGAATGGTGAATGCCATGACTCTGCGGGTGAAGCCGGGGTGGGCCCGCGGCGCGCCCGCAGCGAGCGCGAGGAAGAACCCGGGGATCCCGATCGTGAGGGTGCTCACGATCGTGAGATGGCGCGGGAAGAAGGGGAAAGGCACCCCAGCCAGGCCGACGGCAATCGCGAGCACCGCCGCATAGACGGTCTTGGTCACGAACAGGCACGCGACACGCTCGATGTTGGCGATGACGCGCCGACCCTCGGCGAGCACCTGAGGAATGGCGGCGAACGTGCTGTCGAGCAGCACGATCCGGGCGACCGACCGGCTGGACTGGCTCCCCGACCCCATGGCGACCCCGAGGTCGGCCTGCTTGAGCGCCTGCACGTCATTGACCCCGTCACCGACCATCGCCACGACGTGCCCGGCCGCCTGCAGGGCCCGCACGGCGGCAAGCTTCTGGCCAGGCCGGACACGGCCGAGGACGCTGGTGGCTTGCAGGGCGCTGCCGACCGACGTCTCGTCGTCGTCAAGTTCCGATGCGTCACGCCAGGCGCCGACCGCCGGGATGCCGGCCCGCTCCGCGATGGCCGCCACGGTGGACGGCGCGTCGCCAGACAGCACCTTGATGGTGACGCCCTGGTCGAGCAGATAGCGGACCGTCGCCGCCGCGTCGTCCCTGATCCGCTCGGCGAGCACAAGCAACGCCACGGCCGTGAGAACGGCAGGCGGCGACGCGCTGCCCGCCGGTTCTGGCGCCGTGCAGAGGAGCAGCACCCGCCGGCCCGCCGATTCGTGGCGGGCCACGGCCGCCGCGGTGCCGGCCGGCAGGCCCGGCCCGAGGATGCCGGGCGCGCCCATCACCCAGGTACCCCGCCCGGCGAAGGTAACCGCACTCCACTTGCGCGCTGAGGAGAACGGCACTTGCTCGGTAGCGTCCCAGCCGGCGGGCGGGCGGCACCGCGCCGCCAGGGCCTGCACGGTGGCGTTCGGCGCCGGATCGGCTGCGGCGATAGCGCCGATCGCCTCCTCGATCTCGGCTGCCATGCGATCCGCTACCGGCTCAATCTCTGCCAGCTGCATGCCGGGAGCCGTCAGGGTGCCGGTCTTGTCGATGCACAGCACATCCACCCTCGCGAGCCCTTCGATGGCCGCCAGTTCCTGTACCAGGACCCGCCGTCGCGCAAGGCGCAGGGCGCCGACGGCGAAGGCGATCGAGGTCAGCAGCACGAGCCCCTCGGGCACCATCGCGCCGACTCCGGCAACCGACCCGCGCAGCGCATCGGCGAGCGACTGATGACTGCGCAACAGCTGGCTCAGCACCAGGAGAATGCCTGCTGGCACCATCACCCAGGTCACCATCCGCAAGATCCAGTTGGTTCCCTGCTGGAGCTCGGAGCGGATCAGGCTGAAGCGCCGCGCCTGCGCCTGCAGGCGCGCGGCGTAGGCGGAGCCGCCGACGCTTGCCGCCTGGATCCGGCCGGTGCCGGCCACCACGAAGCTGCCGGACAGCACCCGGTCTCCCGGTTCCTTCGCGACCGGCTCCGGCTCTCCGCTGAGTAGCGCCTCATCGAGTTCCAGCCCCTCGCAGCGGAGCACAACCGCGTCGACCACCGCCTGGTCACCCGGATGGATCTCGATGACGTCATCGAGGACGACCTCCGCTACCGGCAGCTCGGCCGCCGTCCCGTCGCGCACGACCCTGGCACGGGCGGCGGTCAGGATGGCCAGCCGGTCCAGCGTCCGCTTGGCCCGCACCTCCTGAAAAATGCCGATGCAGGTGTTGGCCGCCAAGACGATCCCGAACAGGGCGTCCTGCAGCGGCCCGACCACCATGACCACCGCGAACAGGGAGCCCAGGATGGCGTTGAACCGGGTGAACAGGTTCGCGCGGAGGATCTGCCGGACGGTCCGCCCGGCCGCCGGCGGTGCGAGGTTGACCTGGCCGGCCAGCACGCGGGCGCGTACCTCCGCCAGGCTCAGGCCGGTCGCGGCGACATCCGCCGGGCTCCCGGCATCCGCCGGGTCCGTGGCCGGCTGGCCCGGCGGCCGGGCCCGGGCCGCCGGCACCGGAATCTCGCCTTCCGGCACCCGCGCTGCTGTCACTGGCTGCCTGTCCTATCGCGCATCCGCGCGGTTGTCTCGTCGCCGCCCCCAGCGGAAATAGGCGAACGGGCCGGCGTAGTTGACGGCGACGAGCGTTGCCCAGCGCCATTCGGCGCCGCGGACCTGGCTGGCGGGACGGCTGGCGACGTCCGCCCCTGCCGCGCCTGCGAGCACAACCTGCACCACCACGCCGGCCGGCGCAAGCGCGGCTTTCTGCCGAGGGGAGAGCGACCACCACCACCAGCAGCAGCAGCGGATCTTACGCTTGATCATCAGCCAATTCTTGGCCGCCACCCGGGCAGCCGGCTAGGGCCGAAGGGCCCCGCAGGAGACGACTTCCGGCATTGCGCACCGGGCGCGGCCGCGGTGGAAGATCAAAGATGTGGCCATGGCAGGCATCCTGCCGTCTGGTCAATTGTCGGCCAGGTCTGCCGCCGTGGGCAGGCGGCTGTCATCGACGGCGTATATCAGCCGGTCCGTCACGTCGACCACGCCGTCCAACGGACCGGCGTATATCAGCCGGTCCGTCACGTCGACCACGCCGTCCACGGACCTGGCCATCTTGACCGCGAGCCTGATCATGCTCTTCTTCTCGACCTCACCGCCCAGCGTCACCAGCCGGAGTGCTCCAGCCGGTGCCCGGATGCCGGTAATGGTGACCGCGCGGCAGCGGGTCCGTAGCATGATCTCGGCCGGACGGGATGGCCGCGTGAGTCAGCGGCTGTCGGCCCGGCGGCCGCGTGTGCCACGTGGTCGTGCCGACGAGGGCGCCAAGGGAGGTGGTGGCCGCGATGGCCAGCATGGCGGTTGGGCTCGAAGTGGTTACGATCGAGAAGCCAGACGACGCGAACGTCATCATAGGCCAGGCTCACTTCATCAAGACCGTGGAGGACCTGCACGAGACATTGACCGGGGTGAGTCCCCATCTCCGGTTCGGTGTTGCGTTCTGCGAGGCATCGGCAGCGCGGCTGGTGCGCCGATCAGGGAACGACGATGAGCTCACCGGCCTGGCTACGGCAAACGCCAGCGCGATTGGCGCCGGGCACTCGTTCGTGATCTTGCTACGTGACGGGTTCCCCGTCAACGTGCTGAACCCGCTCAAGTCCGTCCCGGAGGTCTGTGCGGTCTTCTGCGCGACCGCCAACCCGGTTGACGTCCTGGTCGCCGTCAGCGACCGTGGTCGCGGGATCGTAGGCGTAATCGACGGCTCGCCGCCGGTCGGGGTCGAGACGGACGCCGACGTGGCAGATCGTCACCGCCTGCTACGCGATATCGGCTACAAGCTCTGACCTCGTCCCCTGGCGCTGCCGTCCGCGCGGGCTGCCGGGGCAGCCTCCTGCTGCGCTTAGCCCCCGGGGGGATCGTCATCGACGGCCGGCCTGGCCGGCAGCGCGGCCAGGGCAAGCGCACAGCCGACGAGGGCCACCGCGGCACCGGTCCTGAGGCCGAGATCCGCCCTCTGGCAGGTATCAGGCATCTCCGCCACCTCGGCCTACACCAGCATCGTGCCCGGTACCCGGCTCAGGCGAGCCGGTAGCCATCGTGGTGGTCCGGCGCCACGCCCGACCCGGTAGCCATCCTGGCGTCCGGCGGCACGCCCGCCCCGGTAGCCACCCGGGCAATCCCTGCCACACCCGCCCCCATACCAAGGTCCCGCACCACCCCAGGACGGCAGTTTGGGGGTATGTAACCAGAATGACCCCGAGCGTTAACCTGTTGCGCGGCTACCAGCGATCCTGGCTGCGCGGCGACCTGGTGGCCGGCGTTACCGTGGCCGCCTACCTGGTTCCGCAGGTCATGGCCTATGCGAGCGTCGCTGGCCTGCCGCCGGTGGCTGGCCTGCGTGCGGCGCTGCCAGCCCTAGTGGTCTACGCCGTGTTCGGCTCGTCGCGATCCCTGTCGATGGGCCCGGAGGCGACGACCGCGCTGATGACGGCGATCGCGATCGGACCGCTGGCAGCCGGCGAGCCCGCGCGCTACGCGGCGCTCGCGACCTTGCTCGCGCTGCTGACCGGGCTGATGTCAGTTGCCGCCTGGCTGCTGCGACTCGGCTTCGTGGCGGACCTGCTGTCCCGGCCCGTGCTCGTCGGCTACATGACCGGCGTGGCGCTGATCATGATCGGGGGCCAGCTCGGGCGGGTGACCGGCGTGCCGGTCACCGGCGAGGGCCCGGTCGCGCAGCTCGCCTCCCTGGCCGGCCAGCTCGGCCGGATCCAGCCAGTCACTGTTGGGGTGGCCGCCGCGGTGCTGGCGTTCCTCTACCTGGTGCAGTCGCGCTGGCCGCGGGCACCCGGCACCCTGCTGGCCATACTGCTGGCCACCGCGGCCGTGGCCGCGCTCGGCCCGGGCAGCGGCGTCCGCCTGGTCGGGCCGGTTCCGGCTGGCCTGCCAGTGCCGATCCTGCCCGATCTCCGCCTGCATGACGTGCGGGAGCTGCTGCTGCCCGCGTTCAGCGTGCTGATCGTGGCCTTCAGCGATGATGTGCTCACCGCGCGCTCGTTCGCGCGCCGTGGTGAGGAGATAAACGCTAACCAGGAACTGCTCGCGCTCGGTCTCGCGAACGCCGGATCGGGGCTGCTACGTGGTTTCCCGGTCAGCAGTAGCGCGACCAGGACGGCACTCGGCCTGGCGGCGGGGAGCAAGTCGCAGCTCTACTCGCTGGTTACTGCCGCATCGGTCGTCGCGGTCCTGCTGTTCCTCGGGCCGGCGCTCGCACACTTCCCGGTCGCCGCGCTCGGCGGCATCGTCATCTACGCGGCGATCCGCCTGATCGATTTCAGGACCTTCCGCCGGCTGTTTGCCTTCCGCCGCACGGAGAGCGCGCTGGCGGTGGCAGCATGCGTGGGAGTCCTCGCGTTCAATATCCTGTTCGGGGTCCTGCTCGCGATCGGCTTGTCGGTAGCCGACCTGCTGCTGCGGGTGGCGCGGCCGCATGACGCGGTGCTCGGGCGGGTGCCCGGGCTGGCCGGCATGCACAACGTGGACGACTACCCGGCCACGCAGACGATCCCCGGGCTGGTGGTGTACCGCTACGACGCGCCGCTGTTCTTCGCCAACGCCGACAACTTCCGGCGGCGGGCGCTCGCCGCCGCCGAGCAGCACGATCACCCGGTCCGCTGGTTCGTGCTGAACGTCGAGGCGAACGTCGAGGTTGACTTCACCGGGCTGGAGGCGGTCGACGCCGTCCGGGAGGAACTCGCCGGGGCCGGGGCTGTCTTCGCGCTCGCCCGCGTCAAGCATGACCTGCTGGCCAGGCTGGAATCGTTCGGCCTGGCCGAGAAGATCGGGCCGGACCGGCTCTATCCCACGCTGCCCACCGCGGTGGCCGCCTACGAGGCGTGGGCCATCCAGCATCCGCCCGGCCAGCAGTCCGCCGAGGCGAGCTGAGCCTGGTGACCCCCACTGGCCCCTTGACACTGACCGGCCGTCTGTACACGGAGGCCAGGGAGGGCGGTCCGGATCTGCCCGAAGCTCGCCTTGCACATCGAAGGCGCCGGCGGAAGTGACGAAAGCCCTGCACAGTGGGCCCAGATGGCCCTGGTCGCCGGCGGCCAGGCGGAGCAACATCGGTAGTGGTACCCGCCAGGGACGCTGAGCTACCGGGCAGATGGCCCAGGAGCGCGAGGTCGTGCGGCGGACGCGGAGCAGCGGGAGACGGACGGCCAGCAGATTGGCCGCCAGACCCACCGTCGCCAAGACGGAATATCCGCGCCGCGCCGCGACCGGGAAGCGCAGCGTTCCTATGGCGGGTACTGCCGTGGCGGACGCCGCCCCGCGGACGCGCAGGGGCGCCACGGGCATGGCTCGGTCCGGCTGCTACCGGACCCGGCCAGGCCAGGCCTGCTGGGCCCGGATCCGGCTCGGTGCCGCGATGCCGGTGATCGCTGCTGAACGGCGCCTGCTGGTGGCGATAACCTCGCCGGCACCATCGGCGGCCACGTCCTGGACAACCTGCTGCCCGCCCGCCGGCTGCGCATCAGCCACCGGGCCGTCAAGCGGCCACTGTCCCGCTACGCCTACAAAAGCCTGCGAGTTGACCGGCGCACCTACAAGGCGACGATCAGCATTGACATCGTGACGATCCCGCTCAGCCCTGAACTACACGGCCTTGGCCTTTAGGCCCTAGCTGAGAGGGACTTGTGCCTCTGGTGCCGGCCCTTGGCCGCCGCGATCGTTGGCTTGAGTAACAAAGTACTGGGGGAGCGGAGGCGAAGCTATGTACCGCAATAAGATCAAGTGGAGAATCCGGCTAACCCTGTCCGACGATCCGCGCAGCCACGCGCTCTTTCACGAAGCCCTCGCTGATCAGCCGGTGAGCCTCGTCCGCCTGGCTGCCCGCGGCACCGGCAAAGCCGAGATGACAGGTGAGGTGCTGGTCGAGCTTGCGCAAGACGAGAGCCTGGGCATCATGCTCGGCGCGCTGCACAACATCAGCCCGCAGGTCTTCGTGTCGCGTGCAGATCCGCCCGCTCCGCCAGCTGCAAGGCCGGAACTCGCGGTCCCGCGCTAGCTCCGGCCAGGCGAGCGAACCAGCCCATGGGCTGGCTGCTGATCACACAGCCGCGGCGGCCGAAGCCATAACCTGGATCCCGAGCAGACACCACACCAGGAGGAGGCAGCGATGTCAGTAATCAGGTTCGAGCCCTTCCGGGACCCTTTCCGGGAACTCGACCGGCTCATGTCCGTGGCTGCGAGCGGGACGCGCGCCCCGCTCGGCATGCCCATGGACGTCTATCGTGGCGAGGACGGCAGTTACCATGTCGAGGCCGACCTGCCCGGCGCCGACCTTGACAGCGTCGAGGTGACCGTTGAGCACGGCACATTGACGATTCAGGCCGAACGCACCCCTCACTATGGCGACAGCGAGCAGATCATTGCCGCCGAGCGGCCCCAGGGGTTGTTCACCCGGCAGCTGTCCCTCGGCGAGGGCGTGGACTCGGAGAACCTCACCGCCGGCTACGCCGACGGTGTCCTGCACGTGACCATTCCCGCGTCACCGAAGGCCCGGGCCCGCCGGGTGGAGATCACCCATGCGGGCGGCGGCAGCCGCACTATCTCGGGGAGCACCGCCGGGCAGGGTGAGGTGCCCGCCGACAGCACGGGCGGCGGCACCGGCTAACGTCCCTGTGCCTGCCACCGAACGCTGTACCGGCTTGTTCTCGCCTCGACAAGCGGCCTAACCCACGCTGGTAGCACAGCTGGCAGCGGGGTCCCAGCACGAAAGGTATTGATGCTGAACCAGGAAGATCCGGTCCACGCCCGCGGCAGCGCTGCGGCTCATGGCGCTGATACTGCCGGGAGATCCTCGTCGCAGGCCCGGTTATCATTCAGCTGTTCCGCAGTCTTACCCGGTCAATCGACGTGGAGCACAGCCTTGCCGCCGATGCGGCGACGGAGCAGGGCATCAATCGCGCGGGCGGGTTGCCGCCACGAGCCCTCGAGCTCGACCTGGTCGGGCAGCGGCGCAGGATCGGGGGCACTGGTCAGTGCGACGTGCGGGGCGGCGGAGGTTGTGGTCAGGCAAGCACTACAGCTGCCACCAGTCCAGCGGCTACGGCGCAGACTCAGCCGAGGCGGTCAACAAGGTCGCGGTACATGTCCCAGAGCTCGCCGGGCAGGTGGCCGTCGAAGGTGTGGAAGTACTCGGGGATAAGCGCTGCCTCTCGTCTCCAGGCGTCGGCGTCGACGGAGAGCAGGACGTCCAAGTCGCTTTCGGCGATGTCCAGGCCGTCGGTGTCAAGCGCTCCCGGCGCCGGCAGGTTGCCGACCGGGCTCCGGATCGCCGCAGCCTCGCCGGCCAGCCGTTCCATGATCCACTTCAGGACCCGGATGTTCTCGCCGTAGCCCGGCCACAGGAACCGGCCGGCCTCGTCCTTGCGGAACCAGTTGACGTAGAAGATGCGCGGCAGCTTGCTGGCGTCCGTGATGCGGCCGATCTTCAGCCAGTAAGCGAAGTAGTCGCCCATGTTGTAACCACAGAACGGCAGCATCGCGAATGGGTCATGACGCAGCTCGCCGACCTTGCCCTCGGCGGCCGCGGTCTTCTCCGAGGAAATGTTCGCACCGAGGAAGACACCATGGGCCCAGTCGAAGGACTCGGTGACGAGCGGCACGGTAGTCGCGCGCCGGCCACCGAACAGGATCGCCGAGATCGGGACACCCTTCGGGTCGTCCCATTCCGGCGCGATGATCGGGCACTGGGCGGCTGGCGTGGTGAAACGGGAATTGGGGTGCGCGGCAGGCTCTGGCGAATCTGGAGTCCAGTCCCGGCCCTTCCAGTCGATCAGATGGGCGGGGGGCTGATCGGTAAGGCCCTCCCACCACACGTCGCCGTCGTCGGTGAGGGCGGTGTTGGTGAAGATGCTGTTGCCCCACATTGTCGCGATCGCATTGGCGTTGGTGGCTGCCCCTGTTCCGGGCGCGACGCCGAAGAATCCGTACTCAGGGTTGGTCGCATGCAGTCGCCCGTCCTCGCCGAAGTGCATCCAGGCGATGTCGTCGCCGATGGCTTCGACCTTCCACCCAGGGATCGTCGGCCGGAGCATGGCGAGGTTGGTCTTGCCACAGGCAGAGGGGAAGGCAGCCGCTATGTACTTTGCGTCACCGTTGGGTGGGGTGATCTTGAGAATGAGCATGTGCTCGGCCAGCCATCCCTCGTCACGCGCCATTACCGAGGCTATCCGGAGGGCGAAGCACTTCTTGCCGAGCAGCGCGTTTCCGCCATACCCGGAGCCGTAGGACCATATCTCCCGCGTCTCCGGGAAGTGCGTAATGTACTTCGTCGTGCTGCAGGGCCAGGGCACGTCCGCTTGGCCACGGTCAAGCGGAGCGCCGACCGAGTGGACGGCGCGGACGAACGAACGGCGTTCTTCGATCCAGCGCAGCGCCGGCGTCCCTACCCTTGTCATAATCCGCATCGACACCGCGACGTACGCCGAGTCGGTGATCTGGACTCCGAGCTGAGAAATGCTGCCACCCAATGGACCCATGCAGAACGGGATAACGTACATTGTGCGGCCACGCATGCAGCCGTCGAAGAGTTCCGTCAAGGTCCTGCGCATCTCATCGGGCGCGATCCAGTTATTGGTCGGGCCGGCGTCGTCCTCTTTTTCCGCGCAGATGAAGGTGCGGTCCTCGACGCGTGCCACGTCGCTTGGGTCGGAGGCGCACCAGAAACTATTGGGACGAATCTTCGGGTTGAGCCGCGTGAATGTGCCGTTCTCGACCAGGAGGTCAGTCAGGCGCTCCCATTCGCTATCCGAGCCGTTGCACCAGACAACATCCTCAGGCGTGGTCAGCTTCGAGATCTCGAGGACCCAGTCGGCCAGCTCCGGGTAGCTTGTCTGTAGTTGATCATCGACTGGATCCGCGGTGTACATTGCCGTCTCCTTGCCTTGGGCTGCCAGGCGCAGCGAACAGTTCCCGTCCAGATACAGATCATCTGGCGACAGGCCACGCCTGAAAGTCCAGTACAGCTCCACATTGCCCGGATTGCCCCGGTGCAGGTCAGAGCCGAAGGTCCCCGCATCCAGGGACCTGGGTCTCTGGCCGGCTGCGGGCAAGCCGGGCATTTTGGCTGTATAGCCCGCTTTAGGAGTCTGCCATGAAGGAAATCCTGGATGCGATCCTCAATTCTGACAGCCTGACCGACGATTTAGCTGCGATCCCGCTGCCGACGGCCTACCGGGCAGTAACCCTGCACCGGGACGAAGAGCACATGTTCGACGGTACCGATGCCAGCGCCAGGGATCCCCGCAAGTCCCTGCACGTGGAGGAGGTGCCGGTCCCTGAACTCGGCCTGGGCGAGGCCCTGGTCGCCGTCATGGCCAGCGCCGTCAACTACAACACCGTGTGGAGTTCCATCTTCTCGCCGATCTCCACCTTCGCCTTCCTGCGCCGCTACGGAAAGCTCTCCCAGCTCACCGCACGGCATGACCTGCCGTATCAGGTGGTCGGCTCGGACCTCGCGGGTGTGGTGCTGCGCACCGGCCCGGGAGTGACCGTCTGGCAGCCTGGCGAGGAGGTCGTCGCCCACTGCCTGTCGGTCGAGCTGGAGAGTTCCGACGGTCACAACGACACCATGATGGACCCGGAGCAGCGCATCTGGGGCTTCGAGACCAATTTCGGCGGCCTCGCCGAGCTGGCCATCGTCAAGACCAACCAGCTGATGCCCAAGCCCCGGCACCTCACCTGGGAGGAGGCGGCGACGCCCGGCCTGGTGAACTCCACCGCATTCCGGCAGCTGGTCTCGCGGAACGGCGCCGGCTTGAAGCAGGGCGACAACGTCCTTATCTGGGGTGCCAGCGGCGGCCTCGGCGCTTACGCCACTCAGTACGCGCTGGCCGGCGGTGCCATCCCGATCTGCGTCGTCTCCAGCAAGGCGAGGGCCGACCTGTGCCGGTCGATGGGCGCCGAGCTGATCATCGACCGCAAGGCCGAGGGCTACCGGTTCTGGAAGGATGAGCACAACCAGGACCCGAAGGAGTGGAAGCGTTTCGGCGCCAGGATCCGCGAGCTGACTGGCGGCGAGGACGTGGACATCGTCTTCGAGCACCCGGGCCGGGAAACCTTCGGCGCGTCGGTGTTTGTGACCCGCAGGGGCGGCACCATCGTGACTTGCGCCTCCACCTCGGGGTACATGCACGAGTACGACAACCGTTACCTGTGGATGAGCCTCAAGCGCATCATCGGCTCGCACTTCGCCAATTACCGCGAGGCGTGGCAGGCCAACCGCCTGATCTCCAAGGGCATGATCCACCCGACCATGTCGGTGGTCTACCCC
>Ga0137366_10001586_pt1 | contig 16894 bp, 9 predicted proteins | sample SagtaG_8_FD_104938 | JGI IMG/M metagenome (GOLD analysis project Ga0137366, IMG submission 104938) | Vadose zone soil microbial communities from Sagehorn Ranch, Mendocino, California, USA - Sage1_L_60_16 metaG | ecosystem: Environmental > Terrestrial > Soil > Vadose zone | place: USA: California...
TCTGCCATAAGTACGACGCTCCTTTGTTCTGATGAACGGCGTTGTAGGATGACGCGCCCGGTCACTGCCGACTACCAGGTGTGCGATGCCAGTGAGCAGGACAAATCAGACCCTCATTATAGCCTCTTTCCCCGACAGAAAAGATGTTCTAGGAAGAAAAGGAGGGAAAAAGCCAGAGGAAAAGAAAAGATCGTCCAATCTGATAGATAGAAAAACATATCAGGAGGACGATCATGGATGCATCCGAGCTATTATTAGATCATTGGAGCCGACAAGTCAAGGAAGTGTTTCCGCACCTGCATTGCTATCAGCAGCAAACTCTGGCCCTGTGTGTTCAAGGAGTTATCGAGTCAGGAAATGCAGTAATGCAACGGGTAGCCGAAACGTTATGGGAACAGCTAAGCAGCGAAACCAAAATAGTGAGTTATGAGCGGCGCTTGCAGCGTTTCGTGGCCAATGATCGTATTGAGGTTGAAGCGTGTTGGAAAGAATTTCTCCAGCAGGTGTTACCTTATTGGCAGAACAAGCCGGTGACGCTGATCCTGGATATGACGCCCTATACGCAAGAAGCGACGATTGTCTATGTAGGGCTGCTGGTACAATCACGCGTGTTACCTTTGGCATGGTGTGTGATGCCGCAACAAGAGACATGGGATCAGGGACAATGGGAGATCGTTGCTCATCTCTTTGATCAGATTGCCTCGTCCCTCATGAGCGATCAATGCACGCTGTTGGCCGATCGAGGACTCAGTTGCCTGAGCCTGATTAAGTTGTGCAAGCAGCTCGGGTGGCATTACGTGTTGCGTATCAAAAATGAGGAGTGGTTCCGAAGAACGTTTCGCCATTGGTATCACGATTGGCAACAAGGCAAACAGTTGGTGAAGAAAGAAGGCGATCAGTGGTATGGAAAGATCTTGCTGTGGAAAGAACATCAGTTTCCCATCTGGCTCAGTGCGTGCTGGGAACCAGGAGACGAGGAAGCGTGGTTTTTGATCTCAGATAAGCCTGCCTCTCACAAACGAGTCAGTGAGTATGCAAGGCGCATGAAAGTCGAAGCCACCTTTCAGGATAAAAAGAGTCGAGGATGCATGATTGAGTGCAGTCGGTTCAAACGGCGAGACCATCTGGATCGCTGGTTATTCGTCGTGTATCTGGCGATCTGGTGGATTGCTCACTTAGGAAGCAGTTGCATTCATAATGGGCATCGAGAGCAGGTTGATCGCAAAGATCGACGCGACAAAGGACTCTTGCGCATTGGTCGCTTGTGGCTCAAGGCGATTCTCAAGAGGGCCAATCGTGATCTTTGTCCCCAGACTCGCAGCCGGGTCGCTGCACAATTGGCCAATTGTTTGCCTTTTTCTCACCGCAAGAAACGCCTGTGTTTCTCCATCTACCTCCAATGAGGTTTTTCTCTCTGTCGAACAAAGTTTCTGTCGGGGAGAGAGGGAAGTCCTCCTGAGCGACGCGGCAGACGCAAGGCCTGCCTCTACGGAGCGACGCGGCAGACGCAAGGCCTGCCTCTACGGGGACGAAGGGCGCAGACATGATTAAGAAAGCAGGTAAGGTATGGGAGCAGTTTCTGTCAGGGGTGTAACGATTTTTTACTGCTATGCGACTGAAGATGAAAGGCATCTCAGGGAGCTTGAGAAACATCTGGGATCGTTGAAGCGACTGGGCAAGGTGACGACGTGGTGTGATCGCCAGATTGCTCCAGGAATGGAGTGGGAGCACGAGATCAATGCACATTTGAATGCAGCCGATATCATCTTGCTGCTCGTCAGTCCTGATTTTATGCAATCGGACTACTGCTACAATGTAGAGATGAAGCATGCGCTTGAGAGACATAACAGTGCTGAGAAGGCTGAGGTAATACCAGTTATCGTGCGCCCGGTCAACTGGCAGGACACTCCAATTGGTCGCTTGCAGGCATGGCCAACCAGGGGGAAGCCGATTGCATTGTGGAACAATAAAGATGAAGGGTATCAGAATGTCGCCCGGGGTATCGGCAAAATTGTGAGTGAGCAACTGGCATTGCAATGGAAGAATGAAGGCAAATCTTACTATATGATTGGTTGCCATGAAGAAGCGCTGGAAGCCTATAACGAGGCGCTGCGCCTGAATCCTGCCAATGCTGAGATTCATAGAGATAAGGGGCATGTCCTGTTGAAACTCAATCGGTTCAATGAGGCGCTGGACGCTTATAATGAAGCTATTCAGCTCAAGCCCGGCGATGAGCATTTCTATATCCATAAGGGACATGCCTTTCTCAAGTTGCAGCGTTGCGCGGAGGCGCTCGTGGTCTATGATCACGCGGTGCGTATAAATCCCAGCAGTGCTTACCTGTACGTTCATAAGGGCTATGTGCTACTGGACCTCCAGCGTCCCCAAGATGCTCAATGTGCTTTTGAGCAAGCGTTGCAACTCAATCCGAATATTGGGATGGCCTACATTGGAATGGGACGAGCACTGGAGGCACTGGGGAGAGCGAGCGAGTCGCAGCAGGCGTATGGGCAGGCACGGAGTCTGGGACAGGTGATATAAGTAGAGAGCAGGGCGAGCGCAAGAGCGATCCATTTGTTGAAAGAGCGGTTCGTCGATGGCTGCGCAGGGCGAGCGCAAAGGTCGGCGGGCTTATAAATCGCGCCCCTACAAAGATGACGATCATGCCTCCAACAGTTCATTTTTCGTATCGAGCATAACCAGGCATCCAAAAGAGTGGGCAGCAGGGCGAGCGCAAGGGTCGGCGGGCTTATAAATCGCGCCCCTACCTTATAAATCGCGCCCCTACAAAGATGACGATCATGCATGGGCAACGGCTCAATCTGATTAGTGCCTCGCTAAAAAAGGTTGTTCAACTGTACACCCTATACACCCTTCGGTTGCTTGATTATGTATGCCTTTGAGGAAGAAGGAGTCGAGATTGTCAGGGAAGGCAGGACTGGAGGCGGTGCGGGGACTATTGGTACGATGGCGCGCCAGTTCCTGGGGTAAGGAAGCCAGGCTATCAATAAGGCCAATGCCACAATATATCTTGCCTGCTTTTTTGCGCTCGCGTTGATAGCCGTGGGCAAGGACTTTGCTGCCAAACGAGGTTTCGGAGAGCGCTTTCGTGCCTTTTACATTACACCAGAGCTGATAGATCATGTGTAAGTCTCTGGCTTTGATGCGCTTGCTGTCGTCGATGGCACAGCAATCGTGGAAGAAGTCGGCTAATTCGTCCTGCTCGTCCTTATAGGCGGCGGTTGCCTGTTTGACGCAGTCTGGTTCCTGCCAGCCGTTCTGGAGCCAGAGCAAGCAGCCCTGGACGGCCCAGGAGAGGATAGCAGGTTGGACGGTGTTGAGTTTTTCGGCGAGTTCTTTGTCCTCGCGTCCGACGAAGGAGGTCGTAAAAGGGATGAGTTTGATACGTTGCCAGATGGCGATGCTTTGTTCCGGGATAGTGGGCAGGTTGTTGGTGGCAAGCCAGAGTTTGAATTGGGGTTGAAAGGAAAGGGTGTTGCGAGGAGTTGAGATGGTGAGTGGTTCGCCGCTGGTAATGCGTTTGATGATGCTGAGGTCGAGTGCCTGGCCGGGTGCGGTTTCGGTCATAGTGATGAAACGGGTGGCGGCGAGTGCCGGAAGGTTGGAGAGTGATGAGGAGGTGCGGGTGAAGGCGCTGGAGGGGACGTGTTGCATGTAATCGCCCATGATGGAGCTGATGGCGGCGAGGAATCTGCTTTTGCCGTTGCGTCCGGGTCCGTAGAGGAGGAAGAAGGTTTCTTCGCGAGTGCTGCCAGTGAGGTTGTAGCCGATGGCGCGCTGGAGGTATTGATAGAGGGCGTGGTCGTGATTGGTGATCTGGTCGAGGAAGGTGTCCCAGATAGGCGAGGTAGCGTGTGGGTGGTACTCGATCGGGATGAGGCGGGTGATAAGATCGTGGGGATCGTGTGGTTTGAGTTCGCCAGTATGGAGGTCGAGGGTGCCATTGGAGACGTTGAGCAGGAAGGGGTGAGTGTCGAATTGGGAGGGTGAGGCGATAAGGGCGGGTTCGGTAGATGCGAGTGTGAGCATGGTTTTGATGCGGGGGAGGATGTCGGTGGGAGTAGTGGGGGAGGGAGAGTTCAGGAGAGTTTCTTTGGCGAGGGAGGTGATGAGATTGGATTGGTCTTTGAGCCAGCGTTTGCCGTCCCAGGTGAGCCAGCCCCAGGTGGGGACGTATTTGAGGTTGTGGCCGTGTTGGGTGAGGAGCTGCCGGGCGTTGTTGTGGTCGGTGAAGCGGTGGGTTGAGGTTGGGTTGGTCATGAGTGATGTTCCTTTATTGATTTTTAGGAGTGTGTTAAGGATGAGAAGAACGATTGTTTTTGTGGGTAGAAGATTATGTTGAGGTGGGACGAAACATAATCCGAGAGATTCGGTATGTATGAGATGAGTATAACTGGGTGAAGATGATATGTCAAATTATGAAAATACGATTTTCACCAAGAAATTAGAAGCAGGTCAGAGGGAAAGGATACAGTTTCTTGCAGAACTCCGAAATTACTTAAAAACCGGAGAGACAAAAGTTGAAACGAACAATTGATCAACGGCTTTTACGACATCAAGAGTACCAGGACCTTCAATAACCACTCCTAATTCATGGTTATCCATCAACCCCCGCATTGAGAGATTCGCTGACCCGACCAGTGCTATACTGCGATCAACAATAATAATTTTCGCATGGAGGTCCGCCTCATTATTTCGTGGCACGAAGGAGTATACCTCCAGGAGGCGAGGAAAATTTTCTCGAAGTCGCTGAAACTGCTGTTGAACATTTTGTGGCTGATCCAAAAAACGATTGATCAGGCAGCGGATACGAATCCCGCGCTGAAGCATAGTTGTCAGTTGTTGAAATAACATAGGCGTAGCTGTACTTATAGCAAAAGCCACTATCATCACCTCATCATTTGCTCGGGTGAACATTTGATAAAGGGCTGATTCTATAGATCCGAGTCCACTGCCCATCCATGTGGTACCATTTACAACGATTCTCAAGCGCTCGTCCCTCATGGCAAATTTTCCTTGAGAAGTGTGCGATCCAACCTGGTATTGCGATGTTCACAAGATGTTTCTGAGACCAACAAGCAGGCATAACATGCGGACCCATTGTACTTGCCGGCACCAAATTCCACCTCACTACATAAGGGATCGTTAGAACAGCCATCAATAGTATTAAAGGCGGCTCGTAGGACGCGATCAAATTGTGGTACGAGAGCTATCATTCCGCCCAGAGTGCCATCGCCTCCGGGTTGTGCAGTATAAAGAAGAATACCCCCGGCTGCCTCACCAGATGCGGAGTCGATATCGATATAGACACGTTCACGCACAGCCGCAGACGAGTAACCCGAATCGATAGAAAGGGCATTTATCAGGCGATGAGCGAATGTATGCCACCAGACAAACACAGGATGCAAATAGTCTTGATCATCAGAATCAGATTGCATACGCTGTTTATATCCATCAGGGTTTCTCCAAGCATCAAACCAGGTTTGATCGCCTTTGAGAGGGAAATGTTTTAAAGAGGCAAGAGCGAGATCAATAAAAATACCTTCCCCGAAGTGTTCTACGCCTGGATACCAGGATTGGGATTGCTTATCCATATAAACACACTCGACAACATCCCCTTTAAGTGGATCAATACGACGATATCCCCTCTGTACCATCACAACGCGCAACCGCGAAATGGGCGTTATACGCAATCTATATTTGTTATCTGGCCCTAAAAATTCTCTGACATCCTGCCGGACGACCTCAAATAGGGGTGGCGCTCCAGGAGTCTTAGAACGTTGCGGCGGTGCACCGGATGAAGCCGCACGTTTAAGAGCTTCGAATTCCTCATGGCGCAACTCACGATTTGTTGCAGGCAATGGTTCTTTCAATTGTTTCACAACTGTCAGGATTTCAGCTTCATCGTAGCGATTCACCTCATCGACAAGAGCCCGTCCAACTGTCTTGACTGACGCAAGCGTGTTTAGCATTGTTATCATGTCCTGCTTCGAAGTCACATTACTGAATGGTAAAACAGCACGAATAATCTTAGAGTCTAGCAAACGATAGAGCGCCGTATCAGCAGGAGGAATAGTCAATGATGTATAAAGTTCTGGCATCCGCAGATTTGATGCGCCACGCTGAAGAAGTTTAGCCTCAGCATCACAACTTGAGCGCCCCTGGTCATGTTCTGGAAACCGACCAGAACATGACCAGGTACGACCGCTATACGCGTACCCCAGGTTAACAGATGCATGACAATCAGGGCAGACAATATTGATATTACGAAGTGCACTTCCACCGCCTTGCCAGATAAGGTAAGCTGGTTGACATGAACCCTTTCGATGTTGAATAATACCGACCCAATCTACGTCATCGAGGTGTCCCCGCAGACAAACTCGTACAAAGCGAATAGCCTGATGGCGAACACGTTGCCACGCAGCATTATCAGAAGGAAGCAATGGACATCGAGGACAGGCCTGTCTGGCGTTTCCTACACCAGGGCGTTTCAGATAGAGTATCTGATGAGAAGTGCACAGCGCCCATGAAGGAAAAGCTCTAGTATCATAGACATCTTGAGACTCGGTAAGGCCAAGTTCAGCATTAGACGGAATACGTAATATACCTGCGCCTTTCAGTAAAGCATTAGATAATCTACTGTCTGTAATCTCAAAGTCAGTAACCTGTCGATTGTCGAATATACCAGAAGAGTCCAGCGCGGGAATAATACGTGGCCCTTTCTTACCTTCCAGAATGGCTCCTGGGCCATAGGTAGTAATAAATTGCGAACGTCGAATACCCTGCCCCATATATACCTTACTCCTTAAATTGTGTAGTTACCTCAACATCACGCAATGACATAGGAGCATTTTCAAACGCGACGGGGAGCTGACCTAATTGATGTTGTGCATCTCCAAGGATGACACCTCGTTCGGGTTTTCTCGTCATACTAGATTCGGAATATACAATGGTATCTTTTGGATCTCCTCCATAACGCATCTGATCATTAACAATAGCTTCCCACCTATCCAATTCCGAATCCATTTCGATGCGAACAGCTCCATTGACAGGTCGTCGTCCAGCAGGTTGTTGCCCGGCTCGCTCTTCGAAAATTGGTGCCAGAGCCTGTACTTCAGGATCGCGCCTGTGACTTGCCATCAGATAAGCATTGCTATAATACGTTCTGCTAGCATACTGTTCAATGTACCAGGGTTGTTGCAGTGGAATACCCAGAAGCTGTTTTGCCTGACGAAGAAGTACTACAGCCAGAGGTCCAGGTCCTCGCTCACGTGCACGGGGAGCGAAAGGAGTAACAGTAATCGGTTCAACTGCACGATAAAGCTTTCGATGATATCCGGTAAAGAATTCATAGTGATCCAGGTCACGTGGTCGACTTACCCGGAAAAAGGTAACAACCAGCCCTCCTTGTTGTCTACCAACACGTCCTGTCGCCTGAATATAAGCAGAGGTTGTTTTGGGCTGTCCATGTACAACCATCAGTCCCAGGCGATCCACGTCCACTCCAGTACCAAACATAGACGTCGCAAAAACCGCATCCTCTTCCCAATCCAGGTTAAGTCGCTCCAACAATGCAGGGAGGTCAAGAGAATTTGCCCTACTTGATAGCTCTATAGCGTAGCTTTTCAACTCTCTGGGTGTCGGGTTAGATTTCATCCGTTCAATAATGTCCTGTCGATATAGAGCAGCCGCGCCTGCAAGTTCACGAAGGGCATTGAAGTAGCCGACTAAGGTCCAGAAACTATCTAACTCAGCAGTTGCTCCTGCCATTTTTCTATCATAAGCAGTTTGTAGAAGTGCTGACCAGATACGTATGATAGGAGTCTGAGCCCCTTTACCTGGACCATTCACAGCTACATAAAGTCGTCCAGCTTCAGCGCTTTCAAGTGGATGAGGGTCTTTTTTAGTAACAGCAAAGAAGCGATCATCCACATCTATGGCAGATGGTGGGAACTGCGCTAATGAGCGAGCGAATAGAGATTTCACCTGATCTTCTGCCTGCCTTACGGTGGCAGTTGAGGCCACATATTTTGGCCCTATAGATCCATTTTTAAATCTATACTCACAAAGGACATCGACAGCGGTTTCATAAAGACCGACGAGACTCCCTAATGGGCCTTCTAAAAGATGTAATTCATCTTGAATAATCAGTGTAGGTGGTCGGAACGGAGGAACATCAACATATAATGGCTTATTACTAGAAAGGCCAGGGGGATGCTCCTGTGGAATATTCTGAGAACCATTACGTGGAGGTGCCAAGCGCCGATAGTATCCCCAACGGGCATGGTAATACGCAATATTTCCAAAAATGTTCCCTGCCCTTGGTTCAAAAGCAAGACGAGCGAATTTATCCACTGTTGCAATTACCAATGAAGGGCACCGGTGATACACCTGATCATCTGTAGTATATGCCGGGATAGGAATACGCTCTGCTATCTGAGGCGATACTCCTTGAGCAAATGGCAGAGCGTCTTGCCAGACCATTCCCTGTACTGAAGGAAGACTTATATTTGTGCTAAACAAAGAGTTTTGTTGTGCCCTAGGAGAAGGACCAGAAGCAGTTACCTGTAACGGAACCTGCTCTGCCCAGGCAGCTTTATTTAGCAAGCAGTCAGGGTCTGGACAATAAATTTCAAAGTTATTATAAACATTGGTTGACCTTGCAGTTGTATACGAACACAAAACATAGCCTGGACGAGAGGGCCTTGCAGCAAGGATATGAATATTACCAGTTCCAGAGGATGATGACAAAGCAGGGCTGATAACAGTATTCCACCAATGATCGATATCGCGCGTAGATAGTGCATTCTGACCATTTTGAACGGTGAACTCGACGGTCAAGGTCTGAGTATCAGGAGTAGTATGGCTAAACAAATGAAGTGCATTGACAGTAATACGTTGTGGCATATCGAACATCGATATCGTAAGTTGCGATCTGGCACTACCACTGAACATAAAATGCAATGTATGCGTACCAGGTTCCAGCCCCTCTTCGGGAAGGGCTAACCAGGCACGGCAAGCCGGGCAAGTTAATACCTGTGCGGGATCACCTTCTGCCTCTACATCGGTAGTTTGAGCAGTTTTGCGTAAAGCATTATTCGGGCCTTCATAGCCTCTTGAAGAGAGTCCTTGAAGAATATCCAGAGCACCAGCAATATAACGCATCTTGCCGGATGGAAGCTGATATGGAATAGGCAGTAGATTGTTTGGTGTTACACCGCCACCAACCCACATGCCGATGGAGAAGCGTATACCGCCCCAAAGAAAAGCAGTATTATTCGTGCACTGTCCAGGTCGCCAGCCAATCGGGTGCGTTTGATCATTGAGATGAGCAACACGCAATACCTCACAGGCCGTAATAACTCCTAGCGCGCGACGAAATTGTTGTATAGTGAGTAAACGCAAGGTATAGCGAGAGAGTACGCCAACCCCTGCACCCGTATGATCATCTCGTTTTTGCTTCGGTCCACGAAGACGCCGTAGACCAAGCGTAAAGGCAGCAAGGCCCAGATAAGCTTCTGTTTTCCCACCGCCGGTGGGGAACCACAAAAGATCGCAGATATTGCGATCAGGATGAGTCGGATCGGCCAGGGCAGTAATGTTCAGAAGGATGAAGGCAAGCTGAAAAGGACGCCATGGACGGGCATTTCCACTTAGCCATTCAGATTGAAGCGCAATCGCCTGATTTGCGAAACAAAATGCCAGCCTTACATCTTCATCCTTAACAAGCCACCCAATACCTGCTCTTATCCTTCCTGCAGTCTCCTGACATCGCTTCAGGTTGTCTTGCGCAAATGACTGCCACTGTGGAGTAATTGTAGATATATTTTGATATTGTAAATTTATCCATTGCTCGTATCCATCCACTAAGGGTTCCAGGCGCTGACGAATTTCTGTAGGCTGCCAAGTTTCTGCCAGCACAAGAGGATGCAATTCAGGAGATTTTCCAACAGGCCAGGTCCATCTTGTCTCTGGTGACTCGACGGAATAACATGGAATAAATTCGGTACGCACATCTGCCGGTGAGAATTTAGCCTGATTGCTCACCGAAACGAGAGAACGATCCGTCCAGACGAAAGGTGCATCCTGCGGGGGAGTCAAGGTAGGATGAGGACGCTCTGGATCAATATCCCTCCAGGTAGCACCACATAGATGTCCTCTTGCTAGAGCCATACGATCTCTGTAAAGCATGGCAAGCTGCATATCTTCATATGTAAGGGGATCTTGTATTGCCTGTTGAGGTACTACATCAACAGAGAGAAGATTTCCCACTGCACAATGAACGCGAATTTGCGGTTGAAACACGAAGTCCGGCGTATCAGGTTTATCCGTGACTCGTCGGTTGTTTACCAAGTGAAGAGACACACGATAGGAACCATTAGACTGCTGACGAGTTCTCATGTAAAGGCCAACATCTAATCCAACTGTCCAGTGGTCCTCCGATTTCACCTGTACATCGTCGAGTACCTTGAATTGTGGGTCACGTTGCCAATCGCCATTTTGATTTTTGGCATAGCGTGCCCAGGTTGTGCAGATATCGATCAATGGAGGGCCCGCAGAATTGATAATAACAAACGAGAGCCCCATGGAACGTGGTTGTGCTTTTGGGTCAAGGGCGGGAGAGAACGCACTTGCAGGAGCTATAATAGATCCTTCGGCACTCTGATTCTCGTCGTCTGTTACCTCTTCAATCACCTCATCAATGTCGGTATCAGGATCATCAGGATCTCTTTCGGGCATATCGGGAGCGAGTACTCCAGTAATATACTCATTTCGTGGATCACTTTTAACTGGAAGGCATTCGAATGGGCCATCGCGTGGCCCCAGCAATTCTTTTACCAGCCCAACAACCATATAATCTCGTTCAGCCATACATACTTCCTTCTAGCAATGCAACCTAATCGTTCCTCTTTCTAGAGATTTTACTACATTTTTTCTCTTTTTTCTATTGATTACCTTTTGAATAATCTTCCTCATATAAGAGGTTAACTATATCGATTTTGATTTATCATTGAATCTAATAGAGAAGCCCGCTCCTTGGAGAATACGAGGATCATCAGAATTTACAATAGCAATACGCCCTCCGTTCCGTTTCAATATCTCAGCAGCAATATACATCCCTATTCCTCGTCCGTCAGAAAGTTTTGCAGTAGTGAAGGGATGTTTAAAAAGGCGCAAACGTATATTGGGCAAAATAGCAGGTCCATTATTGCTGATCAAGATATTCTTTTCATCCGCAATGATTGCAATACGTAGTTGCCTATCCTTAATCTCTATCTTTTGTTTCAACCAATAAATTGCGTTGGAAATGACATTATCAATAACCTGAGCAAGAGATGCCTCACTGATATAAACATCAAAATCCTGATCTAGTCTGAGGTCACATATAATACGTGCCTCCTTGATGGCTTCTTCGTAACCTTGTAAAACAAGTTCGACGATATTTTTGACAGAATGTTTTTGTGCTTGTTGGCTGCGTTTTACGTAGCGAAGTGCACCCATCAATCGAATCTCGTTCCGTAATACATTAATAAAAAGTTCTAACTGATCAAGGTATTTTTTATCTACCGCTGTACTATTCTTCAGTAGTTGAATACATCTATTTGAGCCGTCGACAAGTCGATCAAACTCATGAGAAAAACGCTCAGCAGCAAGACCGATACCAAGAAGATGGAGAAATGCATCTCTCTCTTCTTCCTGAGATTCATATATTTCATTAACAGCCATACTAATATATTCAGTATGCTCCTCCAGTTCATCAAGTTTCTCCTTAGGAACAAGAACCATATTTTCTGATTCAGGTATTGAAACCTCTTCCTGCCTAGCAGCATACTTCACAGTCTCAGCATCATCTTCCTTATAATACTTCCCATTCTCTAATCCAGAAGATACGTCGGGAATAGTGACTGGTTCTACTTGATGTACTGGAACTTTTTCTCGCAGGTCATGAATTTCGTGCTTCAGATCGTCAATAGTTTTTTCTAATTCTTGCTTGCTAATAGATGGTTTCTGTATGCTCTTGCGTTGCTCCAGGCTTTTCTGTTCTAGAATAAGCATGATACCTAGAACTATCTCTCGTAAATCTCTGTAAGCCTGGTTTTCTTGAAGTCCTTCACGATTCGTCTTATCAATAAGTGAGCGGTTAGCAATTTGATCAATCTCAACAATTCCAATCACTTGTTTGTTATCGAAGCGCTTACTTGGAAGGTTAATCCTACGCTGATCAAGGCCCAACCAATCATCCCCCTCATCTCCATAAGGTAATATACGGAAACCGTCTCTATAGATACTTATCCCGCCCAGGATTCGCAGCTTATCGCGGTTCAACCCATATTGCTCCAGAAGTTTGGCATCACGAAGCCAAGCAGATATTTGAATAAAAAAAGGGCCGCAAGCAGGTTTATGCTCATGCCAATTATCAGGATTGACTAAAGCCCAACAATTTTGTTCTTCTGCAACTATTTCTACATTACCGCTAGGTTGTCTTTGACTATATTCAAGCAATGCCAGACCATCTTCATCAACGGCGCAATCAATTCGGTATTGGTAGTTTTCCAGGATATCGTAGTGATCTAGATTTTCAAATTCAGGGAACTCCGGGCAAATAAGCTCTACTTGAAAATTCTCAACGCCTCTTCTAGGGCTAAGCAACCGAATAAGGCTTGCTTGAAAGCGCTGTACGTCTTTTCGCGTCCATTGCTGACGTGCCTTTTGCATTGTGAGGCATGTGCCATGTGAATCACCCAAAAATATTACAGGTTCACGTGAAATAACTGGAATCTCGATTTCATCTAAATACTGTTCTGTCTCATCAAACGCACTCCAGTTGATATTCACAACAAATTCAATATTCTCTCCTTTAGGACGACTAACCAGCTCGAGTGTGTGTCCCAGCTTCTGAGTAGCAAATCTGCCAACGCCTTTCTCTCCCAAAGGAAGACGACCCAGAGGAGTTCTATCTTTAAGATCTTTCTGGTTCTCCTTACCACCATGAGCAGGTTCGAACCAAGGGCCAAGGATTGTTTCCCTGGTCATACCCATGCCATCATCATGAACAATAATGGTAGTTTCTGATGGATTTTGAAGATGATATAACCCAACGCGTACAGATTGTGCATCTGCATCATATCCATTTTTTACCAACTCCATCAGCCCCACAGTGTTATCTCGGATCAGTTGCTCACCGACTATTTTTATCATTCTAGCACGAGGTCGAAACTTGCCCATTCCCACATCAGAATCTTGAGCGCTCATTCAGTAAACCTCCTGTTACTACTACATGGCCTTATATCACATAAAACCGGATGGCGAAACTGAGCTCCTATAGCTAGACAACGACCTTGTCCTAGAACCGGAATCTCTTGCCAGATTGCAGTATTAACATCCCCTGCCGAGCTGCGTAGAGCATCCAAATTCTTACCACCTGTAGTCTGATGCACAATTTTAGTATTACAAAGTTCATAAATCTCTGGTGGAAGGTGAGCAGGCTGCTGAGATATGAAGCATAAGCTGATCCAACGCTTTCGGCCTCTTCTGCTGATATCACGGAGCGTATCAAGAGTGGTACCCATTCGACTCACATTTTCTCTACTAACAAAGGTATGAGCCTCTTCTATAACAACCATCACAGGAGGTAAACGACCAGCACGATCTTTGATCTTAGCACTAAATAATCCTCTGAGAATATCGCTTATTACAATATTATTGATCCATACATTGGATGAATTGCTAACATCAAATACAGTGACCTGACCACTCCGAAATAATTCGGAGTAATCGCCGAGATCATTACCAGTATCAAATATCTGATAACGTTGTACTTTCTCTAATTTTCGTAATAAAACCTGCCAGGAACTACGTCCCTGAGATTGGGGATTGGTAGCGCGACTCTTCACAACATTGACTATTTCTTTGAGTTGGACACCTACATTCTCAAGTTCGTCTGTATCATCGGCAAAGAAGTCCGCTAATCCAGGTTTTGACTTACCCTGTTGACGTTGTTTTTGAGAATTAGCAGGTGAAGCCAGTTCAAAGTAGACCTCTAAAAACCTCTCCATTTGTGGATCAGTTAATCCCAGGATCTCAGAGAGAATGTAAGGGTCACTTCTCCCAAAGCGCAAACCAAATTCCCGAGATACGCCGGATATTGCAGGTTCGGTACCAGTACAATGCATTACTACAAGGTTGCTAATGCCCTTTGGTTCTACTCCAAAACGATCCATCAACTTCTTCATTTTATAATTTGACTCAGCCTCACTACTGGGCTGATCCATTTCAACATACTCACCTTCTACATCCAGGACAATGACTGCCCATCCACAGGCAGCAGCCCCCTCAATGAGAACCTGACTGGTATTGGTTTTACCTGACCCAACTGTACCGAATATCCCTAGATTGCGAGGAAGAACTTTCTTGTCACCACTCCGCAACCGAACTTGAACGCCTGGATACCCTGATAGTTCACCTAGATAAATATCTCCACCAAGAGTAAGCAATTTCTCTATCTGTTCACCAGTGAGCCTCCTTACAGCGGCCTGAGGAAATGGACGCGTTGAGGTTCCCGCAAGGGCAAGTTCTTGCTCATCTACAATCTGGCCGAGAATTTCAGCGGTGCAAACGCCATGAAAATCAGGACGAAATTTCACGGCGTCGGCCTGTAGTACAGCAGCACGAGCGTAAGCAGAATCTCTGCTTACAGCGTCTGGTACAAAGAAAGGACCTCGAACAATTCGAGCCAGATATAAAGTAGATGATCCGGTAGCGTTAGACTCTAACATTACGTATTGACCACGTTTGAGGGAATCCAATCGATCACCGGGAACTCTAATTTCAACTTCGTTATTTTCTCCACCCAGGCCATCAAAGTTAATATATCCTAGTGGTTTTTCTATATCTATCATCTTTATCTCCTCTATTAAGCATGATGCTATTCTACTTCAACCTCAAATCTCGCTCAGGGGCCTCACTCAGATAAGCCCCTTGCTTTGCCAATTCCCACTCGATCAAAGCCTTGAACTCAGAACTAGAAAAATACTGAGAGCAGAGGCTATCTGCATAATCGATCAGGAGGGGAAAGCCCTTTTCTTTCTGAAACATTGCATCTCTGGCAATAATGGCGGCGGCTAAATGAAAAGTATCTTTGTGTGCATGAAATACATAAGGACGCTCAGCCACTCTAATGACCCCAATCATAATCCTGTTGGCGTAATCTCCTAGAAACTCCTCTATAACTTTTCTCTCATCTTCTCGCCATTTATCTTTGTAACCCAGAAAGCCGCTGGAGTTCATTAAGTGACGAGCCAGGGTATAACTAGAGGCAGTAAGATATTCACCAGGAGCAATAGCCCTACCAAAAGTTAAATAGTCCTGATAGGCAGTACTCGAAATAACACTAAAAAATCTCTTTTGTCTAATTATATCGCGTAATATATCTAAAGTAGCCTCTAATGCTCTGAGTCTTCCCAATCCTGACATAAGCTCAAACGGCAGCAAGGGACCATGAAACATAACATAGCAATTTTCAAACTGCTTATCTAAACCAGTCTCTCTTTCACGATATAACATCAAGCCACGAATAGCCATGGCGGATAGATCATCCTCAAAGGTTACTCTGCCAGTCACCCGTTCAATAGCATCTTCAGGATCTTCTCGAATATTGGCTTCAGAGACATAAAAAGAATGATGGATTCTATCCCCAAGATAATTTACTGCGATAACCCCTATCTGACAACGTAAGCCCGAAAACAGACGATATTTTGAGACTGTTCCATCAACTCCCACGACCAGACCTCTACCCAGGATATCCTCCGCATCTTGTAACTTTTGGTCAACTTTGTAAACATCAAGTTTTTTGAATGCAGGATGTTGTTGTACCTGCCTGATCAACTCTCGCTCTTCCTGTACGTGTCTTGCAACTTCTTCTGCATAAATCGTAGGAGCTTCACTGATAAATTTATTGTAGTCTGTCCATGTTCTTTGTTGAAGGAGGTCTGCGAATGTAATTTGCTTCTTCCCCATCATCACTCATCTCCTAAAAACTGCGGCTCATATATCTTTCTCTATCTTTTCTTGAAAGAGTATAATCCACTACAACTTATTCCTGGCCGTGGTTGTAAAGGATCCAGAAACCGCAAAACGCCCTAAACCGTTTACTATAAGCAAAGAATTACTATGCTAATACACAATACCATAAGTATATATATACAATCAACTCTCCTTATCTTTTGTTCTTGATAAGCCTGTTATACACTGATTAACAAGAGGACAAATTTCACAAAGAGGATGAGTTGGTACGCAGATAAGAGCTGCAAAGTCAAGAAGACTGTAATTATATATTCGTGGACAACGGTAGCCGAGTAGATTCTTCAAAAGCTGACGTACTGGTTGCCGTCGACGAGACTCGGCATGAGTTGAAATACCAAAGAGCCGCCCGGCTACCCGTACAGTATTAGTATCGATAATAGGGATAGCCTGATTAAATGCGAAGCAACAGACGGCGCTGGCTACGTAATCTCCAACTCCCGGGAGCGTCAGGAGTGTTTCGTATTGGTCTGGAATTTTTCCATCATAATCAGTGACCAGCACCTGGGCAATTTTTTGAAATGCTGGAGCACGCCATGCGAGACCTAGCGGATAGAGAACCTGGATAACTTCTTCAGTGGGAGCGTTCATAAGCTTCTGTGGGTCTGGATACTGCAAAATAAACTGATTATAGATGGGGACTACCTGTTTTGCCTGAGTTCTACGCAGCATCATCTCAGCTATCAGAATATGGAATGGATTGTCTGTAGAGCGCCAGGGAAATACACGTAAATGATCCTGGCTCCATGAGAGAAGATCTGCATGAAAGAGACGAAGAGAAAGCTCGTGATCA
>Ga0137366_10001590_pt1 | contig 16875 bp, 15 predicted proteins | sample SagtaG_8_FD_104938 | JGI IMG/M metagenome (GOLD analysis project Ga0137366, IMG submission 104938) | Vadose zone soil microbial communities from Sagehorn Ranch, Mendocino, California, USA - Sage1_L_60_16 metaG | ecosystem: Environmental > Terrestrial > Soil > Vadose zone | place: USA...
CCGTCGAGCCGTCCAGGAAACGTTACGGCCGACCGCGCCAGTGCCGTCGTAACGATCACGAGACGCTCGCCAACTACAACCAGACCGGCAATGGACCGACACATCCCTGAGATCCGGGGATGGGGGCAGGCATGATCAGCATCCGCCGCATGCAGTGGACAGCCAAGCGGGAGGTCATCGGCTGCCTCAAGCGCTAGGTGGCCAGGAGGTCTTCGCAGCCCTCTGCCAGATCAGCCTGGACAAGCCCGCCGCTTGACATCTATAGGAGCGTCGAACACCCCACCACCCAGGTTTCCGGTGGTCAGCGGCCCGCTGATCCGCCTGCCGGGTCACCACGGCAAGGTCCGCCGCGATGGCTATCGGGCGGCGGCCCAGGCCTGACCCGTCTGATCCCGGCCATCCGCCACCGGTAGGTTCGGATCGGGGATCAGCTACCACGGGGATAGCCTGCTCGCTCAGAAAGGCATGGACAAGCTCCGGAGCTGACCCGACGGTTCGAGACGGTGAGAACGGCCAGCACCGCCTGGCGTTATCCAGCAGGGTGGTGCAGGGCGCCGTCGAGGATGGTGACGGCGTGGCCGGTGAGGTGGACGCGGTCGCCGCGGACGGCGGTGTGGACCAGGCCGGTGCGGGCGGAGGCCTGCAGCCCGGTGAGGCGGTCGCGGCCCAGGCGGTGCGACCAGTAGGGCGCCAGGGCAGTGTGGGCGCTGCCGGTGACCGGGTCCTCGGGGATGCCGCCGGCGGGTGCGAAGTAGCGGGAGACGAAGTCGTAGCCGCGGTCGGGGTCGTCCGCCGGGGCGGTGGCGATGATCCCGCGGATGCCGTCGCGGCGGGTCAGGTGGGCCAGGGCGGCCAGGTAGGGGGTGATGGCGCGGATGGTGGCCTCGTCGGCCAGGACGGCGAGCAGGTCGCCGAGGGCGCCGGTGCGGTAGGTGGCCTGGGGCGTGGCGCCGAGCGCTTCGGCCAGGCCGTCGGGGGCCGGTGCCGGGGTGGGGGTGCGGCGGGGAAGTCCAGGGTGATGGCGCCGTCGTGGCGGGTGTGGGCGATCAGGACGCCGAAGCGGCTGGCGAAGCGGACGGTGCCGGGGTGCCGCGGTCGTGGTGTAGGGCGTGGGCGGTGGCCAGGGTAGCGTGGCCGCACAGGTTGCTTTCGGCGGTGGGGGTGAACCAGCGCAGTGCCCAGTCGGCGTCGGCGGGCAGTGGGTGGGCGAAGGCGGTCTCCAGGTGCAGCTCGGCGGCGAGCTGCCGCATCCAGGCCCGGTCAGGCCAGGTGGTGGTGTCGAGCAGGCAGACGCCGGCGGGGTTGCCGGCGAACGGCCGGTCGGTGAAGGCGTCGATGACCCAGATCCGCATGGGCCAACTGTAGGACGGTGTGATCGAACCGGTCCAAAACCAATTCGGACCTGTCGACCGGTGTTGTGAGAACAACCAGAGATCAGACGGTGGCCGCAGGCCACAGCGTGGACCCTGCCCGATGGCGGGCAGGGGACGATCGCCGAGCACGCCGGCGACTACAGCGGCACCCTACGCCTCCCAAGCGTTCAACGGCTCCCGGTCACCGGACTGGGAGCCGTTGCGGTTGCCCTAGACCTTGACGGGCTTTATGCCCCAGCCAAAGTGCGCGGTGAGCGCCACGACGACCGCCAGCACGATGCTCATCGCGATGGTCCAGAGTGTCGCTGCTCGCCATGGGCGCTGCGCCCACTTCTCCCAGAACCAGTCGGCCAGGACGATCATCATGAGTGCGCTGAGCATGAGCCACCACCATGGGCGTTGCTCCAGCTCGTTCCTGAACCAGTTGGCGCGGCGCTGCCGTTGGAGCATGTCCAAGTTGCGGTGCTCAGGCTGCTCGCCACGGACAATGGCGAGCCCTCCCCACCAGAGGAAGAAGCAGGCCAGGCACTCGAAAAAGATGAGCAGCGACAACAGACCTTCGCCTCGCTTTCCCCGTACCCCTGTCGCCATGGTGACCAGCATCTTGGGCTGGTGGTGCACGCCATGCCCTGATGCCTCGGCTGGCGCCGGGACCCGCGCAGGTCAGGCATCTCGGCGCTGGAGGAGGTAGGCCGCCGCGCCGAGCAGCACCGCGGTCCACAGGCAGAACACGCCCAGCCCCTGCCAGGGGGTGAGCAGGTCGTGGGCCCCTGGTGGGCTTGGCCGATCAGATGGCCGGCCTCCGACGGCAGGTAGGCGTGCACGTGCTTGCCGAAGCTGCCGGGCAGCAGCTGCGCCAGCGGCGCCAGGACCAGGACGAAGCCGATCACGCCCGTGATCCCGGCGGCGGTATGGCGGACCAGGCCGCCGACGGCCAGGGCGAACAGGCCGAGCACGGCCAGGTACAGCCCGCTGCCGATCACCGCGCGTAGCACGCCCGCCTCGCCGAGCGCGACCGGCGCCTTCCCGTGCAGGATGGCCGCGCCAACGAAGAACGACGGGAACGCGACCAGCTCGCCGACGATGAACACCAGCACGGCGAAGACGACCGACTTGGCAGCCAGCATCGGAACGCGGCGCGGGACGGCGAGCAGGCTGGCCCGGATCATGCCGGTGGCGTACTCGCTGGTGATCACCAGGACGCCCAGGACGCAGATCGTGAGCTGGCTGAGCTGGAAGCCGGAACCCAGGATCGTGCTGACCGGGTCGGCAATGATCTGGCGCTGCTGGCTCGGTTCGGCCTTGCTCCACTGCGACACGGTCAGCCAGGTCAGCAGCGCGGTGAAGCCGAGGGTCAGCACGACCAGCAGCCCCAGCGAGGCGACGGTGGAGCCAACCGAGCGGATCTTGGTCCACTCCGATAGCAGCAGCCGGCCGAAACGAACCGCTCCGGACGCGGGGGCGACCGGCGCGGGCGGGGCGGGCGTCACGGCGGTCATCGGGCACGCTCCGCGGGCGGTGCCTCGATCTCGGTCGGGGCCGGCTGGCTGGTCCGGGTGTCGTATTCCACGCTGTCGCGCGTCAACTCCATGAACGCCTCCTCGAGCGAGGCGAGCTGCGGGGTCAGTTCGTGCAGGACGAGGCCCTCACGCGCCGCCAGCTCGCCGATCCGCGGTGCGGGCAGTCCACCCACGGTCAGCGCTTGGTCGTTGTCGGCCTTGACCAGGCCGCCCTCGGTGGTGATCAGCTCAGCAAGCCGGGCCGCGTCCGGAGATTTCACCAGCACCGACCGCTCGGAGCTGCGGGCGATGAACTGGTCGGTAGAACAGTCGGCGATCAGCCGCCCGCGGCCGATCACGATCAGCTGCTCGGCGCTGACCGCCATCTCGTTCATCAGGTGGCTGGAGACCAAGACGGTCCGGCCCTGCCCGGCCAGGTACTTCATCAGGTTCCGGACCCAGACGATCCCCTCCGGGTCCAGCCCGTTGACCGGCTCGTCCAGAACCAGCACCCGCGGATCGCCCAGCAGCGCGGCGGCCAGCCCCAGACGCTGGCCCATGCCCAGGGAGAAGCCGCCGACCCGCTTGTGCGCCACGTCGCGCAGCCCGACCAGATCGATCACCTCGTCGACCCGCTTGCGCGGCAGGCCCTGGGTCTGCGCCAGCACCAGCAGGTGGTTGTAGGCGCTGCGACCGGTGTGGACGGCCTTTGCCTCCAACAGCGCCCCGACCACGCGCAGCGGCTCGACCAGGTCGCGGTACCGCTTGCCCTCGATCGTCGCGGTCCCGGTGTTGGGGTGGTCCAGGCCCAGGATCAACCGCATCGTGGTCGATTTGCCGGCGCCGTTCGGCCCGAGAAACCCAGTCACGCGTCCGGGCTGGACCGCAAAGCTGAGGCCGTCAACCGCGGTCACGGGGCCGAAGCGCTTGCTGAGCCGGTCCACCTCGATCATGACGATGTTGCCTTGAAGAAGGCGCTGGAGGTGCCCCGCCACAGGAACATGACCGCGGCCAGCCCGACCAGCCAGACCACCAGCCAGAAGATCTTCACCAGAGCGGCCTCAGGGACGACGAGGATGCTCGGACCGCCCTGCACGGTAGCGATGCCGAACAACACCGTCCCGGTGATCCGTGCCCAGCTCTTGCCGCTCCCGCACGCCCGGGCGATGAAGATCCACAGGCCGGCGCCGATCAGGCCACCAGCAATCGCGCTGGCCATCAGGGCGTGCTGCATCCCGTTGACCTGGCTGGTCGTCAGCTGCGGGGAATGCTTCGCAATGGCGTTCTTGGTGGCGCTCAGCGTCGCGATGAACACGATCGCATAGACCAGGCTTGCGACCGCTCCCGCGTACATGACCTTGACGGCGTTGCGCACCGAAGCCGGGGCGGCCGGCCGCTTTGTTTCGGGCATCTGGGCGCCACCCGGATACGGCTGGAACATGTCCTTCCCCCTCCTTAATCTAACGCGTGTGCTCGACGAGTCTCCGGTCGGGGCTGCTCACCCGCCCCCGGATGGGCCGGCCCGCTCCCATCACCTGAGCAGCGGAGCGAGGAAGGAGGCGAGCCGGGGGGCCACCTGTGGGGCGAAGGGCCTGCCGGCGTTGGCATAGTCGACGGACGGGTTCGGGGTACCGGTGACGAGCTTGAACAGGTGGTCCGCATCGGGGATGTCCGCCCGCACGGCGGCACGGTCGGCGGCCAGGCCCTGCATGAGGTGATCGACGTCGCCGGAGTCCACCTGGACGTCCTTGGTTCCCCGGAGCACGAGCACGGGGAGGCTCGGCCCGAGCCGCCGAGCCAGCGCGGCCGGATCCAGGCGATCGGCCTGGACCAGGAACGCCACGTTCATCGGGTTCAGCGCCGGGGCGAGCGCCGGGTCAGCAAGGTGGGCCGGTGGCTTCCCGGTCGCGCGCAGGGTGGCGATGACCCGGTGCAGGTCTGCGATGCGCGCGGCGGCGTCCTTGGCCGGCAACTGCCCCGCCGTCTGCGCCTGGCGGTACTGGCCGGTGAGCTGGCGGGCCACGACGTCCAGGTAGCGGCGGCCCAGCGGGGCGGCCAGGACCAGCATCCGGGGTGCCTGGGGGGTCCCCTTGAGGTGGTCGGCAAGCCAGAGAGCGAACAGCCCGCCCTCGCTGTGGCCCACGACGATGAGCCGGTGCGGATCGATGCCCGGCTGGCGCGCCAGGGTTCGGTAGGCGTCCAGCGCCTCCTGTGCGAACAGGTCGAAGTCGATGCCGTTGCCGCCGGGGTGGGCGCCGATCCCGGCCGCGCCCGAGCCGAGCTTGTCGTAGCGCAGCGAGGCCACACCGGCCCCGCCCAGTGCGCCAGCGAAGTTGTGGTTGGTGTCCAGGTGCGGGAACTGGCGGTCGTTGCCGTCGCGGTCGGTGGGGCCGCTGCCGGAGATGATCAGCGCTCCGGGAACCTCGCGTCCCGCATGGTCCGGCGACAGCAGGGTCGCGGGTAGTGTGTCGGGACCGCTGCGGAAGCTGAGCTCCCGGGCGGTGCCGGCATCGCCGGAAGCGGTGCTCGCCGCTGCGCTCGCGGCCGTGTGCGGGTGGCCGCCGCCGCATCCGGCGGACAGGGCGATGAGCAGCGCGGTGGCCGCCACCCGGGCCCGCAGGGGAAAGCGTGGGGCGTTCATGGTCGTGGGGCGTTCATGGTCGTGGGGCGTTCATGGTGGTCTCCTGACCCCTGCTCGGGGCTGTCAGCGGATGAGGGCCGTGATCAGGGGTGCGCCGAGGGTGGCCGCGATGATCGCCCAGGCGGCGGGCCGTGCCAGGTTGAGGGTCCAGCCCAGCCAGAACCGGTGGGGCACCAGCAACGATGGGTCGTCGCGGTTGAAGTACAGCAGCCCGAGCCGCCAATACCGGTCGTCGTCCCGGTTGACCGCGCTCGTGCGCCGGGCAGAACCGCTCCCGCGGGACGCCCGGATCCGCAGGCGGCTCCCGTTCTGCCCGACACGGACCAGGACCGCCACGAGGACGACCACGCCCAGCAGCGGCATGACCGGGAATAGGGCTCGGGCCGGCCTGGCGAGGTTGACGATCTGCCAGGCCGTCAGCGAGGTGAGCAGCGACGTCACGCTCAGGCAGGCCGCCAGCAGCAGCAGGGCCCGCGCCCCGGACGAGACGAAACGCCGGTGCCGTACCGCGGCTGTCTGCGGATCTTCGGCGTCCAGCTGCGCCTTGCTGCGCAGCACCAGCGCGGCCAGGCCCGCAAACAGCGCGGTACCCAGGACCTGGGCCACAACAGGGCCGAAGGCCCAGCCGGGCGAGGTGGGCGCGTAGCGGTCCGCCTGGCCGGCCGCGTCGAAATGGATGGCCAGCCTGGCGGGCAGGTGCGGATAGCGCAGGATCCCGATGACGACGGTGGCCGCGGTCAGCACGATCGACGGCACCGCCCAGCGCCACGGGTATGGTTCGGGATCGGTGCGCAGCGAGGTATCGGTGACAACCACCTGCCGGAGCCCACCGAACCAGTGCTCGCGGTGCTTGACGGCCATGATCCGCCGCCGGGCGACCTGGAACAGCGCGACGGCGCCCGCCAGCTCGGCGGCGACACCAAGGCCGCCCAGCGCTGGCCGGCTGCCGGTGGCCAGCACCACCGAAGCGACGACCAGGCTGATCGCGGCGACGCCGTAGCGATAGAGCCGCCGCTGCCGGGCGATGACCGGCTCCTGCGCCCGGGCACCGGGGATCCGGACTCCGAACGGCACCGAGCGGGGGACCAGCGCCGGCATCATCCACGCGATGAGGCCGATGAGCAGGATCGGGAACAGGGTCGGGAACACGGTCATGATGCGCTCTCACCGAGCAGGGCCGGGTCGGGAGATCCGGCGGTGAAGTCGTCCAGGATCGTCTGGCAGCGCCGCAGCGTCTCCAGTGGTGGCAGCCCCTTGGCCACGGCCTCGGCGAGCAGGGTGCGCGCCCGTTGCTCCCACTGCGCGATCTCGGTGGCCGCCGGGGGGCCGCTGGCCGCGTCCCGGCTCACCACCGCGCCCGTGCGGCGGCCCAGCCGGATGAGGCCCTCCTGCCGCAGCAGGTCGTAGGCCTTGTTCACGGTGTGCATGTTGATGCCGAGGTCGGCGGCGAGCTGACGGGTGGCGGGCAGTGAGTCGCCGCGCCGCAGCGCTCCGGACGCGATCGCCTCCACGATGCGGTCGCGCAGCTGCTGGTAGAGCGGCACCGCGCTGTCCACCTCGAGGGTCAGCAGCATGGCGGCCTCCAACGCATCCCGTTTGAGATGTTGTTATATAACAACTAGAACAATGAGGCCGTCAAGGGGTCCGAGTCCGAGCTCGACGAACCGCGAATCGCATGAACCAAGCGCGGCCAGGCCGCGCCGAGCAGGATGGAACCGGCCGCCTCGGCCAGGCCCGGAGATGACGAAACGGACGCCCGACAGGCCCCGGACCACCAGGTCGGGCAGGAAGGCCAGCCAGCCGGCGCGCAGGGTGGACGAATTGCCGGGCGGGCCGGCTTGCCAGCAAGGGCGAGAAGAACTCGGGCTTCATCTCGTGGATCACCGTGACTTACGCGACCGCGCGATCGCGGAGGCGCTGGTGGTCTCGGAGCGGACCGCACAGAACCACGTCCAGCACATCCTCACCAAGCTCGGGTTCACCGCCCGCAGCCAGATCGCCGCCTGGGTCGTCTCCCGCCGACAGACAAACCGGTGACCACCGCATCACAGCCACCGAAAAGAGGAGGATGCGTAGGGCTGAGGGACGCGACGCGATCTGCTCGTGGTTCCGGTGCCAGTCCCGTGACCAGGCAGCGGTGTTCGAGCAATGTACGGGTGCCCACGGCAGGATTCGAACCTGCGGCCTACTGCTCCGGAGGCAGTCGCTCTATCCCCTGAGCTACGTGGGCTGGATGCTCGTGACCTGGGGGTGCGGGGCGTATGGTACCATCCCCCTCCGCCTGGTCGGGGAGTGGTGAAAGCCCTGCTCAGGCGGCATGTGTTATGCTCCGCCACGCCGGTCCCCTCTGAACGCCTCTCGTCTGTTTGCTTAATGACCAATGCCCGCATCTTGGTCGTCGACGACGATCGGGTCATACAACAATTGCTCAAGGTCAACCTTGAGCTCGAAGGTTATGCCGTCGAGGTCGCCGAAGACGGCGAAGAGGCGTTGGCCCAGTTCGACCTCTTCCACCCGAACCTGGTCCTCCTGGACATCATGATGCCCAAGATGGACGGCTGGGAGGTCTGCCGCCGGCTGAAGGCGGGTGTCGACTCCTGCCACGTGCCCATCGTGCTGCTGTCGGCTCGCGCGCAGGAAGCGGACGTCCAGCGGGGAACGGAGCTGGGCGTGGCGGCGTACGTGACCAAGCCATTCGACCCCATCTCGCTGCTCGACCTGATTGCGGACATCCTTGCCAAGCAGGGCTTCAGCGCGTGGGAGCCGCGGTAGCGGGCGGAGGAGCGCTCGGCCCGCCGCTTGATGGCGCGCAGCCAGTCGCGCCGGATGGCAGCGCTCCCGACGCGGATGAACTGCCAGTAGGCGGCGAAGCGGCGGTGGGCGAGCGGGTGTCGGTGGTGTCGACCCTCGTCTCGGTGAGGATCCGCGTGCCGCCTTGGACCTCCTCGAACCTGAAGCTCAGGGCGAGCTTGGCGAAGCCGGGCCGATCGAAGGCCCGGAACTCCGCCAGGCTCCCGATCTTCGCTGCGACGCCGCCGGCCAGGCGCCAGGGTTGACCAGGACCGCCGATCACCAATTCAGATCCCGGGCGCTGGGCGAGAACGGTGAACCCGCGCAGGCCCCAGTCGAGGAGCCGCGTGTCCGGGGCGAGCAGGCTGGGCCGAGCGCCGTCAGCGGGACGCCTCCGTCTCCGGGTCCTGGCCAGTCGCGCCGGGAGGGCCCGCAAGCCCATCAGGACGCGGAACAGGGAGACCTCGTGGAGGGTGAGCGCCTCGAGCGCCCGGTACGCCTCCGGCTGTGGCGCCGTGGCGGCACCCAGGCGGGAAGGGCGCGGGAGCCGGGCTGGCCGCCGTGGCGGCGCACACAGGTGGGAAGGTGCCGGGTGGGGGGTGGGTCAGGCAAGATGTCGGCCGACCGGTGCGAGGCCAACGGGGGTCGGTGCGAGGTCGTCGCGATACGGTCGACCGCGGCCCGGATCTTCAGGTCCGGGTGCGCGTGGAGGGAGGGAACGGCAGGTGGAGCCGATCAGGGTCGGCATGCTCGGCTGTGGAGTCGTGGGCACCGGCGTGGCCAGGCTCCTCACGGAGCACGCCGAGCTGATTCGCGACCGGGCCGGGGTGCCGGCCCACATCCAGCGGATCGCGGTCCGCAATCCCAACAAGAAGCGGGACCCCTGGGTCGACGTCACGCGGCTGATCGGCGACGCCGCGGCGGTGGTGCGCGACCCGGAGGTCGACGTGGTGATCGAGGTGATGGGCGGGATCGAGCCGGCCCGAACGCTCATCCTCGAGGCGCTGCGGCTCGGCAAGCCGGTGGTCACGGCCAACAAGGAACTGCTGGCGGCCCGGGGTGCGGAGCTGTTCGACGCGGCCGACGCGGCCGGGGTGGACCTGAAGTTCGAGGCCAGCGTGGCCGGGGCGATCCCGATCATCCACCCATTGAAGGAGTCGCTGGCCGGCGACCGCCTGCGCCGGGTCCTCGGGATCGTGAACGGCACCACCAACTACGTGCTCTGGCGGATGGCCACCACAGGGGCGGCCTACGGCGAGGCCTTGGCCGAAGCGATCGAGCTGGGCTACGCGGAGCCGGACCCGAGCGCGGACGTGGAGGGCTTCGACGCGGCCGCCAAGTGCGCGATCCTCGCCAGCCTGGCGTTCAACACGCGCGTGACCGCCGGCGACGTCTACCGGCAGGGCATCACCGACGTGACCGCGGCCGACATCGGGGCGGCCTCGCGCATGGGCTACACGGTCAAGCTGCTCGCCATCGCCGAGCTGGTCGACGGCGAGGTCAGCGCCCGCGTGCACCCGGCGATGATCCCCTCCTCGCACCCGCTGGCGTCGGTGACCGAGGCCTACAACGCGGTGTTCGTCGAGGGCGACGCGATCGGCCAGCTCATGTTCTACGGCAAGGGTGCCGGCAGCCTACCGACGGGCTCGGCGGTGGTCGGCGACCTGGTCGACGTGATCCGCAACCGCGTCCAGGGAGCCCATGGGGTCGGCTGCACCTGCCTGTACCAGCGGAGGGTCCGTGGCATGGACGACGTGGACACCCAGTACTACCTGGCGCTGGACGTGGCCGACCGGCCCGGCGTCCTGGCCCAGGTGGCCGCGGTCTTCGGTGAGCACGGCGTCTCGATCCGCTCGGTCCTGCAGCGCGGGCGTGGCGACGAGGCCCAGCTCGTGCTGGTCACCCATCTTGCCAAGGAGCGCGACGTGCAGGCGACTCTGGGCAGCCTGCGCGATCTCGACGCGGTGACCAGCCTCGGCAGCGTGATGCGGGTCGAGGGCGAGGAGGCGGACGAGGTGATGGCGCAATGACCGGCGCGATGACCGGCGCGATGACCGGGGTGCTGGCGCGATGACGCCGACCACCAGTCAGCCGCTCTGGCGCGGCGTGATCGAGCGCTACCGCGAGCTGCTGCCGATCGGCCCTGGCACGCCGGTGGTGACGCTGCTGGAGGGTGGCACGCCGCTGGTGGCCGCCCCGGTGCTGTCGGCCAGGGTCTCCTGCGACGTCTTCCTCAAGGTCGAGGGGGCCAACCCCACCGGCTCCTTCAAGGATCGCGGCATGACGGTGGCGGTCTCCAAGGCGCTGGAGGAGGGGAGCCGGGCGGTGCTGTGCGCCTCCACCGGCAACACCTCGGCGTCGGCCGCCGCCTACGCGGCACGGGCGGCGATCACCTGCGCGGTGCTGGTCCCCGAAGGCAAGATCGCGCTCGGCAAGCTGGCCCAGGCGCTGGTCCACGGGGCGACGGTGCTGGCGGTCCAGGGCTCCTTCGACGACTGCCTGGTGCTCGCGCGCGACCTCGCGGAGCGCTACCCGGTGACCCTGGTGAACTCGGTCAACCCGTTCCGGATCCAGGGTCAGAAGACGGTCGCGTTCGAGATCGTCGAGGTGCTCGGCCGGGCGCCCGACGTGCACTGCATCCCGGTCGGCAACGCCGGCAACATCACCGCCACCTGGCTCGGCTACCGCGAGGCGGCCGAGGGCGGTCTGGCCCAGACGCGGCCGCGCATGCTCGGGTTCCAGGCGGCGGGCGCGGCTCCGCTGGTGCACGGCCGGCCGGTGCCCAGCCCCTCCACGATCGCCACGGCGATCCGCATCGGCAGGCCCGCGTCGGCGCCGCAGGCGCTGCGTGCAGTCCAGGAGTCGGGCGGAGGCCTGGCGGCGGTCACCGACCGGCAGATCATCGCCGCCTACCGCCTCCTGGCCAGGGAGGAAGGGGTGTTCGTGGAGATGGCCTCGGCGGCCTCGGTGGCCGGGCTGCTCGCCACCGCCGCGTCCGGCGGGCTGCGGCAGGGCTCGCTGGTGGTCTGCACACTGACGGGCAACGGGCTCAAGGACCCCGACTGGGCAGTGTCCGGCGCCCCTCCGCCGACGCGCGTGCCGGCGGAGGCAACCGCCGCCGCGGCCGCGCTCGGCCTCGACGTCGCGGACGCCGAATGAGCCGCCCGCCGGTTTCAGGGAACCCCCAGGGAGCGCCTGGGTCGATCAGGGACGGCGGGCTGGCTCCGACCGGGGCCGCCGGGACCGGGGCCGCCGGGGCACGGCCGGCGGGCGTCCGCGTGGTGGCGCCGGCGACCAGCGCGAACCTGGGGCCGGGGTTCGACGCCGCCGGGCTGGCGCTGGACTGGTGGGACTCGCTGGAGGTGCGGAGCGCGCCGGTGACCTCGGTCAAGATCGCCGGGGAGCAGGCCGAGGCGATCGCCGCGGGCGAGGACAATCTGGTGCTGCGCGCCATGCGGCACCTGGCGGCGGCGGCCGGCGCGGACCTGCCGGCCGTGCACCTGGACCTGGTCAAGGGGTTCCCGCTCGGCCGCGGGTTCGGCTCCAGCGCCGCGGCGGTCACGCTCGGCCTGCTGGCGGCCCGCGCTCTGCTCGCCCCCGACCTGCCGGACTCCGCGCTGCTCAGCCTGGCGACCGAGCTGGAGGGCCACCCGGACAACGTGGCGCCCTGCCTGGCGGGCGGGGCGACGCTGTGCTGGAGCGAGGGTGGCGCGGTGCGCAGCCGGCGCGTCCCCGTCCACCCCGACCTGGCCGCCGTGGCGCTGGTCGCCAGGGACCCGATGGCGACTACAGAGGCCCGTCGGCTGCTGCCGGCCGAGGTGCCGTTCGGCCAGGCCGCGCGCACCGCTGGCCGGGCAGCGCTGCTGGCGCCGGCGCTCGGCGGCGACTTCGACCTGCTGCTGCCCGCGACCGAGGACGTCCTGCACCAGCCGGCGCGCCTGGCGGCGGCGCCAGCCGGCGGCCTGGTGCTCGAAGCCCTCCGGGACCGCGGCCAGGCGGCCTTCCTGTCAGGGGCCGGGCCGTCGCTGCTGGTGCTGTGCCCCCGGTCGGCGCAGGCCGGCGCCTGCGCCGACGCCCAGGAGGCGCTGAAGGCCGGCGGCGCCGAAGGTTGGCGGGTCCGCCCCCTCGAACTCGCCCGGATCGGCGCGCATGCCCAGGCCGACCAGGAGCTTGCCTAGCCTGCTGGCGCGGCGCGGACGGTACACTGCTGACGAGCGCCTGGCCCCAGCCCAGGCGTGGCGTGCCTCCCGCGCTGAGGAGGTCACAGCTCCCAAGCCGCAGCCTCGAGACGCGGAGTGCTTCAACTTGGTGGACAAGGTGACCTCGCCGGCCGGCGAGGAGTTCGAGCTGGCGGGCGAGTCGGCCAATCGGGTCCTGGTCAAGGGCGTCGTCGCGGTTCTCGACCAGCGAACCGAACGGCTCTACTCGATCAAGGAAGGGGACATGTTCCTCTTCGCGGACGCGGAGGGGAACCTCGACGCCGAGGAAGCCATCGGCGCCGGCCTCTACTACCGGGACACGCGCTTCCTCTCCGACTACATGCTCACCGTCGACGGGCGGGCGCCGCTGCTGCTGTCGACCTCGGCGGACCGGCCCTACGCCAGCCACATCGACCTGGCCAACCAGGACCTGACCGCCCCTGACGGCACGGTCTCGGCGGTGCAGGGGACCATCAACATCCGCAGGACCAGGGTGATCAAGGACCGGCTCTACGAGCGCATCCGCGTGAAGAACTACAACGCCGGCCCGGTCACGATGCGCATCGAGCTGACCTTCGGCAGCGACTTCGCCGACATCTTCGAGGTGCGGGGGCTCAAGCGCAGCCAGCGCGGCAAGCTGGCCCTGCCCAAGGCGGACGGGCGCTCGGCGGTGCTCGCCTACCTCGGCCAGGACGGCGTCTTCCGGGAGACCCGCATCACCTTCGATCTGGAGCCGACCGAGGTGGAGGTCGTCGAGGAGAAGGTCCGGGTCCGCTGGGAGGTGCACCTGGAGCCGACCCAGACCGAGGTGCTCGCCCTGGTGGTGGAGCCGAGGATCGCCGGCAGGCAGGCCGATCTCCAGTCCTTCGACAACGCCGTCCACCAGTTGCGGCGTTCCTATGAGGAGTGGGAGCGCGCCTGCACGCGCGTGTGGACCGACAACGAGCTGTACAACTCACTGCTCACTCGGGCTGTGCGTGACCTGCGGGCGCTGCTCACGCCCACCGAGCACGGGGACGTGGTGGCGGCGGGCATCCCCTGGTTCGTGGCCCCGTTCGGGCGCGACGCGTTGATGACCTGCCATCAGACGCTGATGATCAACCCCGAGCTGACCCGCACCACCATCGAGGTCCTGGCCAGCTACCAGGCCGACGAGGTGGACACCTGGCGCGACGCCGAGCCAGGCAAGATCCTGCACGAGTTCCGGCAGGGCGAGCTGGCGGCGGCCCACGTCATCCCGCACAGCCCCTACTACGGGTCGGTGGACTCGACGCCGCTGTGGCTGCTGCTGCTCGGGACCTATTACCGCTGGACCGCCGACCTGGACTTCTGCCGCGCGCTGCTGCCCAACGTCGAGCGCGCGCTGCACTGGGTCGACCACTACGGTGACCTCGACGGCGACGGCTTCCTCGAATACCAGACGTCCAGCCCGCGGGGCCTGGCCAACCAGGGCTGGAAGGACTCCCACGACTCGGTGGTCCACGCCGACGGCAAGATCGCCGGGGGCCCGATCGCGCTGGCCGAGGTCCAGGCCTATACATACCTGGCGAAGCTGCGCGTCGCCGACATCTATGAGGCGATCGGTGGGGCCGACCGGGCGGCCGCGCTCCGCGCCCAGGCCGCGGCCCTCAAGACCAGCTTCAACGAGCGCTTCTGGGTCGAGTCGGAGCAGTACTTCGCCGAGGCGCTCGACGGCGAGAAGCAGCAGGTCGCCAGCGTGACCTCCAACCCGGCCCACGGGCTGTACTGCCAGATCGTCGACACCGAGCGCGGGCACCTGATGGCGCGGCGGTTGCTGGCGCCGGACATGTTCTCTGGTTGGGGGATTCGTACCATGTCCAAGTCGTCGGTCGCCTACAACCCGATGAGCTACCACAACGGCTCGATCTGGCCGCACGACAACGCCTTCATCGGCGCCGGGCTGAAGCGCTACGGCCACGCCAAGGCGGCGAACCGCCTGGCCACGGCGCTGTTCGACATGGCGGTGACGGTCGACGACATGCGCCTGCCCGAACTGTTCTGCGGCTTCACCCGGCGGTCGCCGCAGCGTCCGGTGGCCTATCCGGTCGCCTGCTCGCCGCAGGCCTGGGCCTCAGGCGCCCCGTTCCTGCTGCTCCAGTCCATGCTGGGCATCTCGGCCCGCGCTCCCGAGAACACCCTGCTGGTCAACAAGCCCCATCTGCCACCCTGGTTGAATACGGTCGAACTTCACAACCTTCGTGTCGGCGGGTCCGCGATTTCGGTGGTTTTCCGGCGCCAGGGTGAGACCACCGGGTTCTCGTTGCTCGAGAAGGAGGGCAACCTGCGCGTCCTCATGGAGGAGTAGTGTCCTGCAAGGAGGCTGTTGCGCTCGGTGATTGGTCACCTCTACAATGGCGGAGGTCACAGTCGCTGGCCAATTCGGTCGACGCCCCCGCATCCCGCGCACATCGCCTTGGCGATTCCTGTGGCTTGCAGTGCAGATCGACGTTGCAGTCCCGCGGGGGCAAGCGGCGATTCCGGCCAGTGGCGGCAGAACCAAAACGTTCCTTTCGATAGGCGACCGGGTCGCATGATCCGATACCTCGGCGGGAGCTCGTTCCTGGGCTGAGGGAGTCCGGCGGACTGAACAGCATCGAAGCCAGTGGTCCCAGGTCTCCACAGGAAGCTACGCACCGTGGCGCGGGCCTTCCTGCTGGGCGGACGCACCCTTGTCGCAGAAGAGGAGCAGCGCGATATTTCGCTGGCGCCTGACGGCGGCGCCGATCACCACTCTCGACGAACAGCCGAGCACCCGCCGATCAGGCAGGAATCACCACAGGAAGGTGAAGATGTCAACCACCGAACGCGGCATACTTGAGGCCAAGGTGCTGCCCGAGCTGCAGGCGATCGCCTCGTCAATGGGTGTCCAGGGTTACCAGCGTCTGCGCAAGGCCGACCTGATCGGCGCGATCATCGCCAAGGCCCAGGGTGTCGAGTTCGTTCCTTCGTCCACCCCGAGCAGTCGCGGGCGACGCGGCTCGGCGACCACGACGGTCACCACGGAGACGACCGGGCAGCAGCCGCTGCCCGGCAGCGATGGGGAACCTGGCGGCAACGGCGCGGAGCGCACCGGCCGCCGAGCACGCGGCGCCGCCGTGGCCATGGCTGAGGTGGCCGTCTCGGACGGGCCGGGGGCGCAGGCCTCCGGCACGAGTACGGTCCAGGGCGGCGAAGGCAACGGCAGGCCCCACGGCGACGACACCGGCCGGGCCGCCGAGCAGGCGCCCACGCCGGGCAACGCCGACCGGGCGCCCATGACCAGCAACACCGAAGGAGACAGTACGAACACCAACAGCACCACGCAGGGCGCGACCGCCCCGTCCGCCGGAACCAGCCCACAGCCGTCTGGCGAGCCGGAGAGCTCCAGGCAGGAGCGCCCCGCCGCCGCCGCAGAGACCGGCCAGGCGGGCGGCGACCAGCAGGGGGACGGCACCACGACCCAGAGCCCCGGCCAGGGCGACGCCTCCCGCGAGGACTCCTCCCGCGGTGACGGCCAGGGCCCGACGAACCAGAGCCAGACCACCCAGTCCGAGAGCCAGCAGGGCCAGGACCGCGACCAGGGCGGCGACCGCGGGCAGCGGCGCGACTGGAACGGCAACCAGCAGAGCGGCGGGCGCTGGGACAACCAGTCCGGCAACCAGCAGAGCAGCGGGCGGCGTCGCAACCGCAACCGCCGCCGCAACCGCTACGGCAGCGACCAGGCCAACGTGGCCGTCCTCGACCGGCCGGACACGCGCGACCGCGACCGCGGCGGCGCGGCGCCCGACGACCGGCCAGAGGTCACGCGGGTCGGCACGCTCGACATCCGCTCCCAGGACGGCTACGGGTTCCTGCGGGTCAATGGCTACCTGCCGGGCCCCGACGACGTCTACGTGCCGCTGTCGATGATCCGGCGCACGGGCCTGCGCCGCGGCGACGAGGTCGAGGGCGCGGTCAAGCTGCCGCGCGACTCCGAGAAGTACGCCGCGCTGGTGCGGGTCGACAAGATCAACGGCATGGAGCCGGAGGTCGCCCGCAACCGCAAGGACTTCAAGGACCTCACCCCGCTGTACCCCAACGAGCGGCTCCGCCTCGAGCACACTCCGACGGAGATCTCGACCAGGGTCATGGACATCATGTCCCCGATCGGCAAGGGGCAGCGCGGGCTGATCGTGTCGCCGCCGAAGGCCGGCAAGACCACCCTGATGAAGCAGATCGCCAACGCGATCAGCACCAACAACCCCGAAGTCATCCTCATCATCCTGCTCGTCGACGAGCGGCCTGAAGAGGTCACCGACATGCAGCGCTCCACCAAGGCGCAGGTGATCTACTCGACCTTCGACCGGCCGAGCGACGACCACTGCCAGGTGTCC
>Ga0137366_10001611_pt1 | contig 16777 bp, 18 predicted proteins | sample SagtaG_8_FD_104938 | JGI IMG/M metagenome (GOLD analysis project Ga0137366, IMG submission 104938) | Vadose zone soil microbial communities from Sagehorn Ranch, Mendocino, California, USA - Sage1_L_60_16 metaG | ecosystem: Environmental > Terrestrial > Soil > Vadose zone | place: USA...
ACGTTGCGGGATGGAAGTGGCGCGCTAGAGAGCGTGAATGTCGCGGCGGCGAAGGGCGCTGAGAACGTCTTCTGCACGATGTCCGAGTTGCACGATGGGATGAAACCCGAAAAAGCCGGCTGTTCCCTTAATGGTGTGAAGGGCGCGGAAGATCCGGTTCAGAAGCTCTTCACTCTCAGGAGCATTCTCCAGTTCCACCAGATCCTGGTCCATAGACTGCAGAAATTCCGTGGATTCGACGAGAAATGCCTGCACCAGCGCGGGATCTTGATGGAACTCCTCCATGGGTGATCCTGAGAGTTCGACTGACCCTCTAAGCCTCCGCCGCGACACAAACTTCCGGTGCGCTCGTAATCTGGTCAATATCGAGGAGGATCAGTAGGGGATCTTCCAGTTTGCCCACCCTGCTACAAACTCCCGCTCAATCTTGCCGAGTCGAGGAGCCGGTGCAATATGGTCGGCGGGGATCCTTAAAACTTCAGAGACCGAATCCACGATGAAGCCGAGCACCGTGTCCGCAACTTCGAGCACCACGATGCGGGTTTGTTTATCGTGAGCTTGCTCGGGCAACCCAAACCGCTTTCGCAGCGCAATAATCGGGACCACCTTGCCTCGCAAATTGATCACCCCATCCACGAAGTCGGGGGAATTTGGGACGCGAGTGAGGTCTTGCACGCGGATGATTTCCTGCACGCGCAAAATATCCAGACCGAACTCCTCGTCCCCAACCTTGAAACCTACAACCTGTAGCACCTCGGCCCGGGAGTGAGGCTGATCGCGAGTGGCGGTCTCGAAATAGCCCGCATCATGCATATTTTTTCCTCCCGCGGGTGCCTTCAACCAGATTGCCTCAGCCCAAGCAAAAGCAGCGGCAAAACAGTCTGGTGGCATGTGTTACATCGGCTAGAAAGGAGCACGCTTTAGAGTGCTGAAGATCAGCCCTGCGGTGGAGGGGCACCCGAATCGGCATGCCAGGGTGCAAAAAAAGAGGCACGGGCTTTTGGGCCCCGTGCCTTTAGGCAGGTAGCAACATACCTTTTTCCAGATGACGGGTCGCGTGCGCATAGGACGCTGCATGAGGATCATGAGTGACCATTACAACCGTCTTATGGAAATCTTCATTCAGGCGTTTCAGAATCTCCAGCACTTCGGTCGCGGAGTGGCTGTCGAGATCGCCGGTCGGCTCGTCTGCAAGAAGCAGCGTTGGGTCGCTGACGATGGCACGTGCTATAGCTACGCGCTGCTCTTGTCCACCGGAAAGCTGTTTCGGCAGGTGATGAACGCGCTCTTCAAGCCCCACGAGCTTAAGCGCGGTCATCACGTGATCGCGGCGTTGCTGTGAGCTGAGCTTGGTTAAGAGCAATGGTAGTTCGACGTTCTCAAACGCGGTGAGCACGGGAATCAGATTGAACGTTTGAAATACGTACCCGATGTGTTCATTTCGCCACTTCGCGGATTGAGCATCGTTAAACTTGAAAATGTTCTGGCCGAGCACCAACAACTCGCCAGCTGTCGGCCGGTCAATTGCCGCAATCATGTTCAGGAGTGTGGTCTTGCCTGACCCCGACGGGCCCATCAAAGCCATAAATTCTCCACCCGCAATCTCGATGGAGACATTGTCGAGCGCGGTTACCTTGAAGGCATCGCGCTGGAAAATCTTGCTTACGTTTCGTGCCTGTACGACTTTCGTTCCGGTTGCGACCGTATTTGCAGTAGCAGTGCTCATGACTGTCCCTTAATTCTGATTTTATCTCCGTCTTTCAAACCTTCAGGCGCGGTCGTAATGACACTTTCACCACCGTTGAGCCCGCTTACCAGCGCGCCCGCACTCCGTTGCGAAAGGATCTTTACGTCCTTTTTCATCGCCTTGCCCTGGAACGCGATGAATACATATTTGTTGCCGTCGGCATCGCGAATCGCCGCGCTTGGAACAAACGCTCCGAGCGCTTGTTGCTGCGAGGTGTTCTTGTTTTCGTCTGCGATAAACCGGACCGTCGTGTTCATCTCCGGACGCAGGTGCGAATCTGGATTGAGGATTTGAACTTTCACCTCGATGGTTGCTTTCTGGCGGTTGGCTTCCGGCGAAACTTCCGCGATGGCACCGTCCCACTTGAGATCGGGAAAGGCGTCAACCGTCACGACGGCTTTCTGATGCGGCGTGAGCTTCGCGAAATCGTCCTGGGAGATATCGAGGTCCGCTTGAATATCGTTGAGATTGGCGAGCGCGAATACCGGCCGCGCCGCACTTGCGAACTGTCCTGTAAGCAACTCACCCTTTTCAACACTGCGCTCGAGGATCGTGCCTGTGATGGGCGCGTGAATCACGGTGGCATCCAGCTGGGACTTGGCATAAGCAGCCTGGCCCTCAGCTTGAGTAAGGGAGCCTTTGGCGCGGGCGATTTCCTCTGCACGCGGTCCAATCTTTGCCAGGGCGTGACTTTGTTCGAGCGAATGGGCGCGCTGCTGGCTGGCTTCGTACTTTGCGGTTGCATCATCCAGTGCTTGTTTCGAAACCACGCCCTGCTCAAAAAGATTCTTTGTACGATCGAGGTTAATTTTGTCATTTGCCTCGGTTGCCCTGGCCTCGCTTAGATTGTGCTCTGCCTGCTGGATTTCCTCTGGACGGGAACCATGTTGCAACTGCTCAAGCTGTGCACGAGCGCTGTCTGCGGCGCCGCGCGCCTGGTCGTACTGCGCTCTGAACTCTTGATCTTCCAGGCGGACGAGCACTTGACCTTCCTTGACCTGATCGCCCTTCTCAACCCCAATCCAGGCAACACGGCCGGTGACCTTGGAATTAGCCTCAATTCTGTGATGAGGAATAACGTAGCCGGTCGCGGTCAACACAACGCTGCCGGAAACGTTTCCACCTTCCGCGGTCGCGCGAACTACTTCGACCTCCGGCGTAGATGCGAAAAGGAATCGGTACGCTAGCGCCGCAATCCCAAGCAGCACGACGACGATGATGCCGCCAATAATGATGCTCCTCGCCCATGGCGAGGGCCCACTGGCCTCGGTCATTGCCGAGCGGTCAATCCTGAGTCCTTCGAGATCTTTATGTTTGGTATCAACGGACATAAGTTCTTAGTCTCTTGTCGCTAGTCTCGCAGCGACGCGAGAATTTCCCGCCGCGCTGCGTTCCACGCCGGAGCCACGCCACCGATCAGTCCCATTACAACGGCGAAGATGACCGCATTGATCACCACCGACAGGGTGATCCGCATACTGAACTCGACTTCGCTGAAGGTCACGTTGTTTGCGGTGGACGTGCTCATTCCGTTAAACGGAAGCATGAGAACAATTCCGACTGCAGCTCCGAGCAGCGCCAGCAGCACCGCTTCAAAGACAAACGACATAACGATGCTTCCGCGACGGAATCCCATCACGCGCAAGGTCGCGATCTCACGCGAGCGGTAAGAGACGGCAGCATACATCGTGTTCGCTGCGGCAAAAACAGAGCCGATCGCCATGGTCAAGCCGACGAAAATGCCAACGAAGCGAATCGCTCCTCCATTACTGGTCTGCTTATCGTAGTATTCGGTTTCCAGCATGCCTTCGAGCTGCAGTTGCTGATCATCGGCTACCCGATGCTTCAAGGAGTCGGCTGCGACCGCGTCATTGGCACGAAGATAGACGTTCCCCACCGCATTTTGCCGATTGAATTGATTCGCGACCTGATTGAAGTCGCCCCAAATCTCTGAGTCGTAAGCGGTGCCGCCTGCCTCAAAAATTCCCGCAACCTTCCATGGTCCCTTGCCGAAATCGATGATGTCGCCGACGTTGGTGTGCCCGAAACGGTTATGAATCGAGCGACTGAGCGCGACCTCGCGCTGTCCTGGCGCGAACCAGGCCCCTTCGACCAGCTTTACGTGATCTCGCCGCAGCTCCAATCCGTCTGGCTCCATGCCGCGCAGCGTCACATTGACTTCCCCGCTACCATCTTTATGCGGAAGGACGACGACAACGACCCATTCGCCTGAAGTCATCGGCTGGCCGTGACTGTCGAGAGCAATACCGGGAAGCTGGCGGAGAACGGGCAGTTTATCCTTTGTGAAGCCACCGGTCAGTTCGGAGTTGGAGCCCTTTCGAATTACCAGCACGTTCAACGGATCGCCGCTGGAAACGAACGCCTTCCGAAGACCGGCGAGCAGCATCATCAGAAAAACTGCAGTCATGACCGTGAGGCCAATACCTAGCGCGGTCATAGTCGTGAGACCCCGGCGAAGTTTCATGTTGCGAATGTTGTAGCTGATCGGTATCGCCATAATGAATGCCTTTATCCGATGTGCCTCAAGCCTTCCACAATTCCAGTCTTCGACGCGCCATAGGCCGGAATCGCTGAACTCAAAAATCCGGCGAGAATCGCGACCCCGATAGCAGTTGGCGCGGTAAACTTCCACGCATGCTGAGCAATGACGAACAAATTGCCAGCTCCCGGAGCCTTCGTTCCGCCGGTAATCAAAAGCAGAGCAAACAAAGACCCCAATACTCCGCCAATCAGGCCGACTATGGCCGACTCCCCAACAAAGATGGCGAGAATTACTTTCCGCGTGAAGCCCATCGTCTTAAGCACGGCAACTTCGCGCGTACGCTCACGAATGGACATTGCCATGGTGTTGCCCGAGACCAACAGAATGGTAAAGACCGCAGCTGATGCGATGATCAAGATGAATGCCTTCACGTTCCCCAGCATGGCCAGGAAACTCAGCCCAAAGGCTTTCTCCGTTTCGGTACGCGTGGGCTCAGGTGCATTGGCAAACATCGCATCTACGTCATGGGAAACCTGATCCACGTGCTGCGGAGAATCCACCAGAATTCCGTAGAAACCAGCGGCTCCTTTTGCAAATGGCACGCCCTCTTCAACGTATTTTTCGTTGAAGTAGAGTGAATTGTTTGGCAGCTTGGCGGTGAAAATCCCGCGCAGCGTCAGTTCAAGCTTGATGGGATAGATATCGCCCTGCAGAATTATCCTGTCACCGACTTTCCAACCGTATTTCTTTGCCAGTTCGGCGTCAGCAATAGCACCAGCCCGATCTTTTTTCCATGCATTCAATTGGTCCCTGGGGATTTCCAGTTCCGGGTAAACGTCGAAGAACTCGTCAGGATCAGTCCCGAACCGGGCGAAGAAATTTTTCTGGGTCGCGTCCTTATAAGTTCCGCCAAACCAGTTCATCGGGATCACTTTCATAACCCCTGGAACGTGACGAATTTTTTCGCGATAAGAAGCCGGGATCAAATTGGTAAGCGAGACTTTGTGCCGCACAATCAGGCGCTGCGCCGACTGTTCCGAGCGCAAGTTGTTGCCGTAAAACGCCTGCCACATTGACATCAGGAAAGACAACAGCGCCAGAGAGAAGGCCATGCTGCCGACCGTAAGCCAGAAGCGCAGTTTATTGCGATAGACGTTCTTACGTACAAAACGGGCCAGGGTCATAAGACACTCCGGGTGAAGATCGGATCAAGGCTGAAACAGTAAGCCTGGGAGCAGACAGACAGCATAGCCGATCTGTGCCCAATCAACAACTTAGAGAATCGTTTCTTGATGGCCCTTTTGCCAGTGCAGATCGTCAGCGAGGATAGCTGACATTTGTCACAAGCGCGCTCTTATGCTTTTAGCTCTTAGCTCGAGTTCTCGCAGCAATCAGCTCCGGAGAACCGCCCGCGCTCCAATCTCGGGTATGCACCAGCGAGACTCAAGTCCATCTGTGCCTCAAACCTACGCAGCGTGGCTAAGGGCTAAAAGCTAATAGCTTAAGAGCTTTGTCTTGGGTACTTTGGTAATTCCCTCCATCCGGGCATCAGAACTTATGATTTAGACGACCGTTTCTCGTCCACTGAGCACGACCAAACGCGGACGCTGAGGCAAGCCAACGATGTCGGAGAAAATGGGCCGTTTCGAAATCATAAGCCAGCTCGCACAGTCTCCACTGGCGACTGTCCATAAGGCGCTCGATACTGAGAGCCAGCAGACCGTTGCGCTTAAAGTTATCCGTCTTGATCTGGTTAAAGACCGGGCCGCACTCTTAAAGCAAACTTTCGAAGAAGCAGAGCAAGCCAAGCCCCTCAGCAGTCACAATATTGCGGTGTTGTACGGCGTCGGCGATGAAGGCGATCAACTGCTTGCCGCCGCGGAATACGTGCAGGGCAATTCGGTTGCGACTACTCTCGCGCGCAAAGACGGCTTTTCCATTTGGGACCTCGAGGACATCGCGCGCCAGGTTTGCCAGGCGCTCGATCACGCGCACGGCCACGAAGTAGTCCACCAGTCACTCGAGCCGGCGAAAATCATGGTGCAGTGGGACGGCATGGTAAAGGTGCTCGGCTTTGGAATGTCGGCCATGAACTCTCTTGCCATAAGCGCTCCTGCAACCCACTCGGCGACATTCCCGGAAATTCTGCACTATGCTTCTCCCGAGCAGTTACGTGACGAGCCCTGCGACCACCGCTCCATGCTTTTTAGTCTGGGAGCAATTCTCTACGAGATGGCCACTGAGCAGAAGCCGTTTGGGGGAGGCACCGCAGAGCAGTTACGTACGGCGATTCTTGAGCAGACGCCACCGTTGCCCCTCCGCCTGAAGCCAAACGTCAATGCGGCGTTGAGCGCTCTCATTATGAAGGCGATCGCAAAGTTACCGGAGGAACGCTTTCAGTCAGGGCAGGAACTGGTTCGTGAGCTGGAGCAATGCAAGAATTCCACTAAGCCGCTTAAAGCTGTGGTTGCCCCGGCGGCCGCGAAACCCAAAGCATTCGCCGCCGCCGCAGGAGCAATGTCAAGCGGAATTCCGAACGCTGACGCGATGATCTCGCAGAAACCGGCGCCTGCGGCGAAAATGTCGGCAGCCACCCAAGATCCGCCCGCAAGGTCAAATTTTAGAGTAGATCCAATGATGGCGGAAGAGGACGAATCGAGCCCGGCCGCCGCGGTCAGAAAAAGTTTTTCCGACATGAGCGAACTGCCGCCGCTCAAGGAAGTCTATGTGGCGCCTCCGCCTGCCGAAGACCCGAAAGTTGCCGAAGAAGCTCTGCCACAGGTTGTACTCAGCAAATCAGCGCCCGAGAAACCTAAGATTCAGGTCCGTGAAACCGCACAGAAAGCAGTCGCGGAATTTCGCAAGACCCCGCCGAAATTGTATTTGTATGCAATCGGTGGTGCGGTAGCACTGATTGTCCTGATTGTCGCCGGAATGAGTTTGTACAACTATCTGGGAGACCGAGGGTCGGGCGACTCCACTCCGTCAGTTCAACCCACGGTGCGGAATCAACCACCACGGATGCAGCCACCTGCTGTGCAACCACAGAGTGCGCCTCCGCAAGATCACGCCGCTCAGCCCGAAGACTCCTCGCAGCAAGCTGTCGAAGAAACGCCCGCACCTCAGGCCGCCGCGCAGGTGGCATCGGCTCCAAGGCGCGGAAGGAAATCGCGCGGACGATCGGCGCCTGCGGTGGTTCTCGCCCAGCTCTCGGTGTCTTCAAATCCGGCGGGCGCGCAGATTTCGTTTGATGGAAGCGCTCTGTGCGAGAGCCCTTGCACCCTGACAGGCATTGCGCCCGGCCAGCACATGGTTTCGGCCAGCAAAGCAGGGTACGGATCGGCGAGCCGAAGTATCAACCTCTCCCCAGCAGCGAACTCTTCCCTATCTCTTGAATTGACCGCACAGGCGCCGAGGTTGTCAGTCGCGAGCACGCCTGCTGGCGCTGTGATTCTTATCGACGGTAAGGACACTGGCAAGCTCACTCCTTCTCAGCTGTCGCTCGAGAAGCGCGGCACGCACGCTGTTGTTGTGAGAAGGTCCGGTTACCTTGACGAATCCAGCTCCATCAACGCTGAGGTAGGACAGACTTCCAGCCTGAACCTGGTGCTCAAGCCGCTGGGAAGCACCGATGAAATTCGGGCCGCCGGAGGCAAGTTCAAGAAAGTCTTCGGGCACGGGGAAGACTCTGGGATGGGGATCGTAAGCGTTAAAACGCAGCCCAAAGGCGCGCAGATCATGGTTAACAACCGCGTTCTCGACAAGACGGCGCCCTTTGATTTCTATTTGAATCCTGGAACCTACGTGCTCGATATTAATATGTCCGGCTACCGTCGCGTGCATCGTGTGATCAGCGTCGAGTCTAAAGAACGCGTCGCCATCGAAGAGAGCTTGATCCCCGAATAAATCGAAAGGCCGCCAATGCACCGGCGGCCTCTGCCCCTGTTCTGACGCTTACCGGTAATACCCTCGCTGACGGAAAGTGCTCTGATAGCCTTCGCGGTAAGACGCGCTGTATTGCTCGCGATATTCATGCTTGTCGCCGAACTCGCGGCGATAGCCGTGGTCGGCATCGTCATACGGACCACGCGGATTGGGATTGAACCGCTTGCCGCGCCACATATCTTCGCGGGCCACAGCGGCGCCATCTCTGAAACCGACTTCGCGCGCTTCGTGAATGCCACGGCGGTAGCCATAATCGCGATCGTTGTAGCGGTTGTCATCCCGATCGTAGTAACGGTCACCGTCACGGTCGTAGCGATAGTCCTGCGCGGCGGCGTATCCGGCCGTGCCGGCCAACACGGTGAGTGCCAACGCTGCCGTAGTCAATTTGCTCTTCATAGAGTCCTCCTGTTGAGTGCGATGGCCGGTTGTTTGCGGCTTGAAACTGTGATCGCGCTCTGAGTTTGAGAACACCGTCTGATGGGAAAAGTCGCGAGTCAGCCACTAGCTTCTAGCTCCTAGCAAGGCACTGGGGCTGCAGCCCTCCGACAAGTGACCTCCAGCTTGGTTGCTAGAAGCTAACAGCTAGAAGCTAGCAGCTGAATTGGTGCTAGACTTTCTGGTCTCTCACTAGGTACACGTATGGCCATTCGGCGAGTGGGCGTGGTTGGCGCAGGCACGATGGGCAACGGAATCGCCCATGTTTTTGCGCGCAGCGGATATGAAGTTGTACTGTGCGACATCGAGCAGAAATTTCTCGACCGCGCGTTGGCGACCATCGGCAAAAATCTTGATCGCGAAGTGGCAAAAAGCAAGATTTCCGAAGCTCAGAAAGTGGAAGTTCTCCGACGTATTTCTCCCGTCGTCGATCGCTCGCGGCTCTCCACGTGCGATTTCATTGTTGAGGCGGCGTCAGAGAGGCTGGAGATCAAGGCCGAGCTATTTCGCGACCTCGATCGCATCTTCCGCCCCGAAGTGATCCTGGCATCAAACACTTCTTCTATCTCGATCACGAAGCTTGCCGCAACGACCTCGCGGCCCGACAAGATCATTGGCATGCACTTTTTCAATCCCGTGCCTGTAATGAAATTGGTGGAAGTTGTGCGCGGGCTCGCTACTTCAGATCAGACTTTTCAAGCTGTGAAGGAACTCTCGCTTAAGCTGGATAAGACGCCGGTTGAGGTGAACGACGCGCCAGGGTTTGTCTCCAACCGCGTGCTTATGCCGCTTCTGAACGAAGCCATGTTCGCGGTGATGGAAGGAGTGGCGACGCCCGAGGCGGTAGACGAGGTATTCAAGCTTGGGATGGCGCATCCTATGGGCCCGCTGACGCTTGCGGATTTCATCGGGCTCGACGTCTGTCTCGACATCATGCGCGTGTTGCATCAAGGACTGGGCGATCCGAAATATCGTCCCTGCCCGTTGCTCATCAAGATGGTGGATGCAGGCTGGCTCGGCAAGAAATCCGGCCACGGATTTTACAAATACTAGCGATGCAAAGATCCGACGCCCTCGTGTACGGCTTGGCGGTGCTGCTCGGAATCGGTGCTGGAATTCTGGAAGTCACAGTCGGCGATATTCTGGCTACTGCGCTGTTTGTCCTGGTCTCGACTCTTATCCTCGGTTTGCTGAGGCCGCGTAACGCCTGGCGCTGGATTGTTGTGGTCGGCCTTTTCGTGCCGATGGCTCGCGTTGCCGCTTACTTGATTTTGGGCCAGAAACCGTATCGTGCCCAGATATGGGCTTCCGGCCTAGGTTTTGTTACAGGCATTGCTGGCTCGTACGCTGGGGCGATGCTGCGCCTGGGCGTGGACGAATTGTTCCGTCACCGGAACGGTTAAAGAGGCTTCACAATGGGGTACAGAGCCTCGGAGAATAAGTTGCGAATCGTTGTAAGAATGAATCATTGAATCACTACGTGCTGTTGTCCAAATATTCAAATCCCCCAATGATTCAATCCGGTTTTCCCTGAACCCTGTTTTCGTACCCGAAGGTGCGGCTTAACCAAAAAGTTACTCCCGTATCCACAGTGGTTGAATGTATGCTCCGAGCATGGCAGTTTTCGTTTCGGTGCTGGCCAGCGGCAGCCGGGGAAATGCTGCCCTTGTCGAAAGTTCCAGCGCGCGCATTCTCGTGGACGCCGGAATCTCCTGCCGCGAAACTTTCAAGCGGCTGAAATCTATTGGCCGCGATCCCCGCGAGATTTCTGCCATCCTCATCACGCACGAACATTCTGACCACATGTATGGGCTTGCAACTCTGGCAAAGAGACTGAACGTCCCTGTGTTTATGGCCGGAGCTACTCATCAAGCATGGGCGCGTACACTCCGCGATGCTTCGGGCCAGCCTCCGCAAATTGCCAAGCTCGAAGTCTTCTCAGCCGGTCGCTCGTTTCAGATCGCGGACATCACCGTCATGCCGTTTACCATTCCGCATGATGCCGCCGACCCGGTGGGCTTCACCTTTCGCGTGGAAGGGACCAAGATCGCACTGGTCACCGATCTCGGCTACATGCCGGCGAGCGTTCGCGATCATCTGCGCAAATGCGATGTTCTGATCGTGGAATCCAACCATGATCTAGAAATGTTGCGAGGCGGCTCTTATCCTTGGTCGGTCAAGCAGCGGGTCATGAGCCGGGTGGGGCACCTATCCAACGAGAGTCTCGCTCAATTTTTTGAGGAAGATTATGATGGAGGGGCATCTTATATAATATTGGCGCACCTGTCTGAGCAGAACAATCATCCGGAGATTGCCCTCAAGGCCGCAGAAAACGCTCTGGGCAGGCAGATGACATTACTGCAGAACCGGGTCATGCTGGCCGCGCAGGATGCGCCCACTGAGACCATTCGTCTTTAGCTTGTATGAGCGATTGTGTTGATCCCGTGGTAGGCAAAATTCTGGCAGGCTGGCGCTACGATATTTCCGGCTTGGCTCCAGAAATGTGTGGCGACTATGAAGACCACTTCGCCGCCTGCGAACGCTGCCGCTCCCGGCAAAAACTGCACCGCGGAATCGATGTTGGGCTGATTGTTCTCGCGTCATTCTCCGCAGGAGTTTTTCTGCTGGCTTTTGGCGTCATCCATCATTTCGAACTACGGCACGCGTTGATTCTCGAACTCGCAGCCCTGACCGGCTTTGCGCTCTCCGCGCTGATCTGGCTGGCCGTTGCAGTTGCGACCCCTGCTCCCATGGCCGTTGTGGACGCCGCCCGGCTAGGCGCACGTCACGTGCACGACCGCCTTCCCCAGGAAATTCGGGAACGCCTGCCGGAAGAGCTGAGGATGAAGCTCACGGGATCGTAGGCTCGTCTCCGAGCCAGGTGGTTATTTAATGTGGCAGCTCGCCAACCCACGCTTCTCCAGATACTGCTGATGATAGTCCTCGGCTTCATAGAATGTGACAGCTGGAACAATCTGCGTCACGATCGGACGGCTGAAGTGGTGCGACTCTTCGAGAGCCTGTTTTGAAGCCTGTGCCGCGTGCTCCTGCTCGGGCGAATGGTAGAAGATTACGGACCGGTATTGCGTGCCGAAATCCGGGCCTTGCCGATTGAACTGTGTGGGGTCGTGGTTTTCCCAAAAAACATTGAGCAGGTCTTTGTACGAAACCTTAGCGGGATCGTACTCGACCTCGACCGCTTCGGCGTGCCCGGTTCGATCGTTGCAAACGTCTTTGTAGGTCGGATTCTTGTAATCGCCGCCGGTATAGCCGACGCGTGTCGCACTTACACCCGGAATTTGGCGGAAAGTTGCTTCAACACCCCAAAAGCATCCTGCAGCAAACGTAGCTTTAGCCATAACGACTCCTAAGGTGGATCAAGAACATTTCACCGCCGAGTACGCAAAGTTCGCCGAGAAAAGCTGACCCGTTAATTCAGCGGCCCCAACGGCATATATTTCACACCTTCCATTCGATGGCTGATGAGAGAAAAAGTCTCGTCATGCAACCATTGCGCCCGTCAACTCCGCGAGTCTCGCAACTTCATGCTCCGCGCACCAGCGCCCCAATTCGCCGACAATCTTTTCTGTCGCGCGCGGGTCCCAATAGCTCGCGGTGCCAATTTGAACGGCGGTCGCGCCTGCCAACATGAACTCGATTACGTCGGCGGCTGTCGAAATCCCGCCCATGCCAATCACCGGAATCTGGACGGACTTTGAAGCCTCGTAAACCATGCGGACCGCGATCGGCTTGATCGCCGGCCCGGAGAGTCCGGCAGTGACGTTGGCAATTCGCGGCGTGCGTGTCTTGATATCAATCGCCATGGCCACGAACGTGTTCACCAGCGATATCGCGTCCGCGCCCGCTTCCTGCGCAATGTGCGCCATCTGCCCGATGCTGGTAACGTTCGGCGATAGTTTGACGATGAGCGGCCGCGGGGAGAACCGTCTCGCAGTTGTCACTAACTCATCGAGCAGGCGTGGGTCGCTGCCAAATTGGATCCCGCCATGCTGCGTGTTTGGGCAGGACACATTGAGCTCATAGGCGGCAATGCCCTCGCCCGTATTCAACAGTTCGATGGTGCGCTCGTAGTCTTCACGCGTGTAGCCGAACACGTTGGCGATGACGACAGCATCCTTGATTGCGCGCAGTCGCGGCAACTTTTCTTCTACGAAAGCCCGCGCCCCGATGTTCTGAAGTCCAATTGAATTCAGCATTCCGGCGGCAGTTTCATAAAGGCGCGGCGGAGGGTTGCCGATCATCGGCTCCTTGGATAGTCCTTTTACGACAAAGCCTCCAAGCCGGTCCAGGTGCACGACGTCTTCAAACTCAACTCCATAGCCGAACGTACCGCTGGCCGCGATGACCGGGTTCTTTAGCTGAATTCCTGCAAGGCTAACTGTGAGATCGGTGATCATGTGGCCGTATTAAAATGCGGTTTCCTAGAGCGCCAGTCGAGCGCCGCAGCTAGTTTACACAAAGCCTTATTTCCTGAGACCGCCGACCGAGCAGTCCCTCACCAGCCAGCTTCGCTCGAAATCAGGCAGCCCACGTGCAGATGGCCCTCGCTTCCGTTACATTATTCTTCTGATGCTCGATTTGGGTTTTGTTCGTGACCACTTGCCGAAGGTCGAGGAAATGCTGCGCAATCGCGGCATGGATCCTGACGTTGTGCTGAAGGATTTTCACCAGGTGGACGCGCAGCGCCGGCAGGCCATCAACTCCGCCGAGACATTAAAAGCCGAACGCAACCGCCTTTCCGGCCTGATTCCCGGTATGAAGAAGTCAGGGCGGGACCCGAGTGACCTGATCGCCCAGACCAAAGACATGCGCGGACAAATTCATGAACTGGAGAAAGCCGCTGAGGAGTATGACACTCGCCTCACGGACGTTCTGGTTGGAATTCCCAATATGCCGCACTCGTCCGTGCCGGTTGGCAAATCGGCTGAAGACAACGTAGAAGTCAGGCATTGGGGAACGTTGCCAACATTTGGCTTCGTTCCCAGGCCGCATTGGGAACTCGGGGAGCAGCTCGGCATCCTTGATCTCGAACGCGCGGCCAAAGTTTCCGGCGCCAGATTTGCGGTTTATTGGGACTCTGGGGCCAAGTTAGAACGCGCCCTAGCCAATTTCATGCTGGACGTTCACACTCGGGAGCACGGCTACACCGAAGTGCTGCCACCATTCATGGTGAACTCAGAATCCATGTACGGTACCGGGCAACTCCCAAAGTTTGCCGCGGATTCGTTTCGCGTTCCGCATGGAGAAAAGGACTTTTGGCTGGTTCCGACCGCAGAGGTCCCAGTCACCAACCTGTATCGCGATGAAACGCTCGACGGCAGCGCGTTGCCGATTTCACTCACCGCATATACGGCGTGCTTTCGCAGTGAGGCGGGTTCTTACGGCAAGGATGTGCGCGGCATCATCCGCCAGCATCAATTCCAAAAAGTTGAGCTCGTGAAATTCTCGCGTCCGGAGAACTCGTATGAGCAACTTGAAAAGCTGACGCACGATGCAGAAGAAATCCTGCAAAAATTGGGCTTACATTATCGCGTCATGACCTTGAGCACAGCGGACATGAGCTTCGCATCGGCCAAAACCTACGATTTGGAAGTCTGGCTGCCCGGGCAACAGCTTTTTCGCGAGATTTCTTCCTGCTCGAATTTTGAGGCGTTCCAGGCGCGGCGGGCCAACATTCGCTTCAGGCGTGAAGGAAAAACGAAGTCAGAATTTGTACATACGCTCAACGGCAGCGGCCTCGCCATCGGCCGTACATGGGTGGCAATTCTCGAAACTAACCAGCAGCCGGACGGGAGCGTGATCGTCCCCGAGGTCCTGCGGCCCTATATGGGGATAGATCGCATTTCCCTCCGAAAGTCATGAAAAGCAACTCCGGAGGCGCAAAAAGCGATCTACACTGGGTTATGCGCAACCGTTCGCAGGTTTGTAGTTAGCGCCTAATCGCTCCAGTGATTACAATGCATTGTTCTGCCCAGAGGAATCCAACATTAAACTGGACAACGCACAGCTGAATACCGTGTCTGCCCAAGCGCCATCCGTTCCGGCCAGTTCCGCTTGGCGCAAAATCAAGAGTTTCATCTTTTGGTCTCACGAGCGCGGCACCATCGAATATGACGTAATGGTGACGCTCATCCTGATTTTTGTTTTCTTTTCGCCAAAGTGGATCAAATTCAAGGACACTCCAGTGGAGCGGAACCCTCACGCTTCAGGCGTTGTCATTTACCCCGACGGCACCGGCGAATTTATCTATCAGGTTGAAGCGCAAGCGGTTCAGGAGGGAAGTGACCTGGCCATTCGTGCCAGTTTGCTGAAGATTATCGAGCCCATCTCGGGCAGCGTTAGCATCTCACGCTATGAGACGGTGACCGACAAGACGGGTAAAGTGGTGGCATATAAGGTCTGGATTCAGAGAGAATAACGAACTGTCGAGATGGACGATGGGAATGGCGGAGGTGACATGTTCGTGAAGCTCGGGCTTGGACTATCGTGCCTGGCGGTAGCTGCGTCCGTCGCTCTGGCAACCCCAGTCGCTAACCTCGAAACCGCGCTCAAACAGATGGATGATGCTGCGGCAAAATTCCGAACTACGGAAGCAAACTTCACCTGGACGCAATACAACAAGGTCATCGACGATGTAACCGAGACGCAGCAGGGTAAGATTTACTTTCGGCGGGCCGGCAACGAAACCCAGATGGCTGCCGAAATCATGCAACCCAGCGCCAAGCTGGTGATTTTTTCCGACGGAAAGATCCAGATCTATCAACCCCGCCTTGACCAGGTAGACATTTACGACGCGGGAGCCCACCGCGATGAGTTCGAAAGCTTTCTCGTCCTGGGATTCGGTGGGAGCGGTCAGGACATGCTCAAGTCCTTTGAGGTCACCTACGGCGGCACAGAAAAAATTGACGGAATTGATACCGCCAAACTCGACCTCACTCCTAAGTCCGAAAAAGTCCGACAACACTTCGCTCACATTATTTTATGGATTGATCCACAAAGGGGACTTTCTGTGCAACAGCAACTATTCGAGACCAGCGGCGACTATCGCGTGGCTAAATATTCCGGCATTCAGGTCAACCAGAAGATTCCCGAAGACAAATTCAAACTGAAGACATCAGGCAAGACAAAAACGGTAACCCACTGAAATATAAGCAGCTTCCTTCTTGGCAGCGCAAAACTTTTCAGCTGCAAAAGCAATTCATGGGCGTTATACTCGGAAACGCCATCCTAAGAACTGAGTTCGGAACTACTAGATTTATTGTCAAGTCGGAGCCACATGGCTAAAGTTTTCACTATTCCCGTTCCTCCCGATGTCAGCCGCAAGAAGCGCGAACGCACAGCCGATCCCCGTTATGTTGATGGACAACGCCTCCTGGTAGAGGCTATGAAGTACCTTGCGCAAACCGATCCGATTACCAATCGGCGTGCAATCGCTTTTCTCTCGGAGCATGTCCGCACGCGGTTCCGCATGACGGATTCACCCTTAAGCTGATTTTTCTCGCCGGATCAACGCCGCCGCTGCAACCACGATGATGACTGGATACATTTCCAGCGTGTATCGCGGTTCGGGATTTTCCAAAGTTCCGAGAAAAACGGAACGAAGAAGTACGAACAGAACCAGCATTCCAATCATTGCGGCATTGCGGAACTTCATCCATCCGGCGATTGCGCAAAGCACGTAAGCGAGATTGACTACACCCATTCCCACTGCCAGTGCCGACCATCTTGGCTCATCGTTGAATTCCCACCATCGGCTGTCACATGGCAGAATTTCGGTTCGCGGACGCAGCCACATGTCGAGGATCCGCAATGTCGGAAGTCCAAGGTAATAGCGGGCTGGATGTGCATGAACTCGCTGCTCTGAGATTGCTTCGAACCTGGTGTCGAGCGAAGGTGAGATATGCAGCAGATCGTTGTAGTCCACAATCAGTTGCATGGTCTGCTGTTTTTGTTGCAATGAATCAAACGCGCGGCCCGGCAGAGTTGCTGGATCAATCTTGCTGCCCGGTACGGCCCAATAGATTTCTTCCACCGAGACGTAATCTGCAATCCACGACTTGGTCCAGCGATTGAAGCCCCTGGGAACGAATTCGTCTTCCTCGTTGGCATACCTTGGAGCCAGCGGC
>Ga0137366_10001615_pt1 | contig 16759 bp, 8 predicted proteins | sample SagtaG_8_FD_104938 | JGI IMG/M metagenome (GOLD analysis project Ga0137366, IMG submission 104938) | Vadose zone soil microbial communities from Sagehorn Ranch, Mendocino, California, USA - Sage1_L_60_16 metaG | ecosystem: Environmental > Terrestrial > Soil > Vadose zone | place: USA: California...
ATTAGATGGAAAGATTGCCTCCGCAGCAATAAAGGAATCGCTAAAGAAGGAAGTAGATGAAATAAAAAATCGCAATAAGCGTCCACCTCATCTTGCAGCAATTCTTGTAGGAAATAATGGTGCGAGTGAAACTTATGTTGCGAGCAAAGTAAAAAACTGTTTAGAAATTGGTTTTCACTCAACGCTTATACGATTAGATGAAAACATTGCCGAAGAAACATTACTTAAAAAAATTGATGAGCTAAACACAGATGATTTTATTGACGGTATATTGGTGCAGCTTCCCTTACCTAAACATATTAATGAACAAAAAGTAATTGAAGCGGTTCATCCCGCAAAAGACGTGGATGGGTTTCATCCTGTAAGTGCAGGCAAATTGGTACAGGGATTACCTACTTTTATCCCTGCCACTCCTTTTGGTATAATACTGATGCTGGAATATTTTAATATTGAAACAAAAGGTAAACATGCTGTAATTATAGGACGCAGCAATATTGTAGGACGGCCGATGAGTATTCTTTTAAGCAGTAATAATAAACATGGAAATTGTACAGTTACCATTTGTCATTCACAGACAAAAAATCTTAAAGAAATGTGCCTGCAGGCTGATATTCTTGTAGCTGCATTAGGCAGACCCGAATTTGTAAAAGCAGATATGGTAAAAGAAGGCGCAATTGTTATTGATGTTGGTATTACAAGAGTAGTAGATACAACTGCAAAAAAAGGATTTCGGTTAAAAGGTGATGTAAGTTTTAATGAAGTGGCACCAAAAACGGCTGCCATTACACCAGTACCTGGCGGCGTGGGATTAATGACAATTGCGGGCCTGCTCAAGAATACATTACAGGCATATTTTAATCGTGAATCGGCAATTGTCGATCTGCAATCTAACCATTCAAAAATTTAATCATTCAAACATTCAACATTTCAACATTTCAACTATTCAACCAATTTACATGTCTATTCGCCTAACATATAAAGCCATTTTAAAACCGGAAAACGAGTTTGCGGAACACTCAATATCAAACCTTAAACCTCAAACCTCAAACCTCAAACTTCAAAGCACACTGCCTGTAATGGAAGCCTTTTACACACTTCAGGGTGAAGGTTTTCACCAGGGAAAGGCTGCATATTTTATTCGCCTTGGCGGATGTGATGTAGGTTGCTTTTGGTGTGATGTAAAAGAAAGCTGGGAGGCGGATAAACATCCTCACTTAACAGTTGAAACTTTGCAGTTGGCAGTAAAGAAAACACCGGTACAAATAGTAGTTATAACAGGCGGTGAACCGTTGATGCATAATTTGGATGAACTTACTTCATCACTCCATGCTGCTGGTTTAAAAACACATCTTGAAACATCGGGCTCACATTCTTTGAGTGGTGAATGGGATTGGATCTGCTTGTCACCAAAAAAATTCAAATCGCCATTACCAGAAATTCTGCCGGTTGCCCATGAGTTAAAAATTATAGTGTATAATAAATCAGATTTTAAATGGGCAGAAGAATATGCAGCAAACGTATCTTCACAATGCAAATTATACCTGCAACCTGAATGGAGTAAACAAAATGAAGTAACTCCGCTTATAGTTGATTATATAAAAGCAAATCCTGAATGGGAATTGAGTTTGCAGATTCATAAATACATTAATGTCCCCTGAAGAGAAAATAATTTTTGTTAGCCAACCTGCTTCTTAATGCCTGTGTTGCTTTGATTGCTTATAGGTGGTTAGAGAGAAAGCCTGATATCTTTACTCATCACCAATACCGAGTTCAACGTTAAAAATAAAAAAAGGCCACCTGAAAAATCCGGCAGCCAAACTATACTTGAAAAAATTTATCTCTTATTGTTTTTTTATTACAAGCCTGTAAGTACCATATTCGGTGGCTCCGGCAAAATGGCGAAGCGTTAAATCCACCGTACCTGTTGCACTAAATACATATCCACCTCCCTCAGCGCTAATAAGCACTCCGTAATCTCCATAAACTACCGCAGGCACAGTTGCTACTCCTGTGGGCTGATCTATATCAACAATAATTGGATTAACCGGTGTACCAAAAGCAGGACTTGGATAAACATGTAATGTAATCTGATTTGCACCAGGGCCATCGTCAACAGCGCCTGTAATTACAGCACCGACAGAATAATCTTGCCAGTCGTCCTGGATCACCTTGTAGTTGCCTGCCATATTTCCTGTGAAAGGGGCTACAGCACTAACAGTCCACTCAAAAGCAGAGTTGAAATCAGGCGCTTCTACATTAAGGCCTGCATTCGTCAAGTCAAAAGTTCTCCCGTCCTTAGTTGTTATGCGGTTGTAAATGGTATATTGTACACCGGGTTGTAAGTCAGCGCCCAACACTGCTTTAAGTTCTGCATTTGTGGCAGAGAGTTCAGTGCCTTCACCCGTATAAGCAACTGTTTTGATCATATTCCATGTAGAGGCGTCAAGATTTGACCCTTCCACTACAAACATGTCTATTTTATCAACGGACGAACCCACACTTCCTACTTTAATGGCAGCCGTTGATGCAGGATCGGCAAAATCAACATTCAGGTTTACAGTTTCGGTAAGGGTTAAATAAGAGCCTACTTCAATTTTCGCTTGATCATCCAACGGGTTGTTTGGCGTATCTTTTCTGCAGGAACCGGCGAATAATATTCCAATGGCTGCGGCTAATAATAATTTCAGTTTCATAATATAATTATATTTTCAGGTTATTTAATAAAGTCATCAGGATTATTATCCCAGAAAACTTTTTGAACGCTTAAACCTGGCGTTTTTTGCGCAGGGGCGTTGGCATTTGCATTCACATACACCGAAGGATAGAATAATGATCGTATAAAGAAACCCGGATCTGGGGTAGTAACCATATACTGCAGGTTCCCCGGTTTACCGGTGCGTCTTAAATTATTATAAGGTTCTATGCCATTTCCCCAAAGGGCAATAAAATATTCCTGCATAACTATATTTAAACGCTCATCATCATTGGCAGCATTATCATAACTATCTAAAACAGTGGCTACATAAGTGTCAACAGCAGTTTGATCAGGTACATAAACAGGATTTACTGAATATCCTATTTGTGCAGGAAAACCAAGTACTTTGCTGATTGATGCCCTAATACCCTGCTCAAGCAATGTTTTTGCATCTCCATTTTCGGTTACATCCAATGTTAGTGCGGCTTCAGCTTCTAAAAAGTAGGTAAAGCTGGATAACCAGATAGGGTCAATGCCTTTACCACCTGCCCCCAAACCTGTTGCATCTATTGCGTCAAATGAACTTTCATCAAACTTGCCGCCGGCGGGATATAAACCCCAAAGCGTACGATCGTAATTATCAGGTCCCACTCCTGTAGCATCTCCATGATCTCTGCCCCAATAGCCGAAATCTACTGCTGTTTCACTTCCGCTTATGTTTAAACAATATGGCATATCAGGAAGATACCATGACGGACGACCATGCGTAACACATTGAGCGGTTGTTTGATTTGCATCACCGTAGTCCCCAACCTGGCGATAAAAATAATATCTGCGTCTTGGGTCTAAAATCGAACCAGTAGTGCTATTTTGTTTAGCGGTTACCATGTACATAAATTGATTTGAAATATAATCACCGCCGCCACCGCCTAAATAATTATTACGGTAATGCAGATGCCTTGTATCAGGAGCGGACTCATTTTTACCATAAGAAAATTGAAAATCCTGGTCGCTGCTGTTAATTAAATCATTTTCTGTCTCTAATGCAGTAATCTTAGCTTTAGCATCAGGGTAAACCAAGCGCTCCTGCATATATAATTTAAGCTTAAGTGTATTGGCAAAGGTTGTCCACTTAGCTATGTCGCCGTTATAGAATAAATCTGCTTTAGGGAGGGTGCTTGTATTCTGATCCGGATTATGAAGATTTGCGACGGCCTCATCAATCAATGCCAGTGCCGCGTCATATATATTCTGCCCGGCATCTGCTTTAGGATTGATATTGTCTAAGCCCAGGTCTGCTTCTGAATGAGGTATATCACCAAAATTATCTACTAAAGTAGCTATAGTGTAAGCTTTCAGTAATTTGGCAATGCCTTCCTGCTGAAATTTTTGCTGTGCTTCAGCCAGTGGAATTAAGGCATCCACATGCTTTATAACTCCTGTATAACCAGTTGTCCAGATAGCATCGAATGACTGAGGAGAAAAGGCATTTTCATATAAAAAGCCACTTACCAAAGCCTGTTGCCTGCTTAATGCACCGCCGACATCAGAAACTCCGGTATAAAATCCGCTGAAGCTTATCTGCGCCTGGTTCAAAAATGCGTCCACATCACCGGCGGAGGGGGCAGGTCCGTTTGGATTATTCAGTAAACTATCCAATCTTTTGCTGCACGAAGAAAATATTCCGGGCAATAAGATAATAAATAAAATTTTTGAGTATTTCATATACTTTGGTTTATTCAATATTAAAATGTGATTTTAAGGCTTGCCCCAATTCTGCGTGTTGATGGTCCGCTAAAAAATTCCAAACCCCGTCCATTGCTTACACCCAAACCATTTGCTTCGGGGTCAAAGTTTGTATCCTTAGGAAAATTAGGTGCATAATACCACAAATTCTGGCCTGACACAGAGATAGAAATGGCGCCAAAAGGTGTTTTCTTCAGTAATTGATCGGGTAACTGATAAGAAAGCGATGCTTCACGTAACCTGACTACTGTGGCATCAAAAACCGCTAATTCAGAGGCACTGCCACCAGCAACAGTATTATCAAAATATGCATCTGTCATAGTAGTTTGAATATTGTTTGGCGAGCCATCCTCTAATACTCCGGGCAATACCAGAAACAGATTCCTGTCCACATTGCCATTGCCAACCACGCCTCGGCCAATTAACACACTTGGCGTATTGGCATACATAGCGCCACCCTGTGTATATTCCCATTGCATGTTAAAGCTGATGCCTTTATAGCTAACTGAATTAATAGCAGTCACTTTATATAAGGGGTTGGGGTCTCCAATAATACCAATTTCAGAGGCAGTGGAATAATCGCCAATTGTGTTTACAATTCTTTGCCCGTTTGCAGGGTCGGCTATCGAATTTCCGCTGCCATCTTTCTTTTGAAAGGTGCTTACCCGGGTACCCTGAATAATCCCCAGCGGCTGCCCATTGATAGCAAAAGTGCCTAAATTGCTAAACCCGGCTATATTTACCTGCCCCAAAGCAGCCGGTATATCAGATACTTTGCTCTTATTAATATTATAAATACCATCAATATGCCATCTCCAGTCTTTATTTTGTATGATGGTGTATCCTAACGATAATTCAATACCTCTGTTGGTAACATTGCCGGCATTTACTGTTTGAACGGTATAGCCAGTGGCAGGATCCAATTGCTTATCAAGAAGCTGGTCTTTTGAAACCCTTCTGTATAAGGTCAAATCCAGATTAACCCTTTTGTTGAAAAAAGTACCCTCAATACCTGCTTCCACTTCCTTTAACAATTCAGGTTTTATGTTTGGATTGGGTAACCTGTCACTAATTGATAATGTATTTACCGGCGCAAAATCAGTTGTAAGAAATGCACGGGTATTTACACTTAAAGCGGCCCTTGTATTATAGGGGCTTGGGAAATCTGCGCTTGTGGCATATCCCGCCCTTATTTTCAGATAATTAATCATAGTATTACCTCTTAATGATTCAATAGCAGACGTAGGAATAAATGCTATACTGCCGCTTGGATAGAATATGCTTCTATATTTTTTTTCAACAGTGGAAACCCAACTGTTGCGCCCTCCAAGATTAAAATATAAATAATCCCTGTACCCAAACTGGCTTTGAATATAGGCGCCCAAAGAAAGCTCGTTGGTAATATAATCCAAATCGTAGCCACCTTCACTCTTGCTATCATGAGTATCAAAATTCGAATGATCAATCAGACCAAAGACTACCTGGCTGGTACTTGTGAGACCTGTTTGGGAATATTTTGTTTCCTTTGAGTTTACACCAATGTCTAAATTCAGACTCCAATTTTTATTCAGGTTTGTGTTATAATTCCCAAATATGGTATGGTCCCAAATAGTATTAATACCGTTAGAAGAACGGAAAATCCCGGTTTGGAAAGGGGCGCCGGGTATGCCGCCTTTATCCTGCGCATATTTTTGATACTCGGAATAATTATCATAACCAACCCTGTATAATAAGCTTATTTTGGGTGTAAAGCTGTATTTCATTTGCAGATTTCCAAAAACCCTGTTTACATTATCTTCTGTAAACGAATGGTGTACGGTCCACCAGGGATTTTGGATACTATTGTTATTACGGTAATAAGCAGAAGACCCATCCAAAGGATTTTGATAAGGCAGGTTATTCAAATCAATTGTACGGGGTGTGTACATTACATCTCCAAAAATTGCGGGGCCATTTGCAGAGCCGCTGCCAAAGCTGGTAGCTGTGGGCGGGGATTTTACACCATTATTAGTAAAATTGAAGCTGCCGGAAAGGGTGAAATTATTAGTAAGCTTAACAGTGCCGCCCATACCAAATGTGTTGCGCAGCACATGGTTGCCGGGGAGAACACCCTTATCATCCAGGTAGCTGTAACTGGCATTATAACTGGCATTGGCTGTACTGCCGCCTACATTTACAGAAGTATTACTAACCAGTCCGTTTTGAAAGAAATTTTTAACACTGGGATAAGCTTTATATTCATAAGTCGTGTCACCCTGGAATTGCGGAAATGCTAAAGCATAAATAGCTTTGTCATAAGGATGTGTCACTTTGGATGGGGGGTTTGTGATTTTAGCGCCCCAGTTACTGTAAAATACAACACCCTGGGCCTGCTCAAAACCACCGCCATAATTATTTTGGTAATCGGGAAGAAAAGCTGTGCTTGTAAAAAAAGACTGGGCAACAGTTACCTCCGTTTTCTTCCTGACAGGAGAACTTGAAGCATTTTTTGTGGTGATCAAGATAACGCCATTGCGGCCAGCTTCACCATACAAAACGGTAGCGCTTAACCCTTTTAAAACACTAACGCTGGTGATATTATTGGGGTCTAAATCCAAAAACCGGCTGGATGTCTGGTTACCCTGTCTGAAATCTGACTGGGTGTTTGTACTGCCATTAAAAGGAACACCATCCACAATAAAAAGTGGTTGCGAACTACCGGTAACCGTACTTATGGCTCTAACAACAATATTAGTACCACTACCGGACAAACCACTCGAACCTAAGATATTCAAACCTGGGACCTTACCGTTTAGCACCCTGGCAAGATCGCCCTCGGGTCTTAGTTCCAACAGGTCTTCATTTACTGTGGATACCGCATAACCCAATGCTTTCTTTTCCCTTTTAATGCCCAAAGCCGTTACTACAATTTCCGTCATTGCATTGAGCTGTACTTCCAAAGTAATGTTTAAAGTAGATTCAGTACCAAGCTTTACTTCTTTTGAACCAAAGTTCACTGCAGAAATAACAAGAACATCGCCGGTTTTTGCAGTTATTTTAAAATTGCCCTGAGCGTCAGCAGCCGTTCCTGTTTTGCTGCCTTTAATTTGTACGGACGCACCATCTACCGGTTGTCCGTTTTTTTCTGTTACTTTCCCGGTGATGGTACGGGATTGAGCTGCTACCATAGCAATACTAAAGAGCAACCCCAAAAAAAGGGATAGAACTTGTCTCATGTGCATTTAATTTTTAAAATATACCCAGATGGGCTAAATAAAACAATTAAACAATCGGTTTTAAAAAATTATATTTCTAAAAACTATTTTCTATTCAGTAAAAATTTAATGGCTAATCAGCAACAGTTGTGCGCCTTATATTGTTAGCAAAAGATATAAATCCTGTTTGGTTACGGTCAGTTGTAAACTAAGATTTCTAAGACTTAATATCAGAAGTAAACAATATCTCTAAAAATTAATTTACTCTTTTTTTATGTGCTTTTCAATTTCCTGTACCAAATATAGGAGCTAAAAACAAACAGTTAAAAAAATTTTAAAGATTTGTTAAGTACCTATAGAAATTTAGACAGTATTTTTTAAAAGATGCTGCTTGATTTTGAAAAAACATGTTCTGATGTTGCTTACTATTATCTTTGAAAAGTTGCTTATATTCTTCCGCCTCATAATAAGGCTAAAATGAAATATAAGTTACTACCGCTGGTTATAAAAGATGAATTTTGCTGCGTAGCAGTTCTTAAGTTTCGCAAGAACAAAAGCTGAAGAGTATATCTGTGGCCGAAAAGAAATTCAATCACGGTAACAGAGGCGGTTAATAAAAATCAATCATGAAATATTTACTCTTACCAATATTATTTTTAATAAGCACCTCTTTATTTGCACAATCAGATGTTGCTGCAACCACTAATAAAAAAGCAGCAGAGGTTTATGAAAAAGCAATGCTGCAGTTGAGAGACGGTTTGATAAAAGACGCAATACCACTGCTTGGTAAAGCCATTGAATATGATCCGAAATTTGTTGATGCTTATTTGTCGCTTGCGGGAGTATATGGAGAATTAAAAAATTATCAGAAGAGTGTAGATCTGTATGATAAAGCAAGAAGCTTTGACACAGCTTATTTTAAATATTATTACCTGCCTTACTCTATAAATCTTGCAGGTCTTGGACGATTTACTGATGCATTAAGTAATGTAAATAATTTTTTAGCAATTCCCAACCTTAATGATAAAAGCCTCAAGAGTGCTGTATATCGCAAACATTGTTATGAATTTGCAATTAATTATGCAACAAATCATCCAAACAATAATTACGTTTTTGCGCCGGTAAATCTCGGCGATAGTATTAATTCACCACAGTCAGAATATTATCCATCATTTACAATTGATGACAGCACACTTGTTTTTACAAAGCGTGGAGAAGGCATAAGAGAAGATTTTATGATGAGTAATTTGTTGCCCGGCCATTACAGCAAGGCAGAATTTATTAACGGACCACTAAATGAAGAACCATCAAAAGGGGCAATCAATATTTCGCAGGATGGTGAGTGGTTAATTTTCGCCGGAAACTTCGCGGGGAAAGGTTTTGGTGATTTTGACCTGTATATTTCATATAACACTACCAAAGGCTGGAGTGAACCGATAAATCTTGGTGCTAATCTTAATACAGAATTTTGGGAAACGTCCCCAAGTTTAAGCCCCGATAAAAATGCCTTATACTTCAGCAGCAATAGACCTGGCGGTTATGGCGGCGCTGACCTGTATGTTAGTTACCGCCTCGCTAACGGGAAATGGTCTGCCGCAAAGAATATGGGGCCTTCAATTAACACCAAAGGTGATGAACAAGCTCCATTTATCCATGCTGATAACAATACGCTTTACTATACATCGAATGGCTTACCTGGTTATGGCGGCAGTGATATTTATATGACAAGAAAAGATACTGCTGGCAATTGGGGTATACCTGAAAACCTTGGTTATCCTATAAATACAATTGAAAATGAAGGAAGCTTATTTGTTGCTTCCGATGGCATTACCGCTTATTATGCAAGTGACCGTGCTGATACAAGAGGAGGGCTTGATTTATATAAATTTCAATTGCGTGATGATATAAGACCGGCAAAAACTTTATACGTTCAGGGAAATGTGTTTGATGCATCTACAAAGAAAAATATTCCATGTGCTGTTGAGTTAATTAATAATGCAACGCAAAAAACAATTACTAAGGTGCAAACAGATGAAACAGGTTTTTATTTTATTACATTGCCTGTCGGAAAAGATTATACATTCACAGTAAACAGAAAGGGTTATCTATTTTACAGCGATATTTTTGAATTGAGTAAAAAAGAAGCAGACAGTACTTACGTTAAAGACATTTCGCTTCAACCTATCGCTGTTAATGCATCAGGTATTTTAAAAAATATCCAGTTTGAATTGAATTCTTCTCAATTGCAGCATGTAAGTTTAATTGAGTTAAACAAATTGTTGCAGTTGATGAATGATAACCCAAATATCAAAGTACAGATAAGTGGTCACACGGATAATACAGGAACTGATGAATATAATATGCAACTTTCTCTTGATCGTGCAAAAGCAGTGGCAGACTATCTTATAAGCAAAGGGATAGATGCAAAACGCTTAACATGGAGAGGTTACGGAGCCTCCAAACCTGTCGCCGATAATACAACCGAGGAAGGAAGAGCAATGAACCGGAGAACTGAGTTTACTGTTGTAGGATTGTAATTTATACAGCCATGAGTTTCGAGCCATGAGCTTTGAGAAAAATAATAACTCGTAGCTTACATTTATTGCTCAACACTTTAAAAAATACCAAGAGTTACGGGCGTGGCGAAACAGAAGGGCAAATAGTACTATCAAAATTTAGCCACATAAAAAAAACCTTCTCATTTGGAGAAGGCTTTTCTAAAAATAAGTTTTCTGTTTTTATTGTTTTGCCATTGTATTCTTCTGCATGTTCATCACATCTTTTACAATATTCACAGTTTCATTTATGTAAATATCGCTCTGCACATTTTTTAGCCACTGCTGGTACCTGTCACCCTTCGCTTTATCTGCATTATTAAAGAATTTATCTTTATCAACCGCAAGTGGCTGCATATCTATTGGCTGTTTTAACTTGGCAAGTGAATCATCCTGCTTAATTGTATTTCTAATCTGGTTTTGCTCTTTTTTAAATGAATCAATATTAAGATAATACTCCTTGTCAATGTTTTTGTTTAACCAGTCTGTGTTGGTTTTTATATGATTGAATGTAGTATTATTCTTTATTCTTTCTTCTGCTTTTTTCTCTAATTCCTGCCAGTTGATATTTTTATTCTCAGGCTGGTAAACAGCCTGTGGAATTTGATCCCATGCCAATGCTGACGTCTGATCCTTCTCACGGAATTTCAGGTATTCATAAGTATCCGGCAAAATGATATCAGGTGTTACTCCTTTTAATTGCGTTGAACCACCATTGATGCGGTAATATTTTTCGAAAGTCAATTTTAAAGCGCCATATTCTGTTTGTCCTGTAAACAGATCGGTTGGCTTACCTAATGGAAGATTTTTTTGCACCGTACCCTTTCCATAAGTTGAAGTGCTGCCCACTATAATGCCTCTTTTATAATCCTGAATAGCAGCCGCAAAAATCTCAGAAGCAGAGGCACTTAATTCATTTACCATTACAGCAAGCGGTCCGTCATATAAAACAGACGGATCATTATCACGCCATGTATTTTGATCTATTCTGCCATCTCTTTCTTTTACCTGTACAACCGGACCTGTTTTAATAAACAAACCAACCATCTTCACTACTTCCAACAATGAGCCTCCGCCATTATTTCTAAGGTCAAGAATTACTCCGTCAACATTTTCTTTTTTCAACTTGATTAGTTCATTTGCCACATCTTCAGAACAGCGGTTGCCATCAGGCCTGTCGAAGTCTGCATAAAATTCCGGGAGATAGATATAACCAATTTTTTTATCGCCTATTTTTATAACAGAGCTTCTCGCAAAAGTTTCATCCTGCACTATTTCATCTCTTATCAATGAAACAACTTCTAAAGAACCATCAGCTTTTTTAAGTGTTATTCTTACTTCCGTTCCTTTTGTACCACGTATTAACTTCACAACATCAGTAACCGCATAACCAGACACATCAACTGCTGTATCACTCCCCTGCCCCACTTTTACAATTTCATCATTTATCTGGATCTTTCCGCTTTTCCATGCAGGGCTGCCTGTTATAAGACTCGCTATTTTTATTGCTCCGTCATCTTCTTTAAGCTGAGCGCCGATACCGTAAAAACGACCGCTCATTTCCTCATCAAAACCACGCTTTTCAATGGGTGGAAAATATTCGGTGTGAGGATCCATTAAATCGGTAATTGTATTTACATAAGAACTAAATTGCTGATCAGGTGTAAACACAAGTTTTAAACGGTTATAATTTCTATCAAGCGCTGCGAGCACTCTTTTTCTTGCTTCCTGTTCTAACTGAGCATCGGTTTTATTTACAGAACTATCTTTGCCCGCACTCTTCTCACGCTGGGTTTGAAGTTCTACAAATTTATCCAGCGTCATATATTTAAGGCGTTTACGCCATGCTTCTTTTCTTGCTGTTTCATCAGCAGGGTAATCAAGTTTATCCCCATCTAGTTGTGCAGTTTCCTTCACAGTAAAATCAAAAGGCGTTGAAAGTATTTCCTTATAAATATCCATAATCTCTGTAAGTCTCTTCAAATATATTGCACCTGCTGCAGGATAAAACTGAAGCGTAGTTGTACCTTTTATTTCATCATCAATTGTGGTTGAATATTTATTCAATGCCTCAATATCTGATTTAAGAAAAAGGTTCTTATCAGCATCCAGATTGCTGAGGTATTTACTAAAAACCTGTTTGGAAAAAGCATCATCAATAGTTTTAGGACTATAATGCTTTTGCTCGATAATAGTGCCAATTGCATTAAGCAGTCGCTGTTGTTTGGCATAAAGATCTTCGTCACTGTTTTTTCCTGCAAAAGCCCAGAAAATTCCTGCGAATAAAACTATAAGCAACAAAGGCCACACTTTCCTGTTCATCATAATTTGTAAAATTTTTTTAGGCATGAACTCAAAAATAAGTGAAAAAAATTATAGCGGGTAAACCGTTGCTCACATTAACAAGCTTTTTCCTAAATATTCACAGCTTTTTTTCATAAGTGAATTTTTTGGGCTTTTTATTTCATGTTCAACAACGATCTTATCCCTTGCTTCAAACATAATGCCTAAAGCAAAAATTAAAAAACGATTATAATATGAAAACAACATTATAAAATGAAAACGCTCATTGCCAAATTGAAAGAAGAACCCTCAAGTGAGTGACCCACGAAGTTTCGGGGCAGGCACAAGAGGCGATGAGGATAGAATCAAAAGTTTGTGCGACAAAAAAATTATTTAGAAGTAAATTATCACTAAACATCACATGAATGTTTTGGAAGGTGCGTGTATTTTTTTATTTTTGCCGGCCCGTTCAGTCACTAACGGAACACGGAGGTTGTAGCTCAGCTGGTTAGAGCGTCAGATTGTGGCTCTGAAGGTCGGGGGTTCGACCCCCCTCAATCTCCCTTTAAAACCTTGTAAGCAGAATTGTTTACAAGGTTTTTCTTTTAAAAAGATTCTATGCACCCTGTACTATTTTTTACACCGCTTATCCCTGCAATTGTCTGTTGGCTGCTGATAAAATTTTTTATTAAATATTTTTTCAAACCATTGCAACCTGTAAAGATTTTAGGAATCAGTTATCGGGGCATTCTGCCACATAAAAAAGAATTTATTGTAAAATCTTTATCGCAAATTATAAGTGATGAATTGTTGAATGCTAATATGCTAAAAGAAAAACTGACAGACCCTGAAATATTGCAGAAGGCAATGCCAGTAATTGAAACGCATATTGACAATTTCCTGAACGTAAACCTTAAAGAGAGTATACCTGTAATAGGTATGTTTATTGGTGATAGAATAACAAGGCAACTCAAAGATCTTTTTATGAAGGAGCTGGAAGAACTATTTCCTTCGGTTATGTCGCAGTTTATGAGCGATTTGTCGCAAAGTAAAAAATTGGAACATGAAATTGTTGTAAAATTGGATAGTATACAAATTGAAACAGTTGAAAATAAGTTTTATCAAACCTTTAAAAAGGAGTTAAAAAGGATTGAGTTTACTTTTGCTTTTATTGGTTTGGCAGCAGGTATTTTTCAACTTATTATTATTCTGATTGTTTTGAAATAATTCTGGCAATCAAATTTGTTGGGCATGATAAAATAAATTTTCAACAACTGAAAATTGGCCTGATAATGAAAAACACACTACTCTCTCTTTGCTGCATTTTAATTTCATTGATTGCTCTTGCACAACAACCGGGTTCGTATAACGGGCAGGGCAGAAATCAAAATATGAACATTGGCCATTTGTATGGTAAAGTGATTGACAGCAAAACAAATAAGGGAATTCCCGGAGCAACAGTGCAGCTTATTGGTACCCGTTTTGACATGCAACAACGAAGAGATACTGCTTTAAGACATGATTCTGCATTGCACAAATTTGATAGCACTCATAAATTTAATAACACTCATATATTTGACAGCACTCATAGATTTGATACTGCTGCTCATAAATTTAATACTTCAGCTAATAGGCCTGATACTTCTTTTCACCGTGTTGATACTCCGGGTCAAAAGTTTAACAGGACTTCTCAAAAACCAAGGGAAGCAATACTTGCTACTGTTTTAGCTCAGGCAAACGGAGATTTTAGTCTTGAAAATGTTCCCGTATTCGGCAATTTTAAATTACATGTCACAGCAGTGGGCTATGCAGATTATACGCAACAGGTTTCTTTCGGTTTAAAGTTTCAAAGAGGCAATAATGATAACGCAAACGTTGATCAGCAGGAGCGCATGCAGCAAATGATTGGCATGGTTGATAAAGATCTTGGCAATATTAAATTGCAACAGTCTGAAACAACGCTGGCAGGCGTTACAGTTACTGCTGCCACGAAACCTTTTTTTGAAATGGGAGTTGACCGTAAAATATTTAATGTTGATAAAAATATTGTAAGCACCGGTCAAACTGCTGTTGAAGTGATGAGACAAATTCCATCGCTGAATGTTGATATAGATGGTAATGTAACATTGCGCAATGCATCTCCTCAAATATTTGTTGATAACAGACCAACAACATTAACATTGGATCAAATACCGGCTGATCTTATAGACAAGGTTGAATTAATTACAAATCCTTCCGCAAAATATGACGCATCAGGTGGTGTTGGTTCTATACTGAATATTGTTTTGAAAAAAAATGTGAAGCACGGGTATAACGGTGGAGTAAGGGGAGGCATAGATTCAAGAGGAAGACCAAATGCAGGAGCTGATATTAACTACCGTCAGGGAAAAATAAACTTTTTTCTTAATGGTAATTTCAGAATGAATAAATCAAAGAGCACTTTCTCTACTGAACGTTATAACATATCAGATACACCAAGCACTGTTTCACAAAATGGTAATGGAACCAACACAGGTCAGTTTGCATTTATTCGCGGAGGCTTTGATTATTTTATTGATAACAGGAACACATTAACGATAACAGGAACTCATGTAAATGGTCATTTTAAAAACAACCAGTCTCAAAGAATTGATTCCGTGGTTGATGATCTTTATACTTCTTACAGCAACTTAGTGAGCAACTCTGAAACGCACTTTAAAAATTATGGTGGCCAGTTAAGTTTCAAACACAATTTTGCAGAGAACGGACATGATATTACAGCCGATATAAATTACAACTCAAGTAACAATACCAACAATACAAATCTTAATACGTATACTTTTTTTCCGAATAATAATCCCAAATATAGCCCGTTATTGCAGCAAACAAATAGCAGTGGTTATAATCGTTATCTCACAATTCAATCAGATTATGAAAACCAGATGAATGATAAAAATAAAATTGAAGCGGGTATGAGAGCTGCAATAAGAAATTTTAAAAATGAAAGTCTTCAATCTTTTTATGATGACTCTTCAGGCGTGTATATAACCATTCCCTCTATTAGCAATAACTATAAATTCCGGGACGAAGTGTATGCAGCTTATGGAACTTATACACGCAAAGCAAATAAATGGAATTATCAAATAGGATTAAGAGCAGAAAGTTCTAATTATAATGGAACGCTGTTAAATAAAGATTCTTCCTATAAAGTTGATTTTCCTATAAGCCTTTTCCCAAGTGCATTTGTTACATATAGATTGAGTGATAAACAGGACATTCAATTGAATTATTCAAGAAGAATCAATAGACCAAATTTCTTTCAGTTGCTTCCGTTTGTAGATATCAGTGATCCGCAAAATATTAATATAGGTAATCCTGCTTTAAAACCTGAGTTCACTCATTCATTTGAATTATCTTTTGATAAAGCCTATTCAAAAAATTCTAATTTTCTTGCAACGGCATATTTTAAATATTCAACTGATCTTATAATACGCTATCAATATGTAGGAAAAAATCCGCTTAATCCTGAAGACTCAGTTGTGTTCAACTCTTACAATAATGCAAATAACAGTACATCATATGGATTGGAATTAACCAACCGCACAAACATTCTCAAAATATGGGAGATGATGCTGAACGTAAATTTTTATAATTCAAAGATCAATGGCACAAATATACAAAGCGATCTTACCAACGAACGTTTAAGCTGGTTTGCAAAGTGGAATAACAATATTAAGCTTCCCAAAAAATATACTATTCAGTTATCAGCCAATTACCAAAGTAAAACCGTGTTGCCCATTAGTGGCGGTGGTGGTGGCTTTGGCGGAGGCGGCGGTGGTGGCCGCGGTGGTGGAGGCGGCGGCGGATTTTTTGGCGGAGGTAGTTTAGGTACCGCGCAAGGTTATATTTATCCCAACTATAGTTTTGATCTTGCAGTAAGAAAAGAATGGACATGGAAGGGCGGTAATTCTGCGTCGCTTAGTTTGAGTATGAATGATATTTTTAAAACTGCGCGATACAAAGCTTATTCTGAATCACCATATTTCACACAGGTTACAGAACGAAGAAGAGATCCACGAATTGTACGTCTTAACTTCAGTTATCGTTTCGGAAAAATGGATGTCTCTTTATTCAAACGCAAAAACACAAGAGCTAATGAAAATGACCAGGATATCATGGGTGGGCAGCAGTAGGAAATGAAAAATGTAAAATGTAGAATATAAAATGAAGAAGGCTGCAAATGCAGTCTTTTCTTTTGTACCAAGCGTTTGGTCTACTATGGTCGTTCCTTGCGTCGCACACTTGTA
>Ga0137366_10001616_pt1 | contig 16754 bp, 12 predicted proteins | sample SagtaG_8_FD_104938 | JGI IMG/M metagenome (GOLD analysis project Ga0137366, IMG submission 104938) | Vadose zone soil microbial communities from Sagehorn Ranch, Mendocino, California, USA - Sage1_L_60_16 metaG | ecosystem: Environmental > Terrestrial > Soil > Vadose zone | place: USA...
AAAAACGAGTTCCGGCGCCGGAAGACGTTCTCGGTTTCAGTCCCGGTGACGATCGCAAGCTCGCAAGCTGGGCAAAGGTAGTCGAGTACTTTCAAAAGCTCACTGCCGCAAGTGACCGCGTGAGGTTCGAAAAGCTCGGCAAGTCTACGATGGGCGCTCCGTTTGTCATGGCCACCATCAGCGCGCCGGAGAATCTTGCAAGATTAGACGACTATCGGAAGATCCAGGAGTCGCTCGCAGACCCTCGTAAGCTCGGCAGCATCGGCATTCGCGATCGCGCAGCCGCTACCCTGATTGCGCGCGGCAAAACAATCGTGATGATCACCTGTGGTATTCATTCGGACGAAGTAGGTTCTTATCTCTCGAGCATGCTCATCGCACATCGCCTTGCTTCGTCAGACGAGCCGGAGATTCAAAGCATTCTGAAGAACACGATTGTTCTGTTGGTACCGTCACTGAACCCCGACGGCGTTGATATCGTCAAGAATTGGTATGACAAGACACTCGGCACGCCCTATGAAGGCACGGAGCCGCCGGAGCTCTACCACAAGTACACCGGCCACGACGATAATCGTGACTGGTATGCCTTCACGCAAGTCGAGACACAGATCACCGTAAACAAGATTCACAACGTCTGGCATCCGCAAATCGTCCATGACATTCATCAGCAGGGCGAATACGGTTCGCGACTCTTTCTTCCGCCCTACATGAAACCAGTCGAGCCAAACGTGCCTCGCCAGATTGTAGAAGGCTATACGGAGCTCGGGGACTTCATGGCGAAGGAGATGCGCGCAGCGGGATTTAAGGGCGTCACGACGGATTCAACCTACGACGCGTGGTCACCTTCGCGCGCCTATTCGCACTATCACGGTGGCGTTCGCATTCTTTCCGAGACGGCGTCGTGCAAGATTGCTACGCCGATTACGATTAAGTTTGACGAATTGCGCCCTGGGCAAAACTACGACCCACGCAAAGAGACGGCAAACTTTGGCCCCATCTGGCGTGGCGGTGAGTGGCATCTGCGCGACATTACAAACAACATGACGACAGCAGCGTTTTTGTTGTTGAAGCATGCTTCGCAGAACCGTGAGCATTGGTTGCGGAGGTTTTATGAGATTGGGAAGGAAGCAGTCCGACCGAGGCGGAAGGGAGAGTTATACGGCTTCGAGATGACGGCGTCAAAAACGGCTCTCGTGGCTAACTACATTCTGAGAAGCGCGGGAGTAGAGATCGACTACGGACGGCCACTAAACGCGCCAGCTAATGGGTCTTCTCACCTGACGGAATACATTCGCCTGGCACAGCCTTATGGACTATTTGCGAAAGCGCTATTTGAAAATCAGCATTATCCTGACCTGCGCGACTCCGCAGGTCATCCGATAGCTCCCTACGATGTGACTGCACATACGCTTCCATTGCTTTTGAATTTCGAAGTCAAGCCAGCGTACACAACTTTCAGGTATACGAGGGTGGGTATCGTCGACCTCGGCGAGCTGGATTCGTTCAAAGACCCGTTAAGGTTGGCGATCTACAAGTCCCATGTCCCCGCAATCGATGAAGGGTGGACAAGGTGGGCAATTGAGCAAAATAGCAGTACGCTTCCGGGTCGCCCAGCGAGTGAGCATGGAAACACTCCTTTCACTTCACTTCAGGACAAGGAGATCCGTGCCGGAAATCTCAGCAAGAAGTATTCGACGATAGTTATTCCCGATCAGCCACCTCGCACGATTCTCACTGGCTATCGATCAGGAACAATGCCACCTGAGCTAACCGGCGGCCTTGGGCCAGACGGTGTGAAGGCGTTGCGACAGTTTGCCGAAGACGGTGGCACGCTTGTATGTCTGAATCGTGCGTCGGATTTTGCCGTCGAACAATTCAGATTGCCGCTGCGTGATGTTGTTGCCGGACTACCGCGCACTGAGATTTACGTTCCCGGTTCAATACTGCGCATCGAGCTCGACACAACACACCCAATTGCGAAGGGAATGCCTAAGGAATCGATAGCGTGGGCGGAAGACTCACCTGTCTTTGAGATTGTCGGTGGCGCAGCCGTTGGTTCGCGCTCTGCGCTCACAACGGGCGGCACGACCGCGGTCCCAGTAAGTGCGTACTCGGTTCCAGCAGCGGCGGTTCACATCGTTGGCTGGTATCCGCGCGATAAAGATCCGCTGCTATCAGGTTGGCTATTAGGCGGCAGTCGCCTCAAGGGCAAAGGCGCCCTGGTGGAAGTGACGATCGGGAAAGGCCGAATAATTCTCTTCGGCTTCCGCCCTCAATATCGCGGCCAATCGCTCGCGACATACCCGCTGCTTTTCAACGCACTGAACGGCCGATGAAGAAAAGCCACGCCTTAGAACAACTCGCATATGGACCAGTCAAGCTCTTTACTGGGAACGCCGGCGGCTCGCCCGCACCGAGCGCCGTCAGGCGCGACTGAACTCGCAAAAAGCTCACTATCCGACGTCATGCTCGCGCTTCGCGCTCGTGGCGGGCGAGACGCGCTCCCAGTAAAGGGCTTGAACTTTAGTCACGGGCTCGAGTTATACTGCGGCTAAGATCTTTCACCTCAGGCAAGAAGGTTGACAACGCAAATGAGCCTCACAAATGCCTCACACAAGGAAGAACTATCTGCAGCAGGCTGGCACAGTCGTGGCTACTTGCCACATTTCGATGGCCGCGCCATTCCACAATTCATCACCCTCCATGTCGCAGACTCGATTCCAAAAAGTGTAATAACACGATGGAAGCAGGGACTCTTTCATCTGGATGAGAATGAGTAGCGAATTGTATTGCAGAGAAGAATCGAAAAGTATCTTGACCTGGGATACGGAAACTGTTTCCTCAAAGCGCCTGGAATTGCCAAGCTGGTTCAAGAGTCTCTGCTCAAGTTTGATAGCATACGATACAATGTCTTCTCCTGGGTTGTAAATGCCGAACCATTCGCATTCTGCTTACTCGATTCGAAGACTGGAGACTAGAGCAGATAATGCACACGCACAAGTCATATACTTCGCATGCAGCGAACAAGTTACTCAGCTGCAGGGGACAGTTTTGGATGGAAGAGTATTTCGATCGGTACATTCGAAACACCGAACACTTAGTGAACGACACGTATTAAACGGCAACAGTTTTGAGATTCTAGAACCTTTCCCGTCCGTCATCCGTATTATCATTCATACGGCGACGGGACTTACGCAGCGGCAGCCGAGCGCCGGGCCGAAATGGTCACCTTTCTCATTACTTCCATTCTTCTACTTGGGTTATTCGCAATCTCAATTTATTTTTGGCAGAAACCGTCAAAATCCGTTGGGGACGTGGAGTTGCCGCCACCTGACAAGCCGCGCGGACTGTTTGACCACGATGGTTCCGACATGACAGCTCAGCTCTCGGCGGTCACCGAAACAGATACCAGTGTCAAGAAAGACGCCCTGACTGGGCGCGCCAGCCAGGGAGATAAGAACGCCTTACAGGAAGCCTACCAACTTCGCGATCACGAGCTATATATTGAAGTCCTAAACGTGCTGCTTGATAAAGCGCAGTCGCCGCCACAACTGCTTTCACTGGTTTCCTATGTAACGCAGCATGAACTGCCTGTAAGTGAAAAGTTAGCGGCTTCCTTCATAGAATCGTCGAAACTAGCACTAAACAGACCTTCCACCGCGAAGATGCTGCATATTGCCGCCCTCTCTGACAATGCGGAAACGCTTAAGAGGGCTGTGGAAGTTGTACTTCGTTCGTGGCGAGAGGGAAACTTGCCCGACGTGTCAGCAACTGACCTGCAAGCTTTATTTAACGGCGAATTCTGGGTACTCTCATCGCGCACTCGAAGCTCGGGCGCTGGTTTCTTGTTGAAACGCACCCTCGCCTCTGCTCGCCGTGAACTCGACGCGGCCCATAACAACTAACTAACAATCACCTACCTCAATTGAAGTGAAAGAGGATTCAACTCATGAACATCGACATCATCCCTATGCTACCGCTGCTTATTGTCGCGCTTATTCTCCTAATCGCGTTTCTCATAATCGTGAAGCGCATCTTTGTAAACGTAGGCGCGCGTGAAATCGCTATAAAAGAGCGCCGGTATCTCGGCGCAAAGATGCCTCCAGGAAGAGTTGTCGCTACGGAAGGCGAGGTCGGCATACAAGCTGACGTACTCAAGCCAGGTCTGCATCTCATCAAGTTTCCTTTTGAACGAGTCGTAAGGAAAGTTCCGCTGATTGAGATCGGCGCTGATGAAATCGGCATTGTAGAGGCGGTTGATGGTGAACCGATGCTTCCCGGACGCATCTTCGCACCCGACCGCGCACAGAATGCGCACAACAATTTTCAGGATCCGATTGCCTTCATCAAGCAGGGAGGAGTCAAAGGCATTCAACTGCGAACGCTGCCGCCCGGCTTGTGGCCGATTCATCCGTATCTTTTCCGCGTATCTGTGGGAAGCACCACTGTAATCCCGCAAGGAAAAGTCGGCATAGTTATCGCCGCAGACGGCGCGCCGCTCGATCCAGGCCGTCTCCTAGGTAAGGCCATCCCGGGCCATCTTAGCTTTCAGAACGCTGAGCTGTTTGTAGCTTCGGGAGGACAGAGGGGCCCTCAAGTCGACATCCTCACGCCCGGCACCTATCGCATCCTGACTCAGTCGACACCGCTCGAAGGCGGGTCGGACGTGAAGCCCGGCCTTTTCTCTGTCAAACTTTATGACGCCACGGTGATTAATGAAAACGGGATTGGTTTGGTTGAAGCCCTTGACGGTGCGCCTCTCAATCCCGGCGACTATGTCGCGGAATCGATTCCGGGTCACGACAATTTCCAGGATGGCCACGAGTTCATCGATAGTAGAGGACAACGTGGACCACAGAAGGACATTCTGTTGCCCGGCACCTACTATGTTAACCCGCTGCTCTTCAAGGTCATCGCCGAAAGCGCCAAGGAGGTAAAGCCCGGTGAGGTAGCGGTGATCGTTTCCAACACAGGCAAAGACCCTTCCGATGATATTCGGCGCCAGATGGCCACGAAAGTTCGCGAGCGCATGGAACGCGAGGAGAAGGAACAAGCGGCGCAAACTGCTGCTCGTCTGGACAAGATCGATGACAAGAAGACGGCAGATGAGATCAAAGCTGAAATGATGACTGGCGATCCGGCGGACCGCCGGCTTGATGAAGGCGCGCACGAGGCCTACGTGGTGCCGGAAGGCTATCGTGGGATACAAGAAACTGTGGTTGGTCCAGGGCGTTACTATGTGAACACTCTGGCAATCACCCCTATCATTATTCCCACGACAAATCAGACTGTTGAGTGGACTTCGGGCGAAGTCGTCAACACTTTCAATCCATTCGAGGTGATCTCGAAAGACGGCTTCACCATGCAGTTGGAGGTGCGCGTTGTTTTTCGCGTCAAGCCTGAAGACGCGCCCTTCATGGTAGCCAAGATCGGTGGCATCGATCGTTTGATTCAAAACGTAATGCACCCCCTCATCGATTCAATCTTTCGCAACCAGGCTTCTGAATCATCTGCGATGGCTTACCTGCAGAATCGCCATGAAGAACAGGAGCGTGCGGAAGCTCGCGTGCGAGCGCACCTGCTCAAGTATCACGTCGATGTGGTTAACGTGCTAATCTGCCACATCCACCTGCCGGAAGAGTTGATGAAGACGCAGACGGAGAAAATCCTGGCCGAGCAGCGCCAGAACATGTACAACGCCCAACGCGAGGCAGAAGAGAAACGTATTCAGCTGGAGCGGACCAAGTCGCAGGCAGACAACCAGAAAGACTTGATGGGGGCAACGGTTGGGGTCGAAATAGCCGGCAAACGCGCTGAACAGCGTAAAGCTGAAGGCGAAGGCGAAGCCCATTACATTCTGCAAACCGGAAAGGCAGAAGCGGAAAAGGTTCGTTTGATGGGTGAGGCCCAAGGCGTGGCCTATCGTGAACAAGTAAACGCGCTCGGTGCACAAGGAGTCGCGCTGGTCGAAGTGCTGAAAGTGATCGGGGAGAAAGGTGTGCGCATTACGCCGGACATCATGGCTTCGGGAGGTACGTCCGAGGGCGGCGGAGGAATTGGTACTCTGCTGCTTTTGAATCTCTTCCGCAACCAGATGAGTTTGCCGGCGGGCAATGGTGAAAAGACACCAGTAAAATGAAACTCTCCTAACGGCGAATAATCTGTAGGGGCGCCACTCTGTGTGTGCGCCCCTCGTTTCGTCAAAACCGCGTCTCGGGAAACACCGGTTTTTCCGCATCACCGTAGTCAACCGCACGGTTACAAGCTGATTGGTTCTTGCTGGTTGGAAATTGCATCGAAAATTACATCGACAGTTGTTCGTTAAACCACCGAGGGGCGGCAAACGGAGTGTCGCCCCTACAGTTTTTCCGCAGGGATACTGAGTCGGCAAATTCATGAAAAAGGATCCGCTCAAGTTAGTCGTGGTGATAGTCGCCAGCCTGTATTTCTTCTGGTGTGCCTACGATCCCTACCAGTGGCATCTGATCGATGGCGTTAACCTGGTTATCCACGAAGCAGGCCACCTCATCTTCTCGCCGTTCGGTGAGTTCATAATGATCGCAGGCGGATCGCTCTTTCAAGTCATCATGCCGGCCTTGTTCGTGGCTTATTTCTGGTACACAAGGAAATTGTACTCGGCAGCCCTGGTTCTGTTTTGGGTGGGTGAGAGTATTTTGAATGTTTCAGTTTATGCTGGAGACTCGCTCGCACTACAGCTGCCTTTGCTTGGCGGGCAAGATTCAATTCATGACTGGAACTACATGCTCAGCAGTCTTAATGTCCTGGCGCAAACTGCGAAGATCGCGGGAGCAATTCGTCTACTCGGAACACTCGCCATCCTCCTCGCAAGTTTAGGCTCATACAAGTTCGCGGGAAGGGCCGGGACAGGTGAAGGATGAGGAATCACTCGGAGACTTTGGAGCAAAAAAACAATCATTGGTCATATATCATTTGACCAATGATTCGGGGGCACCAATCACGAGCGCAGATACATTTCCGCAGCCATCTTCGTGAGTTTCCAGACCTTGCTCCATTCGATCCGGCCGTCGCCGTTCTCGCGCCCCGTCAACTTGTCGATAATGAGTTGGCGAAAGTGTTTGCCTTCCCGTCGCAGCATGAACTCTTTCGCGAAAGGCTTAGCAGTCTCGAAAAAGCTGAACTCCGGATCGGTGACAATGCCAATGCCTTCGAGCGTCATCAGGGCACGCATAACATACGTGAAGTTTGCAGGCAGGCGGAAAGGATATTCGTACATCACTTCCGCGAGATCATAGGTCAGCTCTTTGAAATTCACTTCGCCGAGTTTGAGATTCAGGTAGTGCTGAAACAGCCCTTCGACTACCGGCCGTATTCGCTCCGGATTGACTCCAGGTTTCAAGAAATTCAGGTTGATAATGTCCTGTCCCAAACCATGCACGTCTTTGCTAACTACATGAAAGAAGGCATCAATCATTTGCGACTGCAGCTTAGGCATGATGCGACCGACCATGCCGAAATCGAAGAACGCCAGATGGCCACTGTCCATTACTAGTAAGTTCCCCGGATGCGGGTCTGCGTGGAAAAAACCATCTTCGAGAAGCTGCTTGAGATAAGCGCGAACCAGCAAACGATTCACCTTGACGGCCGAAATACGGCGTGCGTGAAGCCCTTCGACATCGATCACCTTCGTTCCGCGAACAAAATCCAGAGTCAGCACTCGCCGGCTTGTGTGTGTCCAGTAAATTTTTGGAACGACAACCGCGCGCCAGGTGCGGAAGTTGTAGCGGAACCGATCCGCGTTCCGCCCTTCCCTTACGTAGTCCATCTCTTCGAAGATCGTGGAGTGAAACTCACGAAGCATCCCTTCCCAATCGGCATTCTCGTTTGCTTTGGGAAAGAAGCGGTTCGTTAGCTTTACCAGCCGGTAAAGAATCGCAATATCAAAACTGATGATCGCTTCGAGGTTGGGGCGTTGCACTTTGACTGCGACTTCCTGACCCGAAGCCAGCCGCGCTCTGTAAACCTGTCCGAGCGAAGCAGAAGCAATCGGTTCACTGTCGATCTCGGGATAGCATTCGTGCAAACCGCGACCGAGGTCCGATTCAATTCTCGCAAACGCTTCGGCAGTAGAAAACGGCGGCACCTGATCCTGGAGGGTAGCCAACTCCTTCACGTACGCAAGCGGCAAAAGATCGGCCCGAGTCCCGAGGGCCTGACCGATCTTGATGAACGTAGGTCCCAGATCAATGAGGTTCGTGCGGAGCCAGTCAGCCTGTTTCTCGAGTCTTGCTTCTTTTTTGCTCGAGCCTTCAGCTCCTCGAAAGATAACGAGGCGTAACACTCTGATGAGGCGGTCGAGAGCGTAGTAAAGTAAATCTCGAGCTCTCAACCTGAGTCGCGTCATCAGGCCTCGGCCGCGTGCTTCATTGCGAAGTCGTGCGGCCGTGCGACGGTTGAAACTGGCGCGAGCATCGTAAGTGTCGAGAAACAGGTAGAGTGAGAGCAGTCCCAGTACGCGCGCGACTCGCGCGCCGCGCAACCAGCCGCGCAAACCGCGCCCGGCCAGGATCTCGTTAACAACCTCCTCGGTCAGTTCAGGAACTGCAGCAAGATTCTTCGGGGCTGCGGACAAGGAGGTAATGAGGCCATCGCCATTACGGTGTATATTCAGGTCTGAACTTTTTACTAGTGATTGATTAATAGCCATTATTTTTTCGAGGCGTACTTACTTAAATTACTGAGAGCGTGTGTTTGCTACCGGCTCTTTCAAAATAACCTTGAGCGCGAGTCACGTCGTTTTCAATCTGTGCCCTCAACTCTTCGATTGAGCCAAACTTTCGCTCATCACGCAAGCGATACAAAAAACGGACGCGCAGCACATCACCATAGAGATCGCCCGACCAATTCATTACGAAAGTCTCCACTGAAGGTTCCGTTCCAGCGCCAAATGTGGGCCGGACACCGATATTTGTTACGCTGCGGTGCCATTGACCCTCAATCAATGTTCCAGTGACGTAAACACCATTCTTGGGTATGACGCGGTTCTGTGGATGCAGGTTGGCTGTCGGAAAACCCAGTTGACGACCGCGTTCAGCGCCGCGCTCAACCCGCCCTTCAACCCCGTAAGGACGCCCTAACATGCGTCTGGCAAGATTAACCTGACCCTGGGCTAACAACTGTCGAATCTTGCTGGAACTTACGCGTCGGCTCCGAAGACAAACTTCCGGAACTTCGCCGGCGACGAAACCCTGTTCGGAACCTACACTTCTTAAGAGCTCGATATTTCCTTCCCGGTTGTGGCCAAAAGCGAACCCTTTTCCGAGGTACACTTCCCTCGCCTGCAAGCGCTCACTCACGACGTCGCGCAGAAAATCAGTGGCTGGAATGTTGGAGAATTCTTTCGTGAACCGAACAACGATTGTTTGTTGAATGCCGAGAACGCCGAAACCCTCAACTTTTTGATCAAGCGTTTGGAGCAACGGCGGCGCCGATCGAGAATGTAAAACCGCGCGCGGGTGAGGATCGAACGTGATCACAGTCGGCACTGCTCCAACCTCATGAGCGCGGTCTACCACAGTTCGTATGATCAACTGATGACCAAGATGCAGACCGTCGAACACGCCCAGCGTTAAGACCGTCGAGCGCTGAATCTCCGCGTTATCGGTTCCGTGAAAGAGACGCATTGTGCGTTTGTCAGTGATCCGTTGTTAGTTGTCCATGGTTCAGCCTGGTGCCTGGGTGCCTGGTACTTTGTGCTTGGTTCCTTGTGCTTGGTTCTTTGTCCTTCGAACTCTATTGAAAGAGAGATCTACTTATTCATCCATACATGCAACGCATCAAGCACAAAGCACCAAGTACAAAGCACAAAAAAGAACAACTGACAACTGACCACGAACTACTGACTAGTCCTCAACACTCAGCCCGTCGTACGCAAACTCAACGCCTTTTGGCAACCGTGCGGAATCGCGCGCATGCTTAACGTCGTGGGCCATGTGCGTAAAATAAGCGCGACCCGGCTTCAGCCTTTCCACGTACTCCAACGCCTTATCAACCCACAGATGCGTCGGATGCTCCTTAAAGCGCAAACAGTCGAGCACGAGTACGTCAAGACCACCGAGCGCAGCCATTGTCTCCGAGGGGATCTCGCTGAGGTCCGTCGCGTAAGCGAAATCATTAAAGCGATAGGCCAATACCGGCAATCGACCATGAATTACTTCGAGCGGAGTGACTTCCAGTTGCTCTCCCAGACAAAATGGTGCGCCGGCGAAAACCGTATGCGGAATCACCTGCGGCAATCCACCACCAAAATGTGAAGGCTCGAAAATGTATTTGAAGATGCGCCGGATATCGACCCAGGCGCGCTCATTGGCGAAGACCCCAAGCGCACCGAAGCGAAAATTCATAGGCCGAATATCGTCAAGACCGAAGATGTGATCCGCATGACAATGCGTAATCAACACGCCATCGAGTCGTTTGAGTCCATAACGAAGAGCCTGCTGGCGAAAATCAGACGAAGTATCTACCAACAAACTCTTCCCGGCATGTTCAATGATAATTGAGACTCGCAGGCGCTTATCGCGAGGATCTTCGGAAACACACGTCTCACATTCGCAGCCAATTGACGGCACTCCGGTGGAGGTGCCAGTACCGAGGAAGGTGAGCTTCATGCATTACCTGCCGCCAGTAATGTCTGAGCCGGAAAATCCTCTGGATTTCGGCGGCGAACTGGTTAAGGAAACGTATTGCATGCGCAGGTCAGCCAGCAACCCTTCAAGCATCTGTCGCTCCTGAGCAGTCAGATTGCCACGCGTCTTTTTCTCCAGCATTCCCAGAATGTCAGTCCAGTGTTTACCTAACTCGATATCAACCTCGCGCTGATGGGTTACCGGATGTTCCATCATGCCCAGGGAGGATGCCGCATTCGAGGCGATCGACATTACGAAATTGATGAAACTTGCAGGGTCTTGAGCGCCGGCTATATCCTCCTCTCCCAATTCCTCCGGAGGTTTTTCTGATTCGAGTTGCTCTGGAGTTATCGGGGCAGTTTCGCGCTCAGTTTCCGGGGCCACCGACTCATCTGCGACAAGCTGTTCAGCCGTGACCTTGGGTTCAGATTGCTCATCAGGGGGGAGGTCTCGCGGACTACCGTCAGCATTAAACAGCCTTCTATCCGTTACTTTAAAATCGGGATGTTCCTCGTTCATCTCGCTCTCTCGTGCGGGCACAGTCACGATGCCACGACCATTCACCGCGCTGGCTTTCCATTTGAATTCCAAGTTTCAATTGATGGTAGCATTCTGCTTCCCAAGCTCGCAAACCAGCGACGCGAAGCCACACTCGGTCCAGGTCTGCGAGCAATGATATTTACCCGAAGGGATTTAGAATGACGAGGCGCTTTGGACTTTTGCCGCTGGACTTTAAACTAGGGTCTATGCCTGCAACTTTCCACGACCTGATTGCTCTGATGGATCGCCTGCGAAACCCGGGTGGCTGCCCATGGGACCGCGAACAGACCTATGCGAGCCTCGCTCCCATGCTCCTGGAAGAAGCATATGAAGCCTTTGAAGCTGTGGAAGGAGCGTGCACCGGCCGGCCTGACGAGCTGCGTGATGAGCTCGGCGACTTGCTATTCCAAATTGTTTTCTACGCCCAGGTTGCCAAGGAGAAAGGCGACTTCACTATAGATGATGTGACGGACGCAGTTCACGCGAAGATGGTCCGTCGACATCCACACGTGTTCGGCGATGTGACCGCTGATGATTCCGCCACTGTATTGCTCAACTGGGAAACAATGAAGGCCGAGGAGCGACGGCTGGTCGGTAAGCCTGAACAAGCCAATGCTTCGCTGTTGGACGGCGTCTCATCGAAGGCACCTTCGCTCATGGAAGCACATCAACTTTCCACCAAGGCTGCGCGCGTAGGTTTTGACTGGGAGAACGTCGCAGCCATCTTTGACAAGCTACATGAAGAGATCGAAGAACTCCGAGAAGCGATCACCGACCATACTGCGTTGAAAGATGAGGCCAATCATACACGCGTCAGGGAAGAGCTTGGCGATCTGCTGTTTGCCGTGACAAACATTGCACGGCATATGCAGGTTGAGCCCGAAGCAGCTCTAAAACTTACCAATCGCAAGTTTCGCCGGCGCTTTGGCTACATCGAAGAGAGGCTAAGAGAGCGCCGGCAGGAGTTTGACCGAACGACACTCGACGAGTTGGAAGCTCTTTGGCAGGAAGCCAAAAGGCTGGGCAATTGACCCCCAATTTCAATCATTGATTCGCAGGGAACGAAGGATGTTATTGAAAGCGCCGTTATAGTCTCGCGTCTCGCCTTGCGGCGCCACGGCAACCATGTAGAAGAGCCCGCCGCTCCGGAGTAGGGTGGTAACCACCGCGACGGTCTCAGATTGGCCGCTGGCCTCGTTTACGTTGCTCAGAGTCGCAGTCAAACCAGCGCGGCCGGATACGGTTGTGCGCCCATACCCGCCGCCAAGGCGGAGACTTCGGTTCCCACGAGTCAAGCCGTTGATGAATTCATCCGTGGCGCTCTGCAAGTCTCGACTCTGCGATTGCGTCACCCCAAAGTTTACACCGTGGGTAAACACTGCTTGCCCGTTGTATTGTGCGTAAGCGCCTTGTGGGGAAAACCAAAGCGAGTTGTTGTCCCGAATCTCCTGCCAATTGTCAGGCACACTCACGCGCAGAAAACCCTCGTCATAATTTCGGTAGCGCGTAGACGGATACTCGACTCGTCCACCCACTTGACTGTCAGGATTGCGATTGCCGTCGTCCTGGTTAGGATAGCGCTGGCCGCTCCGGCTTATTTCCGCCATGCTGCCGGCGCGTGGGAAACTGCGGAGTCGTTCCTGGATTCGGGCAAACTCGCGCGTATCCTGAATAGGATTAGTTACCCTGAGATACTGAGCTTCCTGATTGATGCGAGCATACCGATCGGCAGGGCTCGGGTGATCACTCAAGAATCCCCCACCGCCACCACCTTGACGCTCAATGGTGCGAAACATGTTTGCGAGATCTCGAGGATCATATCCGGCGCGGGCCATGGTTTGCGCCCCCAACAAGTCCGCTTCCGTCTCATATTCGCGACTGAATTTCAAAAAGTAGGCACCCACTGCAAGTTGCCCGCCTTGTCCGAGTATGGAACCGGTGGGTCCACCAAGGACAGCGCCCCCAACACCGAGGATGCCTGCCAGCAGCGAATACTTTTGCGCCTTCGTTGCCTGGGCAGTGCCGTGACGCAACGCAACGTGGCTCAACTCGTGGGCCATCACGCCGGCCATTTCGCCTTCGTTGCGCGCGGCTTCAATCATTCCACGATTAACGTACATAGGACCGCCCGGCAACGCAAATGCATTGATATCGCTGGCATTAACCACCTTGAAGTAGTATTGGAACTCAGGATGCTGAAACTCCGAGGGAATGGCCGAAACCAACCGCTGCCCAACGCGTTCGACGTAGGCTCGGATCACTTCGTCACGAAGAATAGGAAGCTGCTGTTCTGCTTCTCGAGCAGCCTGCCGTCCCACTTTGACATCATCCTGGACGCTAAACTTGTTGCTGTGATACGAAATCTTAGTCTGCGGGAATAGCGACGATGGCATCGCACATAAGGTCAGCAGAGTGATCCCCGCCGTCAGTGTTTGTATTTTATTTGTTCGGTTTCTTTTCATTTGCAACCCTCTTTCAACACCACTCACGAAAACTCTGGTTTCCTACCTGCCAGGACAACTAAACTAAAACAACTACCTTACTAAAAGAGCGGCTGGACCCTGGGGGCTCGCCGCTTCACGTTTGCCGACTCCCCGCCATTAGAATGGCCAAGCCACCGCTTGGGGAGAATATGACGACAGTTTTTGATGACCCATGCTAACTATTTCGTTTACCGGTCAAGTCATTGTTTAGTCGTTACCTTCTTTGGGAGGGAACTGCACCAAAACGCGACAACAACCCGTTTTTGAGGACGCTTCAATTCCGGCAAGCCCCAAAAAGCTACAGTTAAGTTGGATTCCATAGTGATAGCCATGCAAAGACGTCGCCAGAGACGCTTGTTCTAACCCTTATTGCGCGGCTCAATGTGCTCGTTGAACCATTGGGAAGGTTCCCCAAGCGGCGCGATGCGATGAGGTTCCCCTCGCGAAACCCGTATCATTGAAATAATCAAAAACGCGAAGGCCGCCGTCTTAAACAGTATACCTCCCAGCGAGCTGTCAGTAAGGCTGCTGATCACGCTGAAAATCGTTTGTATCATCAAAATGGTGATATGGAGGGCCAAAGCTTGAGAGGCATGGAAACGTACTTTTACTTCCTTGCGAGGCACAAGGAATAACTCCAGGAGCGACATGACCAAACCAATGTACAGCGGCGTATAAGGCAACACCACCGCCCATTTTTCTGGCAAGCCGATTCCCAGCACCGAACGAGATGTGGGTCCCTGGGTGGGAGATTGATAAGACTGAGCGCCCGGTTGGTATTGTGCCGGTGGGGCGTAGGTTGGTGGAACAAACACCGACTGGTAGGGCGACTCCAGCGGCGGACTGTCATAGCGACGGGTCGGGGCTTCAGAATAGACATTCCCCCGGGTGACTTCCGGGGTCTCATTACCGATATCACGAGTTGCGCCTTTGACTTGCTGCGTTTTCGCACCGCCGCCACCTTCGCCCCGCACCTCTTCCGTCTTTCGCACAACTTCTGGATCAAGTGGATTGGTGTCGTATTTGGTCTTCTTCGTCTCCATCACGATGATTCCTACGTTATAAGTGCGACGTTGGTTTCAATCTTACCCGTCCGCAATCTCATACTCAACCTGTTGCCAGCACTGTTCTCGTTCGGATATTTGAAAGGCGTTAGCGATGGGCTCGCTGCCGGCAAGACCAACAATCAGGTAAGTTGCGGAAGGGTAATATGCCAGGCGGACATCGGTTTCCGACGGTGAAGGCGTAACGGCGCGAGGATGTGAATGGTAAATAGCGAGAAGTCGTTCACCACGGTCACGCATCAGCCGTTGTGCAGCGAACAGTTCCTCAGGTGCTGCTTCATACGTCATTTCCGCGTTGGCCGCGATATTTTTCAGGCGATAGATTGTTTGGGAGCGTCCGTCTTCGTCTCCGCCAATCAGACCACAACATTCGGCGGGCTGTGCCTCGCGCGCGTGCATAAAGATTTCTTCGAGTTGTGAAGTCAGAAGGCAGATCATCCACTATAGAACCGCGGCACTGACCGGGTTATCCGCTACTCTATACTATTGCCGAATCGCGAGCGGTTCGACCGGGTCCTTGCCTACGACACAAGTTGGAGTAGCGAACGACCCGGACGCAACGCTCGCGTTGCAATGCGTGCTAATCCTTCACAATCTTCAGATGCAGCTCTTCCAACTGTTTTGCGCCGACTTTGGCGGGTGCATCGATCATTAGATCAGCGGCGGAAGCAGTTTTCGGGAACGCAATCACATCGCGCATGTTGTCAGTTCCGGCGAGCACCATCATCAGACGATCGATGCCTGGCGCAATACCTCCATGGGGCGGTGTACCATATTCGAGCGCATCCAGGAAAAATCCAAATCGCTCTCGCGCCTCTTCCGTAGTCATGCCCAGGGCCTTGAAAACCAAACGCTGCACGTCGCGTCTGTGAATACGAATTGATCCGCTGGCCATCTCCACACCGTTAATAACAGGGTCGTAAGCCTTGGTGCGAATCTTTCCCAGCAGTTCGGTTTCACCTCCTTCTACCGCACGTTTCAGCAACAACAAGTCTTCGTCCACTGGCGATGTGAAGGGATGATGCATTGAATAGTAGCGACCATCTTCTTCATGATATTCAAACATCGGGAAGTCGGTCACCCAAAGTGGCGCGTAAACATTCTCGGGTATTAACTTCTCGCGCTTCGCAACTTCATTTCGTAAACTACCCAGGCTGGCTGCAACTGTTTTCGGTTTACCTGAGACAATCAGTACCGCGTCACCCTGCTGTGCCCCGGCAAGCTTTGCTATGCGCCCGATGGTCTCTGCTCCCAACGCTTTGAGTAGCGAAGATGTAGTTTCATCTCCTATCTTTATCCAGGCCAGGGCGGCAGCCCCATAACGCCTAACGAACTCCTGCAGCTCATCAAGAATCTTTCGCGATAGCCCCGCGCCCTGTGGAGTCACAATTCCCTTGATCTGGCCGCCGGAAGCAAGTGCCGCCGCAAAAGGCGCGAAATCTGTGCCCTCCAATGCGAGCGCCAAATCCTGCAGTTCCATTCCACTAATGCGCAGGTCGGGCTTGTCTGAGCCAAAGCGCTGCATTACTTCGGCAAACGTAAAACGAGGAAACGGAACTGGTAGCTCAACTCCAATCAGCATGAAAACGCTCGCAAAAAGCCCTTCGATCAGACGATAGACCTGATCGAGCGTGGCAAAACTCATTTCCACGTCAAGCTGCGTAAACTCGGGCTGCCGGTCAGCGCGCAAGTCTTCATCGCGGAAGCAATGGGCAATTTGGAAATATTTGTCCAGGCCGCCGATCATGCACAACTGTTTGAAAAGCTGCGGGGATTGTGGAAGGGCGAAGAATTTGCAAGGCTGAATCCTGGAGGGAACGATGTAATCGCGGGCGCCTTCCGGGGTCGACTTGATCAGAATCGGTGTTTCAATTTCCGTAAATCCCTCGCCGTCCATGTAACGTCGAATCTCCGTTACTACGCGATGGCGCAGGCGGAGGTTTGCCTGCAGTTGCGGCCGGCGCAAATCGAGGTATCGATACTTCAATCGGAGGTCTTCGCTG
>Ga0137366_10001618_pt1 | contig 16752 bp, 9 predicted proteins | sample SagtaG_8_FD_104938 | JGI IMG/M metagenome (GOLD analysis project Ga0137366, IMG submission 104938) | Vadose zone soil microbial communities from Sagehorn Ranch, Mendocino, California, USA - Sage1_L_60_16 metaG | ecosystem: Environmental > Terrestrial > Soil > Vadose zone | place: USA: California...
CGACTGGATGCGAACATAGGGGAGCAGGCCCCGCTGTACATAGCTGTAGATGGTCTTCACGTCAATCTTGAGCAGGGCTTCGAGCTCTTTGGCCGTGAGCACCTCCTTTTCCGCGGCCTCGGGGGCGGACTTGCTCTTCGCCGTGCCCTTCGCCTGCATCAGCGCAAGAAACTGGAATAACTGCTCCGGACGGAGGAAGCGCACACACTTGATCTGGTCGCCCGCCAAAGCGGCCGTAATCGTCTTGCGAGCCTCATCGAGCGCGTCCTGGCTGGTAGACACGAATACGACATGCTCGAAACCGGCGGCGAGACACTTCTCCACATTTCCGAGCTCGTGCTCGACCGTCGTTGTGATCGAAATCTCACAGGCGATCGCATGCCCTTCCCTTTCGAGCGCCACATCAACGATGCCCAGACCATCCAGAATTGGTTTCTCAATCGTGACCTCGTAGCCCTTACTCACCGCCCAGCGCCGGATCAGCTCCTGGAGATATTTGTGCTGCGCTCCACCACGGCCTGGCGTTGGAGCTGCGGCTGGCACTTCAGTCTGTATGGGCGATGCCGGCGGCGAGGGCTTCCGCTTTGGCGTTTTCTCCACAATCGGGGGCGCGGACCCGGAGACCGCTTCGGCAGGACGTTGCGCCGCCTCAACCGCTTCCCTCGGGGTAGCGTAGCGTTTCCTGGAGAGCGCGATCACGTGCTCACGCTGCTTCTCTGCCGTCTCGGGATCGATGGCCGGGAGCGGAGCAGTCTTGAGGTTGAAATCGAACTCCGCCCGCTCCACGCGACAGACCGCCTCACCAACCTCAAGGTTCTGCAGGTCTTTGGCTTCGAAGAAGGAGAAGCCGTCGGCGAGTTTCCGCGCATCGTGATCGCCCAGACGGAAGCAGATGCGAGTGTACGGGTTCGTGAGCACCGCACTTGCCACATCCGGATCGCGGCTCTGGAGTTGCTGCAGCTCCTGATGGGCAAGGACAAGGCCAAGATGGTACTTGCGGGCGCCCGAGAGGATGGCGGCTATCGAGGGCGTCACAAAATTGTGGAACTCGTCGATGTATAGATAGAAATCGCGCCGGAGCGACGCGGCGGTCTGCTGGCGGCTCATGGCGCACTGCTGGAATTTGGAGACAATGAGCGTCCCCAGCAGGTAGGCGTTCTCTTCGCCGATTGCGCCTTGGGCGAGCTTGGCGAGGAAGATCTTGCCTTCATCCATGATCCCGCGAAGGTCGAACTGATTTTCCTTCTGCCCCACCATGTAGCGGATGAGCTTCGGCCGGAGGAAGGTATCAAGGCGCGTGAGGATGGGGCCTTGAGGCTTACCCACGAGGAGCGGGAAGCTCTGCTCCCAATAATCGACCACGGCGGGGTCGCCTACGGTTTTGAGAAACATTTTCCGGAAGCCCGCGTCGATGAGGAAGCGGCGAAGCTCGACCAGGCTCCCGCCTTCGGTACTCTCCAGAAAGGCGAGGACGGCATTCCCCAAAACCGAGGTCATCTGGTCGCCCCAGCTGGTGGAGAGCCTGCGGAAGACCGCAACAAGATCAGAGGAGAGGAGGTTCTTCTCCACCTCGGAATGCGCCTGGAGCACGTTGAAGCCGACCGGAAACGCTTCGTCCGAGGGATCGACGAGCAGGATATCGTTGGCGCGCGACTCCGGAATCCGCCCCAGAATCTCGTCGATCAAATCCCCGTGCGGATCGAGCACTGCGATGCCCGCGCCCTGTGCGATGTCCTGCAGGATAAGGTTCAAAAGCAAGGTGGATTTTCCGGTGCCCGAGGCCCCGATCACGTAGCAGTGTTGCGTGCGCTGCCGGGCGCTCAAGGTCACTGGCACGGTTTTCCCGGCATACCGGTTTTCGCCGATGACAAATCGATGGCCGCGGACAATCTCCGGAGCCGCTTTCGTCTTGCTTACCTCCCGCCTGAGCTGCGGGACGCGCACCGATGCCGACGGCGGATGCACGAGCGACACGAGCTCGTCCAGGTTGAGGAGCATGCCGGAGCGGCGCGTGGTGCGCGCGCATACGTCTTCGGCATGATCGCTATCGGGATACCCCTCGTTCGCCAGCGGAATCAGCTCGTTGCTTGCGGGGTTTCTCAACTGCGCGAGCGAGCTTCCAACGGCCTTGGCGAGCGCCCACGTCCGTGCTTGGCTCTCGCTCTGGGCGGCGACCCGGACGACAGCAGCAAAGAGCGGGTGCGCCACCTTCTCTCGCGCAAGCGATACCATCTCGGGCGCATTGGCCAGAAACGCGTGCCCTTCGGCATCGGTCACCGCGCGGATCATGCTCTCGCCCCATGGGGCGCGTGCGGGCTGAAAGAGCACCTGGAGGAGCGCCAGCTCACCTTTGCGCAGATCGGCAAGCGCGCCCGCCACGCCGATCAACGGGTCCACATCGAAGCCGCGAAAGGTTCGGAGCGGCAGCATGCATTCGCAGGAGAGACCGAAGTCCACGATCGCGTAGGCCAACTCCCGATCCCACAATTCTTGAAGAAACCGTTCATGCTCTGAGATGGTGGCTTCTGGAAAATGTGCGAGGAGTTGCTGCACAAGATGCGGCCGGTCTGGATCAAAGCAGGCAAATTGGGTGGTGATTGCGCCCTCGGTCCCGATAACCTCAAATGCGACTGGCTGCGACGCGTATGCAAGGTTCATCAATACGCGCTCGGCGGCTTCTTTTGCAATCTTGGTTCCTGGAGGCAGGGTGAGTTGCAATTCCACGAGCGGAGCATCCGGCAAGAACAGCTCGGGATCGGGCTCTGGCAGCTCAAACAACGATGGCGCGGGGAGTGCAGGTCTAGCAGAAGGCCTTCCGAGGATGCCCTCAATGAGCGAACTGAAGAAGGTGGGCTTGCGGGCGTCATCCGTAGCTGGCCCCGGCTCCGCGTAGTGGAAGAAGAATGGCCGGAATGGTGGCTCAAGGCTCACCGGGCATTCCCACACCTGCCAGCCTCGCCCACGCCGCTCCCACTCGTAGAACTGCGCCGTGAGGCGTTCCATTCGGGTGAGGCGAATTGCTTCGCCTTCCGGCTCAATTTCGTCTCGGCCTGCCATGCGGGGCGTTACCTCTCCTGAAACGCCCGCATCACCGGTTTCCGCTCAAGCTCGGTGAGTTGCCGCAAACCGCGTTGTTTGGTCATCTCATCGATGACATCCAGCACCGCGTTGTGGACCAGCGCCCGGAACATCATCGCCGTGTCGATGCGGTAATAGGTCTTCCGCCGGAAGGCCCAATGCGCAAAGACGCCGAAGATTGGGATGAGCGACACGAGCGCCCAAAAGCCGGAAGGAATCTCGCCCAGCCACGATGAAAAGAAGAATCCGTTGCCGAAGGGAGCGCCGCAGATGTCGAAGGCAAACTCCTTGCGGCGCACCCGCAGATACTCGCGCTTTGCGGAGAGGATGCCACCCTCTCGCCAATCGACGCGGGAGGCATGATAGTCGGTCATCTGGCGCTCGCGAATCGCGGCTTCGACCTGCGTGTAGAATTCGAGTGGGGAGCCCTGGAAGCCTTCCACAAAGGCGTTCCAGTGCGCGATAAACTCCGTCGCTTTGGGACTTCGTGCCATGCACACCTCCATTCAGAAGATGAAGAAGCATGAACATCAAAGAAAGCCAATCCGCGGATAGTACCACGGAGCGGCGCTCAACTGTGCATGAAAATCTGCGGCCGGAAGCATGGAAATCACGGCTAACGAATTGACGGAACGAAGTTTGTGGATCAGGGCTTCACCGTCACCGCACTGAAGGGCGGCGACATGACGCCGTCGATCATCAGCCGGAGATAGATGTGGTGGTTGGGAAGGTTGACGAGATCGTCTGCGGTGAACCGATACTGCAGTTCCTTTTCCAGCACCTCGGCGTCGCTCGCGCCCACACGGAAGGCAATAAGCGTTCCCACGTTGCCAAAAATCGCATCCCGCACCTGTTCGTCGATCTGGGTCAGATGCTGGTGGGCAAGGATCAGATTCAGCCGGTACTTGCGCATCTCGGAGAGCATCGTGGCGAAGCTCGTGGTGGTAAACGAGGGAAACTCATCGACATATAAATAGAAGTCACGCCGCGCGGGCTCCGCCATCTCCGCTCGGCTCAAGGCGGCGAGGCCGAGCTTGGTCACGAGCATCGCACCCAACAGCGCAGCCGTATCTTCCCCGATTTTCCCCTTGGTAAGATTTACAAGCAGAATCTTTCCCTGATCCATCAGCTCTCGCAGATTGAAGGCGCTTTTGGGCTGGCCCACGATGCGCCGCAAGAAGGGGTTGACCAAGAACTCGCCGATCTTATTCTGAATGGGGGAAATCGCTTCAGCGCGGAAACGTGCCGGATATTTCTGGTATTCCCGCAGCCAGAAGCGCCGGACTTCGGTGTTTTGCACCCGGCTCATCACATAGCTCCGAAAGTCGGGGTCGTCGAACAGGCGGGGCACATCGAGCAGCGTGCTTTCCGGCTGATCGAGCAACGCAAGGAGCACGTTGCGCAGGATGTACTCCATGCGCGGCCCCCACGATTCCGGCCACATCTTCTTGAAGACGCTGATCAGGCCCGATGCCACGAGCGGTCGGGCGGCGGCCTCCGTCGCCTCCAGAGGATTGAAGGCCAGAGGGTGCGCGGCATCGGCGACGTTGAAGTAAACCAGGTCTGCTTTTCTCTCCTCGGGCACACCGCCTGCCAGCTCTTCCACGAGATCGCCATGCGGATCAAGCAGCGCCAGGCCCTCCCCGTGCGCCATGTCCTGGCGGGCGAGATTGGCGATCAAGGTGGACTTGCCGGTGCCGGTCTTGCCGATGACGTACATGTGGGCGCGACGGTCGGCACGCTTGATGCCGAAGCGTGACCGGTAATGGCGGAAGTTGGTCTCGCCAATGGCGGTAATTTTCTCGCGCTCTTCCGAGTTCATGATTGAGAGCGTAAGGGTTGGGCCGCACGCGATAAAGCAAGCAAAAGTTCTCATCGCCGCAACCGGCGTCGCACCCGCACAACCTTCCGCTCGCTAGTGTTTTCCGGTGCCCGCCCTATTGTGAAGCGCAAGCTCGAATTCCCGAGCCCCATCAGCACCTTCACAATTGAAAAAGGAGAAGTCCATGACGCAAGAACAATTCCGCACCCGTGTCGAGCGCGCCGACCGCGAGGTCTTTGTTATCACCCAAGGCGAAGACGGCTACCACGTCCGCTCCGTCCGCAACCCCGCAAATTCGTATCTGGTTTCCGATACGGCAGACGGTTGGCTGTGCAGCTGCCCGGATTTCGAAGCCCATGCTGCCGAAGACCCTAGCTGGCAATGCAAGCATATCCTCGCGGTGCAAAAGAAATATCTGGAACCGGGCAACTACGAAGCTGCTGAACGCGACGCGATTGCCTCCGAGGAGCACGCCACGGAAGAACCGAAAGCCGCCGAGCCACCGGCACAGATGGTCATCAAACGTTCGGTGAGCCCCGACGGACGCATCGATTCTGTTTCCATTGAATTCTCGTTGCCGGTCTCAGGGGCGAGCGAAGGCGGCATCAAGGTCCAAGCGGAGCGTGCGCTTCGGCTCCAGACCGAGATCGCCCGGCAGTTTCTCAGCATGAACGACAAGCGTCCCGCAGCAACTCAGCCATCTCGGCCGCAGAACGGCAATGGATCCCTTGCGGCTGCCCGCGTGCTCGATCTGGGCGTGAGCCAAGGCCCCTATGGCGAACGTTTCTTCCTAAACGTCGCCGTGGGGCGTGACCGCGCGCGCTTGTTTGGCTCCGCGAAGAAGATCGCCGATGCGCTCAAAGCATTGGGCGAGACGATCCCCCCAGAGGAACTCGGAGCGGGCATGCGTTTCAACCTGCCCTGCCGGGTTACGACCGAGCGGAGCGCGGATGGCCGCTATCTCAACGTCACCCAGCTGCTGCCGATACGGACGAATGGGGAGATGAGGTACAGCGCATGACGCCAGCTTTCGTTTCCGGTCCGGAAGAAAAGAACGAGTTGAAGGATGCTCCGCATTTTTCGAATTCACAGCTGCAGAAGTACCTCAATTGTCCGCAGCAGTACCGGCTGTACTACTTGGAGAACTTCCGGCCTCGGGTCGTCTCCGCAAGCCTCGTCTTCGGCTCGGTCATGCACCTCGCCTTGGCCGGACACTTCCGGCATGGTCACGATCCGGCGGCGATCTTCGAGAGGGAGTGGCAGGCACTCCGTGAGATTGAATTGCGCTACTCGCGCAAGGAGACCTGGGAATTTCTCCATTCGACCGGAATCGCATTGCTGGAAATGTTCCGCCGCGAACATGCGCAGAAGATCACGCACGTCGTTGCGGTCGAGGCACCCTTCGGCCTCACGCTGACAAACCTCCATCTGCCATTCGTTGGCATCATCGACCTTGTGGGCGAGATGGAGGGAAAGCTCACGCTCATCGATTGGAAGACCGCCGGAAGCGATTTCGAGGAATACGAGATCGAACTCCTGGACCAGCTCACGGCCTACCAGCTCGCGCGTCCGGAAGTGGAGCAGGCGGCGGTGTGCGTTTTCCTCAAGCAGAAGAAACCCCGTATCGTTTGGCACCTCACCCGACGCGAGCCTCCGCACGTGATGGAATATCTGCACAAGGCGGAGGCCGTCGCCGACCAGATCGCCCGAGGCGTCTTCTACAAGCGCTTCGGGCGTTGGTGTCGGCAATGCGAGTTTTTGCCGCTGTGCCTGGACGACCGGGCGAAAGCGGCGGAAACACTGGTGAAGATTGGTTGACCGTCTTTCAAGAGCCACGCGAACCTGCCTGGCTCTTTTTTCTGCTCGGCGGACGTGGCAACTGGTTCACATGGACAGCTATTTGCTGTTGGGCACGCTTTCGAACAGAGCGGGTGTGCTCTATAATCCGTCTCGTGATCGAACCGCAACATAAGGAGTGGAAATGAAGACTTCGGGAGACCAGATATCCAGCAAAGAAGTTCCACTCTGCGGCCCAGTGAAGTTGGAACCCTGGGACCCCCTCGCGCCCGAAGCTGATGAGCCTGATCTCGTGATCGCGGCTCAAAAACGCGAGATTCGGAACATCCTGAAAAGCTACACAGGATATTACGATCTATTTTCCGAACTACTACAGAACGCACTTGATGCCGTCGAAAAGCGTGTCAACGAACACGACCCAAATTACACTCCGGCGGTTTGGATCAAAATCGATTTGGCTAAGGAGTCGATATCGGTTACTGATAACGGATGTGCGATGTCCGTCTCGCAATTTAAGCAATTCCTAAAGCCCAATCGTTCGTTCAAAGACGGCATCACCTCACGCGGCAATAAAGGTGTCGGCGCAACCTACTTGGCTTATGGATTCAATTATCTTGAGGTAGGAACGAAACAGAACCAGCAAAGCTGGTCAAGCGGCGTATTGAAGGATGGGCGAATTTGGTTGGATGACGTTGCGGGCATAGTATCGCGCCCCAAGGTGGAATCGTGCGAAATATCTCATAACGCGTTCAAGTCGATAGATCGAGGCACATCCGTTACTCTCGGCCTCACTGGAGACAATGTTCGGCCCAAGAGCCTTCAATATTTTATTGCCAAGACGGCAGAGCAGTGGCTATGCCTTTTGAAAGCGCATACGCCGCTCGGCGGGATCTACTTGTGCGGTGAGGTACCACCCGCGATAGAAATCCACCTTGAAGTAGTGGGCCCGGAAGGCGACACAACGTCGCTCACGGCGAACAAGGCCGAATACTTATACCCTCACACTGTTCTGGGTCGGACTGCGAGTCTTAAAGATTTCCTTGCTGATCAGCTTGTCCGCGCGAGCAAGGGGCAAGACGTTACCAAGATCCCACCCAAATTCACGAATTTGAACGGAATCTGGGGTGAGTGGAGCGGTAAAGAAATTTTGGAGAACGAATCGCCAATAAAGCCATTTTTAGACGAAAACGAGAAAAAATTAGTCGCCACGCTGGATCTACAGATATATGTGTTCATGTGCTATTCAACTGATCTCTGGGATGACTACAATGACAACCGTCTAAAGCTCCGCAAGCGCAGCAGAATCTTACGCGGCGGCGTTCAGCAAGCAACGAAACATATGCCGCAGGGTGGCCCGATTACGATCCCCCTCACGAATAACATTTACTTCCAGAACATCACTCACGTAATTGTTCATTTCAGAAATGCCGAGCCTGATTTAGGAAGGAAAGGGTTCCAGCCCGAACAGACTGAACTTGCAGAAAACCTGTCGGTCTCAGCAGCTACAGCATTCCGACGTTATTACGACCGGCTTCTCCGGAGGAATACCGGCGCCCCGGCTCTTATGCAAGCGATGAAACTGGAAACATGGATTGACAGCCAAAAGGAATACGAGAAGACCCATCCGCTAATTATCAAAGGCAAAGGTCTTTTCGCTCCTCAAGAGGAATTGCCAATTCGATCCTTACCCTTGGTAGAACAAGACGTTGTGGCGCTGTTCAACCAGATGCTTTCGTCGGGACTTATAAGGGGAATACAACTACTGTCGTCGAGTCAGTTCAATCAGTACGACGGCCTCTTTCGGATTCGTATGGATCCGCCATTCGCCAAGTTTGTGCGAAAAGATGACAACCCTTTAGGAATAGACGAGGATCGATTTGCAGGTGTCGAAACTTCAATGGTCTCTCCAGTGCGCGTTCTTGAATATAAGTACAGTCTAGACGCCTTAATCGAGGAACTCGGAACAGGTCAAAAAAATGCGGATGAGATCGGGCTTGTAGTGTGCTGGGACATGGGCGAAAAATGGAAAGGACAGTTCGACGTACTTTCTTTTCTGGACCCCGACAACGTTCACCATCGCGAGTTTCATGGTTTCACGCACCATCTCTCGCATTCTGTCTCCGGCCTTCCAGCATTCCCCGTCATCGCGCTCCGGGATCTCGTCTCATATCTGACCGACGGCGAAGCGGAAAGCAAAGAACAAAAGAAACTGTACAGCTCGGATTTTGGCTCCTGAACCATTGCCTAGCACCATTGGCAGAGTGCTCGGCAGGAATTGATTCTTTACGTAAATCATTGATGTGACTATACTTCAGGTGAATCCAATTACCTGAATATGCCTAGTGCTTCGCCTGCAAATTCCGAATGGCTCACTCGCAAGCGCCTGATCGACGGCAAGCTCCAAGCTGCCGGATGGCGCGTGGTTTCGTTTGACCCCACAAAACCTTTGAGCCAATTCGACCGTTGCGCGATAGAGGAGTACCAGACCGTACATGGTCCTGCCGACTATGCCCTTTGTCTCGGGGGACAAATCATCGGGATTGTTGAGGCGAAGAAACTCACCCTCGGTCCGCAAAATGTTCTTTCCCAAGCGGAAAGATACTCGAAGGGGATTGCTCAATCGAAACTCCAGGCCGGCGAGTTCGGCGTTCCGTTTCTCTATTCAACGAATGGCGAAGTCATCTGGCATCACGATATCCGGAACAGCCTCAGCCGTTCCCGGCAGATTGCCCGCTTTCATACTCCTGGTGCATTAGGGGAACTATTGAACCGAGATGCCGACGGAGCACTTGCACGACTGCAGGCGTTGCCGAACAGCAATGCCAAACTGCGGCCCTACCAGCGGGAATCCAATGAAGCTACCGAAAAGGCCATTGCCGACCGCAAGCGCATCATGCTCTTGGCGATGGCCACTGGCACCGGAAAGACGTTTACCCTCGTAAACGAGATCTATCGCCTGATGAAATCGGGTGTCGCCCGCCGCGTGCTCTTCCTCGTAGACCGGCGCGCGCTGGCCGCCCAGGCCGTTCGCGCATTCGGTTCCTTCGATGCCGATCAGGGATTAAAGTTCGACAAAATCTATGAGGTCTACAGCCAGCGTTTTCAGAAAGAGGACTTTGGGGAAGAAGAGAAGTTCGATCCCAAGGTACTTCCGTCCTCATATCTGCTCGACCCCAAGCTTGGCAGCGCATTTGTTTACGTTTCAACCATCCAGCGTATGACGATCAACCTTTTCGGACGCGATGCCGTGTGGGGCGGCGAAGAAGAGATCGAGGAGGATGCCGAGAAACTCGATATCCCGATCCACGCATTCGATCTCATTGTGGCCGATGAATGTCACCGCGGCTACACGTCATCGGCGGCTGCCATCTGGCGCCAGACGCTCGATCACTTCGACGCGGTAAAGATCGGATTGACTGCCACTCCTGCGGCACACACAACCTCGTATTTCAAGGACATCGTTTACCGGTACGAGTATGAGCGGGCCGTGCGCGAAGGGTATCTTGTGGACTACGACGTGGTGAACGTGAAGTCCAACGTCCGCCTCAACGGGATATTCCTCAAAGAAGGGGAAGAAGTTGGCCTCATCAATCCCGAGACCGGGGCCAAGAAAATGGATGTACTGGAGGACGAGCGTGAGTTTGATAGTTCATCCGTAGAGCGCGACATCACCTCGCCGGATTCAAATCGGAAGATATTGGAAGAGATCAAGAAATATGCCATTGACCATGAGCAACGGTATGGACGTTTCCCAAAGGCGCTCATCTTTGCCGCGAACGACCTTCCGCACACCTCACATGCCGATCAGTTGGTTGACCTTGCGCGGGATGTATTCGGCCGCGGGGACAGTTTCGTGCAGAAAATCACCGGAAGCCCGACGGTGGACCGCCCGCTCCAGCGTATCCGTGAGTTTCGCAACCGGCCCAAACCTAGCATCGTCGTCTCCGTCGACATGTTGACGACCGGCGTGGACATCCCGGACTTGGAATACATCGTTTTCCTCCGGCCGGTAAAATCGCGCATCCTTTTTGAGCAGATGCTTGGGCGGGGTACTCGCAAGGGCGAGAAGTTCCCGGACAAGTCGCACTTCGTTGTGTTTGATTGCTTCGATGGGACGCTCTTCGAGTACTTTCGGCAGGCGACCGCGATCACCGCTGAACAGCCTCTTCCCCCGACACGTACCATCCCGGAAATCATCGATGATGTTTGGGCAAACCGGGACCGGGATTACAACATCAAATGCCTCTCGAAACGGCTCCTGCGTATCGACAAAGAGATGCATGGCGATGCGCGCGCCGACTTCGCGGCATTTGTGCTCAGTGGCGATGTCGCTGGATATGCCAAGAATCTCCATCCCACTTTGCAGCGAGACTTTACTGGCGCGATGGCGTTGCTGCGGAATCCAGAGTTTCAGAGGCTCCTCCAGAACTACAAACGCAGAGACCGTGTGTTCTTGGTATCGGAGACAACCCAGGATCAGGTGTCTTCCGAGTGGCTGGTCAGGGGATCAGATGGAAAAGAGTACAAGCCGGAGGACTATCTCGTTGCCTTTTCGAATTATGTGCGGTCGCACGAAACCGATATTGAAGCAATCGGCGTCCTTCTGAAGCATCCGCAAGATTGGAATCCAGAAACACTCAAGTCCTTGCGCGTCAAACTCGCCGCCGCACCGCAGCGGTTTACCGTGGAGAATCTCCAGAGAGCGCATGAAATCCGCGAAAAGAAAGCGTTAGCAGATATCATTTCCATGGTGAAGCACGCGGCGAACCGCGAAGATCCGTTGCTGAATGCCGCAGAACGCGTGGATCGGGCGATTGCGGGGATCACTGCGTCGCAGTCTTTCACCAAAGAACAGACGCAGTGGCTGGAGCGCATTCGGATTCATCTCCAAGAAAACCTTTCCATTGATCAGGAAGATTTTGAAAGCCAGCCGGTGTTTGCCGATTTCGGCGGCTGGGGCCGCGCCTCGAAGATCTTCCAGGGCCATCTGCCGTCGTTGATCGGGGAAATTAATCGAGCCATCGCATTATGAGTGATATCGTTCAAAAACTTTGGGGCTTCTGCCACACCCTCCGCCATGATGGAGTGGATTACGGCGACTACATTGAGCAGCTCACCTATCTGCTTTTCTTAAAAATGGCCGATGAGAAAGGCGTTCAGATTCCGAAGGGTTGCGATTGGGACAGCTTGAAGAAGCTCTCCGGAACTGACCTCACCGACCACTACGGGGAACTGCTGCGCAAACTCCGCGAATCGCCCGGCCTTCTGGGCGCCATTTTCACGCAGGCGACCTCCCGCTTCAATAACCCCGTGAATCTTCGTCGTCTCATCGATATGATCGACGAGGAAGAGTGGTCTGGGCTCGATGTGGACGTGAAAGGCGCGGCATTCGAAGGGCTACTGGAGAAAGCCGCCAGCGAGGGAAAGAAAGGCGCCGGACAGTATTTCACGCCGCGACCGCTCATTCAGACGATCTGCCGGGTGATGAAGCCTGATCCGCGTGGCAAGAAGGAATTCACCATTGCCGACCCGGCGTGCGGTAGCGGCGGTTTCCTTGTTTGCGCCTATGAGTGGCTGGTCGCCGAGAGCAAAGGCGTCTTTGATCGTGCCGATGCCAAGCGCATCCGCACGCAGACCTATTTTGGGCAGGATCTCGTGGCGCGTCCGCGCCGTCTTGCATTGATGAATCTTTATCTGCACGGGGTCGAACCCCATATTTATCTGGGTGACACGTTGTATGAACCGGATCGCGGCGAGCGCTACGACGTGGTGCTCACAAACCCGCCTTTTGGAACGAAGGGGGCGAACCAGGCACCCGATCGCGACGACTTCACCATCGCGACGAGCAATAAACAGCTCAACTTTGTCCAGCACGTAATGAACATCCTGAAGGCGGGCGGTCGGGCTGCTGTCGTCCTTCCCGACAATTGTCTATTTGAGGACAAGGCGGGCGAGGTATTCGAAATCCTTATGCAGGATTGCAACCTGCACACCGTCCTGCGCCTGCCGCGTGGCACGTTTACGCCGTACAGCCAGGGAGTGAAGGCCAATGTCATCTTCTTTCAGAAAGGCCATCCCACTGAGCACGTCTGGATCTTCGATGCCCGCTCCAATGTGCCAGGAATTACGAAGAAGGATCGCCCGCTCACTCCGCAGCATTTTGCTGAATTCGAGGACTCCTACGGCAAAGATCCCAACGGCCTGAGCAAGCGTAAGGATACCGGTGACGCGGGCCGCTTCCGCCGCTTTTCGATTAACGAGATCAAGGAACGTGCTTACAAGCTGGATGTCACGTGGCTCAAAGACGACTCTCTGGAAGAAAACGGTGATTTGCCTGATCCGCAGGACCTCGCCACGGAAGCGATTACTGAATTCGAAGCCATTGTGGATGACCTACGCGAGATTGTCGCGCTCGTGGAAAAAGAAGAAGGCGTACAGAAATGAACGGTGAGCTTCCGCAAGGCTGGGCAACAGCGACGCTCGGCGAGATTGCAGAAATCAGCCCACGGCATCCAAAGGGGCTCGATGATTCCACACCTGTGACATTCGTACGCATGGCTGCGCTTAGTGAGTCGAAGCCAGAATTCCAATTCACAGAGGAACGCCCGTTTGGCGAGGTTCGCAAGGGCTTTACACATTTCGCTGAGGGCGACGTGCTGTTCGCCAAAATAACACCTTGCATGGAAAACGGGAAGGGCGCGGTCGCTAAAGGACTCCGAAATGGATTGGGCTGCGGCACCACTGAACTGCACGTGATCCGGCCACTTGCCGGGATTGACCCACATTATGTTTACCGCTTTCTGGCGCAATCGTCGGTTCGCCGGGAGGCAAAGGAGAACTTCACCGGCACCGCTGGCCAGGCTCGCGTTCCCAATACGTTCATCGAAGAATTGGGAATTCCGCTGGCTCCGGCTGCCGAGCAGCGACGAATTGTGGCCAAACTGGAACTGCTGCTGGCCAGAGTGGATGCGTGCCACCGGCGGTTGGCGACTATTCCGGTCTTGGTCAATCGGTTTCGGCAATCCGTTCTCACTGCCGCAACGACCGGAAGGTTGACAGTAGACTGGCGAGCTAAGACACGGCTTAAACTGGATGCAAAAGCTGACTTGGAATCCTATCTAGCCACACGACCGCAGAGACCACATAAGGAAGCAGAACCAACTGAAGGCCACGAAACTCTGACCGACGAACTTCCCGCCGAATGGGCCACTCCCACGATGGATGATTTGTTCAGATTCATCGACTATCGAGGCAAGACACCGAAGAAGTCAGATGCCGGGAAGCGGCTCATCAGCGCCAAGAATATCAAGATGGGCTACATCTCTGAAGAGCCCGTCGAATACGTTTCGGACGACTTCTATCGGACATGGATGACTCGCGGTTTTCCAAAACGGGGTGACATCTTCTTTGTTACCGAAGGGCACACGATGGGATTTGCAGCATTGAATAACCGGACCGACGAATTCGCGCTGTCGCAGCGCACCATAACGCTTCAGCCGTGGCACCCAATAGAGACAAGGACATTTTTCTACTTCATCGTGTCTCCGCTGTTTCAGAATCTTGTCCGCTTGAACGCGACTGGCTCAGCAGCAGTGGGAATCAAGGCGGCCAAGTTTCGCGGTTTGCCTATTCCATTTCCTCCGCTCGCAGAACAGCAGGAAATTGTCCGGCGTGTCGGAACGTTGTTTGCGGTAGCAGACCGAATCGAGGCTCGATATGAGGAAGGCCGGAAGCGAGTAGGCAGTCTTGCCCAATCCGTTCTCGCCAAAGCGTTTCGTGGCGAACTCGTCGCAACCGAAGCCGAACTCGCCAAGGCCGAAGGCCGTTCGTTTGAATCAGCAGGAGAACTGCTCGAACGATTGAAACGGTCGGTTCAACAATCAGGACGAGCAGCAAAGACTACCAAACTAAATAGTATTCGACTGAGTGCAAAGTCACGCTCGCGCGCCCGAGGTGCAGGACTGGGCTAATGATGAGGAAGCGCAAAAAAGCGAGCCGACTAGTAAGACCCGCGCCCGCGGCCTCTGTTGATACTGCGATTCCGGTGGTGAGAGTATACTTCTCCGATTTTTTTGAGGTTTCTGAGGGCTCTATTGAGCAGTACGGAGCCTTCAATATTTCCTTGGTCGCCGACCTCCCGTTGTTTGTCGATCCTTTTCTTTTATTCAATTCAAAGAAACCCGACTACCAACGACTCCACCAAGGCATTATTCAGTACCTGACGTTTTTGCGCGACAAATCCGCCCAAGGCCCGCTAGATCAGGGACTTCTTAAGGCTTGGTACCGATTTCCGGAGGTCAGACAAAATTGGTTTGGCTTTACCGTTTCAGGAAACAGCGGAAGTGGTCTTGGATCCGCATTTGCTGAAGCACTGCACGAAAATCTAAATAGGATATTTGCGGATTTTGGGGCTGAAAAAGTCACGAAGGGCAGCCATCTCGAAAAGCTATGTTTGATACGGCAGGGGGTTGGCAAGGATAACATCAGCGATTTCACGACACGGCTCATCCAGGAATACTTGCTGGAATATACCCAGAAATTCGCCACGAAGCACATTCAACCGAGTTTTCGCCGAACGTTCGCGATAGAGAAAATTCACTTCAATTACGAGACAGAGGTCTGGGAGCCTCGCTTGTTCGATCTTCCCGAGTGTGAAAGGGATTATGTTTTGCTTACGCCACGGGACATGCTCACGAAAGACGATACATGGATCAATAAGCCCGATCTAATTTCTGACTTTGATCAGATACCAAGCGCGATTCCCAACGAGCAGCTCCGAGCTCAGATTAATAACTATTTCAGAAAAATCCTTCCAAAGAGAGCATCGGCGAAGGAACACAATGAGGCTGCTTTCAGAACGATTCAGGAATTCCCGGAGCTTATCGACTACTACATAAAGTACAAGGAGCAGCACGGAGAACGGGCACAAAGCATTAGCTCACACAAAGTCGCGTTCTCGAATGCTCTCTACGTCGAACAGTTTAGGGAACTCATCGCGCTGCTGGCATCGAAATCCGATTTTTATCATGTGTCAGGAAATACATACGAAGAAGCCCATGCTCGTCTGCGTTTCTTGAAAGATGTTGTGGAGAATAAAGGCGGGCATAAGATCTTCTGGTCACGCGGGAAGCCAATTGAGCGCGAGGAGGATGTCCACATCCTTTATCGGATAGCGTGGTTCGCGACACTATCGGATGTAAGCAGAGAGGTCAACGATGGGCGCGGACCGGCGGATTTCAAGATTTCGAGGGGCACTGCGGACAAATCTATAATTGAATTCAAGTTAGCCAAGAACACGCAGCTTAAAAGGAATCTGCAAAAACAGGCGGAGATTTACAAGGCGGCAAGCGACGCCAAGAAATCAATTAAAGTGATTGTCTTCTTCACTGCGGCTGAGCGAGAGCGAGTCGCGAAAATACTGAAGAACCTGAAGATGTCTGACAACGCCGACATCATATTGATCGATGCTCGACGCGATAATAAGCCGTCCGGTTCGAAGGCCTGAGAAACGATGCGGCGATGTGCACTGTGCTCATTGACACAATTCGTTATTCCTTTCCATTTGGATAGCACTTCAAAAGCCGGTGATCACCGGGCGGTTACTTTCAGTGTTGGCGGCGCGCGCGCAAGAAGAGGGCACAATCCGGAGCTGTACCACGCACAAAACACTTCCCCCGCTATCGCAGGTGAAGAGTGCGGTGTGCACTGAGATGCTCAGTTTGCGGTACCGGGATTCTGACTAAAATATTTCAGCAGATCGGCAAGAATGGCGTCCAGAGTTCGAGGAACGCCGCTGTATGGTGCACAAGTCGCCGATTGCGACCGAGGCGGTCGAGCGAATCGGAGCTTTGTACGAGATCGAGAAAGAGATACGTGGCCGCTCTCCCGATGAACGCCGGGAAGTGCGCAACGCACGCTCGCGCCCGTTGCTGGACTCCTTGCACGAGTGGCTCGAAGCTTCGCTGACAAAACTTTCGAAGAAGTCGGACACCTCGGCGGAGATCCGCTATGCGCTCGCCCGCTGGGATGCCCTGATGCGGTTCTGCGACGATGGC
>Ga0137366_10001625_pt1 | contig 16721 bp, 15 predicted proteins | sample SagtaG_8_FD_104938 | JGI IMG/M metagenome (GOLD analysis project Ga0137366, IMG submission 104938) | Vadose zone soil microbial communities from Sagehorn Ranch, Mendocino, California, USA - Sage1_L_60_16 metaG | ecosystem: Environmental > Terrestrial > Soil > Vadose zone | place: USA...
ACGCCGCGTCGGGGATCCCCCTCTTCAGGGCCCTGCTCGTGGCGCGCCACGGCCGGCTCGTCGCAGAGGACTATTTCGGCGGCACCGACTCGACCACCCTGTTCGACGTGCGCTCGGTGACAAAGAGCGTCGTGTGCGCCCTCACCGGCATCGCGTTGCGCGACGGCGTGCTGCCCGGGACGGCGGCATCAGTGGCTTTCTATCTGGCCTTGTCCGATACGCTCGACTCGGCCGACAGCGCCGTGACCGTGCGTCACCTCCTCACGATGACGTCGGGGTACGCGTGGGACGAGACGACCGGCCCCGATTACAACTCGTGGATCGTGGCGGACAACCACGTCCAGTACCTGCTCGACCGGGCTCACACGGCGCCGCCCGGCGCCACGTTCACCTACAACTCCGCGGCCGTGCACACGCTGGGCGTCGTACTCGAGGACGCCGCCGCGACGCCGCTGCCCCGCTACGCCAGCGAGCATCTGTTCGGAGCACTCGGCGTGGACACGGTCGCGTGGGAGCCGCTCGACCGCGGCACCGTGAACGGCGGCGCGGGAATCGCGCTGCGCGCGCGGGATCTGTTGAAATTCGGGCAACTGTTCCTGCAACGCGGCTGGTCGGGCGACGCGAGCGTGGTGCCCGAGAGCTGGGTAGACTCCGTCACCCGGCCGCAGTTCGCCTGGCGGACTGTGGTCGGCCCGCTGCAACGGGTCACCTACGGCATGCTCTGGTGGGTGTCCGACGCCAACCCGGCGGCTTATTTCGCCTGGGGCTACGGCGGACAGTTCGTGTACGTCGTGCCGAGCCGCGACTTGGTCGTGGTGGCGACGACCGACTGGGTGCAGCTCGGCGACATCACCCCCACGGCGCTCGCGGCGCAGGTGCTCGACGTGATCGTGAACGACGTGGTGCCGGCGGCGCGCTAACGGCGACGGTGTGCCCGAGGAGACCTACACGGAGGTAGCCGTCGTGCGGGCCTGACCAGGCGCAACCCGTCCCCTAGGCATCATGCGCGCCGTCGGGATCGCGCACCGGGTAGGCTTTGACGATGCCGCGGCACTGTTGCACAAGATCCGGAAGCGCAGACCGCTCGACCGCAAATCTGAGCCGGTGCTCCTGCGTCAGGGGATCCGGCGTGATGTCCACCACCAGCTGCAGCTCGCCGGTGCGGTCGGTCGAGCGGACCACCGCGGTCAGGTTGGGCTCGTCGGAGGTGAGGGTAGCGACGCCTTCGGGTCCGCTTCGAGCGTACAGCCGATCCAGCGCGTCGGCCCAGCGCGCTAGGTCTGGGACTCGAAGCATCGGTCCCGTCGTCCAGACGGTCGCGCCTTCGGCCGCGCAACGGACGGTGACGACGAGCCAGTTGCCTTCCCAGTAGTCCTGGGCCTCCGGCGATCGGCGATCGTGCACCCACAGCTCGAGGCCCGCGACCTTCAGGTGGGATGGGCCGAGGGAATCGGGGTCGGGGGAGAAGATCAGTGGGGCCACAGCCATGCGAAGACACCAGCCGTGAGGAACGCATAGATCAGCCCGTCCACCGTGGCCTTGACGGTGGTGAGCCAGGCGCGACGGTACCAGATCGACATTTGCCACAAGGCCAGCGAGTATCCGATGAACGCGGTAACGCCGGTGAATCGGAAGACGTCGCGGGAGCTCGCGGCCGGGGACAGGGCGCTCCACGCTACGTACGCGGCGAACACCCCGACGACCACCGAGTAGAGGAACCACATGGCGAGGTTCCTCCCCATCGCCATGGAGCCACCCGGCATGACGGTGAACATCATGACCGGGCCCTTCTTGAACTTTTCGACGAACGCGGGCGACCGCATCTCCTGGGTGCTCGAGGGCCGTGGCATCATGTAGTCGCCCGGCGGGATGGCGAGCGGGCGCAGCGTGTCCATCACGCGGTCTTCGTTCGGCACCTTGGGGTAGTCGCTCTTGTGCCAGGGTGTGAACATGTGAATGGCGGAGCTCACGGCGAAGACGAGCACGGCCGAGAGCAGGATCGGGAGCCAGAACACGTGTAGCATTGCCATCACGCCCTCCTTTGGTGAATCAGGATCTACCCAGCTAGTAGAGACCCAACATAGCAGGCGCATCGCTGCTTCAGCGAGGATCGTCGAGGGCCTCGCCGGACGCACACAAGGGGCATTCGGCCGGCACCCACAGGTCGAACGGAACGCGCACCACCGTTTCGATCGGCACCCCCCGCTCGGCAAAGTAGGGCGACGCCGCGGAGCCCAGCATTAGCAACGCCCCGATGACGACGGGTTCGGCGCCGTGCCCCTGCAGTTCGACGTAACTCGCTCGCACTGCCGAGCCGGCGCTGATTGCGTCGTCCACGACGGCGAGCCGCTTGTCGCCCACTCGGCTCCGGGCCGGCCGCGGGAGGTGATACTGGGCCTGGTACAACCCTGCTCCTTCCCCGAGCATCACGCGCTCCGTGAAGAAGAACTCGACCTTCAGCGCCGTCGCGAGCATCTGGGCGAGGAATGCACCGCCGACGAGCGGTCCGCACACGCCCGCGACCTTGTACGGTCGAAGCGCTCGGGCGAGGCGAGTGACGAACGGATGGACGCGAGCCGGGTGAACGAACAGCGGGTCGAGATCGAGCCAGAGGCGCGCGTGGTGTCCCGATTCGAGGCGGAAGTGGCCGTGTCGCGGCGACGCGAGGCTCAGGAGGTCCGCGCTCACCCCTCTCCCCACGTCACTTTTGATCCGCCTTCAGCCCCCGCTCCTCGAGCAACGGCCCCACCTCCGGATCCCGTCCCCGGAAGGCGCGGTACAACGCGCCCATGTCCCCCGTCCCGCCCCGCGACAGGATCATATCGCGGAAGCGCCGGCCGTTGGCCCGCGTCATGCCCCCGTGCTCGGTGAACCAGGCGTAGGCGTCGTCATCGAGTACCTCGCTCCACAGGTACGCGTAGTAGCCGGCGTAGTACCCGCCGTTCCAGATGTGCGCGAAGTAGCTGGTGCGATAGCGCGGCGGCACCTCGGGCACGTCCACGGCGAACCGCTTGAGCGCCTGAGCCTCGAAGGCGTTGATATCGGGTTGCTGCGGCCCCACCGGGAGCGTGTGCCACGCCATGTCGAGCAGGGCGGCGGCGACGTACTCGGTAGTGGCGAATCCCTGGTCGAACGTGCGGGCCCGCCTGATCTTGTCGACCAATGTCCGCGGCATCGGCTGCCCTGTTTGGTAGTGCTTCGCGTAATGGGCGAGCACGGTGGGCTCGAGCGCCCAATGCTCGTTGAACTGCGACGGGAACTCTACGAAGTCCGTCGGCACATTCGTGCCGGCGAGCCGCGGGTATTCGACCCGCGTGAGCAACGCGTGCAGCGCGTGCCCGAACTCGTGGAACATCGTCTTGACGTCCTCGAAGCGCAGCAGGGCCGGCTGGCCCGGGGCCGGCTTCGTGAAGTTGGCGACGTTGAAAACGACAGGCCTGGTGCGCAATAGGCCGGTGCCGTCCACGAACGTGTCTTCCCACGCGCCGCCACTCTTGTTGTCGCGCTTGAAATAGTCGCAATACCACAGGGCGACGGATCCGCCGTCCGCATCGAACACCTCGAACACCCGGACATCGGGGTGATAGACGGGGAGGTCCGTGCGCCGCTTGAACGTCAACCCGTACAGCCGGTTCGCGGCGAAGAAGACGCCGTCCTCGAGCACCCGGTCGAGCTCGAAGTAGGGCTTGAGCTGCGTCTCGTCCAGCGCGTACTCCGCCTTGCGCACCTGCTCGGCGTAGTACTGCCAGTCCCACGGGGCCAGCCTGAAGCCGCCGCGCTGCGTGTTGATCATCGCCTGCAGCTGCTCCGCCTCGCGGCGGGCCTGCGCCGTCGCCGCCGGCACCAGATCGGTCAACAGCTTGATCGCCGCGTCCGGCGTCTTGGCCATCTGATCGTCGAGGACGTACGCGGCGAGGTTCGGGAAGCCGAGCAGCCGGGCGCGCTCCGCGCGGAGCTGCGCCAGCCGCTTGACGATGGCCCGCGTGTCGTTCGAGTCGCCGCGCTCGGCGCGGGTCGTCGACGCGGTGAACAACCGCTCCCGCAACGCCCGGTTCTTGAGCGAGGCCTGCGCCGGTTGCTGGGTGGTGTTCTGCAACGGCAGCACCCACTTACCGTCGATCCTGCGCTGGCGCGCCGCTTCGCCCGCGGCCGCGATCTCGGCGTCGCTCAGGCCCTCGAGCTCGCTCTTGTCGCCCACCACGACGGCCGCCGCCTTCGTCGCCGCGAGCAGCCGGTTCTGAAAGTCGGTCGCCAGCTTCGACTCCTGCTGGTTCAGGGCGCGCAGCCGCGCCTTGTCCGGCTCCGCCAGCAGCGCTCCGGCGCGCACGAAGTCGCGGTAGTAGCGCTCGACCAGGAACCCCTGCACCGAGTCGAGGCCGAGATCGGCGCGCCGGTCGTACACGCTCCTGACGCGGCGAAACAACGTGTCGTTCAAGTGGATGGCGTCGAGATGCGCGGCAAGTCGCGGTGCTTCCTCGGTCTGCACCCGCTGCAGCGTATCGTCGGTGTTGGCCTGCGTCATCGCGTTGAACACCTTGAACGCGCGCGTGAGCAGGGCACCCGAGCGTTCCAGCGCGACGATGGTGTTGTCGAAGCTGGGTGTCGCGGTGTCGCTGGCGATGGCGGCGATCTCGACCAGCTGCTGTCGCATGCCTTCTTCCACCGCCGGCTGGTAATCCGCATCGTGAATCCGGTCGAACGGGGGAGCCTGGTACAGCAACGGACTGGCAATCGCGAACGGGTTCGCGCTGGTGAAACGCGTGGGGCCGGCGGACGCGGGAGTGGAGACCCGGTTGCAGCCGAGCACGGCGACGCACAGGACAACCGAGCCGTGGCGGTTACGCCGTGGCATCGGCATGACCCCGAATCTGCAGCGAGCGGAACAACACGCGACCCGCCGCGGCCACATCCCGAACTGCGGTGTCGAAGGCGGTCTCGTTGGCCTTCGAGGGAGCGTGGAAGCCGCTGATCTTGCGCACGAACTGCAGCGCCGCGTCATGCAGCTCCGCGTCCGTCGGTGGGTGATCCGGGTGTCGCAGACGCTTGATGTTTCGGCACATGGGGATCAGACCTTTCGTAAGGCGGTATCGCGCAGGACGCGCCTAACCTGCGTGCCGCCCCGCGCTGGCGCAACGGCGTCGCGGCCCGCAGCTTTGACGTTAACACGTTTAGCAACCTCGCCCCCGGGGGGATCATGTATACCACGCCCGGCATCCACGCCACCCAGAGCACCCAGAACGACGTGTATGGACAGTGGGTCAAGGACCCGGAAGGGTTCTGGGCCGACGCCGCGGAAGCCATCCACTGGTACAGGCGATGGGAGCGGGTACTCGATAGCTCGCGCGCCCCGTTTTATCGGTGGTTTCCGGGCGGCATGGTCAACACGTGCTACAACGCGCTCGATCGGCACGTCGAGCACGGACGGGCGGACCAGCTCGCGCTGGTGTACGACAGCCCCGTCACCGGAACCATCAGGACCTTCACCTATCGAGAACTGCTGAATGAGGTCGCCCGCTTCGCCGGTGTGCTCGTCGGACAAGGCGTCGGGAAGGGTCAACGGGTCATCATCTACATGCCCATGGTCCCGGAAACGGTCGTCGCGATGCTGGCGTGCGCACGGATCGGGGCGATTCACTCAGTCGTATTCGGGGGCTTCGCCTCGCACGAGCTCGCGGCGCGCATCAGTCACGCAGAGCCGACGGTGATCGTCTCCGCCTCGTGCGGCATCGAAGGGAATCGCGTCGTTCCGTACAAGCCGCTGCTCGACAAGGCGATCGAGCTCGCCACGATGAAGCCGCGTCGCTGCATCATCCTGCAACGGCCGCAGGAACGGGCCCCCATGATTGTCGGGCGCGACGGCGACTGGTCGGAGCTGATGGCGGCGGCGCGAGGCGCGGAGTGCGTGCCGGTCGCCGCGACCGATCCGCTGTACATCCTCTATACGTCGGGTACCACGGGGATGCCGAAGGGGGTCGTGCGCGACAACGGCGGTCACGCCGTCGCGCTCCAATGGAGCATGCCGCACGTCTACGGCGTCGAGCCAGGCGAGGTCTACTGGGCCGCCTCCGACCTCGGCTGGGCAGTCGGGCACTCCTACATCGTCTACGGTCCGCTGCTCAACGGAAACACCACCATCCTGTACGAAGGCAAACCCGTCGGCACCCCCGATCCCGGCGCCTTCTGGCGGGTGATCTCGCAGCACCAGGTACGTGTCTTCTTCACCGCTCCGACGGCGATCCGCGCCATCAAGCGCGACGATCCCACCGGAGAGCACGTCCGGCGCTACGATCTGAAAGCGTTCCGGACGTTCTTCCTTGCCGGCGAGCGGTGCGATCCGGACACGCTGCACTGGGCGGAGCAGCAACTCGGCGTCCCGGTCATCGATCACTGGTGGCAAACGGAGACCGGCTGGCCAATCGGAGTGAATTGCGTCGGGCTGGGGATGCTCCCGGTGAAACCGGGCTCCTGCGCCAAGGCCGTTGCGGGCTACGACGTGCGTGTCCTCGGCGAGGACGGTCACGAGCTGCCCGCCGGCGAGACGGGAAACATCGTGATCCGCCTGCCGTTGCCTCCCGGCTGCCTGCCCACCCTGTGGAGCAACGATGAAGGCTACGTGCGGTCCTACGTGAGCCGGTACCCGGGCTACTACCTGACGGCCGACGCCGGCTACAAGGATGAGGACGGCTATCTCTGGGTGATGGGTCGCACCGACGACATCATCAACGTCGCGGGCCACCGGCTCTCCACGGGCGCGATGGAAGAGGTGCTCGCCGCCCATCGCGACGTGGCCGAGTGCGCGGTGGTGGGTGTGGCCGACGAGATCAAGGGGGAGATCCCGCTGGGGCTCATCGTCCTCAAAGCGGGGGTGCGGCGTCCCGCCGACGCGATCACCGAGGAGCTCGTGGCGATGGTGCGCGAGCGGATCGGCCCGGTCGCGGCGTTCAGGACGGCGGTGGTCGTCCAGCGGCTGCCGAAGACGCGATCCGGGAAGATCCTGCGCGGCACTGTCAAAAAGATCGCCGATGCAAGCGAGTACCGGGTTCCCGCCACGATCGACGATCCCGCGAGTCTCGACGAGATCGCCGCGGCGTTGGCGACGGTGGGGTATCCGCGACGCTGAAGACTAATTTGGCTGCTGAGGCTTGATGCCGCCCCGCGCCAGGCTCTCGCCCACCGCTCTGCCGATCGTGGCGCCCCAACGCTGACCCGCCTCCATGCTCTCCTGCACGATCAGCGGCTGGACCTCACTCAAGCGCTTACCGAGCGGGCTCGCGTAGAAGTGCACGAGCTGTTCGAGCTCCGCCTGGCTGAAATGAGACGCGTAGATCGGCACCATCGAGTCCACCAGCTGAGGCAATTCTCGTCGCGCTCGCGCCAGGAACGCGTCCCAGAAGGCGGCGGGAATTTGTGGATTGGCGGCCCGTTGTGCCGGCACCATCGCCTCCATGCCGCTCATCGCCAGCCGGGCGGCGCCCGTCAGCTCCAGAAGGCGACGAATGGTGGAGGCCTTCGCGGGGTCCACCGACGCCGGACGGCGTTGCGCGAGCGCTGGAGTCGCCGTCATCGCAGCAGCCAGCGTCAGGACCATCAGCGCGTGTCTTGGAGCGGTCATCGACGGTTCCTTCGGTGTGTGCGGAGAATCTGTCCAACGTACGCCCACTCGACTAGGGCGACACGTTTGCAGAGTATGGATCATGACCAGCGTCCTCGGTATTCATCACGTGTCCGAGAGGATCCCGCACCCGGCGACCCTCCTCATCTCGCCGGCACGCCGTAGCCGCGGGCCATCGCGGTGGCGGCGAGCACCATGACTACGACGAGGGTGGCCTGTATGAAACTGATCCGCGCCAACCCGCTCGCGGCGCGAGTATCAGGAACGTCGCCGCGCGTCACGTGGCGACGCCACTGGATGAGCGTGACCATCGGGCGCAGCTCGAGGATGAAAATCGCCGCGAACAGGACCATCTTGGCCCAGAAGACGTAGTTGTGGAGGTAATAGAAACTCCCCTTCTCGAACCCACCGAACGCCCGCGCCAGACCGGTGGCAAGCCATACGAACGCGGCGATGCCCCACCAGTTATCGGCGTAGAACACGCGGCGCAGTGCCGTGACGTCGAGTTGCGCCTGCAGCGCCCGACCGCGCGCCCAGACGGCGCCGAGGCCAACACCGAGCGCCAGCAGGTGAAGGGCGGCGAGGAGCCAGCGGAGGGTCACGGAGTGTCCGGGGTTGATGTCAGCTCTTCCGAATGCCCGCCTTTCACGCACGACCCACCGTGTAGTGGTGGGGTTGGGCCTTGGCCGCGTTCCTGATCTGCACGCTCGAATTCGTGAGAATGTCGTGGGCGGCCTGGTGCCGGCGACTGAAGTTCATGGTAAAGAACGAGAGGATTCCCAGGAGTCCTTTCACCCCAAAGCGAGCAAACGCCTTGGGGAGTGACACGTTGCGCTGGGTCCGATTGTCCACCACACGCACATTCATGATCCGGTGACCGATCGTGCCGCCACGCCATACGAGCACCGGTTCGTACAAGAACAAGGTGACCCACCAGCATATGACGAGGCCGACCCGTGCGGCCGTGATGTTTTCCAGCAATGGGGCAAGGACGACAAAGACCAGCAACGAGAAGGCGACGAGTACGACGGAGTCGACCGACAAGGCGTCGAGGCGGCGGGGAAAGTTGGCGTAGAGCCGCGGTGATTCAGCGTTCTCCCCCTGCTGAACGTTCGTGCCGGGCTCTTGATTCACGGGCTATTGCCGCCCCACGCCGCCCTTTGCCGCCTCACCCTCCCCCCACACCCGCTCCGCCTGCCACAGATGTCGATGCTGATGCCTGGGCAAAATCGAAAAACACGCATACAGATTGTACCGCACATGCGCGTTGAACGGTGACGTCACGCGCACGCGGGAAAGCGGCAGGCCGTCCGCCTGCGCGAGACAATCGAGCTGCGCGGCCTGGAGGCGATCGAATTCCTGAACGAGGAGCGCAGGGGCGGCCAAGCTCGACGGCAGGAACCGCGCGATGGTCTTGAGACGGACCCGCACCGGCGGGCCCATGGTGGCCCACAAGAGCCAGCCGATGGGATCGCGACGGTAGCGAGGCGGTGGGCGCCGCTCCAGCATGCGAGCGCGCGACAAGGCATGGTGCAACAGCGGCACATAGGCCATGGACGTGAGGTTCAAATGCGCCACGCACTCGGCCACGGACCAGCGCGCCGGGTCGGCGCGCCGGGCCCAGCGCTCCTCCGGAACCGCGCGCACCAAGTCAAGCAGGCGCCGCTGTGCGCTGCGGTACTCTTCGGCGATGAAGTCGAGCTGCGGGTGCATGTCTCGTCTGAGACGGCGCCCCCAGTCAGTACCAGGTGCAGTCGTCTTGGAGGAATCCCGTCGACGACGCCGACGGCCGCTCCCCTCCCGCTCTGGCATCTGACCGACGAAAGCCCGCCCGAGGTCTGTTCTGCTCGTAAAACGATTTGAAATCGTTCCACGCGGCAGCAACAACGTCCGTGGGAATCTCCGTGCACTTCAACTTCTTGGGACTCTTCAGGTCTCGAATGGCCACAACAATGCTCGGGGGCGCCCCGGAGTCGTCTGGCCTAAGGACCTCCGCGTCGAACACGTAGAAGCCCGCGTCCGCCACGTCCTTGAGAGACACCCATTGGTTATTGAGGTAAACTTTCATGGGTGTGTGACCGCCCTTAATGGGCTCGACCGGTTGTTGGTTTCGAAAAACCTGGGCACCCCTGACGTCAGCTTTGAACTTGTAGGTCGCCCGTAGGTTCGGCCCGAGCATGAGGCGCTTGAACACCGAGCCCCCCGTTTCCCCAACCTTGGGAAGGATTGCGAACGATACAACCGGAGCCGTAGGCGCCCCGACGTACTCCGCCCAATCGCGGTATTCACGGACTTCTGAAAACCGTTGGGCCTCGGGCAGCCCTGCTCTCGCCTCCCTCTTCTTCCGGTCCTTCGCGATGTCGTTCTCATGAACCTTCACCGCGACCAGTGTTTGGATCGGCGTCTGAAGCGTCAATTCAAACCCGCCGACGTCACGGTCGGCGAAGTCACGATACCGGTCCGGGTCGGCGGTGTCCGCTTCTGCCTTCACCGTGCCGACGTCGATTTGGTCGGCGGGCATGACCGGAAGCAACCCCGAACTTGGTGCCTGCGTCTGAGTCAGTTCCGCCCCCGCACGAGCAAGGGCCGGACCGGCCCTGGCGATGAGCACGGAGCCGGACACGCCAGGGCCGCCCTGATCTGGGACGTCACCAAATGTGTTAACGGCAACCGCCTCGCCGTCCACATTCAACAGGGGACCACCGGAGTTTCCATGATTGATGTTTACGTCCGAGATGATAGCACCCGCACGTACGCTCGACGCGATGCCGGAGGTGATGGTCAGACCTTGATTCAAGGGATAGCCCATCGCCGCCAGCCGCTCCCCGGCAACGACCGGTGCTCGGTCCACCGGGTGTTGCAAGGGAACACGAAACCGATCGGTCACGTACTCGGCGGGAAGCCGTAGTACCGCTATGTCCGCTTCGGCGTCGCGTGCGAGTACTTGGGCTCGAACGCGGGTCACTGAATCTAGGACGGCAGAGATTTCGTCGCCTTCGGCGGCCTCCACGACATGGGCGTTCGTAATCACGACGCCGTCGAGCGTGTCGGCCAGAAATCCGCTGCCGTGAGCAAGACCCGCCTGAATCCTGAACACGCTGCTCTTCAGGCGCTCGAACAGGGCAGCGGCTGGGTCCACGCGACGGTCGTATACACTCTGGACTGGAGGCGTCGGTCCTGCATCCACCGCAGCGTTGTCATTCGTCAAGTCGAGCGTCGACGTCGTCCCCGAAGAGATCGTCAACCCCAGCCGCCACCGAAAGCGTTGCCCTTGAAACTCCGTGGGGGCAACGCTGGTCAGCGTATATCTGCCTGGCGGCACGGACAACGACGCCCTGCCGTCGGTCGCGGTTCGAATTGAGAACGTATCCGCGCCCGCCCCGGTCAAGAGCAGCGCATGGAGCGGAACCGCGCGTACCTGCATGTCGCGATCCACGAGCGCCGCAGTGATGACGATGGTCCCGGGTTTGGGGGGGGGCACCGGGCTTGGCTTTCGCGTGGGCTGCCCCTGAGCGAAGAGAGCTCGGGTGCCGATCACCGAGGCCGCCACGAGGGCACGCGCGATCAAGGTCCGTGAGGTCATGGGATCTCCTGTGAAACGGTCGCTGGACCTCCGCTAAGATGTCGCGCTGCGGTCACGGGCACTAGGGCACTTTTGCGGCACGTACCGCCCCCCTTCAGTTCACCCTTCCCTGCAAGCGTCGCAATCCCCCGATCGCCGGCCCGTAGCCCGGCATTTTGTCTAGGGCCCTCCCGTACTCCGCCACTGCATCGAGCACCTGGCCCTTTTTCTCGTAGATCCGCGCCAGGTTCACGTGTGGGAACTGCGGCGCCTCGTAGCGCGGCGCGTCCATCGCACGCTTGAGCCACGCAATCGCGTCGTCGTCGCGCCCCAGCTCGATCAAGTAGCACCCGATGTCGTTATAGGGATTGCCGAAGGTGGGATCTACCGCGATCGCACGCTTGCACTCGGCGATCGCCTCGTCGTAGCGCCGTTCGAACGAGTATACCCAGCCCAGAAACGTGTGCGCCTCCGCCGTCGGTAGCTCCGCGAGCGACGCCTGGTACAACTGGATTGCGCCCGCCAGGTCGCCCGCCAACTGGCACTCGTACGCGCGCTCGAATAGCTTTAGCGCCCGAGTTCGATCACCCACACGCCAAGCTTATTCAGACCACGCCGCCGTCGCCATCGCGCCCGTTTGTCAGCCTGCCGTTGCTCGTCTTCGTGGCGGCGGTCGCGCTCGGCTGGAACCTGAACGGCTACCGCCTCTTCGACCCGGACGAAGGGCGCAACGCCGAGGTGGCGCGTGAGATGGCGCACTCGAACGACTACGTCGTGCCGCACCTGGACGGGCTCCCCTATCTCGACAAGCCGATCGTTTATTTCGCCGCCGCCGCCGCCATGATGGAGCTGGTCGGCCCGACCGAAGCGGCCGCCCGGCTACCCGCCTACCTCGCGACGCTCGGCACGATCGGGCTGCTCGTGTGGGTCGCGCGGCGTCGCTGGGGCGAGGAGGCCGGCTGGCTCGCGGGGCTCGTCTACGCCACCATGGTGCTCCCGCTCGCCTACGCCCGCACCGCGATCTTCGACAGCACCCTCACACTGTGCACCACCGCCGCGATCGTCTGGTTCGCCGACGAGCGGCCCGTGGGCGCCTGGGCGGCCATGGCGGCCGGCGCCCTCACCAAGGGCCCGATCGCCGTCGCAATCCCGTTGCTCGCGCTAGGCTCGCACGCGCTCGCTACCGGCACGCCCGTGCGCAGACTGTTCCCGTCGCGCGGCCTCGCGCTGTTCGGCGCGATCGCCCTGCCCTGGTTCGTCGTCGTGTCGATCCAGCACCCCGACTTCCCCGGCTACGTGCTCCTCCGCGAGACGCTCCAGCGGGTCACGACGCGGAGCTTCCACCGCACGGCCCCGTTCTGGTACTACCTGCCGATCGTGCCGCTCGCTGCATTTCCCTGGATAGTCCCCGCGCTCGCGCGGGTGCGACACTGGCGCGCCACGTGGGACGCCCGACGGGACGCGGTCGCCCGTGAACCGCTGCTCCTGGCGTGTTGGGTGATCGTGCCGCTCGTCTTCCTCTCGCTCAATCAGTCCAAGCTGCCGCAGTACGTGCTGCCGTTGATTCCTGCGCTGGCGCTCGCCGCGACGCGCAACCTGGTCACGGGCGGCATCCACACCGCGGCGCGCGCCTACGTCGGCATCGCGGCAGTCGCAGGCCTGGCTTTGGTCGCGCTCACGCGCTGGCTCCCCGCGCCCATCACTCTCACGCCGGCCGAGAAGGCCGCCATCCCGCCGATCGCGGTGGCCCTGGGAATCGTGGTGCTCTGCTCCGCCGTCCTCGTCGGGGTCGGCGCCCTCACGCGCCGGTCCCGCACCACGACTTTCGGGTATGCTCTGGTGGTCATGGCCATTCCGTTTCTGTCCGGAAGCCTGCTCGTCGCGGTCGGGGAAGACCGCTCCTCCGCCACCGTGGCGAGCGCCACCGCGGCGGCGCTCGAACGCGGCGGCGGCACCGGCACCGTGCTCGGCGTCCTCGCCTACCCGCCATCGCTGCCCTTTTATCTCGGCCGTCCCATTGCCGTGGCCACCGAGACCGGCCGAGAGCTCACGAGCAACTACATCGCCGACAACGTGGAGCGGTTCCGCTCCATCGCCGGCTCGCCGCTGCTCCCAGCGGGCTACTGGCGCGAGGCCTTGGCGCGCTGCCCCCTGCCCACGGTGTTCTTGACCGGTGCCGGACACCGCGAAGCGCGGGCCGCCCTCGGCGCCGCGCTGCCGCTCCTCGCCGCCGACGATCACTACGCGGCGTATGGCCCCTGCCAACCTCCTCCACTCCCCCAAGCTTCGCCACCTCCCCGGCGGGGTGGGGGTGGGCGGCGGTAATGTGCGGCATCTTCGGCGCCGTCTCGCTCTCGGGCGCGCCGCTCAAGCACCCTGACTGTATCCCCGCTATGGCCGCCGCACTCGCCCACCGCGGTCCCGACGGCGAGCGCGTCGTGGGTCACGAGCGCGCGCGCCTGGGTGCCCGCCGGCTCGCCGTCATGGACTTGACCACGGGCGACCAGCCGTTCCAGAGCCCGGATGCGTCCATCTGGATGATTTGCAACGGAGAGATCTACAACGCGCCGGCGCTGCGCCGCGAGTATGCGGTCGCCGGCTACCCGTTCCGCTCGACGGGGGACATCGAGACGATCGTTCCGCTGTATGAGCGTTTCGGGGCGGATGGCGTCGGACGGCTCGAGGGGATGTTCGGCCTGGCGGTGTGGGACGACCGGCGCGGGCGGTTGGTGCTCGCGCGCGACCGCGCCGGCGAGAAGCCGCTCTTTTGGACTGAGTTGAACGGCGAGCTGCGGTTCGCATCGGAGATCCAGGCGCTGCTTGTCTACCCCGACCAGCCGCGTCGCGTGAACCCCGCCGCGGCGGCGCTGTACGGTGCGCTCGGCTATGTCCCCGCTCCGTATACGATGCTCGACGGCATCTCGAAGCTGGCACCGGCGCATCTCCTGGTCGCCGACCGCAAAGGCATGGCGGTGCGCCGCTATTGGGACCCCGCCGCCGTCGCCGCGCGCCCGTCGCGGATCGACACCCCGGCCACCCTGCGGGACGTGCTGCTTCGCGCAGTCGAGCGCGAGCTGATGTCGGACGTGCCGGTGGGGGTGTTTACGAGCGGCGGGCTCGATTCGTCGCTCCTCGCCGCCGCGGCGGCACGGGTCATGTCGGGCGAGCGGATCCACACCTACTCCGTGCAGTTCGCCGAGCGGGGCTACGACGAGAGCCCTCACGCGGAGGCGGTGACGCACCACATCCGCACTACCCACCACGTGGTCACCGCCGACGACCCCGCGCTCGAGCGGGCGTTCGACGTCGTCACCCGCTCGCTCGCCGAGCCGGTCGGCGACCCCGCCATCCTACCGACGTTTCTCCTGGCCGAGGCGGCCAGGGAGCATGTCAAAGTGGTCCTCTCGGGCGAGGGCGCGGACGAGCTGTTCGGCGGCTACCCGACGTACCTCGGCCACAAGGCGGCGGGGCTGTATCGCAGGCTCCCCGCACGAGCGGCGCTCCGCTGGCTGGTCGACCGCTTGCCGACCTCCACCGGCAAGGTCACGCTCGAGTTCTTGCTCAAGCAATTCGTTGCCGGCGCCGACCTGCCGCTCGTCGAGCGTCACCTGACCTGGTTCGGCGCGCTGGGGCCGGACGCGCGCGTGCTCGCGTGGGCCGCCGGGCTCGTGAACGGCTTCCCCGGAGATTCGTGGCTCAACCGGGTGCTGTGGCTCGACTTCCTCACCTATCTCCCGGATAACCTGCTCGTGAAGGTGGACCGCGGGACGATGCTCGCGTCCATTGAGGCACGGGCGCCCTACCTGGACCGCGAGGTGATGGAGCTGGCGCTGCCGGCGCCGGCGGCCCTCAAGGTGCGGGGCTTCACCACCAAGGCGATATTAAAGGAAGCGGCGCGCGGGCTGGTTCCGGAGGCGGTGATCCGGCGCAAGAAGCGCGGGCTGTCGGTGCCCGTGGCGCGGTGGCTCAATGCGGGCCTCCGTTCGCTGGCCGATCGCCATCTCGCAGCACCCCGGCTGTTCCCCGGCGCCCCGACGGCCCGGCTGCTCGCGGAGCACCGCTCCGGTGCGCGCAACAACGCCCGCAAGCTGTGGCCCATTCTCATAGCGGAGCTGTGGGCGGAACGGTGGAACGTCGACATAGGGAAGTCATGACGCGAGCCGAAGCCCTCCAGTTGATGGAGCAGCACACCCAGTCCCCCTCGCTCCGCCAGCATATGCTGGCGGTCGAGGCCGCGATGCGCGCCTATGCCGGGAAGCACGGGGAAGACCCCGAGACGTGGGGGATCGTGGGGCTGCTGCACGACTTCGACTACGAGAAGTTCCCGAACGCCGAGCACTCGCCCACCGAGGGCCACCCCGCGTGGGGCGTGCGGCTGCTGCGCGAGAAGGGCGTGTCCGAGCCCCTGTGCCGCGCGATCCTCGGGCACGGGACCTACACCGGCGTGCCGCGCGACACCTTGATGGCGCGGACGTTGTTCGCGGTGGACGAGCTGTGCGGCTTCCTCGTGGCGTGCGCGCTGGTGCGCCCGTCCAAGAGTTTCGCGGATCTCGAGGTGTCGTCGGTGAAGAAGAAGCTCAAAGACAAGGGGTTCGCGCGCGGGGTGAACCGCGACGAAGTGAGCCAAGGGGCCGCGGAGCTGGGCGTGCCGCTGGACGAGCACATCGCCTTCGTGATCCAGGCGCTCCGTCCCGCGGAAGGCGGGCTCGGCCTCGGCGCCCACACGTCGACCGCGCCGGCCGGGCCGGTGGGGTGAGTGTTCCCATGACGGCGATGCCCCGCCCCACGCTCGGCGCTCCCGACCAGCTGACCCTGGCGCTCGACCGCGCCGCCGGCGCGCGGCCGATCGAGGGCAACCGCCTCGAGCATCACCCCGACAGCCCGCGCGCGCTCGACGCCATGCTCGCCGCGATCGCCGCGGCGCGCCGCTGGGTGCACTTCGAGAACTACATCATCCGCGACGACGCGACCGGCCAGCGCTTCGCCGAGGCCCTCGCCGAGCGGGCGCGCGCCGGCGTCCGCGTGCGCGTGCTGTACGACGCCCTCGGCTCGTTCGGCACGTCGCGCCGCTACTGGCGGCGGCTCACCCAGGCCGGCGTCGAGGTGCGCGCCTTCCACCCGCTCCTCACCCGCCACCCGTTCGCCGTCTTCGCCCGCGACCACCGCAAGCTGGTCGTCACCGACGGCGGTTGGGCGATGACCGGCGGGCTGTGCATCGGCGACGAGTGGGCGGGCGACACGACGCGCGGTCGTCGGCCGTGGCGCGATACGATGGTGGCCGTCACCGGTCCCGCGGCCGCGGCGCTCGACGGCGCGTTCGCGCGCATCTGGCGCCGCACGGGCGCGCCGCTGCCGCCAGACGAGCTGGAGGCCGATCCCGCGGAATGCGGGTCCTCGACGGCGCGCGTCGTGGCGGGTGCACCCGGCCGGGCACGCGTGTACCGCGCCGTCCAGCTCCTGGCCGCGGGCGCGACGGATCGGCTGTGGATCACCGATGCATATCTGATCGCACCGGCGCCGCTCTACGCCAGCCTGCTCGACGCCGCA
>Ga0137366_10001627_pt1 | contig 16716 bp, 17 predicted proteins | sample SagtaG_8_FD_104938 | JGI IMG/M metagenome (GOLD analysis project Ga0137366, IMG submission 104938) | Vadose zone soil microbial communities from Sagehorn Ranch, Mendocino, California, USA - Sage1_L_60_16 metaG | ecosystem: Environmental > Terrestrial > Soil > Vadose zone | place: USA...
CCGACTATCAGCAGTGGCGCCTCTCCAGCGCCGAAGCGGACGTCCCTTACGACACCAACCTCGCGCTCTGCGCCAGCACGATCGAACAGGGTGCAACCAACCAGATCGGTTACGTACGCTGTGCCAGGTTCCAGTTCTGCGCGCTCGCTCAGCGGAACTTGCAACTCACTTCCGACTAATTCTTCAGCTTCCGAAATCGAATCCACGCTGGCGAATTTCAGCACCAGCCAATCTTTGTGCGGCCAAGCGTCTTCAATCTGCAACTCGCGCCGGCTGCCGTTCTCCGCAAGCGCAAAAACTCTGAGACCCACATGAAGCCGATCCGGTACGTCGCTGTGCACCTCGACGGCAACTTCGCCGTGCCGCCCTTGCGTCTTCACCACGCGGGCGAGGGCAATGAATTCGGGGGAAGCAGGAGTGTCGTTCATTCCTGTGCCGTCCCTCCGGGACTCTCTCATCATTCTCGCCTACCCAGGGCTTCTGCCCTGGGCTAAGTTGTTGCGCTCCTCCGGAGCTTCAATGCGCGGAGGTGATCTAATTTCTTGGCCTCGTTGAAATCCGCGTGAATCCGTGGCCGCCTTTGAAGTTATTCCAGAATCTCCAACTCGTAGCGACGCCCGGCCTTCTCGCCCGCGGCCTTCAGCAGATTGCGCATTGCCCGCGCGATCTTGCCCGACTTCCCAATCACGCGCCCCATGTCGTCTTCGGCGACTTCGAGTTCGAACACGAGTTCGTCGCCCTCGTCCACTTCTTCGACGATCACCTGGTCCGGCGCATTCACCAGCGCCTTGGCCACGTGCTCGATCAAGGCCTTCGGATTGGGAGCTTGGTCAGTCATGATCTTTAATGTGTGGAGCGGACGCCCTTGTCCGCCAATCTGGTGCCGTCCCTTGCGGGACTCGATCCCTTGTGCCTTCGCTTCCCGGCATTTCCATGCCGGGCTTTCACATTCCGCCGCTTTGCGGCTAGAGTATCGCGACTACCACGTCAATGGGGTGCCCCATCTTTCGCTGATTTTGCGAAGGATGGGAACCACGAACCATTCCGAACCACGTGGGGACGGGTGCCCTCACCTGTCCGGCCGAGCCCCGCTCGGAAAACTTCAAAATCCGCCACGGATTTACGCGGATTCACACGGATAATTCTCTTATCAAAACCCAAGCCTCGCCGCGAACCACACGGATTTTTTGATTCACTCAAATCCGTGAAAATCCGTGTTAATCCGTGGCTGATTTTGAAGTTACGAAGCCACAGGCGCAGCCGTGCTGCCAGCAAAGCCCAAAATCTTGACGACGCGCTCCGACACCTGGGCGACCTTGGAGCGCCAGTAATCAATGCGCTCGCGCTTGAGCTCCACGCTGGCTGGGGTGGTGCGGGGATTGTACGTCCCCACAATCTCCACCGGACGCCCATTGCGCGCCCGTTCCTTCTCAATCACCACCACACGGTAGTGAGGCTGTTTGCGCGCACCTACGCGCGAAAGACGAATCATCAACACTGAACTGGTTTCCTTTCCTAGTCCTTCCAGAGAAGGTAGTGGAATGGCTTGCCCTGCACACTACCCGAGGGAATGAGACAAGTAATTATTATGCAGGAGGTTAGCTCGATTGGCAAGCGGCGCTCCACTCGCGGCGGGCAATCCTCACGTGTTGTGAACTGCAAAATCGCTACCGACGATATCCTTCCATGCAGAGGCGAAAATAGTAGCGCGACGGCGGGGATCCAAGTTCTTGTCAGCCAGACCGGCCGTGTCCGCGTACTGTTGCAGGAGAGCCTTACGGGCACCAAAACGCTTGGTAAAATCAGCGCCGATCTTGGGGATCGTAGTATCGAAAAAACTGATCAGCTGAGGGCTGGGTTCAAGAGTGCAATGAATGTCTTTCTAGCCTAGGCCGTCCACAGCCTTGACGCGCGCAAGTTCGGGCTCGACAACGGGATGCAAAGAATTAGAAGTGGGTCTGAAAGCCAACCATACCGCACCGCCCGAAGAAGAGGAATGTGACATAGGGCAGTTTGCGTGGCCGATCGCTTTTGCGCTGAGCGAAGGTAAGCGGGTGGAGAAGCTGCGCTACATTCACCGGAACCCGGTAAGGCGGGGATTGGTTGAACGTCCGGAAGATTGGAAGTGGAGTAGTTTTCTTCATTAACGCGACCGGAGTTGAGGGTGTCATCGAGATTGAGTCACAGTGGACGGCGCGGAAGAGGGAACTGAAGGGAATCATGCCAGTGGTGCTTCAAGATCAAAATCCCCGTTCTTGTCTCGCAGAAAACGCGAGACAAGAACGGGGCACCCGCAAAGCAGGCAAGTCCCGGAAGGCGAATGTGAAGGTCCGCTTTGATGTGAACGGTGCCGAATCAGTTGGAGCCGCTTCCGCCCGGAAACATCAGATTCATTTGTCTTGACAATTCTCTCGCAAGGCATATCGTGAGGTCGCTCAACGAAACTCACCTTCCCCTCGGTTGAGCGCGAGCCGGCTTGACGCAGTTGTCGCTGCGGTAGCCGGAAAAACGTCCCCTGAATTATCTGACATTTCAAGATTTGAAGCGGTTGTTGATCGTGAGATTTACAGCTGTTGAGATTTATAGGTCTTTGAATTCCGAAGCGCCGGAGGTTATGGATCGAAGGAGAGGAGAGCCATATGCGGCATGCCACGCGGGTACTCTTGACGATATTCGTGTTGACTTCAATCAGCGCGCTTGCAAATAGCGTCAACTACGCAAACTTGAACGTGAATTTCGTGATCAACCCCAATCTCGGAAGTGGCGAGAATATCGGAGGTCGAATATCGGGCCCGGGAGTAAGCCTACTAGCCGGGGGTGGGACTTTCTGGCAATGGTTTGGTGTCCTGCCTTATATACCGGGCTCAACCGGGGGCGGGGGAACCGATATCTTTTGGGATGGAGCGATTGGAGAGCTTGGTTCTCAAAACTACAGCAACTTTGGCAATTTCAGCCTTCCCTATCTTGCGCTCGATCCTGCTACCCTGAACGCAGGTTCCTTCACATTTCCGACTAACGGACAGAACTTCACAATTACCGTGCCGGCTTCGCTTGGAGTGATATTTGGAACCATCGTCTCGGACTGCAACGTGTGCCCTACGTTTACATTGGCGACCAATCCGGGGAAGCTGACGCTATCGTTTTATTATTCGAATGGATTCTATTGGGCGAGTTCGGGGTCCTTCACGACCACTCCTGAACCCGGTACCCTCGGACTCGTGGCCACCGGGATTGCTGCTGCTACGTGGCGCAGAGTGAAGAAGCGGAGGCGAGCGTAACGGGGGACGGTGAGCTAGCGCCCAAGAGATCAGAACCGCCAAATCCCGCTTGAAACGCGGGTTTTCGCGCAGTAGGAAGTGTTAATCGCCCTTTGGCTTCAGTTCAGCGTGCATCCTTTGCAGCCGTTCGCGGAAGTAATCCTTCCAACTCTCCGGCAACGCCTCGACCTGGAGTGCTCGCTGGGTTGAACGCGCATCCTCGAGGGAATATCGCTTCGCGACATAGAGGCGGGTGATCTCTGAAACCGGGACTGCGTTTGAGTTCTGCGCAATCGGCTTGATTTCGTCACCTATGCCGACTTCGCCCTCGCGTGTGACTGCGAGATAGAAGCCTGTCCGCCGGCTTGCGAGAAAGCGCTTCACCATGTCGTCCATCTGGAATTTCACGCCCAGTTTGTAGCAAGGGAGCCGCGGCTGGGTGACGATCACTTCCGCTGAACCCACGGAAAACCTATCGCCGATACGGATTGAGTCCTCTATCGCCTGTTCATTCGCGGGAGCATCAATCGTGAAGTTTTCCCCGAACATTCCGAGCGGCATATCCAGTCCGTGTAACTCTTCTTTCCAAAAATCGTAATGCGAAAGTGGGTAGCAGTAGACTGCCTTATCTTTTCCGCCGTGAACAGTGAGATCCGCCTGGCGGTCGCCGTCCAAGTTAAGTTTGCGCAAAGCGACTCGGCCCTCGATCGGCTGCTTGAAAATGCCGGTGACGACCTTCATCCCATGCCAGGCAACTTCGCGAGGCAGTCCCACGTTCACTGAAGCCAGCTTCATGTGCATGATGGTTCGATGAAGGCGCTATGGTTTCAGATTCGAGAGACTATGGGGCGCTCTGACTTTTCCTGGGGCGGACGGTCGGGGGCGATGGAACTGTTTGCGTCGAATGGCAGTGCTGAAGTACTCGGGGGACAAGTAGTGAGGCTCACCAATCACTGATCTTGTCTGACAAGTAGTTGCCTTCATGCTTCCTTCAGGGCACGAATCAACATGGTCGCAATTTCTTATTGTTGGTCTGTGTTATCTTTCCTGCTTTCAGGGTAGGAGAACGCCGTGATGCCAGAAGCAACCAATTTGCTCAAGGAATGGACCGATTTTTATGTGATCGTCGGCTCGTCGGCGGGGGCTTTGACGGGATTGCAGTTCGTGGTGATTGCGCTGATCGCCGAAGCGGAAGGCACGCGGAGCATGCTGGAGATCCGCGCGTTCGGCACGCCTACGATTGTGCACTTCTGCGCTGTCCTACTCGTCTCGGGGATCACCAGCGCGCCTTGGCACGCCTCATCGAGCGCTGCATGGTGTTTGGGAATCTGCGGAGTTGCAGGCATGGCGTACGTTCTGAACGTGATCCGACACGCGCGAAGGCAAACTGGGTATACGCCCGATCGCGAAGATTGGTTCTGGTACATCGTGCTTCCCCTGGTATCGTATGCGACGTTGTTGGCGGCCGCGGTCGTGATGGCTTGGCATCCTGCAGCCGGGCTATTTGTGCTGGCTGCGGCGGCACTCACGTTGCTATTCAATGGCATTCACAACGCCTGGGACACGGTTACGTTTATCGCAATTCAAAGCCGTGAGCAAAAGAAGGAGACGCAATGAAGAAAGCGAGCGGCAAGGGTTGTTAAGATTAAGACTGTTCGGGCCTGTTGGCAACACGTCCTGCCCGGACTAAACAAACGAAGGCATATTCAGTGAGGTCATAGACGATGTGCAGGAACATCAAAAATCTCTTTAATTTCGATCCTCCGGTGACAGACGAAGAAATTCGATCGGCATCGCTTCAATTCGTCAGAAAAATCTGTGGGTTTACGAAGCCGTCGAAGGCGAACGAAGCGTCATTCCTCGCGGCGGTGGAAGAAGTGGCGGGAATCTCGAAGCGTCTTCTGCAGTCGCTTGAAACCAGCGCGCCGGCGAAAAATCGAGAAGAGGAAGCGGCCAAGGCGAAGGCTCGCGCGGCCCAGCGCTTCGGCGACGGAGGCGCATCGGCTTATTGAGTCGATTGTTCCGACTGGGCTTTGAGTTTGCGCAAGTCCTCCACCGATGCATTCAACAAATTCCGCAACACTGCGACTTCCGCCGTGATCGCGGTGTGCAATGCTGGATCGACGTCGGGCGCAAATAGAGACGAGTGATTGGATGGAAGATGCGTTCCGGCGGCTTTGGCCTGTGCGAGTTTTTCCGGATCAGCGCCACCGAGCTCGAGGTAGAATCCCGGGACGCCTTGCCCGATAAAAACCGAGAAATCTTCCGAGGCCCCCTTCGGCTCGTCAATTAAAACATTATCTTTTCCCAATGCAGTTTCAAGAGGAGCGCGAAGCTGCTGTGCCAGTGCTGGCTCGTTATAGACGGCGTCGGTGCCTTCGTAGTGCTCAATCGAAGGCTCGCGTGGCGCATCGGCGCCTTCGGCTTCGGCTTTGGTAATGCGTGCGATTGCGGCCAGGACCTGCTTTCGAACATCGGCTTTGTAAGTTCGTACTGTAAGCCCGAGTTCGGCAGTGTCAGGAATGATGTTGTTCTTTGTGCCCGCGTGGACATATCCGACGGTGACCACAGCCATCTCTCCCGGCTTTACCTCGCGAGAAACCACCGTTTGCAGCGCCAGAATTGTGCGCGCAGCGAGGACGATGGGATCAACCGCGTTGTGTGGCGCTGACCCATGTCCGCCTTTGCCGTAAATAGTGATGCGCAAGGAATCGGCGTTGGTGTCGTAGATTCCGGGCACAATTCCAACCTTACCTGCGGGAAGTTCGTTGCCGACGTGAAGAGCGACTGCTACATCGGGCCGGGGGAAGCGCGTAAACAATCCATCCTTCACCATCCAGGCGGCGCCGCTAATGGTTTCTTCCGCAGGCTGTCCGATCAGCATCAGGGTGCCGTGCCAGCTATTCTTGCTGTGAGCCATGATTTCTGCTGTGGCGAGAATTGCGGCCATGTGCAGATCGTGGCCGCAGGCGTGCATTACGGGAACGTCATGTCCCGCGTCATCTTTGGAGCGGACCGTGCTGGCATACGGAAGTCCGGTCTTTTCTTCAACGGGAAGTGCGTCGAGTTCAGTGCGAAGCATCACCGTGGGGCCTGGGCCGTTCTTGAGCAGAGCGACGATCCCAGTTCTGCCGACGTGCTCCGTTACTTCATAACCGAGACTGCGCAGGCGACCGGCGAGCTTCGCAGCCGTCTGCGTTTCATGGCCCGAAAGCTCGGGATTCTGGTGAATGTCCAGATACAACTCGTGCGCGTGGGAATAGACACCATCGACTTCCTTCGATGTTGTTGAATTTTGGGCCCATGCGCTGATGGACGTCAGTGCGAGGACGAAAACAGCGGATAGTTTCATCGGCACCCCGACTTATGGACGTGGAAAATGAAAAAGCAGTGTACACCGGAGCGTGCTTTGGAGCGGCGGCGGAGCCCATTGAGAGGACACCGGAAGTCCTCGAAAAGGACGATGTGCCTTGGGCTAATTTTTCGCTACAATAGACTGTAGTAGCAGTTCGCTCATGGACTTGCCGAGGAAGTTGTCCACCGTTTACTCCCGCAGTCATCAGGGCGCAAGTGAGCCCTCTTTCCGCCGCCGCCTGCCTCGAATCCTGGTTGTGGACGACAATCCGAACACGATGAGTCTCATGCAAGACCTGCTGGCCTCGCGCGGATACGATGTGGTTGCAGTTCCTGATGCGTTGCAAGCGGAAGCCGAAATTGTGCGCCACCCACCCGATCTGGTCCTCTCTGATGTGGTTATGCCTGGCAAGTCAGGGTATGAGCTTTGCCGCGAGTTGAAAGAGAATCCGGCAATGCGCCTGGTGCCGTTTGTACTTATTACGGGACTTAGCGAGCGTGAAGACCGCGTGCGTGGAATTGAAGCGGGCGCTGACGACTTCCTCAATAAGCCTATCTTTCCGGAAGAATTATTTGCCCGCGTCAAATCGCTGCTGAAGCTAAAAGAATTTACCGACGAACTTGAAACCGCCGAAAGCGTGCTGTGTACGTTAGGGCTCAGCGTGGAGAGCCGGGACCCTTATACCGAGGGGCATTGCGAGCGCCTAGCCGAGAACGCGAGCAATCTTGGACGTCATCTGCGCCTCGATGACGAAGAAATTACCGCGCTTCGCCGCGGCGGCTATCTCCATGACCTGGGGAAGATCGCCGTCCCTGATGAGATATTAAAGAAAGGTGCAAACCTGACCGCTGAAGAATGGCAGGTTATGAAGCGGCATCCACTCACCGGCGAAAATATTTGCCGTCCGCTGCGGTCGCTGCGACTGGTCCTTCCTATTATCCGAAATCACCACGAACACTTTAACGGCAGCGGATATCCAGACGGTTTGCAGGGGGCGGATATTCCTCTGCTAGCGCGGATCCTGCAAGTGGTGGACGTCTATGATGCGTTGCGCACGGCGCGCCCATACAAACCCGCATTGAGCCACGATCAAGCTGCTATTACCATGCGCGAAGAAGGCCGCTCCGGGCAATGGGACGAAGAATTGGTGGCTGCGTTCTTCCAGATGTTGGACAAGCAGAGACAGGTCGCGTAGGGTTCGATCACTTCACAGCCGTCTGCCGATTTCCTAACGAAATAGGAACTTCCAAAGTGCCGATCTTGGTATTGGTGTAATCCATGTTCGCCCGCTAGAGCACTCGCATGGTACCTTCTCAGGAATCGCCTCAGCCTAACTTTTGACGACTGAAGAACATAGAATGCCTCGCTACAGTATCATCATTCCCGCTTACAACGAGGGTGCGCGCCTTGGGGCGACGCTGGATCGCGTCTTGAGTTGTGTTTCGTCGCGAAACTGGGACGCAGAGGTGATCGTCGTGAACGATGGCTCCCGCGACAATACGCCAGATCTGGTTCGCGCGCATTCTAGCGAGCACCCAAACCTGCGCTTGCTCGAGAACCCAGGAAATCGCGGAAAAGGATATAGCGTCCGCAATGGAATTCTGAACGCGAATGGCGAGGTCCTGCTGTTCAGCGACGCCGATTTATCGTCGCCACTGGAAGAGGCGGTGAAACTGTTCGCTGCAATCGAAGCGGGAGCGGATATCGCCATCGGTTCGCGCTGGGTCCAACCTGAGCTGCAGGCGCACCGTCAGTCGCGGCTACGGCAATTTTATGGGCGCATTTTCAATGTGGCGCTGAGACTGTTCCTGGGCCTCGGATTCAAAGACACACAGTGTGGCTTTAAGGCGTTCACGCACCAGGCTGCCCAGACCATCTTCCCGTTACAGAGGATCGAGCGCTGGGGATTCGACCCAGAGCTGCTCTTTCTGGCGCGCAAAGCGGAGCTCAAGGTGAGGGAGGTAGGGGTGGTTTGGTCTCATGCCGAGGGCACGCGCATCAGTCCGCTCAGGGATGGCATACGAATGTTTCTCGAGGTGCTGCAAATCCGCTGGAATGCTCTTAGCGGAAAGTATCCTCTCCGGAAGAATTAAGCCGCAGCCGATGCGGCGCGGGAGTTTTGACGAACGGAAACCCCAGCGTGCTGGTCAAACATCAAGGTCATCTTCGACGCGCAGCTCTCGCAGAGCCAGTGAAATTCGACTCGACGCAAGCGACGGCCCGAGACCTCCTCGTCCTCGCCCATGGAACGGCGGCGTTCCAGGCGAGATGAACTCTCGGTCCGAAAAAGTTTTCCAACATGGAAGTAGCGAAAGGTTGCGGCGCAATCCGGGTTGGCGCACTTAGAAACCATATCGGCGCCTCCGTGTCTTATCTGGATGACTCAATTGTTCTACGCGGGCACAGGGAAAGCAAGCGCCAAGATGTCAAACTTGCGAGAACGGGAAGCATTAGAGACGGTTTATTAGTGAGGCGACGTATCCTGCTCCGAAGCCGTTATCAATATTCACGACGCTGACGTTTGAGGCGCAGGAATTCATCATTCCGAGTAGCGCAGCCATACCTTGAAATGCCGCCCCGTATCCCACGCTGGTGGGAACTGCGATAACGGGAATTCCGACCAGGCCTCCCACCACGCTGGGCAACGCCCCCTCCATTCCGGCACAGACAATCACGACCCGAGAATGCGCGATTGCGTTCCGATGCGCGAGCAGGCGGTGAATGCCTGCGACTCCAACATCATAAATGCGCTCGACTTCGTTGCCGGTAAGCTGTGCGGTGATGACGGCTTCCTCGGCGACTGGCATATCGCTAGTACCGGCGGAAATTACCGTGATTTTGCCTTTGCCATAGACCGCATGATCCCGTTGAAGCACGATCGCCCGCGCGCTCTGTTCAAACCTGGCGCCGCGGACGATTTTCTTGACAGCGAGGAATTGCTCGCGTGAGGCCCGTGTTGCCAGGACATTCGGCGCATGCCTGGCGAGCTGTTTGAAAATCGCCGCCACTTGTTTCGGAGTTTTTCCGGGACTGAAGACGACCTCGGGCATTCCCACGCGGAGATGACGGTGGTGATCTATTTTCGCGAATCCAAGATCTTCAAAAGGCAGATGGCGAAGCTTCTCGACAGCATCATCGGGTGAGAGTTTGCCCTTGTGCACCTGCTCAAGCAATCGGCGAATAGATTCAGAATTGAGTGGCACGGATGGAGGCTAGGGTACCACCGAGAGGACGATGGCAAAGGGTAGGGCGACCTTCGGATGATCTACACTGCGGACAGCATGCCCGAGTCTTGATACTTCCAACCGCCCAGATCGCGGCCGAGCATATTTTCCAGCTCTTCAATCTCGGGCCGAAACTTATCGTACAAACCGCTCACGACCTCAGGGCGCATTTCCGCAAAACCCGCGCCTCCGCCGAGGAACCAAGTTCTCAAGGAAGATCGCTTCGCCGCGGCCACGATGCGATCGAAGCGATGCGCCTTAAACCAGTCCGCCAAAAATCCGGCACTCCGAGTGCGGTAGTAGCTGCGCGGTTGAGTCAACGGCTCCGACGAGTGGACGTGCGTAACCTGCGATGGGGCCAAAGGAAATCGCGAGACTCCAATGAAGTCCGCCAATTGGTTCACGAAAAATTGTGGGTTCTCTTTTAAGTCGTCGTATAACAAAACTCGTACGTTTTCCTCCCCAAACGTCTGCCGCCATGATTTGAGGTGAGTGGCGTATTTGCTGGACTCCATCAGCTCGGCATCTCTTGTCAACGCCTCCTCGAAACTCCAGGGAATCATTGCGTAGGCCCGCTTTAAGCGGTAGTGGGAGCGTATGCGGTCAACCGGATTGCGAAAAATGCAGACCACTCTTGCTTCCGGGACAAGTTCAGCGATGCGTTGCCGGGCATCTGGGGAGGCAAAGTAAGTGGGACCGATCTCGCCCATGGGGAGATCGGACTGGGGATAATTGCCGCGATACCACGTGAGTCCGCGGTGAAAACGCTCATCGAAAAAACGAGTTTCCTTTATTCTGGGCAAACACGTGTGCTGATGCAGCACTTCGTGCAGCCAACTGGTCCCGGTCCGCGGAGGACCCACGATAAAAAAAGAAGGTAACAAGCAGTTTTGATCGGTCACCGCACGCCCCCGTACCCTGGCCGACATCCAAACTTGACGACCCGAGTTTGCCCGGGCGCACGACCTTTAGAAGCACTTAGGGAGAAGTAGGTTGCAACGGAGAATCGCACCTGTTTACCCAAGTGGCAACCAGCAGTACCTGTTACCTGCCTTGCTGATTCTTAATGCCTTCGCTTGGTGCAGTAATCGCCGCGAGGACTTGCGAAGCGATCTCTTCGGAGTGAAGATGGGTCAGAAACAGACGCCTTATAGATGCCCTCCTGATTCGGCCCGCGACATACGATTGGTACAAAAGTTGCTCTGGATCGGCGCAAATCTCGCTACCGACAGCTGGGGACAACAAGCTGGCCCCGAAGTCAGCCAGCGCATCTTCGACTAGCTTCGCATGTGCAGAATGTTTCACCATTCCCTGACATGCATGATAGAGAAAGCGCGCGGACTCTCGGGCGGCATGTAGCAATTGGAACTCGCGTATGAGAAACGTGTTTGTCGCCGCAACATAAATGCAGCCCTGATTCTCAAGGCGGGAGGCATCTTCTTCGGAAAGATCGGGCGAAGCGCTTTCGGTGAAGTTCACAATCTCAGGCAGCGAATCCGACAAGAATTTAGGTTGGGTCCCATTCTGCGGAGAGTTGAGGCGGAAGCCCAACGATCGCGCCAGTGAAAAAATCAGATTGTAAATCGCAGGTGTAAAGTCTGGCGCGTCGTCGGCAGCATTGTTCCATCGTTCAAAGCAGAGGCGGTAACTTTCATATTTTTCGAGCGGAGTAGAGTTGAAGACACAGACGGCGTCGTCTCCAACGCTGACGGCGGCAGCCTGTACGGACACCGCCTGCCAGTAGAGTGCGTCCACGTTCTGCAAGATTGTCAGAGCGAGTTCCTCTGGAAGGGATTCCCGTAAAACTCGCGGCAAGTGCTGGGGCGCCAGATGAGACTCGCCGAAGAGGACAATGAGCACGGCTTCGGGATGCTGCTGTCGCATTTGGGAAATTTTCGCAGCGGCATGCCGGTCGCGTGAACCGATTCGGCGCAGGTCATTTCTCGGCTCGCAATCCAGGGCATAGAGGCCTTCTGAATGGTCGCGCGCCGAAGAAAGCAACTCGTAAAACGGCTGCCAGTCGTATCCCCATTCGCGATCAAATCGAAGTCGCTGTCTTAATTCGTTTTCGGGGATTTCCCGTCGCCACCATGCGTCTAGAATGCGCTGGTCGCGCGACAGTACGCCCTCCACTCCCAAGATTACGCGACGGTCTTGGGAAAGCCTTTCGATCAATTCGGTCACAAACCGTTGCGATGCGGCGAGAGCGTGATAATCGCCGATCAGTAATGTGCTGGCGGCCGCGATTTCTTCATTCAGTTGTTCAGATGAAAGGACGGAATCATATTGCCGGAAAGCATCATTAAACTCGCGTAGATATTTTCGGCCGTGGGCTGAGTCTCTGGAGCGCACTTCTCGGCGCACCGACGCGAGCGCGTGCATTTGCGCCGCCATCCGTCGCGATTTTAAGTCACGCTTGCCGGCCATCTTTATTGTTAGCCTTGCCTTGACTCGCTGCTGCCGTCTCCCTATCCTCAAAACTCGGACGCGATGCCTGACTTACCTCAAAACCTGACCATCGCCACCACCGGCGCGAGCGGAGCATTGTTTGCGCGCCATCTGCTACAGGCAGTCGAGCACGACTCGCGTATTCAAACCGTGAACTTCATTGCCTCCGACAGTGCACTGCGCGTCATTGCCGAAGAGCTTGGCCTTCGCGGCCGCAACAACCTCGTGGGCCAGCTTCTGGGTCACGCTTCCCGCAAGATCCGCCAGCAATCGAATGCCGACATTGGAGCCAACGTCGCCAGCGGTTCCTACCCAGCCGATGCGATGATCGTTATCCCTTGCAGCGTTGGAACGCTGGCCCGTATTGCCAACGGCATCGCTTCGCATTTAATTGAGCGCGCCGCCGACGTTTGCCTTAAAGAGAAGCGGCCGTTGGTGCTTTGCGTTCGCGAGACGCCGCTCAACAAAATTCATATACGTAACATGTACCGGTCTGCCGATGCTGGAGCGACCGTCTTTCCACTCATTCCCGCTTACTACTTCCGTCCGGCCACACTCGACCAGATGGCGCACGAGTTTGCGTGTCGCGTACTCGCTCACATCGGTCTGCCTCAACCTGATGCGTATCGCTGGAAGGGATGAAAGCCGCTTTCCGCGAGTTGTAATGAATGCGATCCAACTCGCGCGAGCGCGGTTTTCCAGCGAGAAACTCGGCAATTTCTGGGGGATTTCAGTTTAGAAGTGGCGGAAGAATCACGGTAGATTTCGCCCGGACATGTACGTATGGGTGCAGTTAGTAATTAAAGTATTGCAACACGGGTCCGACGCGGAGATTTCGTTCCCCGAAAGCGGCCGGACTCCCGTAAAATTGAAGCAAGGTTCAGAACAGAGTTACTGGAGCATTCATGCAATTTGGAGTATTAGCGCTGTACGGCGGCCCCGACCAGATTATGACGGTTACGTCGGGCATTGCCAGCATCGTCGGCGTTTTGTTGATTTTCTGGCACAAAGTTGTGAATGCGTTTTTGAAGTTGTTTGGTGTGAAGCGGACTCCGCCGCCGCTCGCTAAAACGACGCAGGATTCATCGAAAGCTCCCTCCTAGGCTGATTCATTGCCAAGAAAAGTAATCGTTATTGGACTGGATGGATTAGAACCGACCATCGTCGACTCCATGCTGGAACGCGGCGAGTTGCCAAATCTGGCGCGCATCCGACGCTCGGGATCGTATTCGCGGCTGAAGACCACGTATCCCGCGCAGACTCCGGTGGCGTGGTCCTCATTTGCGACCGGGACGAACCCTGGCGGGCATGGGATTTTTGATTTCATTTCGCGAGATCCGGCGACGTACCTTCCTGATGCGGCCCTGAGCCACTTTGAGCGTCCCAAAAATATTTTTTCGCCTCCGCAAGTTGTGAACCAACGCAAGGGTAAGCCGTTCTGGAAGGCGCTTTCGGACGTAGGCGTTCCCAGTGTTGTTCTGCGTTGCCCGTGCACGTTTCCGCCGGACGAATTTAATGGGCGAATGCTCGCGGGAGTTGGAGTTCCAGACCTACGTGGAAGCCAGAACAAAGGCACGTTTTACACACAGGACAAGAACGTGCAGGCAGGCGAAAGCGAGCAGGTCGTCCTTCTGGAACCCGGTGATGATCTAGAGACGCAAGTGATCGGGCCGCGAAATACCAGGCAAGCACCCGCAGGGGACACGACTCGCCAGATTCGGGTGCGGGTAAAGAAGAATGCGGGCGCACTGGTGATTGAAACCGGCGGAACACCAGCACGGATTGAAGTGGCACAGAAATCCTGGAGCGAGTGGGTCCGGTTTAAGTTCAAGATTTCCATGCTGCAGTCAGTGACGGGCATCGCGCGATTTTACGTTCGGCAGATCGAGCCGCAGGTTGAATTCTATGTTTCGGCATTGAACTTTGATCCTGCGGCGCCGGTGTTTGCGGTCTCATCCCCCCCGGCTTACGCGAAAGACTTGGCCGACAGAATCGGGCTCTTCTCTACGCTGGGAATGGCGGAAGACCACAACGGTCTGAATAATGGGCGTCTGGATGAAGCTGCTTTTCTAGCACATTGCGAACTTGTCCTCGAAGAACGAGAACGGATGATGCGGTTCGAACTAGGCCGTTTCAACGAGGGATTTTTCTTTCTGCTTTACGACACACCGGACCGAGTGCAGCACATGTTGTGGCGCTTTCGGGATCGCGAGCACCCAGGGTTTGAGCCAGATTTGGATCGCGAGTATTCGACTCAGATTGAGCAGCACTATGCCCGTTGCGACAAACTACTCGGCCCAGTAATTGAAAAAACTGATGAGAACGCGTTGCTGATCGTGCTCTCGGACCACGGTTTCAACACCTTCCGGCGTACTTTTGATAGCAACACGTGGCTGTGGCAGAACCAGCTGCTCGCGCTGAAAGATGGCAGGCCGCCGAGTGAAGAGATGCGCGAAGGGCTGACGGAAGTGGATTGGTCGCGCACCTACGCTTATGCGACAGGGCTGGGAGGGATCTACTTGAACTTCAAAGGGCGCGAGCGCGAAGGAATTCTGGAGGAGGGGAGTGAAGCTGATCGCGTGCGGAATGCGATTCAATCGGGCATGCCGCAGGCGATTGATTCTGCCAAGAATTGTCCGACGATTCGGAGTGTTCTGAAACGCGAGGAGATTTACTCGGGGCCCTATGCGGCGAGTGCCCCGGATTTGCTGGTGAATTTTCGTTCCGGATATCGGGTATCGTGGCAGAGCGCTGTGGGCGGATTTGCGAATTCACTCATTGAGGACAACATGCGTCGATGGAGTGGGGACCACATTGTTGATCCGGAGGCGGTGCCGGGGATTTTGTTCATGAATCAAAATCCCCACCCTGTCGCAAAGGACGCGACAAGGGTGGGGCACCCCAATGGTCAATTTCCAAACATTATTGACCTTGCGCCCACAATCCTGAATTATTTAGGAGTTCCGGTTCCGCGAGTGATGGAAGGGACGTCCCTACTCTGAAATGAAAATTTGCGTTCTAGGGCTGGATTGCGCCGCACCAGAAGTGGTGTTCGGGGACGAGCGACTGGTGAACCTGCGCCGCTTGATGGACGCCGGCGTGTATGGACGGCTCGAAAGCGTCTATCCGCCGATCACCGTGCCGGCGTGGATGTGCATGTGCACGAGTCAGGACCCAGGTTCGTTGGGAGTGTACGGATTCCGCAATCGCGTGGATCACTCTTACGAGAAACTCGGATTCGCGAATTCGGCTTCCATCAAGTCGCTGGCGATGTGGGACCAACTGGCGCGGGAAGGGAAGCACTCGATTATTGTGGGCGTGCCGCCGAATTATCCTCCACGGAAAATCAACGGTATCAGCATTGGCTGTTTTCTGACGCCGGACACGACCAAGAATGACTTCACATATCCTCCGGCTTTCAAGAGCAAGGTGAATGAGCTTGTTGGCGAATATCCAGTGGACGTGAAGAATTTCCGCACGGACCGCAAAGACTGGCTCAAAGACGAAATTTTCAAGATGAGCGAAAAGCAGTGGAAGGTCGTCCATTGGCTACTGAAGGAACAGGAGTGGGATTACTTTCATTTCGTGGACATCGGGCTTGACCGCATGCACCACGGCTTCTGGAATTATTTTGATGAGAAGCACGTGCAGTTTGAGGCGGGGAATGCGTACCAGAATGCGATCCCGGAATATTATTTGTGGCTCGACGAGCAGATTGGCAAGGCACTTGAGTTGCTGGATGAGGACACAGTCGTGCTGGTGGTCTCCGATCATGGGGCGCAGCGACTGGATGGCGGAATCGCGATCAATGAATGGCTGATTCGCGAAGGACTGCTCGTGTTGAACGAATATCCTACGGCGCTCACGTCGTTCGACAAGCTGAATGTGGATTGGAGCAAAACCCGCGTCTGGAGCGAGGGCGGATACTACGCGCGCGTGTTCTTCAACGTGCAAGGACGCGAGCCGCAGGGAGTAATTCCGGCAGGCGAGTACGAGAAGTTTCAGGATGAACTGAAGTCGAAGCTGCAAGGCTTAACCGATGACAAGGGCCAGCCGCTGAAGTCTCTGGCCTTCAAGCCGCGAGAGCTTTATAAGAATGTACGAAATGTTGCTCCGGATTTGATAGTCCACTTTGGTGGGCTTTATTGGCGATCGATCGGAACGGTTGGGCACTCAGCGATCCATGTGCAGGAAAACGATACCGGGCCGGACGGGTGCAATCATGCCCAGTACGGAGTGTTCATCCTCGCCGCGCCAAACTGCCCGTTAAATGGTGAATACGAGGGTGCGCGGCTGCTGGACATCGCTCCAACGTTGCTCGATCTCGCGGGATACGAAATTCCTGAGACCATGCAAGGCCGCTCGCTGGTGGCAGGGTTGGAGAAGAAGCCTTCATCTGGCGGCTCTGGTTCGGGGGATGAGCAGATCATTC
>Ga0137366_10001642_pt1 | contig 16660 bp, 19 predicted proteins | sample SagtaG_8_FD_104938 | JGI IMG/M metagenome (GOLD analysis project Ga0137366, IMG submission 104938) | Vadose zone soil microbial communities from Sagehorn Ranch, Mendocino, California, USA - Sage1_L_60_16 metaG | ecosystem: Environmental > Terrestrial > Soil > Vadose zone | place: USA...
CGACCGGGATCGCCTGCCCGTTGACGTAGGAGGCCTCATCGCTCGCCAGAAACGCGGCCACCGCCGCGATCTCCTCGGGATTGCCGTAGCGCGTCAGCGGATTGAGCTGCCCGATCTTCTCGTGGGTGCCGCGCTCGCGGGCGCGCTCGAAGATCATCTGCGTCATGCCGGTCTCGATCAGGCCCGGGCAAATGGCGTTGACGCGCACGCCGGTGCCGTAGAGCGAATTGGCCGCGGTCTGCACCAGGCTGATCACGCCGGCCTTGCTGGCGCTGTAGGGATTGCCGCCGGCATTGGCGCGCAGGCCGGCGACCGAGGCGGTGCAGAGGATCGAGCCGGCGCGCTGCTTCACCATGAGCGGGGCCGCGTGCTTGATGGCCAAGAACGCGCCGATCAGGTTGACACGCAAAACCTCCTGCCACAGCTCGACCGTCTGCTCCGACAGCGGCACCAGCCCGCCGCTGATGCCCGCATTGGCATAGATCGCATCGAGCCCGCCGAACGCTTCGACCGCGCGGGAAATGAAGCCTTCGACTTCGGCTTCCGCGCCGACGTCGGCCGCGACCGCGATCGCCTTGCCGCCGGCGCTCGCGATTTCGCCCGCCGTCGCTTCGACCGCCGCCTTGCCGCGGTCGACGGCCAGCACCATGGCGCCTTCCGCCGCGAATTTCTTGGCGCTGGCCCGCCCGATGCCGCTGCCGGCGCCGGTCACGATCGTGCGCTTGCCGGCGAGCCGGCCGTGCGCCGCGCGCGAATCGTTCGATGCAAGCTTTGCCATCCTCCCCCACGCGTTCAGCCGAACCGATCCTCGACCGGCAGGACAGAACACGCATGCCGAAATTGATCAAGTCAAAGCATCAGGAGCCCGAGCCGTACCGCATGCGCGACCGCATCGGTGCGGCCGGTCGCATCGAGCTTCTCCAGGATCGAAGCCACGTGAAATTTCGCGGTGTGCACCGAAATGGCGAGCCTTCGCGCGATCTCCTTGTTCGAGGCGCCTTCGCTCAACAGCCCGAGAACCTCGAGCTCCCTCGACGTCAGGCCGATCGAGTCCGTCACCCCGGTCGCGTCGAATGGTGCGGCCGCATCGTGCCGGACGCTTTCGATCATCCGCAGCGGTGCAACGGCGAGTCCACGCGAAGCCGCCGCAAGCGCAATGCGCAAATCCGCCATTTCGGCCGACTTGGGCAGCACGCCGGCTACTCCGACGCGCAGCGCGGCGAGCGGGTCGACATCGTCCGCGAGCAGAATGACGGCCTGATCGGTTTCGGCGTGGGGGAGAACATCCGTGATCGCGATCGAAGCCGCATCGGAATCGGGCTCGATGAGCTCCACATCGAGATCCAGCAGCATGGCCTCGATGCGCTCCGCCAGCAGGCGATCCTCGATTGCGAGCTGGACGGAGAGGCCGTTCGCCATGATCAGGACATCGGCCGCTCGGATATCTCGATGCTCGCCGACGCGACTTGTCCGGCGCGAATGGTGGCGAGGTTTATTTGCCGGCCGACCGTTTCGGAGCTCAGCCGCTGGAACACGTCGCGCACGCTGCGCACGGGTTCGCCGTTCCAAGCGATAATGACGTCGCCGATCAGCATTCCCGCGCGCCGGCCCGGACCGTTCGGGTCGAGGCTGACGACCAGGAGCCCGCGGGAGCTGGAAAGCGAGCAAGATTTCACCAACGCGTCGTCGAGGCGCACTGGCTGCAGCCCGAGGCCGAGATAGCCGCGGGGGACGCGGCCGTGCGCCAAAAGCTGCTCGGCCACGCGCTCGATCGTAAGCAGCGGAATCGCAAGGCCGATCCGACGCGGACCGAGCACGACCATGCCGACCGAGCTGCCTTCCGCATTCACGAGCAAGCCGCCCTCCTGGCGCGCATCGATGGCGCGGTCAAGGCGGATCAATCGATCGATCCGTCCGCCGCGCAGACTCTGCCAGGGGCCGCCTGCGATCGCGACCATGCCGAGGCTTGCCATCGGTCCGTCCGGGTGACGGCCGATCGCGAGCGCCAACTCCCCGGTCGAGACGTCATCTTCGCGCGGCAAAGCCAATGGCCTCCCCGCGCCCGGCACTTTGACGACGGCAATATCGGTGCTTGCGTCGCAGCCCGCCAGAGTCCCGGCGACCTGCTCGCCCTCCGGCGTGAGCACGGAAATGTCTTCATCCCGCTCGAGCGCGTCGCTCGCGGTCACGACGATGCCGGACCGCCAAAAGAACCCGCTGGAGTTGGGCCGGCCGCGTCCTGAGATGGCGACCACGCTCTGCGCACATTGTGCAACGATTTCGCTCGAGCGGCGGGAGAGGGCGGCGAGCGGATCTTCGGTGGATTGCTTCGACATCGGGGCCTCCAGTCTGTCGGCCCCATTGTTCACCGGGCGGATGGCAATCCTACTGGCCGGATGGCCAGGTCAAAAAAAGCATCCCCGCCCGGCGATCCGGGCGGAGATGCGCGAGCGTCCATGACCTCACTCGTGGATGATCTCGACCACGCGGTGCGTGCTCGGATCCACCAGGACGACCTGGTTTTCGATCACGGTGTAGCGATAACGCCGGATCGCCGGCACCTCGATGGTCTCCGGAACCGGGAGCAGCTCGACGCTGGCGGGGACCTCGACCCCGACGCGCGCCCGGAAGTCCGCCGGAGGCGCGACCGCGATCCGCTCGCGTGTCATCGAGCGAAAGACGGTCGTGCGCTGGTCGGGCGTGAGGTCGATCACCGCGGCCGTCTGGGCGGCGGCGATTCCCGCCGTTCCCGCCGAGCGCGCCCTTCACAAAGGATTTCATCAGCATCTCTCCTTTCGAGGCCCCGCGAGCCCCGGCGGCCAACGCCAGGCATTGCTGATTGTTCCTGCCCTGTGCGGCAAGCCGCCGCGGCCGCCGGGTTACGCGTTAACTGCGTCAGTGGCGCATCGAGCGGTACCAGGAATCCACCTCGCGGCGGACCTGATCGGCGGTGTAACCGTAGCGGTCCTGGATCTTGCCTTCGAGCTGCTCGCGCCTGCCTTCGATCGCGTCGAGATCCTCATCCGTGAGCTTGGCCCATTTTTCCTTGACCCTGCCTTTGAGCTGTTTCCAGTTCCCCTGGATGCGGTTCCAGTCGGCCGCCGATTGCATGCTGCCGACCGTGGTCTTCATGGCATCGGTCGCGGTCCTGGCCATGGTCTGCCCCAGTTCCCGGGTCTGGTCGGCCCAGGCGTGCATCTGCGCCTCGGCAAACTCGGCCTGCAGCTGAACGAGTTCTTCGGCGCTGTGCGCCCGCAGCAGTCGCTGCGTGTATTCGAACGAATTCGCGAGGGTTCTGGCCGCAAGCGACAGCGTCTTCTGGCGAATGTCGCATGCCTGCTGATCGAACGTCGCCATGCTCTTCTGGGTGGCGGAAAGGAACCCGTCAAAGGCCTGTCTCGCCTGCCCCACGCTGTGCTCGGCGAAATCGCGCATTCCGAACGCGCCGAAATCCGCCATCCGCCGCGCTTGTTCGGCGCCCTGCTCGGCAAAGTCGCGCATTCCTTCCGACAAGTTCGAAGTCCTGGCCATGAAAAACCTCCTCTCGTTGGGTTGGTAGCATTGTGCTTCCGGATCGCGGGAATCCGCCCAATTCGCGAGTTGCCTGGAATGCCAAGGAAGGTCCGGTTAACTCCGGACGTGTTTTCCGAGTAATCGGAAGCCCCGCACATGAGTTCCGAAATATTCGTTCGGGACTCGATTTCTTTTTGGGCCTCGTCCAATCATCCCCGCCGACGCGTGCGTATTTATCGATCATCAGCAATGCTGTTACATATGTCCTCGGCACGCGTGTCCTCGGCACGCGGGCCGGAACTCGCGTGGATCCTCTTTCGGAATCCCCATGCCATATTCACGCCACGATTCGATCGATGTCGGCCTCCTGATCGAGGGTATCCAGCGCTGGGTCGAGATCGAAAGCCCGACCGGCGACGTCGCGGCAGTCAATCGCATGATCGATCGCGTCGCTCTCGATCTGCGCGGGGCGCCGGTTCGGATCGAGCGCGCGCCCGGTCGACCTGGATTCGGCGACACCCTTGCGGCGCGAACAGACGGCGAGGGCGCCGGCATTCTCATCCTTTCGCACATCGACACGGTGCATCCGGTCGGCACGCTTGAAACCTCGCCGTGCCGGCGCGAGGGCGATCGGCTCTATGGACCGGGCGTCTACGACATGAAGGGCGGCGCCTATCTGGCGCTCGACGCGTTCCGCAGGGTCGCGCGCGCAAAAACCGCGCGGCTGCCGATTACCTTCCTGTTCACGCCCGACGAGGAGGTCGGCAGTCCGTGCTCGCGCGAACGGATCGAGCGGGAGGCGCGGCGCGCGCGCTACGTGCTGGTGACCGAGCCGGCGCGCGACGGCGGCAAGGTGGTGACCTCGCGCAAGGGGGTCGGCCGCTTCGAAGCCGTCGCGACCGGAGTGCCTGCGCATTCCGGCAGCCGGCATCGCGACGGCCATAGCGCGATCGACGAGATGGCGCGGCAGATCTTGGCGATCGCGGCTATGACCGATTATGCGCGCGGCATCACCACCAATGTCGGAAAAATTTCCGGCGGCACCGCCGCGAACGTCGTTCCGGAGCGGTGCTGGATCAGCGTCGATCTGCGCGTTCCGGACGAACGCGCGGGCGAGGAATGCAAGCCAAAATCCTCGGCCTGGCGCCGGTCGATTCCGAGGTGAAGCTCGTGGTCACGGGCGGCATGAACCGGCCGCCGTTCAAGAAGACGTCCGAGGGTGCGGCGCTGTTTCATCATGCCCAGAAGCTCGCGCGCGAGGGCGGCTTCGAGCTGGCCGAAGCCGCCACGACCGGCGGCGGCAGCGACGGCAATTTCACCGCCGCGCTCGGCGTGCCCACGCTCGATGGGCTCGGCATCGACGGGGACGGGGCGCATACCGGCTGGGAGCACGCGCTCATCTCCTCGATCGCGCCGCGCACGCTTCTCATGCAGCGGCTGCTGGAGACGCTGGAGTAACGGTCTTGTGTCCTGGATACGCGAGCGCAGCGAGTGAAGATCCGAGACCCTCCGAACCCTCGTGTCCCGGACGAGTGAGCATAGCGAACGAAGATCCGGGACCCAGGAGTGAATTCGCGCAGTGGTCATACCGGAGGTTTGATATTGTCGCTTCGCGAAGTTAGTCCTGGGTCCCGGATCGTCACTCGTGCTTCGCGCTCGCTCGTCCGGGACACACCGGAGCAGGCAACATGACCATCGACGAATACGCCGCCTGGGCCGCAACGCTGGGCACGCAGCCGTTGAGCGCAAACAAGGAAATGTTGTCGTATCTCGGCCTGGGTCTCGCCGGAGAGGCCGGCGAGGTCGCGGACCGGCTCAAGAAATTCTTGCGGGACGGCGAATGGGATCCGGAGGGGCTTGCGGAGGAACTCGGCGACGTCATCTATTTTTGGGCGTGCCTGTGCCTCGTCGCGGGACGCAAACCCTCGCAAGTGCTCGAAGCCAGCCGGCGGAAGATCCTGTCCCGGACGAGTGAGCGAAGCAAACGAAGATCCGGGACCCAGGAGTGACTTCGCGAAGCGCCAATATGTCCCCTCCCGATCCGATCCCGCTCTTGTCCGGCACGCCGGTCGTTCCCGTGCTCACCATCGAGCGGGCCGAGCATGCGGCGCCGCTCGCGCGGGCGCTCCTTGCCGGCGGCCTCCCTGTCATCGAAGTGACGCTGCGCACGCGCGCCGCGCTCGACGCCATCCGGGCGATTGCCGCGCAAGTGCCCGAATGCGTGGTCGGGGCCGGCACCGTGCTCGGCGAAGCAGATGTCGCCGCGGCGCTCGCGGTCGGCGCCAAATATCTCGTCAGCCCCGGCACCACGGCGGAGCTCGCCGCGGCGCTGGCGGCCGCGGCGGTGCCGGCGCTGCCGGGCTGCGCCAGCGTGTCGGAGGCGCTCGCGCTCTCGGCGCTCGGCTTTCGCGTGCTCAAATTTTTTCCCGCCGAGGCGTCGGGCGGCATCGCCTGGCTCAAATCGGTCGCGGGGCCCTGTCCGGAGCTCAAATTCTGCCCGACCGGCGGCATCGATCTGCGCAATGCCGCGGCCTACCTCGCGCTGCCGAACGTGGTCGCGGTCGGCGGCTCCTGGCCCGCCCCGCAGGACGCGATCGCAGCCGGGAATTTTGCGCGGATCACGGAACTGGCACGCGAGGCGGCGGGATTGCGCCGCTGACAAAATTCTTCATCCGTGGGCGCAGGGGCGGAACATGCACGCTCGGATCCCTATCGCTCCATGATTGCTTTCAGCGCTTGCAGGTCTTTCCGGCTGGCCAGTTTCATTGCAAACGGCATGATCGGAGCGAACAACTTGGAAAATCCGGTCGGGTTACCTCGGTTGCGCAGCGTCATGCGAGTAGACTTGTCGTCAACGGCTTCCCACGTATAGGTCGTTTCCATGTAGAACGGCCGATCCGTTCGCATCACGAGCCGTTGCCCGGGAACGAGCTCGACGATTTCATAGACGTATGCAAGCTTTCGCCGCAGAAAATGCGCCTGGAACGCGATACGCGCCCCCGGTGTCAATGACTTCGGTGTCTTCCACTCGACGGATTTGATGTTCACGTACCATTTCGGCGCATTGTCGGGATCCGAAGCATATTCCGCGACTTCTTCCAGGGGACAGCGAATAAGGATAGCGGTAGAGACATCGAGCATTGATCTGACCGTTCAAGCAGTGACCACATCTGCGCGTGTTGCCGCTGGTCCGAACCGACCTAATGCACGGCGGCGGCGCGCGGCATGATCGCGCCGGGGTGGCGGATGACCTCGCCGGCGAGCCGGTGCGCCGAGGCCGCAGCGCCCACCGGCGCTTCGCCGGAAAGCCGCGCGGCCAAATAGGCGGCGTTGAAGCTGTCGCCGGCCGCGGTGGTGTCGATCGGCACCACGATCTGCGGGACGGGCACGAGCTCGCGCGTGCCGGCGTTGAGCACCAGCGCGCCCTTGGCGCCGTTCTTGACCGCGATCTCGCCGATGCCGAATGCCTGCAGGCGCTCCACCGTGGCGTCGGGGCTCGCGTCGCCCCACAGCAGGGCTTCGTCGTCGAACGTCGGCAGCGCGATGTCGACACGCTTGAGCGCCTCCATGAACACGGTCCGGGTGCGGGCCAAATCGCCCTTCCAGCCGCGCGGGCGAAAATTGCCGTCGAACGCGATTTTGACGCCGTTCTTGCGCGCTAGCTCGACCAAGGCGAGGAAGCGGCCGATGCCGACGTTGGAATAGAGCGACAGCGTCACTCCGGAGAAATAGATCAGGCGGCAGGCGAGCAGGCGTTCGGCGACCACGCCCCATTGCGGCAGCTCGAACAGCTCGCGCGCCGGCGCATGCTCGCGCCAATAGCAGAAGCTGCGCTCGCCGGCGGCATTGGTTTCGACCAGATAGAGCCCCGAGGTGCGGTCGGGCACGCGCACGATCAGTTCGGTGCGAACGCCTTCGGCCGACGCCAGGGAGATGAGTGCGTCCGAATAGGGATCATCGCCGAGCGCGGTCGCATAGGCGACGTCGATCCCGGCGCGCGCGAGATAGACCGCGGTGTTGAACGTGTCGCCGCCGAACGCGAGGCCATAGCGGGCGTCGGGACCGCGGGTGAGCTCGATCATCACCTCGCCGACGGAAATGATGCTGGGCTTCTGCTCGGTCATTGGTCTCCGGCGGCTCAGGCCGCCTTGCGGGAGCGCAGGAACTCGCCCATCCGGTCGAGCGCTTTGACGATGTTCTCGGCCGAATTGGCGTAGGAAAGGCGCAGATAGCCTTCGCCCAGGATGCCGAAATCCGGTCCGCCGACCACCGCGACGCCGGCATCTTCGAGCAGCGCCGTCGCGAGTGCCTTCGCTTTCCAGCCGGTCCGCGCGATGTTCGGAAAGGCGTAGAACGCGCCCTTCGGGGTCGCGCAGGAAATTCCCGGCAGCTTGTCGAGTCCCGCTACCACGATCTGCCGCCGGCGGTCGAACTGCGCCACCATGTCGGAGATGCTGTCCTGCGGGCCGGTGAGCGCCGCAAGTCCCGCCCATTGCGCGGCGGCGTTGACGCACGAATAGGAATTGACCGCGAGCTTGCGGGCAAACTCGTAGAGCGCCTTCGGCCAGACCGAATAGCCCATGCGCCATCCGGTCATGGCGTAGGTCTTGGACCAGCCGTTGAGCAGGATCAGGCGCTCGCGGATCGACGGATAGGCGAGCAGACAGACGTGCTGCTCGCCGTCATAGAGCATCTGGTCGTAGATCTCGTCGGAGAGCAGCGCGACGTCGGGATGGCGCTCGAGCCCGGCCACGAGCTTGTCGATCTCCGGTTTCGGGGTGACGCCGCCGGTCGGGTTGGCGGGCGAATTGAGGATCAGGAGGCGCGTTGCGGGCGTGATGAGGGAGAGCGTCTCCTCGGCCGAGAACGCAAAGCCGTTCGCCTCCCGGATCGGCACCGGGACCGGCCGCGCCCCGGTGAACTCGATCATCGAGCGGTAGATCGGAAAGCCGGGATCCGGGTAAAGGATGTCGGCGCCGTGCTCGCCGAACATCAGGATCGCCATGAACATCGTGACCTTGCCGCCCGGCACGATCATGATCAGGTCGGGCGAGACCGTCACGCGATAGCGCCGGGCCAGATCGGCGGCGACCGCCTCGCGCACCGCCAGAATGCCGGTTGCGGGCGTATAGCCGTGATGGCCGTCGCGCAGCGCCTTCACGGCGGCTTCGACGATATGCGGCGGGGTCAGGAAATCCGGCTGGCCGATGCCGAGGTTGACGACGTCGCGGCCCTGCGCGGAAAGCGCGGTGGCGCGCGCCAGCACGGCGAAGGCGTTTTCCTCGCCGATGCGGTCGAAGGCGGCAATGGTTCGCAGCATAGGCTCCCCCGATGGCCTTGCGCTGCCGGAGGTGTGGCAGCGGGCCCATGATTGATTTCGGCCGGGAGTTCAGCGCATCCTCGCCGCGAAATCAAACCGATCCGGCAAGAACCGTCGCCCGGCGGCATCACGAGGAGGAACCGATGGCCAAAAAGTCCACGAGAAAACCGAAAAAGAACGCGCGCCGCCTGCGCTCGCAGGCCTGGTTCGACAATCCCGCCAATCCCAGCATGACGGCGATCTACCTCGAGCGCTACCTCAATTTCGGCCTCACCCGCGACGAATTGGCAGGCGGCAAGCCGATCATCGGTATCGCCCAGACCGGCTCCGACCTCTCGCCGTGCAACCGCCATCACATCGAGCTCGCCAAGCGCGTGCGCGAAGGCATCCGCTCGGCCGGCGGCATCGCCTTCGAGTTCCCGATGCATCCGATCCAGGAAACCGGGAAGCGCCCGACCGCCGCGCTCGACCGCAACCTCGCGTATCTGGGGCTCGTCGAGGTGCTCTACGGCTACCCGCTCGACGGCGTGGTGCTGATGACCGGATGCGACAAGACCACGCCCGCCTGCCTGATGGCGGCGGCGACCGTCAACCTGCCGGCGATCGTGCTCTCCGGCGGACCGATGCTCAACGGCTGGTGGAAGGGCGAGCGCTGCGGCTCGGGCACCGCGGTCTGGAACGCGCGCCAGGAGCATGCGGCCGGCAAGATCGATTATTCGGAGTTCATCGACCTCGTCGCCTCCTCGGCGCCCTCCGCCGGACATTGCAACACCATGGGCACGGCTTCGACCATGAACGCGCTCGCCGAGGCGCTCGGCATGTCGCTGCCGGGCTGCGCGGCCATCCCCGCGCCCTATCGCGAGCGCGCGCAGATCGCCTACCAGACCGGCGAGCGCATCGTCGAAATGGTGCATGAGGATCTCAAGCCGTCCGATATCCTCACCCGCAAGGCGTTCGAGAACACGATCGCGGCCTGCTCGGCGATCGGCGGATCGACCAACGGGCCGATCCACATCAACGCCATCGCCCGGCATATCGGAGTCAAGCTGACGATCGAGGATTGGGAGAAGATCGGCTACGACGTGCCGCTCCTGGTCAACATGCAGCCATCGGGAAAATACCTCGGTGAGGAATATCACCGCGCTGGCGGGCTGCCCGCCGTCATGCACGAGCTGCTCAAGGCCGGCCGCATCCACGCCGACGCGCTCACCGTCAACGGCAAGACCATGGGCGAGAACGTCAGGCGACGAGCGATCGCCGACGCCGACGTGATCCGCCCCTACCGCAAGCCGCTGATGCAGAAAGCCGGCTTCAAGGTGCTTCACGGCAACCTGTTCGATGCCGCCGTGATGAAGACCAGCGGCATCTCCGAGGAGTTCCGGCTGCGCTATCTTTCCAATCCGAAGGACCCGAATGCGTTCGAGGGCCGTGCCGTGGTGTTCGATGGGCCGGAGGATTATCACCGCCGCATCGACGATTCCGCGCTGAAAATCGACGAGAACACCATGCTGTTCATCCGCGGCACCGGGCCGATCGGCTATCCGGGCGGCGCTGAAGTCGTCAACATGCAGCCGCCCGCCGCGCTGATCAAGAAGGGCGTGCGGTCGCTGCCGTGCATCGGCGACGGCAGGCAGTCGGGAACGTCGGGATCGCCCTCGATCCTCAACGCCTCGCCGGAGGCGGCGATCGGCGGCGGCCTCGCCGTGCTCAGGACCGGCGACCCGGTGCGCATCGATCTCGACAAGGGCACCGCCAACATTCTGATCTCGAAGGCGGAGCTCGCGGAGCGGCGGATAGCGCTCGAGAAGCGCGGCGGCTACAAATATCCGGCGAGCCAGACGCCGTGGCAGGAGATCCAGCGCTCCATGGTCGAGCAATTCGCCGAAGGCATGGTGCTCAAGCCCGCGGTCAAGTATCAGAACATCGCCAAAGTGATGGGCATTCCGCGGGACAATCATTGACAGTGTGAGCGCCGCTTGCTCGCTTTATCTCCCCCCTGGAGGGAGGAGGTCGGCGCATGTCGTAAGACGCGAGCCGGGTGGGGGTGAAGCAATCACCCCACCCCGACAGCTCGCAAAATGCTCGCTGCCGACCCTCCCCTCCAGGGGAGGGTGAGGGCGCGTGGTGAGAGACGGGAGTTTGCATGCCCAGCATCGCGGAGAAGCGCCGCGCGTTTCGCGCGCTCCATGAGCGCGGCTGCTTCGTCATTCCCAATCCGTGGGACGTCGGCACCGCGCGCTATCTCCAGCACCTCGGATTTTCCGCGATCGCCACGACGAGCTCGGGCGCGGCCTGGTCGCTCGGCCTGCCGGACACCGCGGTGGGGCGCGACGGGATGCTGGCGCACATCACGACCATCGTGGGCGCGAGCGACCTGCCGGTGAATGCCGACTTCGAGTCGGGCTACGCGGCCTGGCCGCGCGAAGTCGGCGAGAGCGCGCGGATGTGCGTCGACACCGGGGTCGCGGGGCTGTCGATCGAGGATTCGACCGGCGATCCGAACAAGCCGCTGTTTTCGCTCGAGGAGGCGGTCGCCCGTATCCGCGCCGCGCGCGGCGCGATCGATGCCAGGGATCCGGAAGTCATGCTGGTCGGGCGAGCCGAATGTTTCCTCGTCGGCCGCACCGATCTCGACGAGACCATCGCCCGGCTGCAGGCGTATGCGTCCGCCGGCGCCGATTGTCTCTATGCGCCGGGGATCCGCATGCGCGAGCAGATCGCAAAAATCGTCGAGGCGGTGGCGCCGAAGCCCGTCAACGTGCTGATCGGCGGCGCGCTCGGCTTCACCGTGAAGGATCTCGCCGCGCTCGGGGTCCGGCGCATCAGCGTCGGCGGCGCGCTTGCTCGCGCGGCCTGGGGCGGCTTCATCCGCGCCGCCCGATCCATCGCGGAAGCGGGAACCTTCGACGCCCTGGCCGATGCCGTGTCATTTGCCGAGCTCAACGGCTTCTTCCGGCAGAATCTCGAGCGCAGGCGGCCGTGAACCGTGAGCCGGGTGAGCGCCACAGCGCCATTGCGGCGCGCCGGGCAAGCGGACGTTGCCGCGGTCAATGCGCTCCAGCACGCCGCCTATGCGCGCAACCGCACCATTCTCGGGCTCGAGCCGCTGCCGCTTACGGTGGACTATGCCACGATCGTCACCGACTACGATGGATGGCTGCTCGAGCAAGGCGATGCGCTCGAAGGCGTGCTGATTCTCGAGACGCGAGCCGACGACCTCCTGATCTGGAGCGTGGCGGTGGCGCCGGAGGTGCAGGGGCGCGGCATCGGCAATCGGCTGCTCAAGGTCGCCGAAGCGCGCGCCCGGGAGCTCGGCCGGCGAAAAATGCGGCTCTACACCGGCGAAAAGCTCATCGGCAACATCGCCTGGTATGAACGGCACGGCTTTGCGCGGGAAAGAATCGAGGACTTGGGCGACCGTCGATTGGTCCATATGATGAAAGCGCTCGATTGATGCGGAGGCGGCCATGGCCGGACGGCTGAAGGGAAAAATCGCGCTGGTCACCGCGGCCGGGCAGGGGATCGGACGGGCCATCGCCGAAGCATTTCTGGCCGAAGGCGCGAAGGTCGTCGCGACCGATCTCGATGCCGGCAAGCTCAAGGGACTGCGCGGCGCCGTGCGCCAGAAACTCGACGTGCGCTCGACCGAAGCGGTCGAGGCGCTCGCGAGGGACATCGGCCGCGACGTCGGGCCGGTCGAAGTGCTGGTGAATTGCGCGGGGTTCGTGCACCACGGCTCGGTGCTCGATTGCTCGGAACCGGACTGGGATTTCTCCTTCGACCTCAACGTCAAATCGATGCACCGCACGATCAGGACGTTCGTGCCCGCGATGCTCAAACGCAAGAAAGGCGCGATCGTCAGCATCGCGTCCGGCGCTTCCTCGGTGCGCGGCCTGCCGAACCGCTATGTCTACGCCGCCACCAAGGCGGCGGTGATCGGGCTCACCAAGGCGGTGGCGGCGGATTTCATCAAGCGCGGCATTCGCGCCAACGCCATCTGCCCGGGCACGATCCAGTCGCCCTCGCTCGACGAGCGCATCGTCGTGCTCGCCAAATCGACGGAGCAGCCGGTCGCCGCGGTGCGGCGGGGCTTCGTCGATCGCCAGCCGATGGGCCGGCTCGGCACCCCGCAGGAAGTCGCCATGCTGGCGGTGTACCTGGCGTCCGACGAATCCAGCTTCACCACCGGGCACATTCATCTGGTCGACGGCGGCTTCGCGCTGTGAGGAATGAGGACACGAAAGCGGAATTGCGAAATCAGAAGATTTGAAGGGAGAACCGACGTGCAAATGTTGATCATCGGGGCGGCCGGCATGGTCGGTCGCAAGCTCGTCGAGCGACTGGTTCGCGACAAGGCGCTCAACGGCAAGGCGATCGACAAGCTGGTGCTGGTCGACGTCGTGGCGCCGGGGCAGCCGGCGGGATTTGCCGGAAAGATCGAGACCAGCGCCGCGGATCTCTCCGCCCCGGGCAAGGCCGAAGCGATGATCGCGGGCCGTCCCGACGTGATCTTCCACCTCGCCGCCGTGGTCTCCGGCGAAGCGGAGGCGGATTTCGACAAAGGCTACCGCATCAATCTCGACGGCACGCGGGCGCTGCTCGAAGCCGTCCGCAAGGCGGGCGAGGGCTATCATCCCAAGCTCGTGTTCACCTCCTCGGCCGCGGTGTTCGGCGCGCCGTTTCCGCAAGCGATCCACGACGAGTTCCATCTCACGCCGCTGACCTCGTATGGAACCCAGAAGGCGATCGGCGAGCTGCTGCTCGCCGATTATCACCGCCGCGGTTTTCTCGACGGCGTGGGCCTGCGGTTTCCCACGATCTGCGTGCGGCCGGGCCGGCCCAACAAGGCGGCGTCCGGCTTCTTCTCCTCGATCATCCGCGAGCCGCTGGCCGGCCAGGAAGCGGTGCTGCCGGTGCCGGAGAGCGTGCGCCACACCCATGCGAGCCCGCGCGCCGCGGTCGGCTTTCTGGTGCATGCGGCGTCGCTGTCGCGGGAGGCGCTCGGGAACCGGATCAATCTCACCATGCCGGGCGTGTCCTGCACGGTGGGCGAGGAGATCGCGGCGCTGCGAAGAATCGCCGGTGACAAGGTCGCTGCTCGCATCCGCCGGGAGAGCGATCCTTTGATCGAGCGCATCGTCAGCGGTTGGCCGCAGCGGCTCGAGGCCAAACGCGCGATCGAGCTCGGGTTTCGGGCCGAGACGAGCTTCGACGACATCGTCCGCGCCCATATCGAGGACGAGCTCGCCGGCAAGATCGCCGCGTGACTACCTCCCCGGAGGGGAGGTCGCCGTGCGAAGCGCGGCGGGTGGGGTGAGTCAGCTCAGCCCCACCCCGGCTCGACGCTGCCGCGTCTCCAAAGCCGACGCTTCGCGTCGGCGTCTTGACCATGACGGCGGCCGAAGGCCGCCTACGCCCTCCTCGTCGGGGAGGGAGAAGGTTAGCATGCAGTTCCTCTCTCCCCTGATCCCGGCCACCCTGATCCGCCGCTACAAGCGGTTTCTGGCGGACGTCGTGCTGCCATCCGGCGAGGAGACGACGGTCCATGTCGCCAATCCGGGCGCGATGACCGGATTGGCGGCGCCGGGCTCGCGCGTGCTGCTGTCGAGATCGGCCAATGCGGCCCGCAAGCTGGCCTTGAGCTGGGAGCTCGTCGAGGTCGATCTGGGCTCCGGCCGCGAGCTCGTCGGCATCAATACCGCCAATCCGAATTCGCTCGTCGCCGAGGCACTGCAGCGAGAGCTCATTCCCGAGCTTCGAGATTATCCCTCCGTCCGCCGCGAGGTCCGCTACGGCCGAAACTGTCGGGTCGACTTCCTGCTCGAAGCGCCGGGTCGCGCGCCCTGCTATCTCGAGATCAAGAACGTGCACCTGATGCGGCAAGCGGCATCGGCCGAGTTCCCGGATTGCGTGACCGCGCGCGGGGCGAAGCACCTCGACGAGCTCGCCGGGATGGCGGCGGCGGGAGCGCGGGCGATCCTGCTGTTCGTCGTCCAGATCGGCTCGGCGGCGCGATTCTCGCTCGCCCGCGACATCGACCCCGGCTACGCCGTCGCGTTCGATCGGGCCCGGGCGCGGGGCCTCGAGGCCCTGGCGTGGCGCTGCGAGCTCACCGAGCGCGCGATCGCGATCGAAGCCCCGGTCCCGATCGCCGACTGAGCCGATGCTTGCGCGCGGGGCGGACTTGCCTACATTCGTCGCACGAGCGGCGGTGTGGCGGCCGCGGGGACGCGGCGACGCCCGCGAGCAAAAATGACCTATGTGGACGCGGCGCTCGCGCCGCTGCGCAAGACCGGACAGATCAAGCTTTACGGCCCGGAGGCCTTTGCCGGCATGCGCAAGGCCGGCCGTCTGGTTGCCGTATGCCTCGACATGCTGGCCGGCGAGGTCAAGCCCGGCGTGCCGACCGGGCGGCTCGACCGCCTGGTGTTCGAGTTCGCCATGGATCACGGCGCGCTGCCCGCCACCCTGATGTACCGCGGCTACGCCAGATCCACCTGCACGTCGATCAATCACGTGGTGTGCCACGGCATCCCGAACGACAAGCCGCTCAAATCCGGGGACGTCGTCAACATCGACGTGACGCTGATCCTCGAGGGCTGGCACGGCGATTCGAGCCGGATGTTCCCGGTCGGCGAGGTTCCCCGTCGCGCCGAGCGGCTGATCGAGGTCACCTACGAGGCGATGATGCGCGGCATCGCCGCGGTCAGGCCGGGCGGCACCACCGGCGATATCGGGGCGGCGATCCAGGGCTACGTCGAGCCGCAGCACATGAGCGTGGTCCGCGACTTCTGCGGCCACGGGCTCGGCCGCCTGTTCCACGACGAGCCGAACATCGTCCACGTCGGCCGGCCCGGCGAAGGCCTCGAGCTCAAGCCCGGCATGTTCTTCACCATCGAGCCGATGATCAATCTCGGCCGTCCGCACGTGAAAGTGCTGTCCGACGGCTGGACCGCGGTCACCCGCGACCGCTCGCTCTCCGCGCAATTCGAGCACACGATCGGCGTGACCGAGAAGGGCGCCGAGATTTTCACCCTGTCGCCGCAAGGGCTCGACAAGCCGCCCTACCGGGTGTGACCCGCCGTCGGATTTGCAAAACTCCGCGATCCCGGCATGCTGATGCGGGCCACGCGGCCCGGAGCCAGGCGATGCGGGGAAAGCCGGACCTTCAGGAAAACGCCGCCCTGTCCGCGATCGCGGAGGCGCCGCCGCATTATCATGGCCATCGCAAGCGCCTGCGCGCGCGGTTCCGCCAGGCCGGTGCGCAGGGCCTCGCCGAGTACGAGCTCCTGGAGCTGGTGCTGTTCCGGGCATTGCCCCGCCGCGACGTCAAGCCGATCGCCAAGAAGCTGCTGGAGAAATTCGGCTCGTTCGCCGAAGTGGTTTCCGCTTGCCGGTATTGAAAGAACACAAGTATTTGTTTTCTCTTCGTATAGACCCACGTTTCAACCCACGTCGGCGCGCGCTTCAGGTCAGCGTGATCGCGAGCGGCACACCACTCCCTTAGTGCCATTGAGGCTGGCCGACGACTGGCTGCGGAACTGCCTCAAGCGCGCTGATTCGGGCATGATGCGATATGCCAAGGAAAGCCCTGAATGGCCGGCAGTTTCGCCAATTCGGTTGCAGGATCTTCAGGAGGCTCGTGGCGGAAATGACCGAGTCCGCCTCCCATGGAACGCCGTTCATCGCCGTCACCTGGCGCCGGTTCAGCTCTGCGGCGATTCCATAGGGCGACATCCCGGCGCGGCTGAGTTCGCTCAAATCCGGCGTCAGGCCATGAATGAAGGTTCGTTCCACCCATCCGTAATACTGCGGTCCTATCGGTCC
>Ga0137366_10001646_pt1 | contig 16652 bp, 16 predicted proteins | sample SagtaG_8_FD_104938 | JGI IMG/M metagenome (GOLD analysis project Ga0137366, IMG submission 104938) | Vadose zone soil microbial communities from Sagehorn Ranch, Mendocino, California, USA - Sage1_L_60_16 metaG | ecosystem: Environmental > Terrestrial > Soil > Vadose zone | place: USA...
CCGCCGCGCGATCGCCGAGCTCGAGGCCACGCGAATTGCGGCGCGCCGGCGCATAAAGGTTGCCGGGCAGCGGAATGTGCGGATGCCGGGCCGCACCGGGATTCGCGATCCGCGATCGCGGACGCTGCAGGATCGTATCGATCGCCACCCGAAGGTCCGCCGCGACCGACACGAACGAAGAATTCGCGCCGTTCTCCAACAACCGCCGCACCAGATAGGCGAGCAGGTCCCGATGGCTGCCGACCGGCGCGTAGACCCGGCAGGCGGCGCCGGGCGCCTCTGCCATCAGCGTTTGATAAAGCGCCTCGCCCATGCCATGCAGGCGCTGGAACTCGTAACCATCCACTCCGCTCGCCTCCTCGATCACGCTCGCCACGGTGAGCGCATTGTGCGTGGCGAACTGCGGAAAGACCTGCGGGCGCGCCGCGATCAGCCTGCGCATGCACTCCATGTAGCAAAGATCGGTCACGGGCTTGCGGGTGAACACGGGGTAATCGGCAAGTCCGCGTTCCTGGGCGCGCTTGATCTCGCTGTCCCAATAGGCGCCCTTGACGAGTCGCACGCTCAGGCGGCGGCCCAGCGCTTGCGCCGCCCCGATCACCCAATCGATCACCGCAGGCGCGCGTTTCTGATAGGCCTGCACCGCGAGCCCGAACCCCGACCAGCCGGCGAGCGAGGCATCGGCCAGCACCAGGCCGATCAGCTCCAGCGAGAGCTCCAGGCGATCCGCCTCCTCGGCATCGACCGTGAACTGCAGGTCGCGTGCCTTGGCCCTGCGGGCCAGCGCCAGGAGCTTCGGCCCGAGTTCGGCCAGAACCCGCGATCGCGAGATCGGCTCGAAACGCGGATGGAGCGCGGAGAGCTTCACCGAGATGCCGGGTCGATCCGCGGATCGATGCTCTGCCGCACGTGCCGCGATGGCATCGATGGCGGCGGCGTAGGCGGCGAAATAGCGCTCGGCGTCCGCCGCGGTTCGCGCGGCTTCGCCCAGCATGTCGAAGGAATAACGGAACTCACCGTGCCCGGCCGCACGTGCAAGCGCTTGCTCGATCGTTTCGCCGAGAACGAAATGCGAGCCCAAGAGCCGCATCGCCTGCCGGGTCGCGGCGCGTAATGCCGGCAACCCGAGCCGCTTGGCGAGGCTGGTGAGAATATGCTCCGGCGTTTCGCCCGGATGAATGATGCGCGCGCCGACACCGAGCGCCCACGCCGAGGCGGACACCAAGAAGGCGGTCGATTGCACGTCGTGGTGCGACCAGTCGGCGGCCGCGAGCTTGTCCTCGATCAGCCGGTCGGCCGTGGCGGCGTCCGGCACCCGCAACAGCGCCTCGGCCAGCACCATCAGGGCAAGCCCCTCCCGGGTCGAAAGCGAGTATTCGCGCAGAAAATCCTCGACCCCGCCCAGCCCGCTGGCGCGTGCTCGAATGGCATTGACGAGCCTTTCCGCCCGCGCATCGATGCGCCGCTCGGCCTCCGCCGAGCGCGGCGCCTCGGCGAGCAGGCGCTCGGCGATCGCCTCATCGGGGGGCGCATAGGCGGCCTCGAACGGCGCGATGTCGCCGCGCTCGGCCGCATGTTCTTGCGGTAAACTCATCGAAGCCTCCGCTCCGAATCCGCCGCCTTCAACACGCCCGCCGGCAGCGCATTGCGTCGGCTCGCCTTCGTCATGCGGCATCCCGCCGCGCTGCCAGGCGCGAATGCCCGCGTCCCACCTTGCGGCTTGAGCTTTGCGCCGGCATTGCCGACTATGACGCAAGCGGCGGCCGGAATAAAACCGTCAAGACGGCGTTAGCACGAGAAGTGCGCAAACCATCTTGCCGGTCGCAAGCGGCCGCACGGGGACGCGAGCACATGCGGGAGCTGGAGCGAGATCGGCTCGGCCGCGCCGCGCGCAAGCTGGCGCTGGCGAGCCTGATCTTGGCATTCGGCATCTCGCCGCTCGCCGCACAGACATCGCTCAAGCTCAGCCTGAACGGGCAATTGGGAGGAGCGGTCGCACCGTTTCTTGTCGCAGCCGATAAGAACTACTACCACGCCGAGGGGCTTTACATGACCATCGACCCTGGGACGGGTCCATTCGACACGGTCAGCCGCCTCGCGGCTGGCGGCTATGACATCGTCTTCGGCGATATCAACGCCCTGATCCGGCTTCGCGACCAGAATCCCACGGCGCCGGTCAGGGCGGTGTTCATGGTGTACAACCGGCCGGCCTACGCCATTATCGGCCGCAAGAGTCGCGGCGTCGCCCGACCGAAGGATCTCGAGGAGCGCAAACTCGGGGCGCCGGCAACCGACCCGGCTTATGCGCAATGGCCGCTGTTCGCGCAATTGAACGACGTCGATGCCGCGAAGGTCACGGTGCTCAACGTCGCCGTCCCGGTTCGCGAGCCCATGCTCGCGTCGGGCGAGGTCGACGCGATCACCGGCAATACGTTCGTCTCCTATGTCAATCTCAAGGAACGCGGGGTTCCGGCCGACGACATCGACGTCATGCTGATGGCCGACTATGGCCTGGAGCTTTACGGGGGCGCGATTCTGGTGAATGCGAAATTCGCCTCGGATAATCCGGAGGCGGTTCGCGGATTTTTGCGCGCGTTTCTCAAAGGTCTGAAGGATACTATCAGGAATCCGGCCGCAGCGGTCGACTCCGTGCTCAAGCGCAGCGAGGGAGCCAGGAAGGAGATCGAGCTCGAGCGGCTGCGCATCGCGCTCAAAGACAACATTCTCACGCCGGAAGTGGCGGCGCGCGGTTTCGGCGGCATCGAACCTGCTCGTTTCGATCGAGCGATCGATCAGATCGCGCTCGGCTATAAGTTCAAGATCAAGCCGAAATTGGAGGATGTGTTCGACGCGAGCTTCCTGCCCCCGGCGGCAGACCGCAAGCTGACCAGATAATCGCGAAGCATCATTCCGAAGCCGGGTGCCGGATCCGGCTCGACTCGAACATCGGATCAATGCTCCTGCATTTGCGTCGCCGGCTCCTCGACATCGGGCGGAACGGCCGAAGGCGCCGCGATCGCCGGCCGCAGGGCTTCGGCAAGCGCGTCCGCAAGCTGCCCGACCCGCGGTTCCCCCGCGCCCTCCCGCAAATAGATCCCGCACGTGAGCTCGGGCAGGGGCGGCAGGCGCGGATCTTCGCAGGTCACCAGCTCGGCCGGAGCGAAGCGACGCAGGGTCGCGGTAATCCCCAGCCCGGCCGCGACCGCCGCCGCACAGCCGAGATAGCTTGGGACGCGGCAAGCAACTTCCCATTCCGCGCCGCTCCGGTTGAGTGCCGCGGTCGCAAGCTGCGTGATTTCCCCGGCGCCGCTGGCGAGAACGAGCGGCAGCGGAGCGGCTCGATTGAACGCAAGCCCCGGCGCGCAGACCCAGGCCACAGGTTCCGTCCAGCGATGGCGCGCTTCCGCGCTTGCTCCGCTCTCGCCCAGTGCAATCACCAGATCCAATTCGCCTTGTCTGAGATCACGCGAGACATCATCCGAGTCCCGGATCTCGAAGGCTCCTGGCGAGCAACGGCCGCACGCGTAAAGCACCGGAGCCAGCATTGCGCCCTGTGCCTCCTCCGAAATGCCGATCCGCAATCCCGATGGAGACCTGGGTGTCGCCATTTCGATGATCTGGTCGTTGACGGACAGCAGCTGGCGTGCGTGCCGGACCACCCCCTCGCCTTTCGGCGTGAGCGCCACGCCGGGAGCACTCTTGTCGAGCAGCTCGCCCCCGAGCAGAACCTGCAGGCGCTTGATCTGCGCACTCACCGCCGGCTGGGTCATGCCGAGGCAATGAGCGGCCTTGGTGAAGCTGCGAAGCTCGACGACCGTGACCAGGGTTCGCAACAGCTCGGTCGGAATATTGGTCATCTCGGATGCCGCGATTGCGGTGCGGCCCGGCTCGCGCCGGACCGCACCTGTCGTTTTCCTCCAACGCGGTCGCGGGCGTTTCCGATCCGTCAAAAATTCCAAAATTTTTCGCTGCAAATCCTGAGAATTGGCGCCAATCCCGCCTTGCCGGCGAAATGCGCCGAAATGCCGGCGGCGGCCGCGCCCTTCTCGTTGGTTTTCGAAGCCAGTGGCAATTCGGGATGGTCCCGGCCGAGCCGTCGACCGGCGCTCCGACGTGGGAAGCTCAGACTGTTTTCGCCGAGGCGGACACCCGTCGTGCCGGCTTGTCGAACACCATCACCTTGGACACGAAGGCGCTCCGGTCGCGGACATGGGCGAGACCGCACGCTGCGGCGATCGCGACGAAATCCTCCTCGAGATAGCTCGTGTAATACGGCTCGTGAAAATTCTGGGGGAAGAGCTCGAGCAGGCCTTCGTAGTCCGGCTCGTCGCGGCGCTGGAGCGAATCCACCAGGACGAGGCGTCCACCCGGCTTGAGCACACGGGCGAATTCATGGAAGACCGTGCGGCGCACCTTGGGCGGCAATTCGTGGAATAGAAAGATGCTTGTCACTGCGTCCTGGCTCGCATCCGGCATGGGAATTGTTTCGCCATTACCGACGATGAAGTCGATGCGCGCCCAACGCCGCAAATGCCGCTTGGCTTCCCTGACGTAGGCCTCCGACATGTCGAGCCCGGCGACGGGAAGTCGAGGCCAGACCTGCTTGACGAAATCGAGGAACCGCCCGGTGCCGCAGCCGACGTCGAGCAGCCGCAGCCGGCGCTGATCGCGGCCCGCGAAAATTTCATGGAGCTGCGGCAGTGCCTGCCTTCGCGTGGCGTTCGCCGTGCCCTGAAACAGCACCTCGACCTGGGTGTCATAGCGCCGGGCCGACTCCTCGGTCATCCAGCCGCCCGATTGGAAATGAAAATTCTGGAGATAGTACCGCGGCCGCTTCCCGCGCGTTGCAGCCGTCAGTACCTCGCTGCGAGCGCCGCTCTCGCGCCGCCGGTGGACATCGGGCAGATCCTCGAAGAAAAGCCGCGAGCGGCGGAGCAGCATCGCCAGCGAGCCGTCATGGTCCGCCGGCAGCGGATAGATGCCCGCCTCGACATTGGCGAGGTCCTGCTGGAACAGCGCCGCCATGTCCGCAAACAATCGGCTGCGGTCCGGCACGGGTCGATCGGTGCGGGGGCGCGGGCGCGGGCGCGTGCTCTCGCCATCCCGCCGCGCCTGCTCGGAAAGGCGTCGCATGGCGAGGCCGTGTCCCATATACCAGGCGACGCGGGACAACTGGGTTGCGCCGTACGCGGCGCGGGCGATGAGACGGGACAGGGGATCGCTCATGCTGATCTTCGTTTGCACCCCGGCATATCGCCACTCGTCGAATTGCCACCGCCTTAGGCCACGCGGCGAGGCGTTTTCGCGCGTCGGAAACGCGACCAAGCACTTCGCCGAAAACGCTTCAGCTCATGCCCGACGCGGACGTTGGTTCGATCTCGTACATCACGCGCACTTCGCCGGGCCGGGTCCAGGGATATTTGTCCTTCTCCAGGTATTTCTTCGCGAGCGTATCGATGTGCGCGTTCGCCCTCTCCTCGGCGACGCGCTCGACACGGCCGCGGACCTGGAGGTAGCGATATGGGTTATCGGGGTCCATGATCGCCAACGCCACCGGCGAGCCTTCCTTCATGTTGCGCGCCTTGACCCGGCCCTTCGCCGTATTCACGCGAATGCGCCCGTCCTTGTAGTCGAACCAGACCGGCGTCACCTGCGGCGATCCGTCCGGCATCACGGTCGCCAGGTTTGCGAATGCCTTCTTCTGCTGCAGCAGATCGAGATATTTTTCGGGAATTGCGGCCATCGTGTTGCCTCTGCGGTACGTGCGCTCTTGGCGGCCCCCGGTCACCGCATCGAGCCGGCGGAATTAAGCTAACTTCGAGCCGGCCGCTTTACAACGGGACTCGCTCCCGGCCAGGATTTCAAATTCGGTCAAGAGCAAACCCATGGCCGTCTCCCGCCTCGATCGCATGACGGCCAACCCGGCCGGCGACTGGACCATTGACGACATTGAGGCGCTGTGCTGAGAGCACGGCATCCGCTGCACGCCACCACGCGGAGGCGGGTCGCACTGGAAGGTGTCCGATCCGACGCAATATGATATCCTGACAATCCCACGACGCCGGCCGATCAAGCCGATCTATATCCGAAGGCTAGTTCGGTTCGTGCGCGTGGTGATGGAAGCGCGCGATGCCCAAGCTTGAATATCCCATAATCGATGCCCAAGCTTGAATATCCCATAATCATTGAACCGCTGCCCGAAGCCGAGGGCGGCGGTTTTGTTGCGCTGGTGCCGGATCTGCCCGGCTGTATGTCGGACGGCGAAACTGCCGAGGCCGCACTTGCTGCCGTTCAGGACGCCGTGACTGCCTGGATCGAAGAGGCAACCGCCCTGGGCCGTCCCATTCCGCCCCCTTCTCGTCGTTTCACCGCCGCCGCCGAATAGTCGATCGGCTCGCGTGTCTCCGCCTTGAGAATCACTGCCCATCGATGCCGGCAGCCTGCAGCAGGGCGCGCGTGCGGGTGCGCGCGGGCACTTTCAGGAACGCGGCGAGATCTCGCGGATTGTCGATGTCGAGAGCAATGCCCGCAAGCCGGACGATCTTCGGCTCGACGCCGATGCGTTTTGCGGCCTCGAGATGCGGCATGAAGCTGTCGTCCCCGAATTGCAGCGCGACCAACTCCGGCGGCGCGCACAGCACCGCGTTCGACCCGCGTCCGTCGTGGGCCGGCGTGATGACGAAGTCCTGCGTGCGGTCGTAGGCGTCGATGAGCTCGCGTATTTCCTCGGGCGTGATGAGGGGAACGTCACCGGGTATCGTCAGCATGGCGCTGCGGCCCTCGCGCCCGAGCGCGCGCGCGGCCGCGCGCACGGCTCCGGTCTGCCCGTCCCGGGCGCCGTCGGCGAACACCCGGGCGCCGTAGCGGCGCGCAAGCTCGCTCGCCGCCGCATCGATCGTCACCACCACGATCCCGCGCAGGTCTTGCGCGGCTGCGAGCGCGGAGAGCACATCCTCCGCCATGGCGAGCGCGAGGCGCGGCTTCAGCTCCGCAGGGACCGCGTCCTTCAGGCGCTGCTTGGCTTGCGCGGTCTCCTTGATCGGAACCACGGCCCAGATGTCGCGCATGTTCACACCGGCGCAACGGCCGGTTCGGCCCGGGAGCGGCGCAGCGAATCCGCGAATGCCAGCACCTCACGGGCCAACGCTTCGCGATCGGCGAGCGTCGTCATCATCGTCGCGGCGTTTGCCACCTCGAGGCCGGAACAAGTGACCGTGCCGGCATCGCTGTGATCGACCAGGTAACCGTCGAGCAGATCGCCGTAGTGCCGCGCGACCGCGGCCGCCGCGACCGGCAGCCCGAGCTCGACCATTATCTTGGCGGTAGGCCCCTTCACGGCGCGGCCGCCGATGATCGGTGAGACCGCCACGACCGGAGCCGGACAGGTGCGCAGCGCCTCGCGCACGCCGGGCAGCGCCAGGATCGGGTCGATGCTCAGGAACGGATTGGACGGGCAGACGACAATTGCACGCAACCGCGCATCGGCCAGTGCAGCCAGGAACTCGCCGTGCGGGCGAGCCGCGGCCGCGCCCTCATAGGCCAGTTCCGCCACGGCGGGTTCGCACCCCCGGCGCACGAAATAATCCTGGAACTCGAGCCAGCCCTCCGCGGTGCGCACGCGGGTGCGAACCTCATCGTCGGTCATCGGCAGGATTTTCGTCCGCACACCGAGGCGGTGGCGAAAATCATCTGTGATCCGCGACAGGGGCTCGCCGGCTTTCAGCCGGCGGGTACGTTCGACATGGGTGGCAAGATCGCCGTCGCCGAGCTGGAACCAGGTCTCCCCGCCGAGCGCGCCGAGCGCGGCCATGAAGGTCCAGGTCTCCGACCGCAGCCCCCACCCGGTCTCCGGATTGTCGATCCCCGCGAGCGTGTACAGGAGCGTGTCGAGGTCGGGCGAGATCGACAGCCCGAGGTGCTCGAAATCATCTCCGGTATTGGCCACGACCACGAGCTCTCCGGGCGGCAGGATGCGGCTCAATCCGAGCGCAAATTTCGCTCCGCCGATGCCGCCCGACAGCGCGAGCACCAATCCGTCCTGAGCGTGCGATGCAGGTGCGGAGGCATTCATCGGAACAGGTCCTCCGCCGCAGGCCGGACCAGAGACTGCGCCGGGCTCGGTGCCTCGGTCCAGGCAAGGCCGCGAACGAGGACGACCGGCAGCTTTTCGGCGGCCTGTCCCATGACGAGGGAGGCCGCGGCCGCGATCTCGTCGGCATACCCCACGACGGTCACCTGCAGCTTGCGGCCGAACAGGTCGGCCTGCCCGCGCAGATCGCGCAACGCGGGAATCCCCGCGACCCCCAGCGCAACGCCGACGGTGCCGCGGCGCCAGGCCCGCCCGAAGCTGTCGTTGATGACGACCGCGAGATCGCAGCCATAATATGCCGACAAGCGCGTGCGCAGCGTCTCGGCGGATCGATCGGGATCCAGCGGCAGCAGCAGAACGCGACCGCCGTCCGGCGCCACGTTCGACTGATCGATTCCGGCATTCGCCATCACGTATCCGAGCCGGTGCTCGGCGATCAGCAGGCCAGCGCGCTGGCGGACGATGCGCGTGGATTCCGACAGGATGACCTCGACGAGTCGCGGATCCTTGGCCGTCTCGGCCGCGATCGTGCGTGCACGATCCGACGGCTCGACGGTCGCAAGATCCACGAAACGATCTTCGGCCTTGGAAACGATCTTGTGGGCGACGACCAGAACATCGCACGCCGAGGGCCTCAGCCCACTGCGGTCCAGGCCGCCCGTGATGATGCCGGCGAGATCGTCCCCCGGTTGAACCAGCGGCAGATCGGGCACGCCGATGAGCTCGATGCGGGTCGCATTTGTCATCGGATGCGCAATGCCGGATCGTCAGCCGAAGCGGGCGCGCAGCCGCGGCAGGATCTCCTTGGCGTAAAGCCGCAGGAAGCGTTCCTGATCGGGCCCCGGCGCGTGGAACACCAGATGGCGGAATCCGAGCGCGACATATTGGCTGAGCCGTTCCACGTGCTCGTCCGGCTCGGTCGACACGATCCATCGCTTCGCGGTCTCGCTCGCGGGAAGATTCCCAGCAAGCCGCTCCATCTCCAGCGGGTCCTCGACCGAGGTCTTCTGCTCGGGCGCAAGCGCCAGCGCCGCCCAGTGCCGGGTATCCTCCCTCGCGCGCGCGAGATCGGTGTCGAACGACACCTTCATCTCGATCATGCGATCGATGCTATCGCGGCGCCCGGCCGCCTCCAACCCGGCGAGGACGTTCGGCAGCAGCGTGTCGCGGTATAGCTCGGGTGCCTTGCCGCTGGTGCAGATGAAGCCCTCCGCGGTCCGGCCGGCGTATTTCGCCACCATGGCGCCTGCCGCCGCGACATAGATCGGGACCGGCGTTTGCGGACGATCGTAGATCGTCGCGTTCTCGGTCCGATAATATTCGCCCTCGAACGACACCCGCTCTTCCCGCCAAAGTCGCCGGATCAGATTCAAGGCTTCGCGGAAGCGCGCAAAGCGCTCCTTGAACTCGGGCCATTTCACTCCGGTCGCCGGGACCTCGTTGAGCGACTCGCCCGTGCCCGCGCCGAGAAGGATGCGGCCGGGAAACATCCGGCCGAGCGTGCCGAACGCCTGCGCGACGACGGCGGGGTGATAGCGGAAGGTCGGCGTGAGCACGCTGGTCCCCATCAGCACCCGCGAGGTCTTCGCCCCGAGCGCACCGAGCCAAGTCAGCGAAAACGGCGAGTGCGCGCCGGTGTGCTTCCAGGATTGGAAGTGATCGCTGACGAACACGGAATCGAAGCCGAGGCTTTCGGCCAGAATGGAGAACTCCAGGAGCTCACCCGGCCCGAATTGCTCGGCGGACGCCTTGTAGCCCAATCGAATCACGAGGCCTCCTCATCGCGCCGACGCGCCGGGCGGCGAGCGCCGCAGGCTAATGCGCGGGCTGGCTCGATCGCATGGCCGGGCGCCGAAGCGGCGTTTGCACGACCGGTAGAAGCGCGGGCGCGTCGAAGCTTTGCCGGTAACGATCCGCGGCGACCTCGCGATAGAGCGTCGTGCGCTGGCGCGGCACGCGGCCTACTTTCCGGATCAGGTTTTCCATGCGCTCGGGCGGCAGCTCCTGGCCGTGCTGCGTGCCGGCGGCCCGCGAGATGCTCTCGTTCATCAGAGTGCCGCCGCAGTCGTTGGCGCCGGCAAGGAGAACCTGGGCGACGCCGGCCGGCCCCAGCTTGACCCAGGACGCCTGGATGTTGGTGACCAGCGGATGCAGCACGAGACGCGCCGCCGCGTGCATCAGCAGCGTCTCGCGCCAGGTCGGCCCTTTGCGCGATCCGCCCCTGAGATACATCGGCGCTTCCATGTGGACGAACGGCAGCGGCACGAATTCGGTCAGCCCGCCGGTGCGCTCCTGGAGGTCGCGAATGTGAAGCAGGTGCGCGGCCCAGGATTGCGGCTCCTCGACGTGCCCGAACATGATCGTGGCGGTGGTGCGCAAGCCTGCCCGGTGCGCGGTCTCGACGACCTCGAGCCATTCGCGCGTGTCGAGCTTGTCCGGACAGATGCGGGCCCGCACCGCATCGTCGAGAATCTCCGCCGCAGTGCCGGGCAGACTGCCGAGCCCTTCCGCGCGCAGCCGCTCCAGGAAGGCGCGCAACGACAGGCCGAGCGTCTGCGCGCCGTGCGCGACTTCGAGCGGCGAGAAGGCATGGACGTGCATCGCCGGGGCCGCTTCCTTCACGGTCCGCAGCAGGGTCAGATACGTATCGCCGGTATACGCGGGATGAATGCCGCCTTGCAGGCAGACCTCGGTTGCGCCGCGTTCCCAGGCCTCGACCGTGCGTCTGGCGATCTCCTCGAGCGCGAGGTCGTAAGGCCGGCCGCGCAGATCATCGCTGAGCTTTCCCTTGGAGAATGCGCAGAAGCTGCACGCATAGCTGCACACGTTGGTGTAATTGATGTTGCGATTGACCACGTAGCGGACGACGTCGCCGCTGGCCTTTTCGCGCAACGCGTCGGCGGCGGCACAGATCTCTTCGACTTGCGGGCCGCGCGCCGCGAACAGCCGGACGATTTCGGCCGGCGTAAGCCTGTGCCCTGCGGCGGCGCGATCGAGCAGGTTCGCCATTGACGCACTGCGCCGGTGGCTCGCAGCGTGCGGCGGGGGCATGACCGCGCCCGGCACCCAAGCATCCTCGCGCGCGAATCCCTCGGCATCGATTTCGTCGAGCACCCGCGACACGAGCGAACGATCGAGCCAACGTTCCGGCGCGCATGCATAATTCGGATAGACGGCGAGCCGCTGCGCGAGCGTATATCCGGCCTCGGCGGTCGCGCGTTCGAGCGCCGCGAGTCCCGGCCACGGCGCCTCCGGATTGACGTGATCGGCGGTCACCGGGGAGATCCCGCCCCAGTCGTTGATGCCGGCGCTTGCCAGCCGCGGGAACGCCGCGAAGCTCAGATTCGGCGGCACCTGAATGTTCATCGCTGTGCCGAGCACCAGCCGCGCCGCAGCCGCCGTCCACAGCACCTCATCGAGCGAGGGTTCGGCGGCACCCGCCATGCGGGTGCCGGGCTTGGCGCGGAAATTCTGGATGATGATCTCCTGCAGATGGCCATAGCGGGCCTGCAGGTCGCGCAACATGAGAAGCGACAGGATCCGCTCGCGCCGCGTCTCGCCGATGCCGATCAGGATGCCGGTGGTGAACGGCACATGCCGGCGGCCGGCCGCTTCGATCATGGCAATGCGGACCGCCGGGTCCTTGTCCGGTGAGCCGAAATGCGGCCCGCCGGGTTGGGCGAGGCGGGGCGAGGCGTTTTCGAGCATGATGCCCTGCGAGACACTCACCCGCCGCAGCGCCGCGATCTCCGCCTCGGTCGCAATTCCGGCGTTGACGTGCGGCAGCAGCCCGGTCTCGCGGACGACGAGCTCGCACATGGCCACGAGATATTCGATCGTGCTTGCGTAGCCGAGGCGTTCGAGCGCGGAGCGCGCCGCCTCGTAGCGCAACTCGGGCTTGTCGCCGAGCGTGAACAGAGCCTCCCGGCACCCGGCCGCCCGGCCGGCGCGGGCGATGGCCAGCACCTCGTCGGAACTCAGATAGGCGGCGCCCACCTGCCGAGGGCTCGCCGCGAAGCTGCAATAGCCGCATACGTCGCGGCACAGCCGGGTCAGCGGAATGAATACCTTTCGCGAATAGCTGATGACGTTGCCGTGACCTTCGCGGCCGAGCGCTTGCGCCGCTTCGAGCAGCTGCGGCAGCGGCGTGGATTCGATTTCCGCCAGCAGCCGGTCCGCGTCCTGCTCGATGATAGGAATGGCACGCATGCGGTGCTCGTGCTCAAAGTCCCTGCATCAGCGCGGCGCCTCGATCGAGCATCGGCAAGATCTCCTCGCGTGATTTCGAGGGGAGCTGCAGCACGACGCGATCAACGCCGGAATCGCGATATCGCTTGACCAGCTCGGCGTCGCTGGGTGCGCCGAACACCGAAAACGACAGCGAGGCGGGGTCGCGCCCGGCGTCCTTTGCCATCTTGCGGAACTCCGGCAGCGTCTGCGCGGGATCGATCTGACGGCCGCCGATCGGGATCCAGCCGTCGCCATAGGCGATCGCGCGCTTGGCGGCGTGCGGAAAGCCCCCGCCGACCAGGATCGGCGGATGCGGTTTCTGCACCGGCTTCGGCCACTGCATGATCTCGTCGAATTGGACGAACTGCCCGGCGAATTTCGCCCTGTCCTGCGTCCAGATCGCCTTCATGGCGAGGACGCGCTCGCGCATCAGCTTGAAGCGGGTCTCGAACGCGGTGCCGTGATGGGCCATTTCCTCGGCGTTCCATCCGGCTCCGATGCCGAACAGGAACCGGCCCGACGAGAGCCGATCGACCGTGGAGACCTCTTTGGCGGTGTGAATCGGATCGCGCTGGATGACGAGACAAATGCCGGTCGCGAGCTTGATGGTTTTGGTCACCATGGCGGCGGCGGCGAGCGACACGAAAGGGTCGTAGCTGGCGTAATAATGCTTGGGCAGCTCGGCGCCGCCGGGCCACGGCGATTTGCGGCTAGTCGGAATGTGGCTGTGCTCCGGCAGCCACAGCGATTCGAAGCCTCGCGCCTCCGCTTCCCGCGCCAGATCGTGCGGCTGGATCGCGTAGTCGGTCGCAAACATGGTGAGGCCGATGTGCATGGCGCTGCCTTTCCGCCGAGATTCGCCGATCCAACGCCGCTCCGGGTATTGAGCATGTCGCGAACGGCTGCTGTAGCGGATCGAGCCTATTCGAACAACCGTTTCGGCTCATGCGGGTTCGGAAGCGCGTCCACGGCCAGGTTCCCCCAACTGGTCACGCGCTCGATGCGAACCGCGATGACGGCGAGGCCGGCAATTTGCATGGCAGCCAGCTGAGAATAGCGGGACCGAAGCAGCGCCTGCGCCTGATCATGCTCCGTGCCGCCGGACAGGATCTCGGCACGTCCGCGCAGCAGGATCCAGCCCAGCAGCGTCCAGTCGTCGTCGTAGCGATCGGCGAGGAATGCGACGTTGGGGTTCTGCTCGATATTCCGCACGCGCTTGAGCTTCGCGCCGGCAGCCCGCTTCGGCTTCTCGTCGATCGTGATGTAGAGGGTGCGGTTCGCGATCGCGAAGCACACCGGCACCACGTGCGGGAACGCGCGGCCGTCGGCGGTCGCGAGATGGCCGACCTTTCGCGCCGCCAGGAACCGCTGCTCGCGATCGGACAGCATGCTCGGGTCGCGGGGCGACGGGATAGAGGACCGGCGCCTAGCCCTTCTTGCCGTATGGATTATAAGCCGGCCTCGGCGGCGCGTTGCCGGCCGCAAACGGCGACGGCGGAGGACCGCCGCCTTTCTTCTTCTTGTTCCATTCTGCCTTCGGCTTCTTCTTTTCCTTGTTGCTTCGCTGCTGACCCTTGGCCATGGCGGTCTCCCGTGCGGCTGTGCGCGTAGCGCGCTGCATCGATGATAGCACGACCCGCGCCGGTTTGAAGTTTTCGCCTGCCCCGCCGCACGATGCTATCCTGCCGCATCCCGCCCCGCGGCGTCATCGGAGGAACGGATGCAGATCGGCTTCAACCTGCCCCTGAGCGGAGCCCTGGCGTCGCCGCCGGTGCTCACGCGCCTCGCCGTGGAGGGCGAGGCGATCGGTTTCGACTACATCGCGCTGAGCGATCACATCGTCGAGCCGCTCGACATCCACGCGCGCTATCCCTATTCCGAGACCGGCGAGTTTCCCAAAGGGTCGCGCGGCGAGCGCCACGAGCAGCTCGCCGCCATGGCGTATCTGGCGGCCAAGACTTCGCGCATTCGTTTTCTCACCTCCGTGATGGTGGTGCCGCATCGGCCCGCCGTGCTCACGGCGAAAATCCTGTCCACCATCGACGTGATGTCCGGCGGCAGGATCATCGTCGGCGTCGGCGCGGGCTGGCTCGAAGAGGAATTCGAGGCGCTCGGCGCGCCGCCTTTCGCCGAGCGCGGCAAGGTGACCGACGAATATCTGCAGGCCTTTCGCGAGCTGTGGACCAAGCCCGAGCCGCGGTTCGAGGGCCGCTTCGTCAAATTTGCCAACATCGCGTTTGCGCCCAAACCCGTGCAAAAACCGCACCCGGCTTTGTGGATCGGCGGCGAAAGCGGCCCGGCGATGCGCCGCACCGCGCGGCTCGGCGACGGCTGGTATCCGATCGGCACCAATCCGACGCATCCGCTCAACACGCTGGCGCGCTATCGCGCGGCGGTCGCGCGCCTGCGCAAGCTGATCGAGGACGCCGGCCGCGATCCTTCCGGCGTCGCGCTCGCCTATCGGGTCCATCGCCACGGCGCGCTGGCGCCCGCCAAGGCCGACGATGGCGAAAGACATCTGTTCTCCGGCAGCGCGGCGGAAATCGCCGGGGATCTGCGGGCCATGCGCGAGCTGGGCGTCGAGGCCGCGGACTTCAGCTTTCCCGAGCCGACGGCGGATGCGGTCCTGGCAGCCATGCGAAAATTTCACGACGAGGTGGTCGCAAAAATCCGATAGATCGCTGCTGCCCACGGCCGATTCGGAACTGCGGCAACTGCCCTGGAGTTTCCCGGGCAGTCGGCGGTCGACGCGAATTTTCCTCGCTTCGGACCGCGATCCCACACGCGGGGTGCAGCATGCCAGAATTTCGAACCGACAATCAGCTCGTCACCCAGATCACAATCGTCGATCCCGAACCGGGCAAGCAGGCCGAAGCCTTGTCTCTGATGAGGGACCGCGCCCATTTCATGGCACGCCAGCCGGGGTTCGTGTCGATCGTCCTCCATCGCAGCCTCGATGGAAAACGCATCGTCAACTACATCCAATGGAAGAACCGCGAGCTGCTGGAATCGGCGCATCGCTCGCCGGAATTCCGCAAGGAATGGGGCCAGTTCGATCGGCTGACCGAGGACATCGACCCGCATCTCTACGAGGTGGCGCACATCGAGGACGGCAGCTGACGCGCGCGAAGCGCGGCCGCGCCTAACGGTCGGGCAGGGGGATCATGGCTGCGACGGGATGGTGGGAGGCGTTTGCCTTCGTCTGGGTGATCGGGCTTCTCAACCTCACCTATGCGGCCGGCATTGCGCTCGGCGTGCATCCGACCGCGTTCCTGCTCGAGGCGTTCCTGTTCGGCGGGATCTCCTTGGTGCTGATCGCCAAGCCCGGCGGGAACGCGCACCGCATCGTCTTTGCGCCGCAGACCTGGGCCTACGGCGCCACCACGATCCTCGGCGAAATCTTCTATTACCTGATGATCGTGTTCGTGCCGCCGGCGGACGCCAGCGTGTTCATGCGCGTCACCATCCTGCTGACGATTTTTCTCGGCTGGCTCGTGGTCGGGCGTCGGATCACGGGGTTGCGCGGGCTCGGCATGGTGATCGTGCTGATCGGGCTGTTGGTCACCGGCTACTTCTTTCCCGCAACCCAGGATCCGTCCTTCATCGCCGTGACCTTGGCGTCGGCCGGTTTCATGTCTGTGCGCAATCTGTTGGCCGAGTTCCACCCGTGGAACCGGCGCGCCAGGACCGTGATCGAGAAGATGCGGGTCACCGGTCTCGTCGTGCTGGCGACCTCGATCGGCGGGCTCGTAGCGATCTCGCTGTTGTCGATGCTGATCGAATACGGGGCGCTCCCGCCGCTGAGCGCCGTGCCGCCCGCGCATCAGTTCCTTGCGCTGCCCACCCTCGCGCTGGCGCTCACGATGGGCTGCGTCATCATCACCACGATGCAGTACCTGATGTTCTCCTCGGTCGTGAGAATCACGTCGGAGAATTTTTTCGCTGTCGCCTCGCTCTCGCCCCTGACGACGCTGATCCTGCAGGAGACGGCCGTCCGGGTCGGCCTCATCGGCGCCGAAGCGGCAGGCTGGAACATCCTGCCCTTCATGCTGCTGATTCTGGTCGGCAATCTGTTGATCGCCTGGCGCGGCGGCGCCGCGGCCGGCGACAATCTCCTCGCGCCGGTCCCGGCGACCGAAGCGCGGGAGGGAATGCGTCGATGAAGATGGCGGCCGGACTTGCGAGCCACCCGGGCAAGTGGCGTTGTGCGCGCTCACCCGAGAATGACGAACTGCTGGGGCTCCAACGGTAAGCGCACGTAGAGCGTACCGTCGTCCGCCTGCTCGAGCGTGCGAGTACCCGTATCCCCGTAGAGGTAGCTCGTGCTGTCGCC
>Ga0137366_10001650_pt1 | contig 16634 bp, 20 predicted proteins | sample SagtaG_8_FD_104938 | JGI IMG/M metagenome (GOLD analysis project Ga0137366, IMG submission 104938) | Vadose zone soil microbial communities from Sagehorn Ranch, Mendocino, California, USA - Sage1_L_60_16 metaG | ecosystem: Environmental > Terrestrial > Soil > Vadose zone | place: USA...
CTGGTCACCAGCGCAGCGCTGATCCTGTTCCTGGCGTTTGCCTCGCTGGCCAGCGCACCAGGCACCGACCTCAAGATCCTCGCCAGCGGCCTTGGCGCCGGCATCCTGCTGGACGCCACCGTGGTCCGCGCGCTGCTGGTCCCAGCCCTGGTGAGCCTCCTCGGCCGCTGGAACTGGTGGCTGCCCGCCTGGGCCGCCCGCCTCCTGCGCGTGGAGCCATCCCCCGCACGGCACGAGCACCCCGGCCCTCAGGCCCTGGAGGGCCGCCAAATGGGCACCGCGACCCGCTGAGACAGGCGCCTCGTCGGCGCGGGTCATACCCCATGGGTGCAGGCGCAGCACTCGCGCGAGGAACCCGCTCGGCAGCTAAACCGATCTGGCGAACTGCAGCACTTCGGCGACGAGCTGCTCCCAGTGCGACGCACCGCGCGGGATCACCGTCTTGTGGTTGGGAAGGTGCGCTCCCACCGCAGCCGCTGTGGCTCCTTGAACGCCTGGCCGCGGTCGCCCCGCACGATCAGCGCGGGCAAGTAGGCCAGGCGGGAGAGTCCCCGCTCGACCTCCGAGAGCAGCTCGTGGGCCGTGAGGATCTCCCTGGCATCACCTGGACCGGGACTCGGGACGCGGGGGTTGGGTGGGGCCGTTTGTAGATGTCCTTCCCAGCCGCCTGACACGCGACGCGACAGACCCTGCGGTGAGACGCCTTCTATGCGGCGGCTCGGGCAGCCTCGATCGCCCGGGTGGTCAGCACCGGGATGGCAAGCAGTGCCATCAGGAGCAGGGCGATGCCTGTGATGAGGAAAGGGGCGCGCAGGCCGAGGGTGCGGCCGAGCACGCCGCCCTGGGCGGCGCCCCGCTACTTGCCGGGCTGCACAAGGTCCAGGTGGGCTGCCAGCACCAGCACGATCCGCCGGCGCAGATCGGTACGGCCGCACTGTGACGGAATGCAGGTGGGGGAGGTGCTGGCCAGCAGACGGATGGTTCACGGGGTGGCTGGGAACCAGTTCACCCAGAAGCGAGAGCAGAAGCTTTGTTTGCGCGCGCCGAACTCCTCGTAGGGTGATAGGGCGGGACCGCGTGGGCGGCGCGCACGGTCTTCTGCCACCTGGTTGATACCCACGGCCGAGGCGAACACCAGGAAGCCGTTGAGCGCCCCGATCGCGATGACGCCGACGTCGACGTGGTCGCGTGTGAACGCCAACGTCAGCGAGATGGCCATTGCGATCGCAAAGCTCACCCATCGCCGCCAAAGGTCGCTGCGCGCGAGCGGAGGGATGAGCGCTCCCAGCGCGTTGGGCACAAATAGCGCCGCCGCGGTCGCTCCCTGCAGGGATTCCAGGCTCTCCTTGGTGAACAACGAGTCGATCTCGCTCACGACGCTCCTTTCTTGGTTCAGGGGTGCAGGGTGCACGGCAGGTTGGTGGCGATGGTGTTGATGCTCTGGATGAAGGAGACAGCCGCTGTGCACCCCGGCACGGCGCGAGCGCCGGCCACCACGATCCCAATCACGCTGCCGGCGGCGGTGACTCCGGCACCGGAGTCGCCATGGTCGGCGAAGGTGCCGCGGTGAGGATCGAACACCCCGAAGCAGTCGCTCCAGAAGCCGCGCGGCCCACCGATCCAAGGACTGAAGCTGTTGACCTCGCCGGTCGTGCTGCGAGAGACGCCAGCACCACGGGTCTTGGTGGCGGGGTCCTTTGGCTTGGCTGTCCCTGGCCCTCCCAGCCCGAGCGTGGACGGCTTGGTGCCGCTGACAGTAACGATGGCGACGTCGAGGTCACCTATCGCGGCACCAGTCGGGGTTCCGGGTGGTGGCCGGAAGGATCCCGGCAGCGAGCGCTCCAACACGGTGGCGGAATGTGGGGCGCCGGTCGTGTCCGTCACGGTGATCTGTGTACCTCTGGCTCCAGTGACATGTCCGGCCGTGATGAAGCCGTCCTGGCCTCGCTACGACACCGGGGGTCCGAGCGTCCCGTCCGCTCCGGCGCGACCAGATCCATGGGTCGTCTTGTCTCCGGGCTCAGCGCCAAAGGGAACGGGGGCGGTCAGCGAGTGCAGGATCACGCCGGTCGGTAGGTCCAGGTCCAGAGCAGCCCGGAGGCGGGGTGCTGCCCACTCGGCCCTATCGATCTCCACCCAGGGCATCCCGCGATCGAGTCGTCGGAGGTCTCGCACAAGCCAAGCCGGGTCCAGAAACATCGCCGGAATCGACGACGGATCCGGGCTCACGTTCAGCGCGCTCACGCCGTAGACGCCCCAATGACCCTCAGCCATGTGGAGCGCGCACAACAGCTCCTCGTCGTCGAGCGAAGGATCGTCATCCGGGCCGGGCGCATGCTCGAGCCGGTCGCGCACGCGGCGCGCAAGATCTGCCAGATGTTTGGCGTCCTCCGGTTGCGACATGAAGTCATCCAGCGACATGTCTATTCCTGCCTCTCCGCGGACCAGAACCAATGAAGCGACTGGCTATTCGTCAGTCCGCCTCGCCGGCTACGACACGCCTATTGGTAAGCGCAATGATTCCGCTGTCCAGTGCTCGTTGGGTGGCGAAGCAGGAAGCGACAGCGCGCACTGGCTCCTGATCGGACAGGCTACGGCTCAGGTATTGCAGCTGTGGTGCCGCTGCAATCAGTTCCTTCATTTCCCCTCGGAGCGCCCGCTGAAGTGGCCTGCACGATGTCATCGCGAACTCCTTCAGGGGGGACGAACGCCACCCGGGGCTCAGCCTTGAACAATTTCATTTCAGCTTCTCCTTCTGCAATATGATCGTCATTCAGGATTTCAAGGTAGGTGATTGCCCTATCCGCCTCCTACGATCGACTCGCGCAGCATAAGATGCTGCGGACGACCCGGCTCGGACGTCTGCAGACGTCGATCACCGGGCCGTCAGAAGGCGCCTTGCCGGGACAACCTGTTCACCCGGCGAGGTGGCACGCCGGTTCAGGCGCGTCGCGGCGTGATCGTGCGAGCGTCGATCGAGGTGGCCGCCCGGCCGGCCCCGTTGGCCGTGTGCGTCACCGTCACGTCGAGGGCGTGGTCGGCGACGATGTCGAGAACGCCGAGCACGAGCGGACCACCGGTCGGACCGACGGCCTCCTGCAGGGTGCAGCAGTCCTCGAGCGTCGCCTCGCCCGGCCTCAGCTCGATCCTCGCGAAGGGCCGTGCACGCACCTTCTCTGGCTCGCGTCCGACGGGATCGCCCTGTAGCACCAGCGGCGCGAAGTACTTCACGATCCTCACCGGGCAGCTGGTGGGGTTGTAGATCGTGACCGCGGTGGCGTAGCGGCCGTCGACCACCGTCTGGCATTCGTCACGCCCGTGGTCGTCGTGCCCGTCGTCGTTGCGCCCCTTCTCGGTGCCGCAGATCATCTCGACAGAGTGGTGCCAGCGGCAGGCGGGCACGGTGATCCTGACCTGCTTGGTCGCCGTGACGACGCCGTCGGCCACGACGTCGAGGCTGCCCGTGAAGACCTCGTCTTCCTCGGCGCATTTCCGCACTCCCGTCCAGATGACCTCGAACGGCAGCGTGTGCTCGACGTCTCCAGGCAGAGAGTCGTAGCTGGACGGGGTGATCGAAGTGACGAACGGCGCGATCGCTCCCGTGGGCCGCAGCTCCAGGTGGCCGATGGTGTGCACGGCCGAGGAGATGAGTGAGACGAGGGTGGCGATCATCGTGGCCGCGTTCACCCCGCTGGTGTGGGAGCCACCCGGGGTGGCCGCCGTGATCCGGGTGGCCTGGCCCGTGCTGCCCCCGACCGTACAGCCACCGTAGTTTCGGGAATCGAACGTCGGGTCGCCGTCTAGAGCGCCGGCGACTCCGGTGTCGGTGCTGATGGCAACGACGGTGATCCCGGCGGCCACCAGAGCATCGGTGGCGGTGGTCTCGGTGATGTCGGCGACCCCCGAGATGGCGGCGCAGACTGAATCGTGTCCCGGTGCGTCGCCGAACCAGACGAGGATCCGCTTGCTGTCCGGTCGCCAGCCGATCGCCGGGTCCGTGGCGATCTGCTGGAGGGCGAACAGCTGCCCCTCGGGCGTGTCGTCCCCGCCGCTCGCGGACCAGGCGTTCACCGCGAGCGTGACGTCCGCGCTGCCGAGGGTGGGGGACAGCTGGTGCTGGAAGGCGTACGGGCTGGATGCGGGTATCGGGAAGTCCTTGTAGTTGCCGGCGCCCCAGGCAACGTCGAACCCCGCGAACGCGGGGTCGGAGACGACCGCGCCAATGCCCGCCTGGACCGCGCCGATGATCGACGACATGCTTCCGGTGGTGTCGGCCAGCAGATAGACATCGGCCTTCGGCGGGACCCCCGACACCGGCACATGGACGGTGACCGTCTCGTGCTCTGCGACACACTCCGGCAGGGTCCACTCGTTCGCCGGAGGGTCGATCGTGACCGGCGCTGCCGGGGTTTCGACGGGCCGCTCTGGCACATGCATCTGGGGCGCGAAGAGGTCGCGGCCGGCGAGTGCCTCGAACCGTCGTGGTGGGTACACCGCCCCGCTGGCGTCGACCACCAGGGACGCGGTCCGGTTCGGCTGTCCCCGGACGGCCGCGTGGGCCAGCCGAACTTCCTCACCGGACGGCAGCCGCGCAGGCACCTCGGCGACGATGTCGATGTCGGTGGTTCCGAGCATCTCTGCGAGTGCCGCCCGCACCGCATCTCCCTGGTCGCCCGTTGTCGAGCTCATGAATCCTCCTCTGGATCGGCTTCACCAACCAATGAGAGGCGTGTCGGCGGCGTCTGATACGCACCCGCTCAGACATACGGGCAGTCACTGGAGGCGAACCCCAGTCTGACGAGACCAATTATCCCGTTGATTTGTTCAGAGCTGACTTTTGACTTGTTACCGCCGCTCGTGGTCCTGTGAAAGGGGTCTACGCAGTAGTACGGAAATCTGGCGGTTCGCCTTCTTGGCCAGGGGTTTCATCGCCCCCACGCGGCTCGAGCTTATCGTCTGCGTTTGCTCGATATGGCGCTGGGTAGATGGCAGCGACGAGAGACACCCGTAACGCGACAAGGCGGCCGGCTCCTTCAAGAAGGTCACCGGTCTGGGCGGCCACGGTCCGCGTGATGTGATGGCCCGCCGCCAAATGCTCTAACGACCAGGCCCCCTCACGGTCAGCTCCCTTTCGCCGCCACCCAGGTCGCTCTGGCTCCGGTGCTCGACCGCGTGGGAGTCAGTTCGAGCACCGGAGCCCCGAGCCTGGTGAACGGCCAATTGTTCCTCATTTGCCAACTGACGTGATGCGCATGCGTCCACGCATTGTCGACAAAGGTTCTTCGCGTGATTCCTGCCAGCGATTTCGGCGTCACGCCGTCCTGGTTCGTCGTGCTGCCAGACGACGGCGCGGCCGGTGACGTCGCCGCTGCATCACGTCGCCGCGCGACGCGGCAACTGAACCACGCGTCGGGGCGACCGTGGCTTCTTGGGTGCTGGGCCGAGGGCACCATGACCAGCGGGCGGGCGGGGGAGACAGCGATCGCGGTGATCGGGCAGCACGCGGTCACCGCCGATCAACTCGTCAGCGCCGCAGAGCGGATCCGAGCGATCACCGACCTCGAGCAGCTCGCGGCGTCCTTGGTCGGCAGCTCCCACCTGGTCGCCTCGGTGGCGGGACGAGTACGGATGCAGGGGACCGTCACCGGCATCCGACGAGTGTTTCACGGCACCGTCAATGGGACCAGCGTCGCGGCGAACCGGGCCGACGTGCTGGCCGGTCTGCTGCACGCCGGGCTCGACGAACAGCGCCTGGCGCTCCAACTGCTCGAGCCCCACATCCTTTACCCGCTGGCCGGTGAGCCGGTCTGGCAGGCAGTGGAACTCCTACCGACCGACCACTACCTGGTGCTCGACCGTGACGGGCGGCACCGGTCGATCCGCTGGTGGAGGCCTCCCGAGCCGGCGGTGCCGATGGCCAAGGGTGCAGCGGCGCTGCGGGAGGCGCTATCGGCCGCGGTCGCCGCTCGCATCCAAGGGCACGAGCTGGTCAGCTCTGATCTGGGAGGGCTCGACTCGACCGCGATCTGCTCTCTGGCCGCCCGCCAGAAGGCCAAGGTCGTCGCCTACACCGCGGCGAGCCCCGATCCCCTCGCCGATGACGTGGCGTGGGCCGGTCGCACGGTCGCCGGCCTTGGCAACGTTGAGCACCACATCATTCCAGAGAATGAGATGCCGCTGGTGTACCACGGCCTCCTCACCATGGATGACCAGTTGGACGAGCCGTGCAACGCAACTGTGGACCGCGATCGGTGGTTGACCATCGCCGGACGAGCCGCCGCCCGCGGTTCGAAGCTGCACCTGACCGGCTTCGGCGGAGATGAGCTGTTGTACGGGTCACTGGCCCACCTGCACTCGATGCTGCGGACCAGCCCCAGGGTGGCCCTGCGGCACCTGCGTGGCTTCGCCGCGAAGTACCGCTGGCCACGAAGGCAGATGCTGCGGCAGCTCTCGGACCACAGCTCTTACCGTGACTGGCTCACTCGCGTTGCCGACACCGTCACCGAGCCGCTGCCATCGCCACAGGCTCTACGCCAACACACTGATCACCTCATGGCTGGGGCCCTACAAGGGCTATGGCAAGGTCCTCGGCAAGTACTGGCTGCCGTACCAGGATCCCACCGTGGTCACCCCGCCCTTCCCCGAATACGTGTCAGGGCACAGCACCTTCAGCGCCGCCGGCGAGACCGTCATGGTCGCCTTCTTCGGGACCAACGACTTCGGCGCCAAGGTGACCATCAAGGCCGGCAGCTCGAAGTTCGAGCCGAGCGACGCCACCCACGTTGGCACCCCGGCCAAGGACGTCGTCCTCTCCTGGAAGACACTGACCGACGCGTCCGACGAGGCTGGCTGGTCGCGCCGCTGGGGCGGCATCCACTTCGAGAGCGGCGACCAGCAGGGCCGCGCCCTCGGCAGGCTCGCCGGCTACGACGTCTGGACCAAGGCGCAGGACTACTTCAACGGGACCGCCACCGCCACCACCTGACCCGCTCCTGACCTTGGGGACCAGAGAGATCGAGCAGTCCAAGCGCCGATGTGGTCGGTGCCGGTTGTGGTGCTCCCGCGTTGCTGCCGATTGCTGTCGACAGCAACGGGCAGGACCGTGAGCAGGGCGTTTCGGAACTCAGCGGGCAGGCGGGTAGGATCAGCCACCTTGCGCACCCGGTTCGCCTTGCTCGCCTTGCTCGCCTTGCTCGTGAGCGCCTGCGCCACGCCGGGGGTCGGCGGCCGGGCGGTGGGCGCGGCCCCGGTCACGACGGCCGCCACGCGCGCCGCGGCCGCGCAAAAGGGCCAGGCGAAGGTCCCGCCGCGCGGCATCGTGCCCGCGGCCCGGCGACAGCCCGCCCCTGCCCTGCGGGTAATCGCCTTTGATGGCCGCACGGTCACCCTGGACGGCTTTGGGGGGCGGCCAGTGGTGGTGAACTTCTTTGAGTCGTGGTGCCCGATCTGCCGGGAAGAGCAGCCCGACCTGTCGCAGGTCGCCAGGGAGTTTTCCGCCCGGGTCGGCTTCGTGGGTGTCTCGAACCACGACACCGTGGCCGCTGACCGCGCCTACCAGCGCCGCTTCGATGTTCCCTACCCGCTGGGCAACGACGCGTCCGGGCGCACCTGGGCCCACTGGCGGGTGCTGTACCAGCCGGTCACGGTGCTGGTCGACACCCGGGGCCGTATCGCCGAGCGCTTCGACGGCGGCAGCACGGCCGGGACCCTCCGGCCGCCTTGGCCTACCTGGTCGGTGAGTGACCGGCGGGCGTGGTCGCATCGACCGTGACCGCGGTCGGCGGCGGGCGGACGGGTCTGCCGGCTCGCCGGCGCCGGCGGGGCTGGCGGAGGAGGTCGCCTCCGAACAGAACGAGACGGGACCGCCGGATGGCCCGATTTGCTTTTTCCCGCGTAGTTGTGCGTGACTTGCGCACTGCGGTCTGGCCTCGGCCGGGCAGTGCTGGCTTGGGTGGGCCGGGCGTGGCGTGGGGGGAGTCGTTATGGCCGACGACGCCGGTAGCAGCCGGGAAGAACAGCAGCGCGAGCTGGCGGAGATCCGCCGCTCGTTCGAGGAGATTGGCATCAAGGTCGGCTCGTTCGAGCCCGCCCAACCCAACGGCAGCAGCGCTGGCCAACCGACGCTACCCGCACCGGCCACGCCGGTCCAGCCGCCGCCGGCCAGGGGCCGACCGACCTGGGTGCCGGCCCTGGTGGTGGTGGCCTGCCTGCTGCTCGGCGGCGGGCTCGGCTACCTCCTGCACCACCCCACGGCCGACACCATCTCGCCGACAGTCACCTCGATCGTCACCCGGCCGGCACCCGATCCGCAGACCAGGACCGTGGTCCCGCCGGCCTGCCTGCAGACCGCCCAGCGGGGCGACGAGCTGATCGCCCTGTTCACCCGCAACGTCCGTGACCGCCGCTTGGACTCGGCCCTGAAGGCCTACACGCTGGCCAGCCAGGCCTGCCGCAAGGAGGCATCGCCTTGATGCACGTCCTGTCGCCGCTTCGCGTCCTGCCCGCTCTGCTCGGACTGCTGGTCCTGGCGTTTGTGCCGGCGGCCTGGGCCGCCGAGACGCTCGTGCTGACCTGCCACGTCTGCACCCAGGTGGTGGCGACCGGCAAGGGGCTGCCCGCCAACGCCACGGTGCAGGTCACCTTGACCGATGTGCGCACCGGCCAGGAACTTCGGTCGCTGTCGGTCCAGACCGACGCTCAGGGCGCGTTCGTCAAGACGATCCCGGTGGACCTGTTCAAGCACCCGTCGGTCGAGTCGAGCGTGTTGACGAGCAACGGCTCGGTGCTGGTCCTCGCGGCGCACAACACCTTCAACGCCCCCTGCAAGGACGGCAAGATGATGCCGATGGACCACATGGGCATGGAGGACCAGCTGGCCTTCACCGGCGCGCACACGCCGCAGTTCCTGGGGCTGGGGTTCGGACTGCTGGCGGCGGGGGCCGCCCTGCTGGTGGCTGCCAGGCGCCGGCCCGCCCGGGCCTAGGCCCGCCGGCCGTCTGGTCCGTGCGACCGACGAACCCTACCGAGTGCCGCGAACCCTCCCGCCGGCCCGATCCTGCAGAACGGCTGGAGTGTACGAGGCACAAGCTGGCGATGACCCTGCTGGTGGTCAGGGCCTAAGTGACGTCCACCCCGCCACCCCGGACGACTCGCCCCGCCGCCTGGTGATCCTGGCCGGCTGGGGCATGCCCGACGCCGAGCTGCTGCGTGCGCTCCAGCCGCTCCTGGAACCCAAGGAGATCGCTGTGGTGATCCAGGCGCTCGGCCTCGACGACGAGCAGGCCTGGAACCGCTGATTCGTGCCGGGACGGCGGGAATCCCGTATCTGCCCAGGCGGACATCGCTCACCCCTGCCCAGCGCTGATGGGGCAGTGACTGTGGGCCGGGCGGTGCGAGCAGGTGGGCGTGAGGTGGGTTTGTCATCGCGCATCCGCCACCTCCTGGGCTATGGGCAGCGCCTGGTCGGCTTCCAGCGCGGCGATGATTTGGTCGAGGTTGCCAAGGACCTGCTGGTTGATCTCTGCCGGTGCCCAGGAGGTTCTTGCCGTCCTTGATCGACTGTTCGATGACCAGCGGGAGGCGTACCTGGCCACGATCTGCTCGCCGGTGCTGGTCAGGTCGGTGGTGGCCGGGGCCAGGGTGTAGGGTCGGGCCTGGCTGGTGCCGCGGACCAGGACCACGCGGATGGGGGTGCGGTGCAGGCTGCCCACCACAGGCAGGTGACCACCGCCAGGTCCACGTCCTCGGTCAGCCGGTAGCGGGTCACCCGGGTGCGGGTCCAGGTGGTGGTGGCGGCCACGTCGGCGGCGGTGCCCAGCCGTTCGCCCTTCCAGGCGGGGTGTCCGCGCCTGCCGGTGCGCCGGGTTCGGGTCGGTGCAGGACCGCGTTGGCGGCCAGGCGGGTGGTGAAGTGACGCGGGTGGGCAGGCCGCGCCAGGCCGGTCCGCGCTGGCGGGGCGTCGCCACCACGTGGATGGTGCGCCCGGGCAGGGCCTGGCGAGGAGGTCGACCATGGCGCGGGCCTGCTCGGTCTTGGAGGCGCTGGTCTTGGGGATGTGCAGGCGGAACAGGACCGGCAGGCAGACCTGGCGGGCCAGGAACGGCACCGCCGCCACGACACCGACGATCACAAAGCAGTTGCCGCGGCCGATGCCGTCCCGGCCCCTGGCGGAGCCGTCGTGCTGGTACTTCGCGCCGTGGACCTTCCTGCCGTAGCGGTGGAACAGGGTGTCGTCCACCGCGACGGTGACCGCCGCTCCGTCGGGCGCCAGGCTGGCCACGACCGCGCGGGCCAGCGCCAGGCCGACCCGGTCGGGGTCCCACACCGCGGGGGAGAAGAACCGGTGCGCGCGTGACCAGTGCGCCTGCCCGGCCAGGCCCGCCGCCTGCCACATTCCGGTGACCGTGCGCGGACCGCTTGCCGACAGCGCTCCGGTGACCAGCGACGACATCGTCGCGAACCAGGGCGCGGTGAAGCACGGCCGCAGGACCTCCACAACGATCAGCAGGGACGGCGGTACGGTCAGCGGCATCAGGGCCTCCCCGATCGGGCGGCACGCGGCGCACACGCGACGCGTCCTCAACTCCCGGCAAGGACACCCCATGGCCAAAAGTGCAGGACCGCGCCCGGACCAGCCGACCAAGGATGCCGTCACCGAGCGCATCCTCGCCCACGCCCGCAAGCACTGGCCCGACACCGAGGTTCTCGTCCGCCACCGCGGCGTGTTCTGCTACGTCGCCGTCATCCAGCGCCCCAGGACCCGCCGCTGGCGCCTGTTCTGGCCCGCGGTCGAGGAACCCGAGCCCTTCACCGTGCTCCGGCTGCGCTACCAGGGCTCCGCCGACCGCTGGCTCATCGCGATCTACAAGGCCAGCACCGAGACCTTCAGCGAGCGCGAACTGCCCACCCGCTTCGGCCCCACCACCGGCACTCCCGAAGAGGGCATGGACCACACCCTCGGCTTCTGGGTCGGCCCGCCAGCCACCGACCAGTAGGATCACGCAACGTCACGACCAACCCATCCATAGGTCATGAAATTGGCGAAACTTCAGATAACCTGTCGGCCGCTCAAACCGGCTCATCCCGGAGGGGGCTGAGCGCCGTCGGGCGGCCACTGCATCTCCTCGGCTTCCGCTTTCGAGCTCGGATGCTCGGCGTCGACTTGGACCGCATCGGTTGGATCCGGCCTGCTCGCGTGGGTGCGGCGCGACCGCGCGTACTACAGGCCGATCGCGACCATACCGAAATGCCACTGTAGCGCCAGCCGAGCACAGAACCGCCGGGGTGATGGCCAGACGATGGCTGGTGTGGTCCTGTAGCGCGCGGGGGAGCAGCGTGGCGCCAAGACCTGGTCAAGGCGAAGTACCTACAACAATGATCATGTGCGGAGCGATCCGCCGGGGTGCTGGAGCCGCCGAGCCCCGCGGACCTTGCTGACCGCGAGGGGAGGCTGCATGGCGGGCGCCCCGGCAGGCGACGCACTGCCTCCGGCTGCCCACCCAACCGCGGCGCGCCGGCGCGCCGCCGGCATCTACGGCACGATCGTTGCCTCGGCGGTGCTGGCCGCGGGGGGAGGCCACCTGCCGACGGTGCCGCTGGCGGTCACGGTGCTTGTCACTCTGCTGGTGTACTGGGCCGCCGAAGGCTACGCCGAGCTGCTCGCCGAGCAGGTCCACACCGGCCGCCTGCCGACGTGGGTGCAGCTCCGAGCGTCGCTGGCGGCTATCTGGCCGATGGTCAGTGCCTCCTATGTCCCGCTGTTGTCGTTGCTGGTGGCGCGTGTTCTGGGCGCGGCCACCAGGACTGCGGCCACCGTGGCGTTGGTGGTTGCCATCGCGCTGCTGCTGGTCCACGGCTGGGCGGCGGGCAGGGCGTCCCAGCTGCGTGGTCTGCGACTGCTCGCGGTGACGTTGGTCGCGGGCGCGTTCGGGGTTGTGATGATCTTGCTCAAGCTGGTCGTCACCCACTGATGCGCAGGCGCGCCGGTGCGCGGCGCGACCTCGTCAACTGGCCGATGCTCCTGCAGGTCGCCGATCAGCCCGTGCTCAGGATGCAGGCGGGGAGCGATCCATGGCGGTCGTTCGCAGCGCTGGCATACCCGGTCGCCCCCCGGCCGGCGCCAGAGCACTGCAGTGAGGACGCGGTGAGGAAAAGATCACCTATGCGGATGATCTGCCCGCACACCTTGGGCGGACCTCTGAGCCGTGCAGCGCGACGTCAGGGAGGTTCATCCCTTCGGGATGATGCTCCGGCGGCGTCGACCGCCGCACAGTGGGACGATGATGCGGGTACTCGTGCTTGGCGGCGGACCCGCCGGGGCCACTGCGGCGCTGCAGGCCCGTGAGCTTGGCGCCGACGTGACGCTGGTCGAGGCCAAGCGAGTGGGCGGGACCAGCCTGAACGAGGGCCGGCTCCTCTGTTCGTACCCTGGCCCGCGCCGCTCGCCTGGTGCGTGACACCCGGTCCTGGGGGCAGTTTGGCTTGCGGGGCGATGCCCCGCAGGTGGACATCGCCGTCGCGCTCGCCAATGCCGACCGGGTCGCCAACTACGCGCATGGGCAGCGGCGATTGGCCGAGGTGGTTCGCGGCCAGGGGATCGACCTGATCGAGGGTGCCGGACCGGCCCGGTTCGTCGACCCGCACACGGTGCGAATCCCCGACGGGCGCACCTTCGGCGGGGACGCCGTCGTCGTTGCGGTCGGCGGGCATGCCGGTCGGCTGCCGATTCCCGGCGCCGAGCTTGCGTTGACCTATGAGGACGTTCGCGGCCTCACCCCGCTGCCAGCGTCGGTCGCGGTGGTCGGTGGCGCGGATACCGGTTGCCAGCTCGCCTCTATCCTGGCCGACTTCGGTGCCCAGGTCATTCTGGTCGAGGCGTCGCCCCGGCTTGTCCCGCATGCGGACCAGGACATCTCCGCCGCGCTGGCCGATTCCTTCCGCCGCCACGGTATTACCGTGCTGACCGCGACGCTGGTCGAACGGCTCGACCGCACCCCAGCTGGCGTCGCCGTGCAATATCGCTCCGGCAGCGAGCAGGCCCGGTTCGAGGTTGAGGAGGTGTTCTTCGCCGTCGGCTGGCCGGCAACGCCGCCGCGCTCGGCGCCGACGCCGTGGGCGTTGCCACCGCCCGGGGATATGTCAAGGTCGGCGCGGATCTGCGCAGCAGCCTGCCGCACGTGTTGGCCGCCGGTGACGTGAATGGCATCAGCATGCTGGTGCCGAGCGCCCGCCACGAGGGGCGCATCGCCGCGGAGAACGCGGTGCCTGGTACCCGCCGGCATGGCGGCCAACATGCGGGTCGAACAGGTCGCCGAGCTCCAGCCTGCCTTTCCGACCTTCACCGAAGCGGTCGGCATGGCGGCCGTGCGCATCGTGCGTCAGCTGGGGGTCGCTGCCTGGGCGCCATCCTGGAGTGAGCTGCGGCCCGCCGGGGTGACGGCCGGTGGCTAATTTCCGCCCGCCCGGGGCGCTGTCTGCCGTCGCATCCCGGGGGCCGCGTGATTTGGGCACCCGGTCTGTGGGTCCGCTAGTCGGGGTTGTTGACCGAAAGGGCGGCGGGAGCGGCCAAGCAGTCCTCGCGTCGACGCCGCACCGATGCGTGCAAGATGAAGCGAGGTGGAGATGCAGGCAGTGACGGTGGTGCCTGGTACCGCCGGGTCGGCGAAGGTCGACGACGTCGCTGAGGCTGGCGACGAGCTCGGTTCCGTCGTCGTCGAGGCCTTGGCGGCCGGGGCTTGCGGCACCGATGTGGAGATCGCGAGCGGCAGCTACGGGTGGGCGCCACCCGGTGAGGAGCTGCTGATTCTTGGGCACGAGTCGCTGGGGCGGGTGGTCGACCCGGGGCACAGCGGGTTGGCGGTGGGTGAGCATGTCGTCGGTATCGTGCGGCGACCGGACCCGGTGCCGTGCCCCAGCTGCGCCGTGGCGAGTGGGACATGTGCTCCAACGGCGGGTGCACCGAGCGCGGCATCAAGCAGGCGCATGGCTTCATGGCCGAGCGCTGGCGGATCGAGCCGGACTACGCGGTCCGGGTCGACAAGCGCCTGGGGGTGCTGGGTGTCCGGCTGGAACCGACGACCGTCGTCGCGAAGGCATGGGAGCAGATCCGCGCCATCGGCCAGCGGACCTTTTGGGAGCCGCACACGGTGCTGGTCGTCGGTGCGGGCCCGATCGGGCTGCTCGCCGCGTTGATCGGGGTGCAACGCGGCGGCGAGGTCCATGTGCTGGACCGGGTCACGACCGGTCCGAAACCAGCGCTGGTCGAGGCGCTCGGCGCCGTCTACCACACCGGGGCGGTGGCCGACCTGGGCTTGCGGCCGGACATCGTCGTCGAGTGCACCGGCGTGGTCCCCCTGATCCAGCAGGCGGCCGCGCTCGCAGCGCCGGGTGGCATCGTGTGCCTCACTGGCGTCGGGTCGCCGTCCACGTCGCCGTGGAGCGGATCCGCGGGGCTCGCCACCGAGGCCGTGCTCAAGAACCTGGTGGTGTTCGGCACGGTGAACGCCAACCGCCGCCACTACTACCGGGCGGCGAAGGTGCTCGCAGACGCGGATCGGTCCTGGCTGGAACAGCTCGTCACCCGCCGTGTCCCCGCGGATGCTGTGGATCAGGCCCTGACCAGGACCCCAGACGACATCAAGGTCGTGATGGAGTTCGCACAGCCATGACCGGCCAGGCTGCCAGACGCCGAACGCGGCGAGCTGCTGTGGGTCGACATCACCCAGGGCGTGCTGCATCGGGGCCGGCCTGGCACCGGCGGCGCGCTGGAGTCGATCCAGACGATCACGCTCGACCGGCCGGTGGGGGCGGTCGCGCCGGCGACGGGCGGCGGGTACGTGCCGGCCGCGGGCGCGGGGTTCGTGTATGTCGACGACGCCGGCGCGATGCGGGAGCTGGCGCAGCCGGCGGCGGGGCGCGATCTGCGGATGAACGATGGGGCCTGCGACCCGCAGGGCCGCTTCTGGGCCGGCACGATGGCCTACGATGAATCGCCCGGGGCGGGCGCGCTCTACCGGCTGGAGCTCGACGGCACCTGCACGACCGTGCTGACCGGCCTGACCATCTCCAACGGCATCGGCTGGGAGCCCTGACGGCGCCACCATGTACCTCGCCGACAGCGGGACGGGCCAGGTTGAGGCCTTTGGCTTCGACGGTGCTACCGGCAATCTCAGCGGGCGCCGCATCCTGGTGCGAATCGAGCAGTCGGGTGTGGTCCCCGACGGGCTTACCATCGACCAGGAAGGAGGGATTTGGTGGCGTTGTGGGGTGGTGGTGCTGTCGCGCGCTATGGAGCCGACGGGTCGCTGCTGGCCACGGTGCGTCTGCCCGTCGATCAACCGACATCATGTGCCTTCGGGGGATCTGACCATGCCACGCTGTTCGTAACGACCGCCCGGGCCGGACTCGACAAGGCCGCGCTCGATCGCCAGCCCCACGCCGGCCATGTGTTTCGGTTCGACGGTCTCGACGTGAGGGGCATGCCATGCGCGCCGTATAGGGGGGCGAATCGACTCCGCAGCCAGCCACGACTGACGGCGCCTGCAAGGACCTCCCGGAACGGAACGCTCAGTGCGGCTGTTGGTCCGTTTGCGGGATTGCTAGCGCCGCACCTGATTGCCGGCCAGGGAGCAGGGGGTCGCGAGGCTCCCGCCCGCCGGTGTGCTCTACTGGAGAGCCGCCAGGCGGTGGACAGACCTCCCATCCGCCGTTCGCCCACATCCACGCGTGGGCGTAGCGGTCGAGCAGCGGCAGCGCATACCACACCCGCACCCACCACGGCATGACATCCAGCCGCGGCCTCGCCCCGTCAGGTGGAAGCCAGCTCCACGCTGGCAGCACACCTGGAGGCGGCGTCCAGCCTCCAGGCGAGAAGGCCCAGCCCGGCTCGGAGGTAACCCGCTGGCCATACCACGGCGCACGCCCGGCCGTGCGGCTCCCGGCTCGGGCGCCATGTGACCCTGCCGGGCGTCGACGCAGAAGGTGCCTGCCTGCACCAGCCAGCAAGGCCGCCCGATCCGTTGAGGTCGCAGCGCCATGGTGGATGTCACCCCAGGGGCCACGACCGCCCGCAGACTCCTCCGTTACGCCGTCGGAGACCTTCGATGCCGCGGTGTTGTCAACCATCGGGGGACCGACCAAGGGTCGCCGCTGCTGCCGACCGTGGACGCGCCGCGCCCGCTGGCGCAGCAGCCGCCGGCGCAGCCCGGACTCACACCACCACGCCGCCGCCCGCGTCGACCAGGGATTGATCAGTCGTCGCAGCCACCGCTCAGCACTGCCCACGGACACCCCCTCCCGGCATCGACACTGCCATGATGATCGCACGGCCACCGCGCGAACCTACGCTTGGCCTGCCGGCCGCCGACGGCTGCCGGGTTGAATCCCAGGTGCGCGAGGACATTCGGCAGGGCTGTCAAGGTGACCGCGCGTGCGCCTTGGCCGCGCAGGGCAGCCGGTTGTAGCACAGCCGGTCGCAGGCCAGCATGGCAAACGCGAAGAACCGCTCCGAGGAGCGGTCGTAGCAGATGCGCAGCCGTCGGCACCCCGCCAGCCAGGCGATCGAGCGCTCCGCCTTCCAACGATGGCGGCCCAGCCGCATCGGCGACTCGACCTTACAGCGGGCGATGCGGACCTTA
>Ga0137366_10001664_pt1 | contig 16565 bp, 10 predicted proteins | sample SagtaG_8_FD_104938 | JGI IMG/M metagenome (GOLD analysis project Ga0137366, IMG submission 104938) | Vadose zone soil microbial communities from Sagehorn Ranch, Mendocino, California, USA - Sage1_L_60_16 metaG | ecosystem: Environmental > Terrestrial > Soil > Vadose zone | place: USA...
CGGCTCGACAAGGCGCGCAAAACGGCGCGCGCCGGCGACAAGGACGCGCAGCTCGAGCTGGTCCTGCTGGAGCGCGTGGTGGCGGAGCTGAACGCCGGCCGGGGCGCGCGCGAAGCGGGCGAAGGCGCGGCCGCGGTGACGTTCCTGCGCCGCCTCGGGCTGCTCACGGCCAAGCCGATTCTCTACGCCGCCAATGTCAACGAGGACGATCTCGCGACCGGGGGTGGCAAATGGATCGAGCAACTGAAGTCAGCAGTCCAGACCCATCACGAAGACGCGGAGATCGTTGCCTTCTCCGCCAGGCTCGAGGCGGAGCTCGCCGAGCTGTCAGGCGAGGAGCGGCGGGAGTATCTCGCGAGCGCCGGTGTCGCCGAGCCGGGGCTCGACCGCTTGATTCACGCCGGCTACCGGCTGCTCGGCTTGCAGACCTTCTTCACCGTCGGCGAGAACGAGGTGCGGGCGTGGACGATGCATCGCGGCGACACCGCGTTCGATGCGGCGGGCGAGATCCACTCGGACTTCCAGCGCGGATTCATCCGCGCGGAAACCGTCGGCTTTGAGGAGTTTGTGAAAGCGGGCAGCTACAAGGCGGCCCGCGAGCAAGGCCTGGTTCGGAGTGAAGGCCGCGACTACATGGTGAAGGACGGCGACATTCTGCTGTTCCGGTTCAACGTCTAGCGGGTCCAGATCATCACCAGGCCGCACGACCCATGGGTGGGGAACCCTCCGCCCATCCAAATCGAAGAGCCTGCCGACACGGCGAGCGCGGGACTCAACCCATACGGCGGCTCGCCACGGTACACCTCCACCGCCGCGACCCGGGCGACGTCGATCCGATCGTAGTTGTCCTCGCCCCAGGGCATGCCGTTCACGTTGATCGGCACGGCGCACAGCGTACCGCGGCTGAAGCGCGTCGGCATGCACAGCTCGAAGCAGCGCGTCGCGATGCCTTCGAGCGTCAGCAGCGAGCTGATTCTGGCCGGCCGGACCTGGTCGATCTCCTCGCGGGTGAAGAAGCGGGCGAACCCGCGGTACCAGTCGCGCCGCTCGTAGAAACCGGCGAGGTCCCGCTGGCCGTTCACCTGCCGCACCTCGACGACGACGGGATCGAGATCGACCGCTTCGACGTCGAGCAGGACGGCGATCTGCTTGACGTGCCGGCCGCGCAGCGCGAACTGAAAGTAGTCCGTCTCCCGCCCGTCAAAGGAGACCCGGATCAGCTGCAGCCCGGTGGGCAACCCACCCAGCCAAAAGCTGCCGGACGAGTCGGTGACGACGAACTTCCGTGCCGCGGGAAGGGAAATCATCACGCCGGCCAGGGGGTGGCCGTTGAACGACGAGCTCGCTGTGCCACGCAGTGTGGCGACGCTGGGAGTTTGCGCGGCTGCCGGGACGGTCCAAAGCGCCAACGCGGCCAGCAGGCCGCAGGGACGAGGCCTAGGCATCTACTACAATAGCGTTTAGCTTTCCGCCTCACAAATTTTCCCTACTCGGCGCCTTCCACCGCGCCGGGTCACCCATGACCAAAGGGAGGTGGCATGAGTCGTCGGTATGAGACGGTGTACATCTTTGATAGCGCGCTGGACGAGCCGGCAATCAACGAAAAACTCAACCGCTTTCACGCCCTTCTGACCAAGGAAGGGAAAGGCACGCTTACGAACGTGTCGCATTGGGGCAAGCGCACGATGGCGTACAAAATCAAGAAGAAAGAGACCGGCTACTACGTGGTCGCGGAATTCGCGGCGACGGGGGATCTGTTGCCGGAATACGAGCGCGCGGTGAAGCTCGACGAGGGCGTGTTGCGCTTTCTCGTGGTCGAGGCCGCGAAGGAGCAGCCGAAGCCGGTGGTGCCCGCCGCCGTCGCCCCCGAGGAAGAAGAGCTGGAAGAGGAGGAAGCGTGAGACGTCCCGCCAAGACCTGTCCCGTGTGCGAATCCGGCGCGCGCGTGCTCGACTACAAGGATGACCGCACGCTGGGCCGCTTTCTCACGGAGCGCGGCAAGATTTTGCCGAGCCGGTTGTCGGGCATGTGCGCGCGTCACCAGCGGCAGCTCGCGACGGCGATCAAGCGCGCGCGCCAGCTGGCGTTGATTCCGTACATCAAGGGTCACACGGCATAGACACTCGCCAGTCGTGGTGGCGCGTGCTCCTGGCCCTGGTCGCGTTCGTGCTGTGGGCGCACCCGAGCCTGGTCGGCCTGCCCTGCGCGGCGCTCCTGTTCGTCGCGCCGGGCTCGCAGGACCGACCGGGGGGCGGCTGGTCGCAGCCGATCGCGGGAATGATCGGCGCCGTCAGTCTCGCGTTGCTGGTGGTGAGCGGCACCAGCGGCAGCCGGCTCGCCGCGGTCACGAGCGCCTATATCGTGCTCGCCACGGCGGCGTTCGTCTCGTTCATGCTGCTCGAGCCACGGCCGATTCTGCAGCAGGCGCTGCGCTCGATTGTCGCCGCCGGGATCGCGACGGCGGTGCTCATCCAGCTGCTGTGGGCTCCGGAACTCTTCCGATTCGACGCGTGGGGCTCGCTCGCCTGGGAAGCGACGCGGCTGGCGAGCACCACGATGCGCATGATCGTGGAAGTCGCGCCCGAAGCGTTCCCGGTCTACGAGCCGGTGGTGCGGTTTGTCAGCGTCACCTGGCCGGGCATGCTCGCGCTGCAAACCCTCGCCGGCCTGGCGCTCGCGTGGCAGCTGTATGTGCGCCTCGCACCACCCGCGGCGAATGCCGGGGCGGAAGCGCGGCCCGCGCTCGCGCGGTTCAAGGATTTCTACATGGGCGACGCGTGGGTATGGGGCATCGTCGCCTGGCTGGGCGTGCTGATTCTCCCGGTCTCCGGCGCGCTGCACGTCGCGGGCGCCAACGTCGGGCTCGTCGCGGGCACGTTGTACGTGCTGCGGGGCGCCGCGATCGTCGCGACCTTCGCCGAAGCGTTCGGCGTGTCGGCGATGGCGCTGGTGATCGCCGCGGCCGCCGCCGCGGCGCTCGCCGTGCCGCTGCTGTTCGTGCTGCCCGGGCTGTGCACCCTCGGCATTACCGATACGTGGTACCAATACCGGCGCCGCCTGGCCGCCGCGCGCGGCGCGGGTCCAATACAACCTAAGGACTGACGATGGAAATCATTCTGCGGGAAGACGTGCAGCATCTGGGCAAAGTCGGCGAGGTGGTGAAGGTGAAGGACGGCTACGCCCGCAACTATCTCCTGCCCAAAGGGCTCGCCTACCCGGCGACCGACGCGAACAAGAAGAAGATCGCCTACGAGGGCGAGCGCGTGGCGAAGCAGCGCGCCGCCGAGAAAACGGCCGCGCAGACCGAAGCCACGCGGCTGACCGACGTGCACCTCACGTTCGAGGTCAAAGTCGGCGAAGAGGACAAGCTGTACGGCTCGGTCACCGCGAGCGACATCCAGCGCAAGCTCGAGGAGATGGGCATCCACGTCGACAAGCGCAAGATCGATCTCCCCGAGCCGATCCGCGAGCTCGGCGAGTTCAACGTCGGGATCAAGATCCATCCCGACGTGCGGCCCGAAGTCCGGATCACGGTGGTGAAGGAGTAACGATCGTCGCGATCGCATACGTCGACGGCCCGCGCTTCCGCCGCTCGCTGCTCGCCGCGGCGGACTGGGTGGCGGCAGGACGCGACGAGTTGAACCGCATCACTGTCTTTCCCGTCCCCGACGGCGACACGGGGACGAACATGTGCCTCACCCTCCGCGCCGTCGCCGGCGCGCTGCGCGATCTCGGCGGTGGGGGCACGCCGCTTCCCCTCCCCTACGTCGCCGAGACGATGGCGCAGGCCAGCGTGCGCGGGGCCCGCGGCAACTCCGGCATGATGCTGTCACAGTTCCTCATCGGCTTCCGCGAAGGAATCGGCCAGCGGCTGCGCGCCAGCGCGAGCGATCTCGCGGCGGCCATCGCACTCGGCTTCGAGCGGCTCCGCGCCTCACTCGACGAGCCGCTGGAGGGCACGATTCTCACGGTGGCGCGCGAGGCGGCGGATGAGGCCGGCCGCGCGCGTGGCGAATCGGACCTGCGCGTCTTCATGAGCCGGATCGTGAACCGGGCGGATGCCGCGCTCCAGCGCACGCCAGAGCTGCTGGCCGCGCTCAAGAGCGCCGGGGTCGTGGACGCGGGCGCCAAAGGGTTCGTGCGGCTGCTGGAAGGGGTGAAGCGCCTCATAGAGGAAGGCCACGTCGCCCAAGGCGCGGTCGACCGGCTGAGCGCGTCGAGCAGCGCCGCCGCGCAAACGGAGGTCGAAGCGGATCGCGACTATCGCTACTGCACCGAGCTGATGGTGCGCTCCCCGTCGCTGCCCGATCCAGCGGCGGTGCGCACGGCCCTGCGCCCGCATGGCGGCTCGATCGTGGTCCTGGCCACCGGCGACTTGCTGAAAGCGCACCTGCATACGGACGCGCCGGATGCCGTCTTCCAGCTCGCGAGCACCTGGGGAACGCTCGACTCGACCAAGGCGGACGACATGCGCGCCCAGCATCAGGCGCTGCAGACCCGCCGGCCGATCGCCTTCGTCACCGACACCGCCTCTGACCTCCCTGACGAGCTCGCGCTGCAGTACGACATCGGCCTCGTGCCCACCCAGCTGATCGTGGAGGAGCGCTCCTACCGCGACCGCTTGGAGCTCACGTCGGGTGAGTTCTTCCGGCGGCTGCGGGCGGGGCTCGACGCCAGCACGTCGCAGCCGGCCCCTCAAGCGTTCACGGACGCCTACCAGGATGCCACACGGGCGGCGGACCACGTCATCGCGATCATCCTGTCGAGCGCGCTGTCGGGCACGTTCGCGAACGCCGAGGCCGCCGCCCGCCGCTTCGATCCGGCGCGCGTGACGGTGCTGGACAGCCGCAGCGCCACGCTGGGCGAGGGCCTGCTGGTGGTGCGCGGCGTCGAGCTTGCGGCGGCCGGATGGCAGCCCGCCGCGATCGTCCGCGAGCTGCAGCGCGTCCGCGCGCAATCAGGCGGGTTCTTCACCGTGGACAACTTCGAGCGGCTGGTGCGCTCGGGCCGCGTCGGGCGCGGCAGGGCCTGGCTGGGCACGAAGCTCAACCTGAAGCCGGTGATGGCGCTTACTATGGAAGGGAAAATCGAGCCGGTCGGCCGGGTGCGCGGCCGGAGCGCGGCGCGGCAGCGTATTCTCGAGCTGCTGGACCGCGCGCTCACGCCGCGCCCCCGCGCGCTGCGACTCGGCATTGCGCATGGCGACATCCCGGAGTTCGCCGAGGCGCTGCGGGCGGAGCTGGTCGCGCGCTACCGGCCGATGCAGTGTCTGGTGAGCCCCGTCACGCCGGTGATCGCGGCGCACGCCGGGATCGGCGCCTGGGGTGTTTTCTATCAGAACGAGGACGGAACAAACGCGACGAGCACCGGCTATGACCAACCCTGACGGGACCGCGGTACTCTCACAGGTTGTTGACGCGCTGCTGGATCGCAAGGCGGTCGATCCGGTGATATTGGATCTACGGGGCTTGTGCGCGGCCACCGATTACTTCGTCATCGTATCCGGGACGTCGGACGCGCATGTGCGCGGTATGGCGGACCATCTCATGACGGCACTCGCGCCGGGCGGGCTCAAGCCGCATCATGTGGAAGGGCTGGCGCAGGGACGCTGGGTCCTGCTCGACTATGTGGATTTCGTGGTGCACGTGTTTCATCCCGAGCTGCGGGAGTTCTACCAGCTCGAGCGCCTGTGGGGCGACGCTCCGGTGGTTGCCGCGGGCGACGCAGGCGGTTCAGGCGCGAAAGGATAAGGCGGCAATGCGACGGACCATCACTCGTCTGGCGGTGTTTGCGGCGCTGCTGCTCAGCGCGCGGCCGTTGGCTGCGCAGTACTTCGGTCAGAACCGCGTGCAGTACCGCAACTTCAAGTTCCAGACGATTCAGACCGAGCACTTCGACATCTACTATTACCCGGACGAGCGCGGCGGGGCGTTGGACGCGGCACGCATGGCCGAGCGTGCCTATGCCCGTCTGTCGCGCATCCTGCACCATCAATTCCAGAGCCGCAAACCGATCATCCTGTACGCGTCGCAGTCCGACTTCCAGCAGACCAACGTTGTCGACGCGAGCGGCGAGGGACTGGGGGGCGTCACGGAGTTCTTCAAGCACCGCGCCGTGCTGCCGTTCACCGGGTCGTACGCCGAATTCGAGCACGTGCTGCAGCACGAGATGGTGCACCAGTTCCAGTACGACGTGTACAGCCGCGGGCGTCCCGGCGCCGGCGTGCAGACCCTCGTCAATGTCAATCCGCCGCTGTGGTTCATGGAAGGGATGGCGGAGTACCTGTCGCTCGGACCGATCAACCCCGAGACGGCGATGTGGCTGCGGGACGCGGCGCTCGAAGGCCACCTGCCGACGATCGAGGAGATGACGGACGACCCGTACATCTTCCCCTACCGCTACGGGCACGCCCTGTGGGCGTATGTCGGCGAGAAGTGGGGCGACGAGGTCATCGGCGAAATCCTGCAAACCTCCGCCACCTCGGGCATCGAGGCGGCGTTCAAGCGTGCCCTCGGCCGCTCGCTCGAGGATCTCTCCAACGACTGGCGCGATGCCGTCCAGACGACGTTTCTGCCGCAGCTGGGCGACCATTACCGCGCCCGCCGCATCGCGCAACCGGTGTTGACGCGGCGTCGCTCCCATGGCCGCATTTTCCTGGCGCCGGCGCTGACGCCCGATGGCCGCGATATCGCGTTTTTCGGCGACGAAGGCGGGTTCTTCATCAATCTGTGGCTCGCCGATGCCGAGACCGGACGCGTCAAGCAGCGGCTGGTGAAATCGACGCAGAACAACAATTACGAGAGCCTGCGGTTCATCAACTCGGCGGGGGCGTTTTCTCCCGACGGCCGCTACTTCGCCATCGCCGCCAAGCACAAAGACCGCGACGATCTCGTGATTCTCGACGTGAAGCGCGGCCGCGAAGACGCCCGCATCAGCGTCGGCCTGAGCGGGCTGCAGACGCCGCAGTGGTCTCCGGACGGGCGCCAGCTGGTTTTCACCGGCTTCGCCAACGGCTTCACCGATCTCTTCGTCATCAACCGCGACGGGACGGGGCTGCGGCAGCTGACGCACGACAAGTTTGCCGATCTGCATCCGTCGTGGTCGCCCGACGGCAACACGATCGCCTTCGTGACCGATCGCGGTGGCCAAACGGACTTCGATCTGCTGCGCTTCAGCAACCTGCGGATCGCGCTGCTGCACCTCGATACCGGGACCATCGAGCTGCTCGGCAACATGGAGGCCGGGAAGAACATCAATCCGGTGTGGTCGCCGGACGGCCGTTCTCTGGCGTTCGTGTCCGACCGCACGGGCATCAACAACGTCTTCCTGTACGACCTGAGCGACGGCCAGATCTATCAGCTGACCAACATGTACACGGGTGTGCAGGGCATCACGCCGCTGTCACCGGTGCTGACGTGGGCGGCACATGCCGATCGCATGGCGTTCGTCTACTACGAGGACGGCCAGTACAGCGTGTACTCGGTGGAGAATCCGCGCTCGCTGCGGCGCGCGCCGTATCGTGGCCCCGCCGCGCCGCCGGTCGTCACGCTGCTCGCCGCCGAGGGGCTCGACACGATGATCGTTCCGGCTCCAACCATCGTCACGGCCGCGGCGTCAGCCAACGCGCTCGGCGGCACCGGCAGCCCGGTGGGCAGCATCGCGGCGGGCGCCCCTCCCAGGTCGTCCTCGATCTACCGTTCGTCCGGTGGATTCCGCCCGTCGGCGCTGCCGCAGCCCGCCGAGTCCACGGCGGTACCGCCACTGGTGACGGTGCGCGCGCTGCTCGACTCCGCGACGCTGGCGCTCCCGGACACGAACGAGTTCACATTCAAGCCGTACAAGGTCCGCTTCACCGCCGACTACGTCGTGCGGCCAACGGTGGGATACGAGCGTGACAACTTCGGCCGCGGCTTCTTCGGCGGCACCGCCATCGCGCTCTCGGATATCCTCGGCAATCATGCCGTGTTGCTGGCGGGATCGATCAACGGCCGGATCAGTGAAGCGCAGTTCCTGGGTGTCTACATCAATCAGTCCCATCGCATGAACTGGGCGGGTGGTTTCTCGCAGGATCCGCTGTACTTCTACGGCGGCAGCGACTGGACGCGGGTCGAGGATCCGCGCCGGCCGGGCGACAGCCTCGATGTGTTCACGACGCGGATCCGCCGCTTCGTCATTCGCGACGCGTTCACCGAGGCGTACTACCCGTTCAGCCGCTTCAACCGCCTCGAGCTGGGGCTGCACGCCGTCAACATCGCGGAAGCGACACTGGCGCTGCAGACGTCGTTCGGCGACAGCGGCTTCGTCGATCAGCAGATCATCACCGGCGGCGGTCCGTCAGCGTCGTTCATTCAGCCGTCGCTGGCGCACGTGCACGACAACACGTTGTTCGGCTATGTCGGCCCGTTCGCTGGAGCGCGTTCGCGCCTCTCCATCGCCCCCGCGTTCGGATCGTGGCAGTTCACCAACGCCCTCGTGGACTACCGGCGGTACATCTTCTTCCGCCCGTTCACGATCGCGTTCCGCGGCATGTCGTTCGGACGCTTTGGCCGCGACGCCGACCGCTTCCCGATCTTCGTCGGCAATACCGACATGATTCGCGGCTATACGGCCGGCTCGATCCGTAACCACGAGTGCGTCGCCGATCCTGCCTCGAGCGCCGGTTCGCAGACCGGATGCGCGCAGCTGGACCAGCTGATCGGCTCCAAGGTGGCGGTCGGCAATGTGGAGCTGCGCTTCCCGCTGACCCGCAGTCTGGTGCTGGGGTTCCTCCCCGTCGGTTTCCCGCCGATCGAAGGCGCGTTCTTCTACGACATCGGCATGGCGTGGGACGATGCGAGCACGATCAAATGGAATCGGTCCGCGAGCGAGGACCCGCGGCTCGTCCGGACGCCGCTGCGGAGCTGGGGTGGCTCGATCCGCGCCAACGTGTTCGGCCTGCTGATCATGCGACTCGATTACACCAAACCGCTCGACCGAGCGGGGATCCACGCGTACTGGACCATCAGCTTAGGTCCGACGTTCTAACTCCGCTTCACTAAAACAGTTGCAATGGCCTCGCCGGTTGTCTATTTTGTCCGGCGAGGCCATTTGCCCATCTCCCGTTTCCTTCTCTTTGCGATTGTTACCCTGTGGGGTTGTGGCTCCCAGGCGCCGGCGGCCGTGTCGTCCCAACAACAATCGCCAGAACGGCTTAGCCAGCTACAGCTGCTGGCGCGCTCGCCCGGCGTTGCGATCCGGCTACCCGCCAAGGGGGGGACGCCGCAGCTCTACCGCCTCCCCCGGCTCACGGCGGTCGACGGGGTCCTGCGCGGCAAGTTCCCCCCTGTCGAACGGGTGGTTGGTCTCGATCCGGAATCGGAATTCCTCTTTGTAACGACCGCCAAGCATGAGCTGCTGGCGGTCGATCTCGGCAGCGGCCGGGTCGATACCGTGGCCGTGGCGATCGCGCAGGCGGCGCTCGGTCCGGACGGCACGCTGTACGCCGTGGATACGCTGCGGCGTGTGATCTCGCTGTCGCGCCGCACGCGCTTCACGTGGCCACAGCCGCTGACCGCGCTGCCGCGCGATCTCTTCGGGGCCACCGATCAACACCTCGTCGGCGTGATCCCGCAGGACCGGCTCCTCATCGCTGCCGCCGATCAACCTCCGACGGTGCGCCCCATTGCCACGGGCGGCGACGTGACGGCGAGCCGCTGGGGCGATCTCGTCGCGGTGGCCAGCGACTCCGGCGTCACCTTCTACGACCCGCTCGGCCGCCGCGATCCGGCGTTCGTGAAGCTGGCGGATGCGCCGCGCGCGCTGGCGTTCTCGCCGTCCGGCCACCGCGTCTACGTCGCCAGGCGCAACGTACCCGGGCTGGCCGTCATCGATCGCTACGAACGCAAGGAGATCGACGGGGTCGCGCTCCCCGGCCCCGTCGCGGCGTTGCGCCTCGACCCGCTCGGTCGCTGGCTGCTCGCCCGCCCCGCGGTCGGTGATTCAGCGTGGATCGTGGATCTGCCGATCAAGCGCCACACCGGCATCGTGCCGACGCAATGGCGTGCCGATTTGCCGGCCATCTCGCCCGACGGGATGCTCATCTACCGCCGCGGCAAGGACGTCGTGTCGGCGCGGCCCGATTCCCTGACGGATATCGGGAAGGTGACAAATGGCGCCGCAGACATCTGGATCCTGACCACGTGGCTGCCCCGCGGCATACCCGCGAGCCCGGTGAGCACGGCGGCCGCCGAGAGCGCGGGCGCCGGTGCGGAAGGCCCGCTGTACGTGCAAGTATCCACCTCGCAGAACCCGGAGTGGTCGGGGCATCTCGCGGACGATCTCACGCGCGCGGGCCTGGCTGCGCGCGTCCTCGCGCCGCAACATCCCGACGACGGCTATCGCGTCGTGCTCGGCCCCTATGCGACGCGCGCGCAGGCCGAAGCCACAGGCCGGCGCCTGGGCCGGCCCTTCTGGATCTACCAACCGTCACAGTGACCACGTTCCGCCAGCTGCCGCTCTCGCGGCTCGGTCACCTCGTTCCGCCGCTCATCGACAGTGCGGCGCTGGTCGCGCTCATGCCGGTCACCGACGACCTGCAGTGGGCGGCGAAAGCCGCGTGGGACATCGCCCGCATCGCCGCACGGGACGGACGCCGCGTTGCGCTCGTCGATCTGTGCCTCGAGCATCCCGCCCTGCACGAGATCACGGGTCTGGCGAGCACCGAAGGGATCGTCGATGCGTTCGAGTATGGCGTTTCGCTGAACAAGGCGGCCCACGAGGTGACGGGAGTCTTCATCATTCCGGCGGGCTCGGACACGGCGAATCCGGCTGAGGTCTACGGTCACGCGCGCTGGCGGAAGTTGCATGCCGGGTTCCGCTCGGAAGGAGCGCTGCTGCTCGCGTTTCTGCCGGCGTCGGGACTGGCGCAGCTTGCGGCCGATCCTGATGGCGTGATCGTGCTCGCACCGGAGGGTGTCACCGCGCAGTTTGCGATCGGACGCGACGTCCCGCTGCTCGGAGTCGTGCGCGATCGCTGGCTGCCATCGACTGGCGGCGGGCGCATCTCGCCGCCACCAATGCCGGTGCCCGTCGGGGCCGAGCCGCGCCGCGGGCCTCGCCTCGTGCTGGCCGCACTGCTGGTGGCGGCGTTAGCGGTGGGAGGATGGACGCTGCTCGCGCGAGCGCGCGAGTCAGCGTTGGTCGCGCCACCGCCTCCTGCGCTACCAACTTCCTCGACAACGTCCATACCCGCCACCAACCTCCACCAACCTCCTGTAGCCATCCGACGCGATACCCTCGGGTGGACGGTTCAGTTGGCGGCATACGCATCCCTGGATAAAGCTCTCGCTCACGCGGACAGACTCGCCGCCGATGCCGGTGTACCGGCACTCGTGACCCCGGTGCCGCAGAGCGGGAACCGAGGCACCGTCTGGTATCGCGTGCTCGCGGGATCGTACGCGACGCGGGCCGCAGCCGGCGACGCACGGGCGCAGCTGTGGCGCCGCGGCATCGCCGCGGAAGGCATCGGCGATTTGCTGCTCGCTCCGTATTCGTATCACGCGCCGGCGGGCGCGACACTCGACATGCTGCGCCGCCGCGGCCTCCCGGCGGTGCGCTGGTCCAACGGCGTCATCCTGCTGGGCGCCTTCGAGGCACCGGAACAGGCGGCGTTTACCCAGGCTGCACTCAAGCGCGCCGGCGTGCGCGCGAACCTACTCCCTCGCATGGGGACACCATGAGACTGAGCAGGCTCGAGCTCTCGGGCTTCAAGTCGTTCGCCGGATCGGTGGAGCTGCCCTTCGAGCAAGGCGTGACCGCGATCGTGGGACCGAACGGCTGCGGCAAGTCGAACATCTCCGACGCGGTGCGCTGGGTGCTCGGCGAGCAGTCGCCCCGCCTGCTGCGCGGGGGGAAGATGGAAGACGTGATCTTTCAGGGATCTACCGGCCGCCGGCCCGTGAACGTCGCGGAAGTATCACTGGTCTTCGACAACTCCGACGGCAGCTTGCCGATCGCGTATCAGGAAGTCGTGGTCACGCGGCGCCTGTCGCGTTCCGGTCAGAGCGAATACATGCTGAATCGTTCGCCGGTACGGCTCCGGGACATCCAGGACCTGTTCCGCGGCACCGGTCTCGGCGCGGACGCCGCCGTCGTCATGGAAGCGAAGATGATCGAGGCGCTGCTCTCCGAGAAAGCCGAGGAGCGGCGGGCGCTGTTCGAAGAAGCGGCGGGCATCGGTTTGTATCGGGACCGCAAGAAGAGCACCGAGCGCCGGCTCGAGGAGACGGCGGCCGATCTTGCCCGCCTCGAAGATCTCATCGCCGAAGTGCAGACGCAGGTCCGCAGTCTCGCGCGCCAACGCGGCCGCGCCGAACGCTATGGCAAGATGATCGAAGAGCGCTTCGGCATCGCGATGACGCTGGTACGCCGGGAGATCGAAGACTTCGATCTATCGCTGGGGTCGCTGGGCGTGCGCGCGCGCGAGCTGGCGGAGGCGCTCCCCGCGGCGCGCGCGCGCCTGAGCGATGCCGAGCGGCAGCGCGAGGCGCGCGTGCAGGGGCGCCACACCGCCGAAGCGCGGCGCACCGAAGTCGAGCGGCGGCTCGGCGACGCGAAGCTCGAGGTAGGCCGGTTGGAGAGCAACCTCGCGCTGGCGGCTGAGCGCCTGGGCAACGCGGGGCAGCGGCGTCAGACCGCCGCCGACGAGCGCGTGCAGGCCGAACGGCGGGCGGGGCAGGCGCAGCGCGAGCATGAAGCGGCGGCCGCCGAGCGCGGTGCGGCCGAGCGCGATCTCGCCGCCGTACAGAGCGAGCTGGGCGCCCGAACCGGAGAAGAGGACGACGTGCGCGGCCGCCTCACGGCGGAGCGGCTCGCCGTACGCGAGCTCGAGGAGGCGCTGCAACGCCGCGCCGAAACCGCGCGGGCGCTCGAGATCGAAGGGGGGGCGCTGGACCGGGAGCGCAGCGAGCTGCGCGAGCAGCTGGCGCTCGCCACCGCCGAGCGGCAGGACCATGAGGCCGCCGCCCAGGCTGCCGCGCGCGATGCCGCTGCGGCCGCACAGCGCGTCAACCACGATGCGCAAGCCGCAGTTCGGGCTGTGGAAGCATTGCAGCATGCACGGCGGCACGTCGCCACGCTGCATGAACAAGAGATGAGTGCCCGATCGGCGCGGCGTCAGACGGAAGCCGCGCTGGCGCAGCTCGAGGCGCGACGTGACGCCCTCAGCGAGCTGGACCGCGAGCACGTAGGTCTCGCGCCGGCGGCGGCGGCGCTGCTCCAAGCTCGTCTGCCCGGTGTGCTGGGACCACTCGCTGACTACGTGCGCACCAGCCGGCGCGATGCCGAGCTGGCGGAGCGGCTGCTCGGCGAATGGCTGCACGCGGTGCTGGTCCGCGATGCGTCCGCCATCGAGGCCATCAGCGCGTGGCACGCGGAAACGCAGCCTGGACCGCTGCTCTTACTGCCCTGCGTCCCGGGCCCGCGGCTCGGCGCCGATGGCCACCCGCTGCAGGACGAGCTGCGGGTGGACGGGCCCGCGGCGGCGTGGGTCCGCGCCTTGCTCGCCGGCCACGAGGTCCTCGGGAGCGGCGCGCTGCGCCGCGCCAACGGCGCCGTGTTCCTCGACAGCAGCACGCCGGCCGCCGGGCCGCTCCAGCGCCGCGCCGAGCTGGAAGCGCTGGAGAAGGAAGTGCGCGACGCCCAGAGCAATCTCGACCGCGCGCGCGCGACCGAGGAGTCGACCGTGAAGGAACTGTCGGCGGCGGAAGCGAGTCTCACGACGGCGGGACAGAACGCCGAGCAGGCGCGCCACGCCGAGTTGGAAGCCGGTGCGGAAAAGGGGGAAGCCGATCGGGGCCTCATCCATGCGCGCCGCCAGGCCGAAGAAGCGAGCGCGCAGGTCGAGCGCCTCACGCGCCGCCTTGCGGAAGTCGAAACGCGGCTCGGCGCGGTCCACGTCGAGCTGCAGGAGCGTGAGATGGAGCGCCTGCGCTCCGCCGAACAGCTCGGGGCCGAGCGCGCGGGGCTCGCCGACCTCGAAGCACAGCAGGAAGCGGCACGCGAGCAGCGCGTGCGCTGGCAGGTCGAGGCGGCGCAGGTCGAGGCGCGCTTGGCCGCTGCCGCCGAGCGCGCCGGTCGCGCGAACGCGGAGGCGACGGCTTCCCGCGAACAGGCGGGGGCTCGCGCCGCGGAGATCGCGCGGATCGAGCGCGAGACGGCGGCGCTCACGACGCAACGCGCGCAGTGGGCAGACACGCTGCAGGAGCGTCGCCTGGCACTGGTCGAGCTCGAGACCGCCGCCAGAGACGCCGAGGCGAATGTCGGCATGACCGACGCCGATCTCGGCCAAGCCGAGGGCGCCCTCGATCAGGCGCGGAAGGCGCTCGCCGCCCTGGGCGAGGAGGAGCACCGGCTGCAGCTCGAGCGCACCGAAGTCGAGGGGCGCAAACGCGGGCTGGTGGAGCGCGTCGAAACCGAATGGCGCAAGCCGCTCGACAAGCTGCTCGCCGCAGCGCCCGAGGTCTCGGGAGACATCGAGTGGCTGCGGCAGGAGAACGACCGGCTGCGCGGCGCCATCGACGCCGTCGGGCCCGTCAACGCCCTGGCCGTCGAGGAGCACGCGGAAGAGACCAAGCGCCTCGAGTTCCTCCAGACGCAGCGCGACGATCTCGCGACCGCCCGCAATTCGTTGCAGCAGGCGGCGCGTGAGATCGATCAGACGGCGAAAGCGCTCTTCCTCGATTCGTTCGCCAAGGTCCGGGAGCATTTCCGCTCCGTATTCCAGACGTTGTTCGGCGGCGGCGAATGCGATGTCCGTCTGGCGAACGAAGACGAGCCGCTGGAAAGCGAAATCGAGATCCATGCGGCGCCGCGGGGCAAACGGACGCAGCGCATCCACCTGCTGTCCTCCGGCGAGCGCACCCTCGTCGCGGTCTCGCTGCTGTTCGCCATTTTCCTCGCCAAGCCGAGCCCGTTCTGCCTGCTCGACGAGGTGGACGCCCCCCTGGACGACGCCAACGTCGGCCGCTACGTGCGCCTGCTGGCGGAGTTCAAGGATCAGACACAGTTCATCGTCATCACGCACAACCCGAGGACGATGCAGGCGGCCGATGCCGTTTACGGTGTCACGATGCAGGAGCCGGGCGTCTCGACGATCGTCGGCGTGCGCCTTGGCCAGATGGAACCGGTGTAGCGAAGCTTTCCTCCTCCCCCGTCCCCCGTCCCCCGTCCCCGTTTTGATGCGGCGGTTCTTCTGGATCGTATTCCTGCCTGCTGGGTTGGCAGCGCAGCGGCCCGCGGTTTCTCCCGTACTGCCGCAGCTCTTGCAACGCGCGCACGACACCACCGTGTCGGTTTGGCTCTTCGCCCGGCCGGGCGTCTCGCTCGCTGCGCTCAGTGATCGCGTAACCGCCTCCGGCGCGCGGGTGCGCGTGCGCAGCCGCTGGCTCAATGCCATCAGCGCCGATCTGCCCAGCGCCGCGCTCCGCGTGCTGCTTCAGGATCGCGATTTGCGCCGTGTTCAGCCGCTGGGGCGATTCCGGATCCCGGCCGGTCGCGGACGCGTCCCCTTCCCGGCTCCCGAGCTGCCGCAGTCGCCGACCTCCGGCGCGGATACCTGCCCGGCCGGCGGCGATCCAGTCTACGGCCCCTCCGACATGCCCTATCGACGCCTGCATCTGCGGCCGCTCTCCGACCGCGGCCATCGCGGTGCCGGCGTGCGCGTCGGCATTCTCGACACCGGTTTCGACACGCAGAACCCCGCGTTCAGCAGCGTCACCGTGACCGCGCAGCACGACTTCGTGTTCAACGACGCCGTCGTGCGCGACGAGCCCGGCAAGGACGTCGCGGGGGCACAGTTCCATGGCACGGCAGTCTGGTCGCTGTTCGCGGGCGACGTCCCCGGCCGGCTGCGCGGCATCGCGCCGGACGCAACCTATCTGCTCGCCAAGACCGAGGACGTGAGAACCGAGACCCGGGTCGAGGAAGACAACTACGTTGCGGCGCTGGAGTGGGCCGATTCAATCGGGGTCGACATCGTCTCTTCGAGCCTCGCGTATCTCGTCTTCGATAACGGGTTCAGCTACGCGCCATCCGACCTCAACGGCGACATCGCGGTGACCACCGTGGCCGTCGATGCGGCCGCTCGACGGGGGATCATCGTCGTGACCGCCGCCGGCAACGAAGGGCCGGGGTTCCGCACCGTCTGGACACCGGGCGACGCCGATTCGGCACTCACCATCGGCGCCGAAGATTCACTCGGCAACATCGCTTTCTTCTCGAGCCGCGGGCCGACCGCCGACGGCCGGCTCAAGCCCGACTTCACCGCCCCCGGCGTGGCCGTCTGCGTCGTTACCGGGCCCGGTGCGCTGCTGCGCGAAGCGGGCACGTCCTTCGCCACGCCGCTCACCGCCGCGGGCATCACTCTCATGAAGGAGCTGTTCCCGACGCTCGGACCGATCGCGATGCGCGACACCTTGCGCGCCTTCGCGTCCAACCACGCCTCACCCGATTCCGTCTTCGGCTGGGGCCGCCCGGACTTCGCGGCATCGGCCGGACTCGCCCCGCACCTCAATGCCCTCGCGCCCGTC
>Ga0137366_10001672_pt1 | contig 16543 bp, 14 predicted proteins | sample SagtaG_8_FD_104938 | JGI IMG/M metagenome (GOLD analysis project Ga0137366, IMG submission 104938) | Vadose zone soil microbial communities from Sagehorn Ranch, Mendocino, California, USA - Sage1_L_60_16 metaG | ecosystem: Environmental > Terrestrial > Soil > Vadose zone | place: USA...
AAGCGCTGATTTTGTGTCCAGCTCGGACGAACGTCGATTGGGTTGCTCGGTAGCCAGCTCCTGCAGGTTTAATGGCCGCTTGCGAATTTTGCGAGGCATCAGAGTGTTTCCTCCAAGGCCTCGACCACCGCATCATGAAACCTCGGACGAACCTCTTTGATCGCCTGGTTCGCGCAATCCGGCCACGTCCGGTGGGTCAGCAGCGCGACTGATAATTGGCGTTCTGGATCAATCCATAATGAGGTGCCGGTATAACCCAGATGTCCGAATGATGATGGCGAAAAGTATTTGCCCGACTGGGACGGTGCGGACGGGGTATCCCAGCCCAAGGCACGCGACGTTCCGGGAGGCGAGAGTTCTCGCCGAGTGAATAGCGCCACAGTCTCAGGCCGTACAATCGGGGCTCCTCCCCCAAGCAGAGCGTGCGCGAACATTGCAACGTCTTTTGCTGTTGAAAAAACTCCAGCATGTCCCGCCACTCCGCCGAGAACCCACGCGTTCTCGTCCTGCACTTCGCCCTGAATGATTCGCTTGCGAAAAGTTCCATCATCTGCCGTGGGCGGAATCTTGGACTTCCACCCAGCCGGCGGATTGAACGTGGTTTGCAACATTCCAAGTGGCCCGAAGAACTCGCGCTGGCAAAAACGGTCAAGCGATTCCTGCGCGATTCTCTCGAGAGCCAGGCCAAGCAAGATGAAGCCAATGTCGCTATATTCGGCGTGAGTTCCAGGCTCATCTCGCAGCGGAACCCCAAATGCAAGGCGCAGCAACTCTTGTCGGGTTCCAGCGCGCAGATAGAGCTTCTCATAGGCTGGTAATCCAGAGCTGTGCGCCAGCAGCATGCGTAAACTGACTGCATTTCTGCGCTTGTCCTCGCCAGCGAATTCGGGAAGTATGCCTGCTAGCGGAGCGTCCACATCAAGCAGTCCGCGATCGTACAGGATCATTGCCATCGTAGTCGTTACAACAACCTTAGAGACAGAAGCCAGATCGAAACCGCTTTCGGTCGTCATGGGCGGTGATTCCGGCCCGTACGTAAACCTTCCCAGGGCTTTAAACGCAACGAGGTTCCCCGACTGTGTAATCGCGAGGGACGCGCCGGGAAACGCCTTTTGCGCGATGCCCTCCTCCAGAACCTGGAACGCATGTGTGAAGACCGGCTCCTGATCTTCAAACTGGGATTTAAGAGAATGCCCCGATGATGGGTTCGTGGTGTGCAAGACTGTTGGGACGCGGATCGCGCCGATCTCAGCTAGCAGCAGGATAAAGCAGAGCGCGAAGCAACGGAGTGGCACAGATGGCACCCCACCGGTCGTAACTTGATCTCGCCTGTTGTCACTGTTGTAAATTCAAGACATTCCCGTCTCTAGCTCCAATTCGTTGCGCGATCACATGGCCCAATTCACTGTCACACTGTGCTTGCTTCTCTCGCAACTGCCAGCGCTGGCCCAAGACGAGAATCGCCTTAGCGTTCTCGATTCCATCATTCAGACCTCCATCCAGAACCACGAAATCCCCGGCGCAGTGTTACTGGTTGGCCACGATGACAAGGTGATTTATCGCAAGGCTTTCGGTGATCGTTTCGTTGAGCCGACCCGATCGCCCATGACGGTCGACACGATCTTCGATATCGCGTCTCTCACAAAAGTGGTTGCGACTGCGCCCGCCGTGATGCAACTGCTCGAGCAGGGCAAAATCCGACTCAACGATCCGGTGGTGAAATACATTCCCGAGTTTGGACAGAACGGAAAGGGCGATATCACAGTCCGTGACTTGCTTACGCATTTTTCTGGATTGCCACCTGATCTGGATTTGAGCCATCCCTGGACGGGACGTGATGTGGGTTACAGCATGGCGTTCAGTTCCACGCCAATTTCGCCACCGGGGGCGCGTTTTGTTTACAGCGATATCAACTTTATCGTGCTTGCTGCAATGGTGGAGCGCGTGAGCAGAATTCCGTTTGACTCGTATTGCCCACAAAACATTTTTACGCCGCTGGGAATGGGCCATACTCGCTTCAGGCCGCCCGTAGAGTGGTTGTCGCAAATCGCTCCAACTGAATACGACGAGCGCGGTCAGATGCTTCGTGGCATCGTGCACGATCCAAGTGCGCGCCGAATGGGAGGTGTTGCCGGACATGCGGGCGTCTTCTCGACTGCAGACGATCTGGCGAACCTCGCACAGGCCCTACTGGATGGAAGTTCCGTGCTCTCGCCGCTTGCAATCGCGAAGATGACTACGCCGCAACAGCCTCCGACGGCCCCAGTCCTGCGCGGGTTGGGCTGGGACATAGACTCTCCCTTCTCCTCAAATCGCGGTGAGCTGTTCCCCGTCGGCTCATTTGGGCACACCGGATTTACCGGCACCTCGCTTTGGATTGATCCGACTACTCGCACTTATATCATTCTGCTCACCAACGCTGTTCACCCCCGCGGCAAGGGTTCCGCGATTTCGTTGCGCGCAAAGATCGCGACTGCAGTTGCCGACGCAATCCCACTTACAACCTCCGAACAAGAGGCGCTGCGCTGGAAGACAATCACCGGCTACAACGAAGCCATGACCGCCGAACATCATTTGTTTGGCCGCAATGGCGCGGTTCTAACGGGCATTGACGTTCTGGAGTCAGAGAATTTCTCGTCGCTGAAAGGCAAGCGAGTTGGCGTTCTCACGAATCAGACTGGCCTTGATTCCGCGGGCCGCCGCACCATTGATGTTCTAGCTCACGCTCCCGGAGTACGGCTAACAGCAATCTTCAGCCCGGAGCATGGCGTTACCGGCGAGCTTGATACCACCCACATCGGCAACTCACGCGACGCCGCAACCCAGATTCCGGTTTACAGCGTTTACGGCGGTACCGATGCCGCTCGCCGCCCGCCACAAGACGTACTCAAGGAGTTGGACACGGTCGTCATTGATCTCCAGGACGCAGGCGTCCGTTTCTACACCTACGAAACCAGCCTCGGATATTTTCTGGAGGCTGCCGCGAAGGCTAGAATTTCCGTCACCGTGCTAGATCGTCCGAACCCGATCGGCGGAGCCTTCGTTCAAGGACCGATGTCTCAGCCTGGACATGAAAACTTCACGAATTACGGGCCGATTCCGGTTCGCCACGGCATGACTTTGGGCGAGCTGGCGCAGATGTTCAACTCCGAGCACAACATTCATGCGAGGCTCAGTATCGTTACGATGCAGGGCTGGATGCGCGGCGATTGGTACGACTCAACCGGCCTGGAATGGACAAACCCCTCGCCCAATCTCCGCAGCTTGATTGAGGCGTCGCTCTATCCCGGGGTGGGGTTGGTTGAGGGCACGAATGTCTCGGTGGGTCGAGGAACCGACAAGCCCTTCGAGTTGCTCGGCGCGCCCTGGATGAACAGCCGCGAACTGGCGCAATATCTGAATGCACGTCAAATCTCCGGCGTGCGCTTTGTACCGGTGACTTTCACGCCCTCAGCGAGCAACTACGCCGGGCAATTGTGCCATGGAGTCAACGTCGTTCTGACCGCTCGCGAATTTCTGGAGGCTCCTGAGCTGGGAATCGAACTGGTTTCCGCCTTGGCCAAGCTTTATCCGCAACAATTCCATATGGAAAAGATGACCGATATCCTAGTCAACCAGTCCGTTTATAACGCGCTTTCACGTGGTGAAGATCCGCATCGCATAGCCCTCAATTGGCAGGATGATCTGCTAAAGTTCCAGCAAGTCCGCGCGCGGTACTTGATTTACAAGTAGCAGACGGAACTTGTCATTCGCGATTTTGCGGGACGCGTTTTTCGGCTTTCGATCTTCATTAGGCCAACCCCATTCCTGTCGTCCCACTCCCTCCACATTAGTGAAAACAGTTGCGCCCTTGCCGCCTAGAGATGGCCGAAAAACCGCAATCTAGCCAAAAACCCGAGGGGTGAGCAGCCCTGGTTTGGTATTGGGTTTGCTTCTAGTCAAGACAGGCCAGATCTTCCCCGCAACCGGCTGGCAAGCGGTGCTCTGGAATTGGAGATCAACAAAATGAAGAACCTCGTCTTCCTGTTCGTGGTGTGTGCTTTGTCTGTGGGTGCGGTTGGGCAGGTAGGTGGCGGGACAATGAATTCTCAGGCACATGCTCTTGTGATGTCGGGAAATCCGCAACACGCTTCTCAGACGGCCATGTCGGCCGAGCAGAGCCTGATAGGGCACTCGACGACTTTCTCTGCTCACGGTGAAAGGCCGCTGTGGGAAGTCATGCCGGAAGCTCCCGTTGTGCCGCTTGGAGATTCGTCCCGCGCTGTGAGAAAAGAGCATGTCGCGGCCAAGAAGGCTGTCATCGTTTGGAGCAACTGAGCTGCTGATTTGTTGCGCCAGCGTGCCTTTCCATCGCTTCTCTCCGATACAATTGCCGTGCTCAGGGTGAAATTGACGAGACGATTCGGGTTGGATCGCAACGCTGTCATGAGCGCAACGCGAACTGCCGGCCGCGACAGTTCTATCTTTGTTGCTAGCTCGCAACGTCTTGAAGCTGCCGGAATTCTACTGGGCGCCGATTTCGAACCATAGTGATTCTTCTTTCGACAATTAATCCGCTCACTCTCGCCTGGCAGCGCTTTGCCGGAACAGCATTGGGTGCAGCATTGGGAGCGTTAATCGCAACGTTCTTTCATGCGAACTGGATTGTCTATGGGGCGGGAATCTTCGTTTGCGAGACTCTGTCCGCAGCATTGCGGCTTGCAAGCGCATATCGATTTGCCGCTATCGCCTTGAGCATTGTGTTGCTCGTCGCACACGAGCGGCCGCCTTGGATTGTGGCTGCGCATCGGTTCGTCGAGGTCTCGCTGGGGATTGGCGTGGGATTGTTGGTTACAGCTGTCTGGCGGATACCAAAACACCAGGCCGGCTGACCGATTGCCGCCGGTAACTTGGTAATCCACGAAAGTACCTAGAAACCTCATCAATGTTGCGCAAGACCTTAGCTTCAGTGCGCGAAGGTACTCCGCACACTGTTACTGCGGTAGAGAGCGGCTGGATGCAATTGGCGGAGCCAGAATTAGAATGTAGTTGGTATGCCGTCCAAGAGCCAAAGCGTGACCACTCGTGTGGTCCCAGGCACGAGGGAAGATTTGCTGCATGCATTTCTGGAACACGTGCCGGACGGTGTGTACTTCAAAGACCGCAAAAGCCGGTTCGTTCGCATCAGCCGCTCGCTCGCGCACCGGTTCGGGCTGACTGATCCCGCCGAAGCAATTGGCAAGACCGACTCCGATGTGTTTAGGCCTGAGCACGCGCAGCAGGCCCTTGCCGACGAACAGGAAATCATTCGAACGGGTGCGCCGATCGTAGAAAAGGAAGAGAAGGAAACGTGGCCGGACGGACACGAAACCTGGGTCTTGACCACCAAGCTGCCGTTGACCGACGATAAGGGTGTGATCATCGGCACCATGGGGATTTCTCGCGATATCACTGAGCGCAAGGGCATAGAGCAAGAACTCCACGAGCACCGTCTTCATCTCGCGGAATTGGTCGCCGAGCGAACGGCTGAACTGCTGCGAGCCAAGAAGTTGCTGGAACGCGACATTGCAGCCCGCAAGCTCGCCGAGGAGAAACTCGCGCAAAAAGCTAAGGAACTCGCCCTGGCAAATGCGGAATTGGAGAACCTGTCGCTGGTGGACGATCTAACTGGACTCTACAACCGCAAAGGCTTTCTGGCTCTGGCCCACCATCGAGTGAAACTTGCCCACCGCACGGGTGAGCCGTTTTTTGTCGCATTTGTGGATTTGGACGACCTAAAGCAAATCAATGACACGCTCGGCCATCAGGCTGGAAACTCTGCGCTGGTGGACACCGCGAACGTGTTGAAACAGTGCTTTCGCGACTCCGATATTTTGGCGCGGCTGGGAGGGGACGAGTTCGCGGTGTTCATCGCCGAAGCGGACGACAAGAAAATTTCCCGTAGAGTTTTTCAAAGGCTCGCTGCCCACAACGACTCCGCCGGCCGGCAGTATTGCCTGTCATTCAGTGTAGGGATCGTTTCGGGTGTTTCTGCGGAAGATGTTGAAATCGAAACCTTGTTAGCACAGGCCGATTCCTCGATGTACCAGCAGAAGCGCCAAAAAAGATCTGCGCGAAAAGTCGGTCGGGTTGATATCTGACTCCCCAGATTTCACTTGGATCGCTCTAAAAGCTTAGGCACCAACAACTAACCTACGGCCAACCTCGTTCGCGGCCACTCTCATCTCAGTTTCCCTGTGCAGTGGGAGTTTGCTTTCCATGCACTGAATCCCGGTCCACCGTGTAAAGGAGCGACATGCGAACTACCTACATCACAACCGGCTTTTTGGCAGCTTTATTGGTGTTGGCCCTGGGCCTGTCGGCCGCTGCGCAGACTTCGGCGACCAGCCCCTCACCACAAGCGACGCCCTCTCAAGCTGCACCGTCCCCGTCACAAACTTCACCCTCACAAGGTGCGCCGCAGCAGGAACCGCAGGCCGCACCGTCGCAGGCGCCTCAGCAGGAGCCTTCGCAAAGTGCACCGGCGCAACCGCCTGCAGGGCAATCGGGCGCAGCGTCGCAAGGTCAGGCACCGTCGCACAGTGAGGACGACAATCCTCTCAACCTGACCGATGAGCAAAAAGCGAAATTACGGCCGATTATTGCGGATGAGAACCAGCAGATGGAAGCCGTTCGCAATGATTCGACGTTGACGACAGATCAGAAGGTCGCGAAGGCAAACCAGATTCGCGAAACCGCCTCGCCAAAAATCAAGGCCGTACTAACGCCGGAGCAGTTGCAGAAGCTGGCGGATCTGCAGCAGAAGGCCCGGCAGCAGCAACAGCAAAGTGCACCATCAAGTGACGCGCAGAAACCTCAGAAGTAAGACCTGAGGCGTAAACCTATCGGTGGCCGCATCAGTCTGCTGTGGCCACCTTTCTGTGTCGATTTTTGCCGTGTGTTGGAAACAACACACACGTGTCACTTCTGACACGTGATCAACAAATCGCACATTCGTAAGTCTTTTCCTTTAAGCTGCCTCCGCGCGGAAGCGATCCTGCTCTGGAATCTGTGAACACCAACTCACAGGAGGCACTCCATTGCTTCGTCAAATTGCAGCCCTGACTTTCATCTTCCTCTGCACCACAGTCGCCTGGATCATTCTCGCTTCCACTGTTGTTTATCGGACGGAGCACAGCGACGACCAATTGAAGGGACACGTAGGGTCAACCTGGGGAACGACGCAGGAGCAAGCCCCGCCCACGGCCACGTATGAAAGGACAGAAATCGTCCGAACTACTTCTATCGAGAATGGCAAGCGGATTGTCCGAGATGAAAATTTAAGTCGCTCCGGGAACGTGCCCGTCGAGTCGAGCCGCATCAAGGTAAACTTGAACCTAAATCATCGGCAAAAAGGCCTGCTGTGGTACAGCACCTACGTGGTGGACTTCGCTGGCGATTATTCCTTTCGCAACGATAGCAATCGGCCAGAAGTCGTCACGTTCCGTTTGCCATTTCCGGCACAAAAAGCCGTGTACGACGGCTTGGTCTTAACTATTGACGGAAATAAAGTGCCGCTCACAACAGACGAGCACAGTACCTCAGGCCAGGCGGACGTCGGCGCAAACACGACGGTTGCGCTGCATGTCGCGTATCGTTCTCAGGGACTCGACACTTGGCGCTACAAACTTGCCGACGGCGTGGCGGAGGTGCAGGATTTCAATCTCGCCATGCACACGAATTTCAAGGACATTGATTTTGCTGACGACACGCTTTCGCCCACGGGCAAGCATGAAACGTCCGACGGCTGGGACCTTAACTGGAGCTACTCGGACTTGGTTTCAGGATTTCAGATCGGCATGACTATGCCCGGAAAGCTGCAGCCAGGTCCGCTGGCGGGAGAGATCAGCTACTTCGCTCCCGTGTCATTGTTTTTCTTCTTCTTCCTGATGTTCATCATCACCACGCTGCGGAATATAGACCTGCACCCGATGAACTACTTTTTCCTTGCGGCTGCATTCTTTGCGTTTCACCTGCTCCTGGCTTATCTGGTGGACCACACCTCCATTCACGCCGCCATGATCGTCTCGTCGGTTGTTTCCGTTGCGCTGGTCGTCAGCTACCTGCGGCTGGTTGTCGGAATTCGCTTTGCCGCACTCGAAGCCGGAACCGCACAACTGATCTATCTGGTGATCTTTTCATACGCGTTTTTCTGGAAAGGATTCACCGGCCTGGCAATCACAATAATTTCTGTAGTCACTTTGTTTGTGGTGATGCAAGCCACCGGCAAAGTGAAGTGGTCCGACAAATTTGCCCTGAGGCGAGGAGGATTGCTGCCGAGCTTGCGATAGGCTTCATTAGAGGTTTGAATAGCCTGCTGACGAGGAACTTACAATGCGTATGGGCGCAGTGAAGGGAGCATGTCGCGCGATCGCTATTCTACTGGCGTTGCCGACTGGCTGCAGTTTCGCGCAAAAGCTTCCGCCATGTAGTGAGCAACGGGGTGACGTATGAGCCGTTCGACAATCGCTTCGCGTCGAACTTTGTGAGTGAGGTCCGCCGATCGCAGTTGCGGCGAGCGAAAAACAGTTTTCGCCGGAGCGAACCAACTACGTAGTGGTAGCAAATCCCGATTACACCCAGCCGGGGCCGTGGAAAACTGTGGTTTGGATTGGCAGTTCGGGCGAAGCCCCAAGACGAGTGCTCACGTTTCTCGATCATGCAAATGGTGATGTGAAGCTTCAGTGGTTGAATGAGAAGCTCTTGTACGGCTCGGTGTGGTGGGGCAGAATCGTTGCAACAGATTTTATCTTCGACGTTGAGCGGAAGACGTTCATCTATCGCGAGATGGCTGATTACGGAGCGATAGTTCAGCCTTGCCAAGGCAGGGAACATTTTCGATAAGATAAAAGTAGCTTCTTTAACAAGAGATGAACTCATTACCTACGCTGGATGAAATTCGCGAGGCGCAGAAGCTGATCTATCAGCTCATGCAGCCGACACCCCAAATCTCGTGGCCGCTGCTGAACCAAAGGCTGGAAGCGCAGGTCTGGGTCAAGCACGAAAACCACACACCGATCGGAGCGTTCAAGGCTCGGACTGCGGTCGTCTATGCGGCTGAGCTTTTCAAGCACTCAAACGGAATCAAGGGACTGATTACCGCGACGCGCGGCAATCATGGGCAGTCCGTCGCGCTGGCGGGACAAAGGTTCAACGTGCCGGTGACAATTGTTGTACCGCTCGGCAACAGCAACGAGAAAAATGCAGCCATGCGCGGGCAAGGCGCGAACCTGATTGAGTTCGGCAGCGATTTCCAGGAAGCGCGCGAGCATGCTCAGAAGCTCGCGGCCGAGCAGAGCCTGCATTTTGTGCCTTCCTACCATCGCGACTTCCTGAAGGGGATTGGAACGTATTGGTTAGAGCTGTTTTCTGCGGTTCCAGATCTCGACGTAGCGTACGTCCCGATTGGGATGGGCTCCGGTATTTGCTCGGGCTGCGCTGTGCGTAATGGCCTGAATCTGAAGACGAAATTCGTCGGGGTAGTTTCTCAATGTGCCCCGGCGCACGCGCTCTCTTTTGAAGCTGGCCGCGTCATCGCCGCCCCAGTGACAACCACAATCGCAGATGGCGTAGCCGTGCGTGTCCCCGACGAAGATGCACTCGCGATCATGCTGAAAAACGTTGACCATATCGTTGGCGTGAGCGACGACGAAGCCCGCGAGGCCATGCGGATTTACTTTACGGCAACACACAATACGGTCGAAGGCGCGGGAGCGCTCGCACTAGCGGCGGCGCTAAAAGAGAAAGACATCATAAAAGGCAAGCGGGTCGCGCTGGTGGTCAGCGGCGGGAATGTGGACCGCGAAGTGTTCGCCAAGGTTTTGATGGGCTGAGGCTTCGCCATCGTGCATGCGCCTGCACCAATCGGTCATTGACTATGGCCTTTCCGCGGACTAGAGTCAGCTCCATCAGGAGAATTCCTATGAAAAGCCTGATTTGGACGGTTCTGTATTTCTTGGCGTTATCCGGTGTCGCTTTGGCTCAAGCGGCGGTTGAGGGTGCACTTACGCACGGACTCTCCGGGGCGGCGAGCGCTACTGCAGGGAAGGCTTTGGGCCAGATAGGAAACCAGCTTGCCGGCAGGCTGGGACAGCAGACGTCGAATGCCGTGCGCCCTGCGGTTACAAATGTGCGCACTCAAAGAGCGGTTAGACTTCCGCAGGCTATGACCACCACGACCTCGGCGACAAGCGGTGGCTCCATGATCGCCTCAATTCAAGGCGGCGAACCTCAGCAGGCTGACACAAAGTGCGCTGCGCAGCCCGACGCAGCCAAGTCTCCTCAGCAGGCTCAGAAGTTGAGCGAGTGCGGCAAAACGAAACCATCTGCGGAGCAGACAACTCATCCATCTGAAATTACCCTGCCCGCACCGAAGCAATAGCTAAACCAACCCGTGGGTACGGTAATCACGCAGGTTCGCGCCGCGGAATCCACAAGCCAATCAAATTGAATGATGGGATGATTTCAGCAGTGAAGATTCTCATCGTGGTAGGCGCGCGTCCGAATTTCATGAAGGCTGCGCCAATTCTGAAGGCAATTTCTGAATTCAACGCTGCACGCCCGGAGTGGACCGAGGAAATTGTGCCGCTACTTGTGCACACCGGCCAGCATTACGATGCACAAATGTCCGACGCTTTTTTTGCTGACCTTGAACTGCCTCGTCCCGATGTCTTCCTGGGTGCAGGGTCAGGCTCTCATGCAGAGCAGACTGCCGAGATCATGAAGCGCTTTGAGTCGGTGCTCATGAAACAGGAGCCGGACGCACTGGTGGTCGTGGGAGACGTGAACTCGACTTTGGCCTGTGCTCTGGTCGCAGCGAAGCTTCCGTCCCGGGCGCAGGGACGGCCGTTGATTACGCACGTAGAGGCAGGATTGCGGTCGTTCGATCGTTCCATGCCCGAAGAGGTCAATCGCGTGCTGACTGATCAGATCTCCGACGTGCTTTTCGTGAGTGAGAAGAGTGGAATCAGAAATTTGGGTACCGAGGGCGTGCTGGGAGACCGGGTCTATTTCGTGGGCAATACCATGATTGATTCTCTTCATGAGCATGAGGCTAAGGCGGAACGCTCACGAGTGCTTGAGCGGCTCGGCCTGGAGCGTGGTGAGTACGTTCTGCTGACGCTTCATCGTGCAGCCAACGTGGACGACCGCGAATGCTTTCTGGAAATTCTTGATGGACTCAGCATTCTTGCTGCTTCGCATCGGATTGTTTTTCCCGCACACCCACGCACGGAAAAACAGATTATCGAGCACGGTTTGGAATCCTACTTCCGCCCACGACGGATTGACCACGAAAGGTGGAACTCCGGCGTCCAGATGGTCGAACCGCAAGGCTACCTCGATTTTCTGTGCCTGATGAAGAAGGCGCGAATGGTGGTTACCGACTCAGGCGGCATTCAGGAAGAAACCACCGCGCTCGGAATTCCATGTGTCACGGTGCGCGACAACACTGAACGTCCTGTCACGACAGAAATAGGAACCAACCTGCTAGCCGGCACGCGACGAGAGACGATCCGGGCGGCGATTCAGAGACAGCTTGCGTTCCGGGGATCGTGCGCGGTTCCCGAGAAATGGGACGGAAGAGCAGGCGCCAGGATTGTTCAGATTTTGGCTGAAAGACTGATGGCCCCCAGTTCCGTGGTCTCCCGACTGACTGAAGCACAGATCCTGGAAAATGCCTGATAATAAGCCTCTCGCAGACTGAATTGCGTGAACGTCGCGATAAACTATGTTCGGGAGCCGGTGTTGGAAAAACAAGCCGACACAATTCTGGTGACGGGCGGGGCCGGTTTCATCGGCTCCAACTTTATCCTGCACTGGCTCGCGAACGAAACTTCCAATGTAGTTAATCTCGACAAGCTGACCTACGCCGGCAATCCGGCCAACCTTTTGTCTGCGTCCTCCGACCGGCGGTACAAATTTCTGCAAGGCGATATATGCGACCGGGACTTGGTTGCGGAATTGTTGATCACGCATCGGCCGCGAGCCATTGTGCATTTTGCGGCCGAAAGCCACGTGGACCGCTCGATTCACGGCCCGGACGATTTCATCCGGACGAATGTGAACGGGACATTCAGCCTGCTCGAAGAGGCGCGCGAGTATTGGTCCGGCCTCCTCGACGCGGAGAGAGATGCGTTTCGGTTTCTGCATGTTTCAACCGATGAAGTATATGGGTCGCTTGGACCTGCGGATTCGGCATTCACCGAAAGCACGCGCTACTCGCCGAACAGTCCTTATTCCGCGTCGAAGGCTGCTTCCGATCACTTGGTGCGCGCGTATTTTCATACCTATGGGCTTCCGGTGCTCACCACCAACTGCTCGAACAATTACGGGCCCTTTCAATTCCCGGAGAAACTAATTCCGCTGGTAATTCTTCACGCGATCGGGGGCAAGCCGATACCCGTATATGGAGACGGACAGAACGTACGCGATTGGCTGTTTGTCACCGATCACTGTGAGGCCATCCACAACGTTCTGGCGCGAGGCAAGATCGGCGAGACCTACAACATTGGCGGACGGAGCGAATTGAAGAACCTGGATGTGGTGAACGCGATTTGTTCGGTGCTCGACGAACTGCGGCCCAACGATCCGGTTACCCCGCATGCGAAGCTGATCACATTTGTGACCGACCGTCCCGGACACGACCGGCGCTACGCCATGAATGCAGACAAAATTGAATCGAAGCTGGGTTGGAGGCCGCGCGAGACATTTGAGACCGGTATTCGCAAAACAATCCTCTGGTATCTGGAAAACGAAGCGTGGATTCACGGCGTCACGACAGGTGCCTACCGCCAGTGGATGGCGACACAGTATTCTCTCTGAGATCTTCCATGCACATGTCCAACTCGCCGGCTAAGGGCTCGTCAGAATACAAAGGCATCATTCTCGCGGGAGGGTCGGGAACCCGCCTCTATCCGGTTACGCACGCGGTCGGCAAAAGCCTGCTGCCGATCTACGACAAGCCGATGGTCTATTACCCGCTTTCCACGCTGATGCTGGCTGGAATTCGGGAAATCATGCTGATTTCTACGCCAGAAGATTTGCCTAAATTTCAGCGACTTCTAGGTGATGGGTCAAGTATTGGATTAAGTTTTTCGTATGCCGCTCAAGCGAAACCGGAGGGTATTGCACAGGCATTTCTGATTGCGGAAAAATTCATCAACGGAAGTTGTTGCGCGCTGGTCCTTGGGGACAATATTTTTTATGGCCATGATCTGGTGAAGAGCGTTCAGGCAGCAGTCGCGCACAATAAGGGCGCACGCATCTTTGCTTACCCGGTGCAGGACCCAGAGCGTTATGGCGTGGTGGAATTTGATTCTCAAGGTCGGGCCCTGAGTCTTGAAGAAAAACCGCAGTCTCCGAAGTCGCGCTATGCTGTTACCGGGATGTATTTCTGTGATTCGCAAGTTGTTGAAATCGCAAAATCACTGAAGCCGTCCGCCCGCGGTGAGCTGGAAATTACCGATGTGAACCGCGAATACTTGAAGCGCGGAATGCTTGAGGTAGAAGTGATGGGCCGGGGTATGGCCTGGCTGGACACCGGAACCCATGAGGCCATGCTCGAAGCGTCATTGTTCATTCAGACGCTTGAAACCCGGCAAGGCCTGATGGTTGCTTGTCCAGAGGAAATTGCTTATCGCTACGGCTACATCACGGCTGAGCAGGTGGCGAGCGCTGCTTCTGCGATGAAGAACAACAGCTACGGCGCCTACCTTCTGCAGATGCTCAAAGAACGCGTATTCTAACGACTGCAAAATGAACGTTCTCGAGACTCCTCTTTCCGGCGCGCTAATACTTGAACCCAGGGTCTTCGAAGACGATCGCGGATTTTTCCTCGAAAGTTATAACGAGCAGATTCTTGCTGGCCTTGGCATTCGCGAGAGATTCGTTCAGGATAATCACTCTTACTCGAAACGCGGCGTGCTGCGAGGCCTGCATTACCAAGTGCATAAGCCGCAGGGCAAGCTGGTCCGTGTGGTGAGCGGGGAAGTGCTCGATGTTTTTCTTGATCTGCGGCGTAAGTCGCCAACCTTTGGGCGCTGGCACGCCGTGAAGCTCTCGGGTGAGAACCGGCGGCTGGCCTGGATTCCGGTGGGATTTGCGCACGGATTCGAGGTGCTCTCCGAAGGTGCACATGTGCTCTACAAAAGTACCGAGTTTTATGCTCCGGAGTTGGAGAGGACGATTTTGTGGAACGATCCCGATCTCAAAATCAATTGGGAGGTCACGGTTGAGCCGGTGCTCTCTGAGAAAGACAAGATCGGTGTTCAGTTTCGCAACGCGGAAGTTTTCGAGTAGCGGCGCTGGCTATCTCGCGCTGTGAGCGGCCACGGCTTTTTCACCGGGCTGCAGCTTCAACCATTGCAACAGGTGCTTGCGGGCGTAGCTTGGCATGTCGAGAAAGCGAACTCCGGCGGCGCCTTCGTCGTCCCGCCAGACCAGTTCAGCAGTGGCGTGAATCAATTCGGAAGTACCCGGAAGGGAAAATTCCAGATTCAGCATCCCTGAGATGGGCAGATCACCCGCCTCGGAATGGAGGGCGGCGCCCGAATCACTCAGATCCGCCAAGAGCATTTGCTTAGAGGAGCCGCGAGCTTGACGCGGACTGACTCTTGCCGGAATCATCGTGCGCACGCGCCGGCTGCTCCGGCGGCGGTCGCGCCCCATCAAGTTTCGCACCGCGCGAAGTCCTTGGCGGACGCGCTCAATCGACAATGGCTTGTAAATGATCACCTGGGTACTACTCTTGAATACTGCATGCATGGTGGCGACAGGCTCGGCCAACGCAATCCGCACAGCCTTGCTGCAGGCAGGAAGTTCGACCAACTTTTCCAGGAAAGTATGCGATTGTTCGATTTGGTCGTCAACGACGATTGCGTCACAACGATGCTTGATCGCGTGCGACAGAGCCGCGTCTGAATCGGGAAAATGCTGGAGGTCGATTTCCAGGTCTTTGAATCCGCGCGCGACAATGCGGATCGTGTTTTCGTCGCGGCTAAGGAGAAGACTGCGGAGCATACTGTAACGCATGGTAGGAGTGCATGATGCGCGGCAGCAAGTTACCGAAGTGACCTTTGGAGCTGGACACAGCTGTCAGACTCTGGTCCAAACACCTGAGGCGGCAGAGGCCTCGACGGCCGCAATGATTTTTTGTGTATCCAGCCCGTCGTCAAAATTGGGATGAAACGGTTCCTGCCGGGCAAGGGCACCGAGAAAATCCCCCAGCGTTGCGATGAAGGTGTGCTCGTAGCCGATCAAGTGTCCTGGTTTCCAGAAGTTGGCGGAATAAGGATGGTCCGGGCCGGTCACCAGCATGCTTTTTGTGGCTTGCAAGGCGGGTGGCTCGGTTGCATCGAAGAACTGCAACCGATTCATGTCTTCCAGGTCGAAAGCCAAACTGCCCTTCGATCCATAGATCTCGAAACCATTTCCATTGCGCCTGCCAACCCCAAAGCGGCTCGCTTCAAAACTGCCCAGGCTACCGTTCGCGAAGCGGGCAATTGCAAGCACGGCATCGTCCACGTCGCGATGCGGCGCGAAGGTGTGGGTCATCGCCGATAGTTCGCTGATATCGCCGTTCAAGTAACGAGCAGTATCAACCAAATGGGACAGCAGGTCCCCAACGGCGCCCGAACCGGCGTCAGATCGTCGATAGCGCCAGGTTTGTCCTTTGGCGGGATCGGCACCGGATTGATTGAAGTAATGCGCGCGATAGTGGAAGTTTTGGCCGAGCCGCCCCTCCTCGATCCATTGCTTCGCCAGTGCTATCGCAGGCACGCGGCGATAGTTGAACCAGATGAGGTTGGGGATGCAGACGGCCTCCGCCATCTTTGCCGCCTCTTCAACCGAAAGTGCCAGTGGCTTTTCGCAAAGGACAATTTTGCCGGCCTTTGCCGCAGCCAGCGCGATCGGTGCGTGCAAGGCGTTCGGTACCGCAATGTCCACGACATCAATGTCCTTGCGGGTAACCACCGACTCCCATTCGAGCGCGGTTTCCTGCCAGTCCCACTGTTGGGCGAAGGCCCGCAGCTTCTGTTGGTTGCGAGCACAAACCACCTTCGTACAAAGAGAAAACGGAACATCAAAAAAATGCCCGACCTGATGAAAGGCATTGGAATGGGCGCGGGCGATGAATCCGCTGCCGACCATTGCTATGTTCAATCGCCGTTTGGGCTCAGGCATTTTGGGTCAATAACTGGAAGGACAGAATAACCCACAGCAGCATAATGGCGGGGAATCCGTGTGGTCGCCGTGCGTTGCGCAAACTTTTGCACCCGTACGCTAGTAACTTCTGGCTCGGCGTGGTGTTCGTAACTATCCGAAGTAGAATGGGACTGTGACCGACGAGCATCCAGACCCGGAGAAAGACCAGCAGGACGAGGTCCTGCCGAACTCCGCTGCCGATGAGTTCTTTGGCCGGATGAAGTTTGACTTCAGGCGTCCCACGACCACCGAAGCAGCCACCGTTTCCGCGCACCACGCTATTCAGATATTGACCCCCGCAGTCAGAAACCAATACCCGCCT
>Ga0137366_10001679_pt1 | contig 16495 bp, 14 predicted proteins | sample SagtaG_8_FD_104938 | JGI IMG/M metagenome (GOLD analysis project Ga0137366, IMG submission 104938) | Vadose zone soil microbial communities from Sagehorn Ranch, Mendocino, California, USA - Sage1_L_60_16 metaG | ecosystem: Environmental > Terrestrial > Soil > Vadose zone | place: USA...
CCATCGGGTGTTCCTTTCGTTAGGTTTGGTTTCTGCTTAAGCACAGCAACCAAATCCTACTTCGAAAGGGGCGCCCTTTTATAATGCGTGGCCCATTCAAGCCTGATTTTGGCTTGAGTGGGGCAAGTCACCCATACGAAGTGGCGGGCTGGCCCACCTTTGGTTTTGATTTTTCTCGCCCTTACTCTAACTGAGGCTGCCCCGCCCTTTGCGGTTTTCAAAGGGTGGCGTACGACGCTGCCGATTCCGCGGAGCTTTGACGCTGAGCTCTTTTCATCTCCGCCCGCCCCGCCTCATTGATGCCAACTGGTCCCGCTTCGCCATGTTCATACCAACGATAACTACTCCACTTCCACTGCTCTGGTTCCAAGACCAGGCCACGCACGACCGGATTGTTATGCATGAAATTCAGTTTCTCAACCCTCTTCCGATCCCTGCGCACCACAAAATCATAGAATCGTTTCTGCCAAACGTGCCCGGCCTCGAGCGCCTGTTGCCACAACTTCCCTTGCGCCGGGCTGCTCCGCCGTCGCCATTCTCCGAGCAAACGCCGCGCAAAGCGCTGCTTCAACACCTGCATGACCGTCGACGGCGTGCCCCGGTCTGGCTCGCTGATCAACAGGTGAACGTGCTCGGGCATGACTACGTAGCCGACTACGACAAGGCCATACCGTTTCCGCACTTGTTCCAGGATTTTGAGAAATAAGTCGCGACGCTCTGGGTTGTAGAGCAGAGGTCTCCGGTGAAAGCAGCTGGTGGTGATGGAGTGGAAATGTCCGCTGCCGTAGTACCGATGCAGACGTGAGGGCATGGTCAGAGTCTACCGGAAGGGAGGAAGTGAGTCTGTGACGGATGAACATGACTTGTGGCGACGCCATGTGCAGAAATGGCTCCAACGAACAACATGTGCGGAGTCGGCAGCATCGTACCCCACCCTTTGAAAACCGCAAAGGGCGGGGCAGCCTCAGTTAGACTGAAGGCGAGAAAAACCAAAGGTGGGCCAGCCCCCAAGTAAGCGTGCTATTCTCAGTCTTCGAAGGTGACCATGTCAGACCCCGACGCTGCAATAAAAACGCTTCAGAACATAAAGGAGGTTTTCGCAACATTCCTCGCCGATAATGGAAGAGCTAGCGAAGCCGATACTCGGGCAAATCTGATAGACAAGATTCTCATCGAAGTTCTGGAGTGGCCAGAAGGTGTGATAGTCAGGGAGCAGCACGTCAATCAAGGTTATATTGACTACTCATTGAAGGTGCAGACGCGCCGATATGTGGCGGTCGAAGCAAAGAGAGAAAGCGTCTCTTTCACATTCCCAACTGCTGCGCATCGTTCCCTGAAACTTTCCGGATCCCTTCTAACAGAGAAGAGTGTTGCAGATGCAATCAAGCAGGTGCGAGGTTATTGTGATGATGCTGGAATTCGGTACGCGATTGCTACGAACGGCAATGCGTGGATAGTTTTTCGTGCGATCAGAGAGGATCTGCCGTGGCGTGAGGGTAATGCACGTATATTTCCCAGCATTGATTTCATAATCGAGCATTTCACAGATTTCTGGAACTTACTTTCATTCGAAGCGATTCAGCGGGGTTCGCTTGACGAGGAGTTCGGCTCCTCTGTTCGGCGGCCTCGAGAGCTTCATAGGGTTGTCGCAAGACTTTTCAATGCCGATCTTCCTCTTCAGCGAAATAGGCTTCACGCACAACTACATCCGCTTATAGAAACCATATTTGAGGACATTGCCGACCAAAATGCGCTGGAAATACTGCAGTCGTGTTATGTGCATATTGGGAGTCTTAGGATTGTTGCCCAAGATCTAAATGCAGTAATTACCGATGCGATTCCGCGATTCCTCAGGCAACAGGGCACGGAAGATATCGTTCAGACCGCGACAGATGCCGGGCGTTTCGATGATGCGGTAGAGGCTGCGCTGGTTCGTCGCACAGGTCAACTTTATCTCCTTCTGGGGGGCATTGGTTCTGGCAAGACCACATTCATCAAACGCTACCAGAAAACGGTTGGCAAGTCGGCCCTCGAGACCCATGCTCTTTGGTTTCACTTAGACTTTCTTCAGGCACCCATTGACCCGCAGAATCTTGAGTCTTTCGCTTGGCGTGGCGTGCTGGATCAATTAAGGACGCGTCATGGGCACTTGAATCTGGAGACTAGAAAAATTATCAAAAGAGCATTTGCTGATAACATCCAAGCGCTCACGCAGACCGTGCTTAGGCCGCATCTAACCTATTCGGGTGGGTTGGACAATACGATTTCACCGTACCTGGAAAAATGACAGGCAGAAACAAATGAGTACGTCCCACGACTGCTACGTGTCGCGCAAAGTGATAAAAAACTGCAAACAATACTCTTTATAGACAACGTCGACCAGCTCTCTCCTGCTTATCAGGCCCAAGTGTTCCTCCTTGCTCAGCGTGTAACGCGAACCATTGGGGCCGTTACTATACTCGCGCTGCGAGAAGAGTCCTATTATTCTGCGAGCATCCAGAAAACATTTACCGCGTACACGAATCGCAAATTTCATATCGCGTCCCCCCGGTTTCGTCGACTCATCGACAGTAGAATCCAGTTCGCGCTGGGCGTATTAGAGAACCAAACCGGGGCAATCGATTACGTGCTTCGTGATGGCATTTCAATTGACAGACCTGCAATAGCCGACTTTCTTCGCATTATCGAGACAAGCATTTTTGAAAGAAATCTTAATATCGCGCGATTTATCGAAGCTCTTTGTTTCGGCAACATGCGCTTGGCGCTGGACATGTTCACGACGTTTATGACATCGGGAGTAACGGATGTAGACAAGATGCTGAATATTTATCGCCGAGACGGCGCCTACTTCGTGGCTTTCCACGAATTCGTGAAGTCGATCATGTTAGGGGAGCGACGTTACTATAAAGAACAGGCAAGCCCTATCGCAAATCTCTTTGACTGTGGGGCCGAACGTAATGCTAGCCACTTCACTGCACTGAGGATCATTCGAGCGTTGCTCCTCAGACTCGGAGAGAGCAGCCGCGAAGGTCCGGGCTTCGTGGAAATCGGACAACTCGTGAGCATGAGCGAAGACATTTTTGATAACCACGAGGATTTCCTTCGTGCTCTTAATCGCCTCGTTTCGAGGCAGCTAATCGAGTGCAACACAAAATCCCCGGATACGATAACCGGTGCAAGCCACGTTAGGGTAACATCGGCTGGGTGGTACTATTCGCGTTTCTTAGTAAAAGCATTTTCTTACATTGATCTTGTATTGCAGGATACTCCATTGGATGACGCCGCGGTCGAACGAAAACTGAGGGACTATGTTGAGACTGTGGACAACCTTTCAGACAAAGAGGATCAAAAGCTGCAAAGGATGGAAGTAAGATTCCGTCGGGTTCGAGAGTTCCTAGATTATCTTCAAAGGGAAGAGGAACGTGAGACCAAGCAGTTCGATCTGGCCGCACGCGCAGAGATTTGGTCTGAGCCCTTCGTTCCGAAGATTAGGTTGCAGATTGAAGAGGAAATCTCGTATATCGAACGACGGGTTAATGAAAATCGCGAGAAGTACACACAGGACGTCAAGTTTGAGTCCGAACCCGATGAGACGAGTGGCATGGACATCGCAGCTGTCGGAGACGATGACACCAATGAAGATCCGCCTTCCGATATGGTCGGGGAAACATCCTAATTTTGGGGTAAATTCGGGGACGGTAAATTCGGGGACGGTAAATTCGGGTAAATTCGGGGACAGGTAAATTCGGGGACAGACGGAACTGACCCCATTTGTTTCCTGCCGGAGAGAAATGAGTTCACATTCCCATTTCGGGAATCCTCCACAAATCTCTTGCCTTAAGCCTCCCCGAAAATTTCCAATGGAGTCAGAAGGAACAGATTCCTCGTCCCCTTCGATTTCGCTCAGCGTCCTCGGAATGACAACGCCCAAGACCTGATCATGTCCAAGCGCAAACCCAAAATCATCGCCGGCAAAAAACAGCGCGGCGGGAAAATCCGGCGACATCCACGATAAGTATAGAGTGAACGAGCGACAGCGTTAGTTCTCGCGATGACAACGAATTTGCCAGGAGCCGGCGTGAAGAAGCAGAACAGTCGCGGTACGAATGACTACAAGAAGCGCGGAGAGTGGGTTGAGCTGAAGTTTATGGCCGAGGCGGCGGCGCGAAACCTTTCGACCAGCAAGCCCTACGGAGACTCAGAGTGTTTTGATGTGGTGGTCGGGCGTCCCGGGAAGTTTGTTGGAGTGCAGGTGAAGTCTACCTCGTTCCGGCAAAGCAACGGTTATCACTGCAATCTGTCCCCCCGCAACCATCAAGGGTATGCCGTGGGATCGTTCGATTTCCTGGCCGCTTACATTGTTCCAGAAAATGTGTGGTACATCATCCCCGCCAACTTGACCCACGGCAAAGGAATCATCATGCTCTATCCCAATTTACCAACCGCCAAATACGAGCAGTATCGCGAGGCTTGGGAGTTGCTGCGGGAGGCGGTTGCGGTGAAGGAAGGACTAAGTTTGCAGGTGGAACCGAATGCTTCACCGAATCGAATGGAGACGCGAATGATGGGGGCGTTTAACTTTGTTCGGAAGCATTGGGAGCGGTGAAAACTAAAGTCAAAAACCCCACGCTGGATTGGATGCAATAAAGTACAAGCAAGGAGTGACCAAAGCTTCATTCCAAAGCATCAATGATATTACGCGCTTCCAACATTGTCTGATACCATCCACACCGATGGTGGATGTTAAACCGCTCGCGTCTTCAACACCTATTCTCGACTCTGGCGTTCTTCCTCCACGCCGTAAAAAGGGATACACATTAGGTTTCATCATTGGATTGCTGATCAGTATCCTCTTTGGAGTCGTAGTATTTAAAGTTGCCGATACGCAAGATCAAGGCGACTTAGCCATAGCGTCATTATTCGCAGCATTTATTGTTGTCGTAACGATTCATGAGATTGGGCATACCGCAGCAGGTTGGTTTGTCGGATTCCACTTCAGCTCTATCGCAATCGGCCCCATTCAATTTGGTTTTGAATACGGCAAATTGAAATTCCGTGTTCTTCAAGGGGCATCAGCAGGAGGCTTCGCAGGTATACACATAGATCGTGTGAGAAGATTGCGCCATCGATTGTTAATTTTCATCATTGCAGGCCCACTCGCTAATTTGGTATCCGGGATATTAAGCCTGTTTTTACTTAAATACGTAGCTCCATCCTCGAGCAAAAACTGGATGGTGCCAATGGGTACTGGCTTTGCGTATCTTTCGCTGCTCATTGGAATAATTAACCTCATTCCTATGGGTTCCAAATTGCAAAATGATGGAACACGCATATGGACATTGCTGAACTCATACGAAAAAGCGCGTCGCTGGATTAGTGCCATAGCCTTGGCGAAAGAGTCTCAAAAAGGAGTCCCACTAAGGCTTTGGAAACGAACATGGCTGAAAGCTGCTTCTTCGTTAAAGGACGAATCGTACGACGAGTTTCTCGGAAATTGGATTGCTTACATCGCAGCCAACGGCAGAAAAGATATACCGGAACTTACTGCTCGCTTGGAAAGGTGCTTGGCATTGTCTCATTTCCTTTCGACACCCAAAAGAGACGAAATTGCGAGAGAGGCAGCAATTCTTTCGGCATGGTATCGAAATGATGCCGAAACAGCCGATAAATGGCTCACCCAACGAGTATATCCGAAGAATACAACGCAACTCATTCAGATTCGCACCAGGATTGCTTTAGCTTGTGCCCGCCGAGAATTTACTGAAGCTTTCTCTGGACTGAAAGAAGGAACCATATTTATCGATGCTTTGCCCGATACGCCATTCAAAAAAACACTGCGAGAAGGCTGGAAAGAATGGGAGGGCGAAGTTAAGGAACGGGCAGACCAACCAGTTGGTACCTAACTCCAAAAACAAAAGCCGCCAGCATAAGCTGACGGCTGATAGCTGAAAGCTACTTCTCGTACAGCAGCACACCCTCAGTCTTTTCCGAGTCCACCGGGCGGTAGAACAGCTTGTTGTCCTCGAGGAAAACTTCGATAAACGCCGGCCGGGTGGTAATCGTGCCCTGGATCAAAGCTTCCGAGAGCGGATCTTCAATATACTTCTGCAACGCTCTGCGCAACGGACGCGCGCCGTAGCTGCGGTCGGTGAGCGTTTGGTTGAGAATCCACTTCTTGGCTTCGTCGGCCACTGTGACCGTGATGGCCTTTTGCGCCAGGTTTTGGTTGAGCTGGTTGACCATGAGCTCGAGAATCTGGATCAGGTCGTTCTCGCTCAGCGCTGTGAACAGGATGATCTCATCCAACCGGTTCAGGAATTCGGGGTTAAAGGTGCGCTTCACTTCACCCTTCACCAGTTCCTCGATCTTGTCCGAGACCATTTCTTCATTGGTGGACTGGAAGCCCAGGCCTTCGCGCTTCTGCAAGTGCCGCGCCCCGATGTTCGAGGTCATGATGATGATGACGTTCTTGAAGTCCACCGTATTGCCCAAGCCGTCGGTGAGCTGTCCGTCTTCAAAGACCTGCAACAGGATGTTGAAAACATCCGGATGCGCCTTCTCGATTTCGTCGAGCAGGACTACGGAATAAGGAGCACGCTTCACGCGTTCCGTTAGCTGCCCGCCCTCCTCGTAGCCCACGTATCCCGGAGGCGAGCCGATCAGCTTCGAGACCGAGTGCTTTTCCATGAACTCGGACATATCGAAGCGAACCAGCGATTTCTCGCTGCCGAACATGAACTGCGCCAGGGTGCGGGCGACTTCGGTTTTGCCAACGCCGGTCGGTCCGAGGAACAGGAACGAACCAATCGGACGGTTCGGGCTCTTCAGGCCAGCGCGGCTGCGGCGGATGGCGCGAGCCAAGGCCACAATCGACTTGTCCTGCGAAATAATCCTCTTGTGCAGCTCTTCTTCGATCCGCAACAGTTTCTGCGTCTCTTCTTCTTTAATCGAAGTAACCGGCACGCCAGTCCACCGCGATACCACGTCCTCGATGTCCTCCCGACCGACAACGCCGGTGGAGGATTCATCGAGGTGGTATTTTTCGCGAAGGGCCCGCAGGTTCTCGCGCTCCTTGCGTTCCTCGTCCGAGTAGAAGCGCGCCTTCTCGAACTCATGGTTCGCGATGGCGTTCTCCATACGGTGGACGATGAACTTAATCCGCTTCTGGACTTCGGTGATTTCTTCGGGCAGAGAAGTCTGGCGGAGCTTTACCCGCGCGCCGGCTTCATCCACCAGGTCGATGGCTTTGTCCGGCAGAAAACGGTCCGGGATGTAGCGGTTCGAGTGCGACACCGCGAAGTTGATGGCATCATCGGTGTAGGTGACCGCGTGGAATTTTTCGTAGCGGTCTTTGATGCCAAACAAAATTTTCGTAGCGTCCGCCTCGTTTGGAGGCGGAACTTTTACTGCCTGGAAGCGCCGTTCCAGCGAGCGGTCTTTCTCGATGGATTTGCGATACTCTCCGGGCGTGGTTGCGCCGATACACTGAATCTCGCCGCGCGACAGGGCAGGCTTCAGGATGTTGGCAGCGTCCAGCGAACCTTCCGCCGAACCTGCTCCAACCAGGGTGTGCAACTCATCAATGAAGATGACGGAGTTCTGCGACTCCATCAATTCCTTCATGATGGTCTTCAGCCGCTCTTCAAACTGGCCGCGATATTTGGTTCCCGCCACGATCAACGAAAGATCCAAGGCCAGGATCCGCTTGTCAGCCAGGAACGACGGAACCTCCCCGTCGGCAATCCGCTGGGCAAGTCCTTCGACGATGGCAGTCTTGCCCACGCCTGGCTCGCCAATTAATACCGGATTGTTCTTGGTGCGACGGCAGAGAATCTGGATGACCCGCTCCAACTCGCTTTCCCGCCCAACCAGCGGGTCAAGTTCGGAATCCATGGCGGCCTGGGTCAGGTCGCGGGAGAACTCCGCCAATAAGGAAGACTCACGCTGACGCTGCGGCTGCGATTTTTCCTGGCTGGTGCGGGCAAGTTCTTCCCGGATGGTAGAAAGCCGCAACCCCCGCTCGTGCAAAATTTCCGCAGCAAAGCACTTTTCTTCCCTCAATAAGCCCAAAAGAAGATGCTCAGTTCCAATGTGCTTATGGGAAAGTCTTTCCGCTTCCTCGGCAGCGTACGCCAAAACCCGCTTGCATTCGTTGCTAAGAGGAAGATCGACGGAAGTAGAAACCTTCTCCCGAATCGTGGTATGCCCTTCGATCTGCTTGCGGATCGACTCCACCGAAGCATGGGACCGCAAAAAGCGGTTGGTCAGGGCTTTGTCTTCACGCAGCAGGCCCAGCAGCAGGTGCTCCGTCTCTATATAAGGAGACCCAAACTGGCTCGCTTCATAGCGCGCAAAGAAGATGACACGCCTGGCTTTTTCTGTATACCGCTCAAACATAAGCCCTAAACCCCCCGATTCTGGGAAGGAGTTCGGTCACCGCTGGCCGCCTCAACCCTCAGAAACTCTTGGCCCAACTACTGGTAGTGCAATCGGGATACCAAGGGTTTCTCTAGTCCCAAGGCTACCTTCAGAATCCCGCTCTCTTGCCGATCACGTCTAGCTCGGGCTTGCTATTAGATGCAATACTTTACAATTGCGAACCTGAGCTTGTCTTTCGTTCCAATCCGGCACCGGTCTCGGCCGATGCCAAAATCCGTCAGAGGCCTACCCCGCCAGGCTATCAGGATTGATCTCTTCCATTCTGCCACGCTGCAACCGCAAGACGCGATGGCACTTCCGTGCGAACGCAAGGTTGTGGGTGGCTATGAGAGAGGTCAACTGATAATCGTGATGTAAGCGAGAAATCAATGTAAATACTGTGTCCGCCGTACGACCGTCAAGGTCACCCGTGGGCTCATCCGCGAGCAACAACTTTGGCCTGGTAACCAGCGCCCGAGCCAAGGATACGCGCTGCTGCTCGCCGCCGGAAAGCTCTCCCGAACGATGATGCGCGCGCTGCTCCAGGCCCACTTCGCGAAGCCAGCGCAAAGCCTCCGCGTCCGCTTCCTGCGGATCGGTTCCCCGCAACAGGAGCGGCATGGCCACATTCTCTGCCGCCGTAAACTCCGGAAGCAAATAGTGAAACTGCCAAACGAAGCCGATTTCGCGGTTACGGAACCCGGCTGCGCCATCCTCCGAGAGCGAACTCAGTTGCGATTCCGCGCAGTATACGTCACCCGCAGAAGGGCGATCAAGAGCGCCGAGGATGTGCAACAAGGTACTCTTTCCTGCACCCGATTCACCGACAATGGCCAGCATCTCGCCCTTGCCAACCTGGAACGAAAGATTTTCAAAGAGCACTAAATCCGATCCGCCTGAGCGGAACACCTTCTTCAAGCCTTCGACTTTCAGCACTGCTTCCTGCGCTATTAGATGCAAAACCAGTGCTCCTGGGATCAAACCACGGCTGGAGGCCGCATGACCAGCGGATATTCCAGCTTCTCCCTCCATTAGAACACGGAGCCGCAACTGCAAGTTTCTGCACAGGCAGCGTTCTACCGCGAACTGTACTCCAAATCACGGGAAAGGGGTTGTGACCTTGGTCACGCAGGGTTGTATCGCGAGTACGTGACAGGAGGTGGACCCGGATCTTGGTTCTGTTCCATTCTTGACTGGTCTGTGTGGCGGGGGCTCGTATTCAGCATTAGAGGTCAAGAGCAAGAACTATTCGGTAGTGTCCTAAACATGTTGATCCCTTTTCTTTGCGGTACATCTTGAATCCTTCCCAAGCGGCCATAATTCCGATAGCAAGAATCCCCGCCACGCCTATATTGAAGCGTCGCGTATAAATCACTGCGCCCAAAACGGCGCACACAAGCAGCACAGCCCCACAGGAACCGATAAACCACAACGCGATAACCAATTTTCTTTTCATACTGTCAGCAATTCCCGCGAAGTCCATATGTGGTCTGTGATTTGCGCCTCCATCGCCGGAGTGCAGCGCAGGGTTTTGTGTATCCGGCAGAAATTGTAATAAGCGAAGTGCAAAGCGCATGCGGGCGGGTGGGACACATCTCGCGGGAAGTATAACTCTGGAAAGGATCAATCAACTTCAATCTTGGGGTGCCCCAACTTTCGCGGTTTTCGAAAGCTGGGACCCGGCTCAAAGTACAAATCCTTCCCGATGTATTCGCTGTACACAGTTGTGAACCTGGATGGGCCCTACATCTCGAACGCCGCGAGATGTGGCCCACCCGCAAGGGCTCGTCTGCCTCGTGTGGCAGCCGGAAATTGGGGTCAGTTCCGTCTGTCCCCTATTTACTTGTCCCCTATTTACTTCCCCTATTTACTCCCATTGTTGCCTGTCTTTGCGAAAATTGTCTGGCCGACGCTTTTGAAATCGATCTTCGCACCGGCCAGAGAGGCCGAGACATTGGTAATAGCGGTGACCGCCCCTGAAACGACTGCGACATTCCGTGCGCGAGTGGAGGGCAAAATCTGAAACCCACAGACTAGGGCCAGAAGGAGGAGTAGGCAGGCAAGCCGGTGAAAAGATCGATATGACAGTTTTATAAACGCCATTAACCATCCCTTCTCCCACTCCTCTGGAGTTGGTCATTCTTTCGGCTTCCAAAGATAGGATTCGGTGCCGCCTGCGCCGTGTGGGCATTTTGCCTCGTTCGCCTAGCAGGCTGCGGAAAAACGAAATGTACGGCAACATCTTGCCACAGGCGCTGAAGCGCGTCATTCATGCGGAACAACTTACGGGACGCTGAAGCGCCCCTCTTCCACGATACAGCAGGCTTTTGCGGGTTTTTCCGCAGCCTGCTAGGATTCAGGTGCCGGAAGCTGACATCAAAAACTCAGGACGTTGAAAGTTGGGCTCCCATCCTTTCCAAAACCGGGAAAGAATGGGGCAGCCGCTCTTGGAGTGAGGGCAAGAAAAATCAAAACCGAAAGATGGGCCAGCCCCCCAACTCGGGCATCGCAAGTCCATCTTTACCTCCTTGCGGAAGCCGCCTACCGCGACGTGTTGTGATTATCGCTCTCCGCAGTATGCCCGAGCAATTACCTCAAGATAATAATTCTCGCCCGACATCTGTCCCACTTGAGGATTATCCAAGCCCCCAAGGTTCTGCCCCTTCTTACCCACAACCTTAAGGACGGAATCTGGTTGTCTGGCTTCAGAAGGCATGAAAACGACATGAAGTAATAAATTTCCGTGAAATAACGTATTCTTCTTTGCTTCGATCTTGCCTTCGAATGAGCCATCTAAACGTACGCTCTCATGAACCTCATCACTGTACGGCTTCCAGGCAGCGTCGTTGAAATCGACTACCGAAAGTATCACTATCGCACCCATCGGTAAGTTAGAAATACCGCGAAACTTCACTTCGCCGGGCATGCATGTGCGAGCTTCAACTGCCACATAGTAGGAGGGTGCTGAAAGAGACCTTCGGCTTTCAGCCCCCGACAGCTGCAATAGCACGGAAACCACGATTGCCCAACGAACGAGCCAATTAATGGACTTCCCCATACATACTCACCTCTCGTGGTGCACTGCTCCGAATCCAAGTCCCACTGTGTGCTTACTTGGTATCTTTCTCGCCACAAAATGGAACTCTCGCAATTGTCTCTAAATAGTAGTTTTCGCCCGACATCTGACCTACTTGGGGATTGTCGAGTCCTCCAAGATGGTTACCTTTGGCACCCACAATTTGAAGCACACTGCTCGCCTGCTTGGGTCTGAGGGGCGTAAAAACGGCAGAGAGCAAGAGATTCCTTCGAAAGGATACGCCCTTCATTGGCGCGACTCTTCCTTCGAAAAAGCCATCGTCACTAACCGTTGCCAAAGTGTCGTTGCTATATTCTTTCCATGCATCTTCGTCAAAATCATCCACCGAAAGTGTAAGTATCGCTCCAGCAGGAAGGTTGGAGGCTCCGCGAAATGTGGCTTCATTTGGCGTGCAAGTACGAGCTTCAACAACGAGATAATAGGACGGAGCCGAAAGAGACCTACGTTCATCAGCTTCTGAAAACCGGAGCCACACAGTGAAAATACACATTGTTAATAAAACAAAACAATAGATAGATTTCATATTAGCCTCGTCCTCTCTAGCGAAGGCAGTTTACAAGCGATTCAAAAACAGCCTTGTGAGTATTGAAATTCTGTTGATACTTTTGTGGCGGGTGGGCCACATCTCGCGGAAAGTATAACTCTGGAAAGGATCAATCAACTTCAATCTTGGGGTGCCCCAGCTTTCGCGGTTTTCGAAAGCTGGACCCGGCTCGAAGTACAAATCCTTCCCGATGTATTCGCCGTACACAGTTGTGAACCTGGATGGTCCCTACATCTCGAACCCCGCGAGATGTAGGCCACCCCAAGGGACTTACTTTTCTTGTTCAGATGTGGTCCACCCGCCCGCCTCTATGGGAGGCTTGAATTCAGCATTAGAAGTCAAGAGCAAGAACTATTCATATCGCAGAGCTTCGGCCGGCAGAATCCGCGCCGCCGACCACGAAGGATAGATCGTCGCAATCAGCGAAATCCCAATCGCCACCAACGACACCAGGACTCCATCCAGCACGCGCGGTGCAAACGGCACGTAGTCGATCGAATAAACCTCAGGCGCGAGAGATAAGAGATGATAGTGCCCTCCCATCCAGGAGAGCGTATATCCCAAAATCAGCCCGATCGCTGTTCCAATTACGCCAATCAATAGTCCCTGAGCGACAAACACCCGCCGGACTTGCGATTTGCGCGTGCCCATGGACATCAACACCGCGATGTCGCGAGTCTTTTCCATCACCATCATGATCAGGGAAATCAGGATATTCAGCGCCGCGACGAACACAATCAAACCGATGGTGATGAATGTGACCAGGCGCTCCAGCCGCAGCGCGCGAAAGATAGCCTTGTTCTGCTCCATCCAGTTCGTAGACATGAACCCTTGTCCGGCAGCTTTCTCCAAGGCATCGCCAAGCGCGCCCGCAGCATAGATGTCATCAATCTTGAATTCGAGCACGGTCACCACATCGCCCAGCCCTTCGAGCTGCTGCGCATCGCGGAGGCTGGCAAAAGCCCACGAGCTGTCATAGTCATAAAAGCCAGAGTTGAAAATTCCGGCAACGCGAAAGCGCGTGTACTTGGGAACCAAACCAAAGGGAGTAAGTTCACCCTGGGGACTCACCACCAGCACAACCGATCCCAGAGTCGCACCCAGGTCGTCGGCCATACCCTTGCCCAAAATAACAGGCGGCATGGCCGCCAGCCGGTTTTGGACTCCACCTAGATCATCGGGCGATTGCACTTGTTTGCTCTCGGCTGAAATGATCGGCCCAGAACTGGACCAAAGCTTGCCATCGTGAACAGGTTGGGGTTCGAGAGCATCCACCGACCCTATCTTCACTGAATTGAGCAAATCACTAACCTTGCGCTCGGAAGCGGGAATCATCCCCTTGAGCACAGCCCCTCGCGCCCGCGGCCCACGCGAAATCAAAACCTGGTCATAAATCGCGGGAGCCGCCGCCACGACATGCGGCTGTTTGCTGAGCCGGTCCATCAAAGGCTGCCAGTCCTTGATGCCATCGCTCTCGGCGCGCAGAACATTTACATGAGATGTGGACCCCAGCAGCCGGTCCTGCAAATCCTGGCGAAAGCCATTGTTGATGGAGAGTGCGACGATGAGTGACGTCACCCCGGCAGCCACGCCAATGATCGAAATTGCCGTGATCACGCCGATCACAGCTTGGCGGCGTTTGGCACGGAGGTAGCGGGAGGCTATGAAGAGTTCAAATTTCATTTGCAGCGCCAGCGAAGGAAACATTATAAGGCGGAAAAACTTGACTTCGCTTTATATTCGCCTACAATTGGCCCATGGCCATCACCAAGCGGCAACGCGAGATCTACGACTTCATTTCGGAATTTGTGCAGAAAAATCAGTACTCGCCTTCCTACGAAGAAATTCGCATCGCGATGAAGCTGAATTCCCTGGCCACAGTGCACAAGCACATTTCCAATCTCGAAAGCAAAGGCCTGCTCACCCGCGATTACAACCGCAGCCGGTCGATCGACTTGCTGCCTCCCAAGGGACGCCTGAAGCAAGCCATGTCGGTGAATACCACCATGGTTCTGCCGCTGCTGGGACGCATTGCCGCCGGCCAGCCCATTGAAGCCGTCGAGCGCAACGAGACCATTTCCCTGGCTGACTTCGTGCAATCAAAAGAAGTTTTCGTGCTGGAGGTCCGCGGCGAGTCCATGCAGGATGAGCACATCCTCGATGGGGATTACGTATTGGTCGAGAAAGTGAAAACCGCGCACAACGGCGATATCGTGGTGGCGTTGGTGGATGAAAACGACGCCACCCTGAAACGCTTTTACCACGAAGGCGACAAAATTCGCCTGCAACCTTCCAACGCAGCCATGAAGCCGATCATTGTTCCGGCGGCGGCCGTGCAGATTCAGGGACGGGTGATTGGGGTGTTGCGGAAGTATTAGAGATCTACGACAAGCAATGATTTGGGTAGGGCACGGCTTCCAGCTGTGCCGTTTTGTTTTGCATAGAGATCGGCTCTAGCTACGGTTTCCCTCTCTCAATGAGAACACAAACCTCAGGCGCTAAAGCGCAAATCAATCCAAAACCGACTTGCGGCACGAGTGGAACTCGTGCCCTTCCCGCACGAGTGGAACTCGCGCCCTTCCCGCACGAGTGGAACTCGCGCCCTTCCCGCATGAGTGGAACTCGCGCCCTTCCCGCATCAGTGGAACTCGCGCCCTTCCCGAAACCTCCTGTTCTACAAATCATCCACACACACAAACGCCCGGGATTACTCCCGGGCGTCATCATTTTTAAAACTTAGCCAACGTGCTTATCCAGCGCCTGCTGGATCTTCTCTTTGGCGACATAGCCTACAATCTGCTCTTTTACCTGGCCGCCCTTGAACACCAACAGGGTTGGGATGCCGCGAACTCCATAGCGCATGGGAGTCGCGCTGTTGCGATCCACATCCATCTTCCCGACCTTCACTTTGCCTTGATACTCGGTGGCCAGTTCGTCCACGATGGGCGCGATTGCGCGGCAGGGGCCGCACCACGTCGCCCAAAAGTCCACCAGCACCGGCTGGTCGGACTTCAACACATCCTGATCAAAATTTGTATCGGTTACTTCGAAAATCGCATTGCTTGCCATCATTCCTCCAAGAACGGTTTGCGCTGGGCCATTCCTCAGCGCGCCAAACCGTTCAGCGGCATAGGGTAAACCTGGGCGCCTCAGCTGCGTCCCCTATCCTAACATTTGTATTGGATGCAGTGCGGGTACGGAAGTCGCAAAGGCAGTGGCTGGTGGGTAGCCATTGGGTCGTAGTAAAACCGCTTTGGCGGCGGCTTTGCCAGCTGCTGGTAAATCACCCGCCCAAATTAAGAAAGCGCCCAAAGCCTTTCAGCTCAGGACGCCCCGGCAGCCCTCCCCCAGAGTCTGCCAAACCACGAGTTGGATCATAGGACCGGGCTCTTACAGCTGTAAACGTCACTTTGGTAATCGCTGCTTAAGGAGGTAACTTTCGATGGCGGTTACCTGGTTTCGACGTGCCAGGCGTGGCCGCCATCGTTAGTCGTCCAGATCTGGTGGTTGGAAGTCGTCAGCTTGCCGTGCTGGGGATCCGTGAACTCAATGGCGGTAATGTCCGCAGTCAGAGTCTGGCCACTAGCTGACGGCTTCACCTGGGTCCAGGCGTCGCCGGCGTTGGGGGAGTAGAACAAACTGCCCTGCGCGCCTCCTACCCAGACCTCGCGGCCGGTGACGGATAACGCCTGAAAGATGGCCTTTTCGCCCAGGGGCACGGGTTGCCAGCTTCTACCCAAGTCGCTCGACTTCAGCAGCTTTCCTTCGGAGGAAAGTTGCCAGCGAGGCGTGGGGAACCTCAAACCCGAATGAAGGGACCCGACAGCGGCGCCTGCGGTGCCCGCATAACCGTCTTTTGCCTTGTACAACCTGGTAAGCTCTCCGGACCCGCCTTTTGCCTGCTGGTGATCGGTAATGCCGGAATCATTTGCAGGCTTCGCGGCCGGCGGGGGAGAAACCACGGTTGTAGCTGCTTCTACTTGCACAGCTTCATTGGCTGCCACTGGCACTTTCATGGATTTGTCCGCCGAGAATTCCTTCTTGTTGGCCTTGGCATCGTCGGCAACCGGTGAGGATACCGGGGCAGCGGCCGCCTGGCTAATATCAACCGCGCCTCCTGAGCGCGAACCGGCTCCGTGATAGGTTGGCAGACCATTTTGGTCTGCATCCGGCTTTCGCTTTTCTTCGGAAACACCCGGCGATACATCAGCTAACTGCTGCCTTTGGGGAGTTTCGTCTCGTCTTGGGCTCGCAACTGGCGCGGCCTTCGACAGGGCAATCTTGTTCTCCGATTCCCTTGCTCTGACTGCTGGCGCAGGTGAACCACTCGACGCCGGTTGCTCCTCATTCCTGGCAACTTCCACTTTGTCCACTTCGGCAGGCGCCTTATAAGTGGCGACAGAAGTAGGAGTCCTTTGCAGGAACTGAGAGCGGGA
>Ga0137366_10001694_pt1 | contig 16450 bp, 20 predicted proteins | sample SagtaG_8_FD_104938 | JGI IMG/M metagenome (GOLD analysis project Ga0137366, IMG submission 104938) | Vadose zone soil microbial communities from Sagehorn Ranch, Mendocino, California, USA - Sage1_L_60_16 metaG | ecosystem: Environmental > Terrestrial > Soil > Vadose zone | place: USA...
CACCCATCACCAGTGACGGCACGGTGTCCCCGTACTCGGGCACGAACAGGTCGTAGGTGTTGTAGTTGCGGTACTGCGCGCTCTGGTCGTTGAAGGTCTGCTGGATCGCGGGGCCGATCACGTTCTGGATCGTGCCCAGCGCGAAGTGCGAGATCTCGTTCAGTGCCGCGTCCTGGTCGGGCGGGAAGAAGTAGCCCGACGACTGCTGGTGCGCGTCGATGAAGAACAAGCCCGGATATCTGTTGATCGCGGCGAAGAGCGCCCTGTTCTCGGGCATCTGAATTGTGCCGCGGTCGCGGTTCGGGTCAAAGCTCCACGCGGTGCTGCGCACATTGTGGTCACGGTCATCCGGCGCGGTCACGGGCTGGATGAACAGGTCAAGCGCGCTGAGCCTGCGCACGTTTCCGCAGTCGGTGCGGGCCGCGAGCTCGTAGAGCTCCTTGACCGAGGCCTCACCGCCCGCGGGCTCGTTCCCATGCGGCGCGCCGGTGATCCAGGCGAACCCCGGCCGACTGCTCACCTGCGACAACGCCGAGGCCTTCGAGGTCGTGCCGTCGATGACGCCGCGCCAGAACGCCTGGTCGTCCCGGCCGGAGTCGAGGTTGGCGATATTGCCCGGCGTGCCGATCACCACGTAGTCGAAGGGTGTGCCGAGGACGCTCGCCCCCTCCTGGACGATCTTGGCGGCGACTCGGGCGCCCGTGCTCGCCGGGTTGTTGTTGATCGCGTCGACGACCGCGCGCATGTACGCGGTCAGGCCGGCGGTCTTCTTGGCCGACGGGTCCGCGCCTGACAGGCCGTCGCCGGTGGCGCCGCTGCCGAGTGTTGTGGAGAAGAAGGCGTCGTAGGTCGGGATGTTCGGGTCGTAGTCAATGGCGTTCGTGCAGTTCGGCGGATCGCTGACCGGGGCGGGCGCATCCGCCGCCGGCAGCTCGCCGCCGAGCGTGTCCGCCTGGTCGCTGGCGCGGTAGGGGCAGAAGGTGACGGCGTCGGAGTCGGCGACTCCCGCCGGGCAACTGGCGTCGGCCACCTGGCTGCCGTTGACCGGGTTCTCAGGCACGGGGGGGTTGTATGTGGCCGGCGACGGGTTGGCGATGTCGGGCCACACCGCAGGGCCCGGCGCCGGAATAGTCACCGCTCCTGTGCGCAGCCCCCACCAGTCGTTTCTGGCCAGCACGGGCCGTGCAGCGTTGGCTGTTGTGCCATCGAGGGTCGTGTTGATCACGCCGAACGCGTTGTCGGTGATGTTGCTGTCAGAGATCGTCGACGCGGCCGCGCCCACCATGCGCACGCCGGCGCCCAGCCGCAGGTTCTGGTTGTTCTCCGCGTGGTTGCCGAGCGAGTACGGGTCGTTATCGGGCGTGGGGGCGAAGACGCTCTGGATCGGAGCGCCTGTCCCGTTGACGAGGTTGGAGGAGACGGTGTCCCCGGACATCTGGACGGAGGCGCCGGCCGTCACGCGAACGCCGTCCTGGCCGAACAGAGGGCCGGTCGTCAGCGGAAGCGGCGGCGGGATCGGCTGGCTGCCGCCGGAGTACTCGCAATCACCGTCGATGACCGTCGGGCCGCCAGCGGTCGGGTCGTTGTAGTTCTGGCACAGATTGCGGCCGATGATCTCATCGTTGGTCAGGACGCCCCTGTTCTGCACGCCGGAGGGCGCCAGAGCCGTTGAGGTCTGCGAATAAGGCGAGTAGTCGGTCGTGGCCCCGTCGATGAGCACGCCGATCGCGTTGTAGTGGTCGACCCGGGTGTGGTCGATCCGCAGCGTGCGGACCGCCGCGGGGCTGGCGTTGGTCGCCATGGTGACATCCGCGATGCCGTATCCGAAGGCGTTGCCGCGGAAGCCGCCTGGGACCTTGTACCCGCTAGCGCTCTCATCGGTGTCGAGGCCGGTGACACGCGAGCGGCTGATCGAGCCCTGCGCGTCCACAAACACCGCGCCAGCCGTCGCGTACACGCCGTTGGCGTTGAAGGTGATGCCAGCGATGTTGACCGTGACGGGCTCGCTCGTGCCGCCGACGACCGCCACGATGTCGCCCTTGCCGTCGCGGATGTTGGGATGGGTCTCGGCGATCTGGCCGCCTGAGGAAGCACTCGTGCGCGGCACCACGGTGACGTGGTCAGCGTCCGCGCCGATGAGGCTGAGGTCCTTGGTGATCGTCAGCGCGTTGCTGCCGCGGACGCCCGTGCCCTCCGCGTACGTGCCTGGGCAGACGAACACCGTGTCGCCCGGGCGAGCGGCGTCGATCGCGGACTGGATCGTATGAAAATGCGCTGCGGGGCAATTGCCGACGGTTAACCTCGCCGGCGCGGTCATAGCCTGCCGGCTGGGCGACAGGTCGCCGGTCGCGCTGGACGCGAGTCCCTGCCCCCCCGATCCGAGTCCCAGCATGATCGCCGCTGCGACCGCGGCGCACAGCTTCTCGCCACCGCTCATCGTCACTCCCTGGGGAGGCTCCTCGGCCTGGCAGGCATCTCCCCCGGGGAAACCCGCGACGTTTGCTCTGGCTGCCAAGGCCGAGCATCTGCCTGCCGACCGATGCTGTCAAGGGCCGCAACCGGGCGCGGCGATGTGATCACCAGCCGCGGCAACCACCCTCGGCCGGCCCGTAAACACGCTGGCGTACGGCCCGCCATCGGCTCCATACTGGTCCTGTGCGCGCCCGCGTAGCGGCCTGGTTTGACGGCGCCGGCTGGTTCGTCGGCCTGGCCGTCGCGCTGTTGGTGTTCACCCTGATCGCGGTGTTCGTGCAGCTCCAGTCACCGGATCACATCCTTTGGACCGGTCAGCGTGCCGTGGGGACCGAGCAGGGCGGGATCGTTTTCTTCCGGTGGCACGGCCAGAACTACTCGGTCGACGTGCGCGGCTTCGGGTCATCGAAGAACGTGAGCGTCTATTTCGACCCCGCCGACCCCAGCGATGCCATGGCCGACAACGCGGTCAACCGGGCGGTCACTGCGTTGCTCGTCGGCGGCCCGTTCACCGGCGCCATCGCGTTGCTCGCCGTCGGCCTGAGCCGCAGCTACCGGCGGCGGCGGCGGGTGAAGCGCGGGGTCGCGCCGCCGGTCGGCTACGGCAAGGGCCTGGACCCGGAATTCGTCCACCGGCATCTGCGTGAACTGCGGGACCGCGGTGGGAACGGTCCATAGCCGGCCATCCAGCGGCGACGGCGGCAGATGACCGGTCAGGGTGACTGGGGCAGCTTCACCGAGCCCCGCTTGGCGGCCGCCGCGGAGGGCGGCGGCACGACGGGCCCGATGTCCCCGTCCGGCGCCTCGTCCAGGTCGACGATCACCGGGGCGTGGTCGCTCGGCCCTGTGCCCTTGCGTGCGTGCCTGTCCACCCATGCCGCCCGCACGCGGCTGGCCACCGGGGCGGTGGCCAGCACCAGGTCGATCCGCATCCCGAGATCCTGGTGGAACATTCCGGCGCGGTAGTCCCAGTAGGTGAACACCCGCTCGGACGGCCAGCGATCCCGCACGACGTCGCGCAGGCCCAGCGCCATCAGCTTGGCCAGCGCCGCCCGCTCCGGCGGTGTGACGTGGGTCTGGCCGACGTAGGCGTCCGGGTCGAACACGTCAGCGTCGGCCGGCGCGATATTCATGTCCCCGCATACCATCGCGGCCTCAGGGCCGACGGCGACCATCTCTCGCAACGCGGCCAGCCAGGCGAGCTTGTAGTGATAGTGGCTGGAGTCCGGCACCCGCCCGTTCGGCACGTACACCGAGTGCATCCGGACACCGCCGCACACCGCCGACACCGCACGCGCCTCTGGGTTCGGGAAGCCGGGCGCGTCAGGCACTCCGGCCACGACATCGTCCAGTCCCAGCCGGGAGAGGATCGCCACCCCGTTCCACCGCGCCTCGCCGTGGAGGGCGACACCGTAGCCGCGGCTTGCGAGATCCTCGCCGAGCAGTTCGCCGAACGCGTCGTTGGCGAGCTTGGTCTCCTGTAGGCAGACCACGTCCGGCTGCCGCTGGTCCAGCCACGGCAGGAGCCGCGGCACCCGCTGCTTGACTGAGTTCACATTCCAGGTCGCTACTCGCACCCGGCCTACGGTAGCCGTCGCCGGTGCTTGCCACGGCCGCTGTGAGAATCGAGCGGCGCAGGCCGACTAGCCGGGGAGCGGAGCAACGGAACGGGCTACGCGGGCGGCGATGGGGTGCTATGTTCCGAAATCAGCTTTCCCGGCCCGGCGAAAGTTTGTGGTGACGTGCGCGCATCTAGCTACTGCCCGGCTAAGGGACGATCGCTTCGTCTCAGTCGGCGCGTCGCGACCGTTGCCGCGATTGTCGCCGGATCGCTGCTCGCCCCGTCCGCCGCGGATGCGGCGCCGACCGCTCGGCTCGCGAGCCACAGTTCGGCTGTTGGGCTGCTCCCGGCTGACTCACATGTGACATTGGCAAGGCTAGAAGCCCGCGCCGCCAAGCTGTCCAGGCAGTACCGCGGTCAGCTATTGAAGCTCACCGACGCGGCGACCGCCGCCACGCGGGCGGCGGCACTGGCGCAGCGGCTGCGGCGCCAGCTCGCCAGCACGCGACGGCAGATCGCCAGACTCGCCGCTGCGAGCTATATGGGCGGCGGGCTGGACCCCGCGCTCGCGCTTTTGACCGCTGGCGATCCGCGGTGGGTGCTCGACCGGACCGCGACCATCGAGTACCTCGCCCGGCTGCGGGGCACCAGGGAGCAGCGGCTGCGGCGGCTCGTGGTGGCCGAGAACCGCGCCGAGCAGGCCGCCCGGGTCAAGGTTGCCGAGTTGCGGCGGCTGATCGCCACGCTGGTGAGCCAGCGGCGAAGGGTCGAGCGCCTGATGGCTCGGTTCCGGCCTCAGTCGCCGGAGATAGGCGGCGACCAGATCACTGCCCGCATGCGCGAGGTGCGCGACCAGATCGATCGGAGATTTGGCCCGTTCCCCGTCATCGCCTGCTACCGGCCAGGCGGCTCGGGTGAGCATCCGCTCGGCAGGGCGTGCGACTTCATGCTGAGTTCCGGCGGCGTGATGCCAGCCGGCCCCTCGGTGCAGCGGGGCTACAACGTGGCTGCGTGGGCTCGGGCGAACGCCTCCCGGCTCGGGATCATGTACATCATCTACCGGCAGCGGATCTGGGACATCCGGATGGCGTCGTCGGGCTGGGTCCTTCTGGAAGACCGCGGCAGCATCACCGCGAACCACTTCGACCACGTACACATCTCAGTGTTTTAGAACTACTGGGCTGGCGTCCAACGGGGACGGCGCCCCCAAGCGCTGGCCGCGAGGACGCGTGCAGGGCAACAAGGAGGAAACAATGCCCACTCGTTCTGCTCAGACAACGTGGAACGGCGGCCTCGAGGACGGAACCGGGAGGGTGGAGCTGACCAGTTCCCGCGTCGGGACCTACGATGTCTCCTTCCCCAAGCGGGCGGCCGAGGATGCCGGCGGCACCACCAGCCCGGAGGAACTCATCGCCGCCGCGCACACCGCGTGCTATGCGATGCAGTTTTCCGCATTGCTCGGGCAAGCGGGCGGCAGCACACCATCCTTGCAGGTCCGGGCCGACGTCACCCTCGGCCCCGACCCCGCGGGAGGGTTCCGTATCAGCCGCATCAAGCTGGCTGTTCGCGGCTCTGCGGAGGGTGTCGACCGGCAGACCTTCGCGAAGATCGCCGAAGATGCCAAGAACGCCTGCCCGGTAAGCAAGGCGCTGGCGGGCACCGAGATCACCCTCGACGTCGACCCCGTGGCCGATCCCGGCTAGCGCCCCGAACCGTAGAGCGCGTGTCAGCGCCCCTGCGGGACCGGGCCGCCCGGTCCCGCAGGACCGGGCGGCTTGGCAGGAGGCGCGATCTCTTCAGGCGTGCGCGGGGTATTCGCTGATGGCGCGGCGTCTGGCGGGCGGTCGGCGAAGGACACTTCCACGTGCTCTTCCTCCCGCCGCTGGTTCTGCAAGGCCTGGACCGCCATGACGGCGCGGTCGGCCTCAGTCAACGGAGGCTGGACGATGGAGCGCGGCCACAGGCGCCGGGCGGCGACGACGTTGATCTCCGCCGCGTACACAGTGATCTCGACGCCGATGTAAAGCCACCCGACCAGGCCGAGCACTGTGGCGAACACGCCGTAGACGGAGTCGCTGCGCAGGAAGTGGTGAATGACGTAGGTCCCAAGAGCCTGCATCAGCGTCCAGGCGATGCCCCCGGCGATCGCGCCGGGGACCAGGTTGCGGGTCGGGATGCCCTTGGGGGTGAGGACACGAAAGCTGGTCACGTACATCCCGCAGTTTGTGAGGAGGGCGAGCGTTTCGGCGAGGACAACGATGGTGATCGCATGGTGGCCATAGGTGTCGAGGCTGGTCAGCAGCGTCGTGGCGATCACGCCAAGCCCGAGCACTCCCAGGAACAGGATGGCGCGCACAAGTCGCTGCAAGTAACCGGGGCGTGCCGGACCAGGAAGATTCCAGACTTGCTCCATCGTGAACATGCCGCTCTGCGCAAGGCCAGTCGATCCCCAGACAGTGGCGAGCAGGCCGACGATCAGGCCGATCACGCTGGACCGGCGGAGCTTATCCACGTTACTCGTGAGCTGATGGCCGATCAGCGGGACCTGCTGGGCGACGGCGTCGAGCGCGGCTTGCCGCAGCCCTGGGTTTCCAGCGGCCACGAGGCCGAGGAGGGTTACCAGGACGAGCAGCAGCGGAAACAGAGAAACGAAGGCAGAATGAGCGAGGCTGGCGACCAGAATGCCCCCGTTGTCGTCGCCGAATTTCTTCGCCACCCCGACTGCGAACGCCGTCGCTGTATGGCGCTGCTGCGCCGCGTCCACGCGCCGGACTGCCCGTTCGACTGGGTTCATAGTGCCCGACAGCCCGATAATCGCGCCGGGCCAGCGTTCGGGCTCGTGCGGACGCACGACCTCACCGGCCTCACGTGCTGGCGCTGCCCGCCTGGGCGGACTGCAAACCTGTTTATGTGCGGATAGCTCGCCGCGCAGACCGGTAACGACGCTCCGGCCATGAGAATCGGGTCAGCATCAGGCGCTCAGTCAGGGACGAGCCAGCGGCCGCCGCGCATGAGCTCGCGGCCCTCGAGTTCGTTGGCTTCGCGCCAGGCTTGGAGCCGATGGGGGTGGATGCGGAAGTAGTGGTAGCTGCTCGTGAGCTCGCGCGGGTCGAAGCCGGTCTTGGCGGCGAAGGCGTCGCCGACCTCGTTGGAGACTTCCGTCGCCGCCAGCGCTTGCACAGTTCCCTCGATAAGGACAAGATCGCGGGTTGGGCCGACCCCGAGGCGGACCTTGCCGGTGGCCTGCAGATTGCGGCTGGTCGGGCTAGCTGACGGTGTGGCTATCAGCAAGCTGCTGCCGTCCCAGAGGAAGGACAGCGGAACCAGGTAGGGCGTCCCGCCTCCGGCGTCTGCCGTAGCCACCCATGCGTCGGTGTCCCTCTCGAGCCGGTTTAGCGCGTCCTGCTTGCGTTGCTGCTGGCTGCGCGGCGGCGGGGTCATCGTAGGCAAGCCTCCTCACTTTGGATCGACGCCCGACCCTACCGAACGCGCCCAACCGCCGTGGCCGGACGCCCGGCGCCCGGTCCGCCGCGCCGGCCGGCCATGATGAGGACGTGGTAACCGCTACCCCTGGTGGTCGGCCTAGGAGGCTTGATATGGCTCATCACGGTCAAGGCGATCCAGCTACGGTCGCCGCCGACAGAAAGTCATGACCGGCCCGATGACTGTGCTTGTCAGCCGCCGCGAATCGTTTAATGCGGCGCACCAGCTGTACGATCCGAGCCTATCCGACGACGAGAACGAGCGCCTGTTCGGTAAATGCGCGAATCTGCATGGGCACAATTACGTCCTTGAGGTCGTCGTGGCCGGCGAGATCGAGCCCGCCAGCGGCTATGTCGTGGACCTGAAACTGCTTTCTGACGTCATGTGCCGGCAGATCATCCAAGATGTGGACCACCGCAACTTGAATACCGACGTTCCCTGGCTCAAGGGGCGCATTCCGACCGCAGAAAATCTCGCCATGACCTTCTGGGAACGGCTCCGGTCGGAGCTTCCTGAGGGCCTTTTGCGGGCGGTCCGCGTCTGGGAGACCGATAAGAACTGGGCTGAAGTCGGTGCTCACGCCTGAGACTCCAGCCGGGGTGGGCAGGGAACTGCGCAGGCGCTACACGGCTGCGGACCTTCGCGTTCTCACCCGCGACGAAGCGAGCCGATTCATCCCCCAGGGGGACGGTGACCCGCAAACCAATGTCGCCTTGGCCTGGGAACTGTTGTACCGGCTGGAGCCAGAGCTGTATGACCGCCTTGTCAGCACGGAGCGCCTTCACCCGGGCGTCCTTGACTGGCTACCACGACCTGCGGACCGGATTGTTGAGGTCGGCGCGGGCGCGGGGCGGCTGACGCTTGAGCTCATCGACCGTGGGCGGGAGATCGTGGCGATTGAGCCCGCGATGCCTTTGCGCCAGATCCTCAAGCGCAAGCTCGCGGAGGCGGATCGCGGCGATCGCGCACGGGTGGCCCACGGCTTTTTCGACGACCTGCCCGTGGGTGACGATTTCGCTGACGTGGTCGTCGCGTGCTCGGCCTTCACCCCCGCGGAGGGTCACGGCGGCGCGGCCGGGCTCGCCGAGATGGAGCGGGTGTGCAGGCCAGGCGGCTGCGTCGCCATCATCTGGCCGAACAACCTCGACTGGCTCGCTGCCCACGACTACCAGTACGTCTGCTTCGCCGGACAGATGTCGGTCGAGTTCCCCTGCCTCAAAGAGGCGGTCGAGCTGGCCGAGATCTTCTATCCCGACGCCATCGCGGAGGTGCGTCGGCGGGGCAGCCGACAGGTCCCCTACGAGGTCCTGGGGATGAACGCACCGCGCGACCTCGCCTTCAAGGTGCTGGCGGTATGAAGATCGCCATCATTGCGCCGCTCGTCACAGCCATCCGCGAGCCGCAGCGCGGCGGTTCGCAGGCGTTCCTGTCCGATCTCGCGCGCGGCCTGGCCGGCCGTGGGCATGAGGTCAACGTCTACGCCGCCTCCGGATCGGAGATCCCGGGCGTCAATGTGATCGACACCGGAGTCGATCCCCGGTCGCTGACTACCACGCTCTACCGGCCTTATGGGCCGGCCGTGCCCGACCAGGCAGCGGCCGCGCACGCCTTCGCCACCGCCTACGCGAGGGTCCGGGAGATCCGATACGACGTGGTCCACAATCACGCTTTCGACGCGCCCGCCGTAAGGCTCGCCACCGCGCTGCGTGCGCCGGTGGTACACACGCTCCACCTACCTCCGGACGAGGCGGTGGCGGCGGCACTTCGTCACGCGGCCCAGTGCGGCAAGCCTCCAACGGTTGCCGCCGTATCCGTCTTCCAGGCCAGCGCCTGGCGCAAGATCATCCGCGTCGACGTGATCCTCCCGCCCTACGTGCCCACGGGTGACATCCCTTGGTCGCGGGCTGGCGGCAGGGGCGCCGCATTCGCCGGCCGGTTGAGTCCCGAGAAGGGCGCGGCCGAGGCCATCGACATCGCGCGCGCGGCCGGACTCCCGATCGACGTCTACGGCGACACCTACGACGCCGAATACGCCCGCGAGCAGATCGGTCCGCGACGTGCCCAGCCGGGCGTGGCGGTTCATCAAGGAGTGCCACGGCCATCGCTGTGGAAAGCCATGGCTCGCGCGGCGGTTGTTTTGTTCCCCGCCAAGTGGGATGAGCCATTCGGCATGGCAGCCGCCGAGGCTCAGGCGTGCGGGACTCCCGTCGTCGCGTTCCGGCGCGGAGGGCTCGCCGAGGTGCTCGCGGACGGTGTGACCGGTTTCCTTGTCCCACCCGACGACGTCGAGGCAGCGGCAGACGCTGTCGGCAGGACGGCAGCGATCTCGCGGTCGGCATGCCGCGACCATGCGGAAACCCACCTCGACTTGGAAAAGAGCCTGGACGCTCATGAGCAGCTCTACCGGCGAGTGATCAATTCGCCTGCCTGGGCCACAGATGGTGGGTGACCCGGTGCATTGGCTCGCCGACCGGGTGGCGGTCGTCACGGGCGCCAGCCGCGGGATCGGAGCGGCCACCGCCGTGGCGATAGGAGCGGCTGGCGCTCACGTCTTCCTTGCCGCCCGTGGCAGCGCAGCTCTCGACGGCATCGCCGACCACATCAGGCGCGCCGACGGCACGGCCACCCCGGTCCCCGCGGACGTGAGCAAACCTAAGGATGTCGAGCGCCTTTTCGCGGCAGCCGAAGGCGCGGGCCGACTCGCTGCGCTGGTCTGCGCCGCAGGCGTGCTGAGGCCCGCGCCGTTCGCGGAAACCACATCGCAGACCTGGGAACACACGCTTGCGGTTAACCTGACAGGTTCATTCCTCTGCTGTCGCGCGGCGTTCAACGCCATGCGTCACGCAGGCGTTGGGCGGATCGTCAACATCGCCTCGCTCTCCGGTATTTACGCCACCGAGAAATTCCCGGGGCTGGCCGCATACAACGTCTCCAAGTACGGGGTCATCGGCCTCACCGAGGCGATCGCGGTGGAAGGTAAGCGGCACGGCATCAGCGCCATTTGCGTTAGCCCAGGCGCCGTCGACACCCAGATGCTGCGTCAGGCCAACCCCGAGCTGCGCCCCGGCCTGACGCCCGCCGATGTCGCGGCGCTGATCGTCGCGCTGCTCGACAGCCCGCTGGCGCCGGCAAGCGGGGCGAATATCCCTCTGTTCTCCAACGCCGAACCCGGCGAAGCCGACGGTTGATAGTGGCACTCACCCACCATGCGCCAGCGACCACAGGTCCGCGTGTTCATCGGCGAGCAATCCGCGAGCCGGCCGAGCCCGCAGGGCTACCAGACGTGCGCAGGCCGCCATCTCGCTGTCGTGGTCCAGTTCCGGATCACCGCCGCGGTCCAGACCAACGGCGGCCTGCACTCGTCCGTCCAGTAGGTAGAAGCCAACGAGCTTTCCCTCATCCAAGCTCCCGCGGACAACAAACGCGTCCCACGTGGCGGCATGGCCGACATACTCGATTTTGTGTTCGTATTGATCGGACCAGAAACTATGGACGTAGCCATAGGGGGTGGCCGAGCCGAGCATCGACCTCGCCGCCGCGGCGCCCTGTTTTTCTGCGTTGTTGAAATGCTCCACCCGGATCCGCCCGAATAGGGGGTGGAGTTGGTTCGCGACATCGCCGGCCGCGTAGACGTCAGCCGCGCTGGTCCGGCACAGCTCGTCAGCAAGTATTCCGTTTCCTAGCGCGAGCGAGGCGCCCGCCACGGCCGGAACGTCGGGCTCTATCCCAACGCCAATGACCGCGAAGTCGCACGTGACACGATTGCCGCTGGCAGTCACGGCCGCCTCAAGCCGCTCGGTCCCCTCGAACGCGGCAATCTGATCTCCGGCCAGCAACTCGACCCCGTTCGCGCGGTGGATAGCCCCAATCAGCGCGCCGACCTCCGCACCCAGGACCCTTTCCAGGGGGACTCGCCCGGGAAAGACCGCGCTCACCCCAACCCCAAGCCGCGTCAGCGAGGCCGCCAGCTCGCACCCCATGAACCCCATACCCACCACCACCGCGCGGCGATTCGCCACGGCCTCCCGCTTGATCACGTCACAGTCGGCCACCGTGCGCAGGTAGTGGTTCCCGGACAGGCCAGCCCCAGGAATCTCAAGCGGCCGATTCCGTCCGCCGGTGGCTATCAAGAGCTTGTCGTACCTCAGCGTTTGGCTGGAGCCCAAGACCACCGTGTGCGCGGCGGCGTCAATGGCCAGTGCGCTCGATTCGGCGAAAAGCTCTACGTCGTGCTCCTCATACCAGCTGACGGGTCTGACGTACCAGCCATCAAGATCCTCCTCCGACAGCAGGTAACCCTTGGAAAGCGGAGGGCGGCCAAATGGCACGCCCGGTTCTCTGTTGATAATTACGACTCGTCCCCTGAAACCCCCCTCACGAAGGGTTACGGCGGCGTTGCCCCCCGCGACGCCGCCGCCGACGATCACGATCGCGCTCGCGCCGGTTTTCTCAGGCATCGACTACATTCTGCCGGGCAGTCGCGGCGCGAAACAGCGCGGCACGGGCGGTCGATCGGAAACGGTCTACGACGACGCCTGCGACTTGGCCGCCTACGCCGCTTCGCCTCCGGCACGTCTGCGGCCCCGGCGGCCATCAGTACAAGCTCACCCAGAAGATCCCAGCCACCCGCCCAGGGCCCGGCCAGGGATTGACCACCAACATCTACCTGTCCAAGGCCGCGCGCGACCACTTGGCCGCCGCGCTGCCCGCCAGGACCCTCACCAAGACCCGTTACAGCATCCCACCGCTCCGCATCGACGCCTTCGACCCGCCGCTGCACGGACTGGTCATAGCCGAGGTCGAATTCGGCACTGACGCCAGAAATGCTCGCTTTCCGCCCGCCCAGCTACGCGATCGCCGAGGTCACCGGGGTCCGCCGTTTCGCCGGCGGACGCCTGGTCCGGACCCCGCGCAAGGAACTCACGACCTGGCTGAGCCTCCCGTGGCACTCAAGCGGCGCGCGTCCGGGGGGTCCTAGCTTGGCGCTGAGTGCCCGCTGGGGACCGATGTGCGCGACGGCGCGGCAGATGGGTGCCGGCTGATCGGAGGAAGATCCGTGGATCGCATTGATGTGCACCATCACCTCGTTACCGAGAACAACCCGATGTATGGCATGCCGGACGGCATGACGTGGTGGTCGGTGGACAACGCGCTGCGCCTCATGGACGACAACGGCATCCGGATGGCGATGCTGTCGCCGATGCCGCGGCTTCCTGCCAACGCGCGTCTGATCCGGCTGATGACTGCCCTGCGGGACGGGCCGACCGGCCGCACCAAGCCGGTCCGCGAGCTGATCCGCACGGGGTTCCGGCGGGCGAACCAGCTGGCGGCTGACGTCGCGTCCGCGCGCCCGGAGCGGTTCGGCTTCTACGCCGTCCTCGGCCTGGTCAACGGCGACGACGCGGTGAAGGAGGCTGCCTACGCATACGACGTGCTCGGCGCCGACGGGGTCCTGCTGACCACCAACGTCGGGCCGGTCTACCTCGGGGACGAGGCGTTCGAACCGTTGTTCGCCGAGCTGAACCGCCGCCGCGCCGTCGTCTTCGTGCACCCGATGCTGCTCCCGTGCCCGCTCGTGCCGCGCGTCCCCGGCCATGTCGCCGACTTCCTGCTCAGCACGGTCCGGGCGGCGACAAACCTGGTGCACAAAGGCACCCTGCTGCGCTATCCCGAGCTGCGGATCATCCTGCCTCATGGCGGCGGGTTCATCCCCTATGCCGTACAGCGCATGGCCTGGGCGTTGGCGTCGCGCGATCCCAGCCGGTCCATGGACGAGCTGATCGCGCAATATCGCAGTTTCTATTTCGACGTCGCGATCTCGACCGCTCCCGACACCCTCGCCGCGCTGCTCGCGTTCGCCGAAAAGACGCACCTTCTCTACGGCAGCGACTTCCCGTACACCCAACCCGAGTCCGTCAGGTTCTACACCCGCCAACTCGACGCCACCGACATGGACCCGCAGGTCCGTGACGGCCTGAACCACGCCAACGCCGAGTCGCTGTTCCCCGTCTGCGCACGGCCGAAGAGGCAGCAAGCCGATCATCCAAGCCTACGGGAAAGGGCATGATTCGTTTACTGACCGTTGCCTGTAACTACCGGGCGTAACATCTAGTACGGGGAGCCGACTGTTAACTAGCGCGGCGTCCGGGTAGTGGATGTGGATGGCAACGAGCAAGCAAACCCAAGCAGCCAAGCGCCATGTGAAAAAGGCGCAGCAGTCCGCAACCCGCAAGAGGACGATCGCGCACATGCCGAACGAGACGCGGAGCGCGCTGGGCAAGCAGGGCGCCGCCGTAGCCCGGCGCAAGCGTGTCGGAGGCACTTCTCCTAAGACCCGGGCGGAGCTATATGAGATCGCCAAGCGACGCGACCTGCCGGGCCGGTCAAAGATGGGCCGCGATGAACTCGCCAGGAAGCTCGGCGAAAGATAACGACAGCGAGCTGTAGGTGCCTGCTGACATGAGACGTCTGAATCAGAGTGATTCCTGGGGATCTGCATAGCGCCTGGCACTACAGCCGTACGGTGTGATCTTGCCCGCCCGGTTAGCGCCTGCGTTCCGTGCCGTATCAGGGTCATGCCAGGCGCTCAGCCCGTCGTCGTAGGGCCCGGTGTGCCGAAGCACCGCATACCTGCCCTCCGGCAGGACGCCAGGCCGGACCCTGCCGCTCCCGGCGACCGGGGCGCCGGTCGGCACTGCGAGCTCAATCTCCAGTTCTGCCGCCATGTCGATCACCAGGTAGCGGATGAACGGCGGGCCGCTGGGCGCTATGCCGTTCCGGCCATCCGAACAGCTCGGGGAAGGCTTCATCCACACCATCGGAGATGCTGTCGAGACTCGCCCGCCGAGGGAGGACGGCACCCCCAACCCGGCCGGAACAGAGTCATTGGCCCCTGTTCACACCCAGCTGGCTGTTGGTGCCGGCGAGGTGGCGTACGGTGCCGGTCATGGTGTTCTGGCAGTTGACGATCGACGCGAATGACCCCGCCCGGCTGGCACGCTTCTGGGCGCAGGCGCTGGGCTACCAGGCGGCGCCGCCGACGGAGCCGAAGGCGGCCTGGTGGAGGCACTACCAGTCCCGGCTGGGCGCGCGGGCCGCCTTCGACGACCGGCTCTTCGACCCGCAAGGGCTGCGCCCGCCGATCTGGTTTCGGCAGGTGCCGGAAGGCAAGCGCAGATCTTGAAACACATGATCATTTGAGTGCAGGCCCTACGGGTGCGCCCAGAAAATCTCAGCGAGCGCCACCAGCGCGACACCGCCGATGACCGAGACAACCGTGATGATCAGCCAGTCTCGCGTATGTAATTGCTGCATGCTCACCTCATTGAGCGGACCCTCCGGCTAAGGGGGAACCCATACCAATGCCAGAGGGTCCGCGTCTGTGGCCGGGCGAATCCACGGCGCAAGCGTTCCAGGGACGGCACATGGACGCGCCCGGCGCTGGTGGCCGGGCATGCCCGCGCAGGTGTGTGGTCCACGAGCATGCCCGGCGCTTACACGCTCACCAGCGCGAAGACGCCAGCAAGCAAGATCAGCATGATGAGCGTGACCCATGGCGAGACTGGCGGGATCTCGTCTGACGCGCTGCCGCCCCACATCACGACGGCCCGATCATCCGCAGAACGTTCGTGATCACCTTGGCGGCCTTGTCAAGATCGGTGACAGCCGACACTCGCTCACCCCACGAAAAGAAGACCCATTCGCTGTCCGCGTAGAACCATTCCGTGAGCGCGCCCGCGTGGCGGTTGCTCACGCACAGGCACGTGCGGCCCGCGTTGGTGACCAAGCTGGCCACGTACTTATCGCGATCGAGCAAGGCTGCGAGGCTCTCAAGCGCCGAGGTCTCGCGCGCTGTGTCTGATTGTGTGCTGGTGGTCATGGTCGCTTGCCCGCTTTGGTAATGATCGGCTTCGTGTGATAGCGATGATGGCGCAGGTAGCGTACGATTCGCAGCAAGTACAATGATACTTTTAGCAAGTACCTAACACGACCAGCGTTGTAGTAACGGCAGGAATCGTGTACCGATGACGGATGATGAGCCAACCGGCCCCCTGCGCACCTTCGGTGAAGAGCTGCGCGCCCACAGAAAGCGCGCCGGTATGTCACAAGCCGAAGTAGGGGCGAAACTGCTAATAAGCCAATCGCTGGAAACAGCAATTGAGAACAGCAGGCGGCTGCCCAAGCGTGCCGTAGCCGAAGGGTCTGACACGCTATTCGACACACCGGGCACGTTCGTGAGGCTGTGGCGGCTCATCATGCAGCGCGCCTATCCGCTACGATACGGCCCCTATGCAGAACTAGAGGCAGACGCCACCCGCATACACATGTGGGAGATGCGATTCATTCCGGGGTTGCTACAGACCGAAGATTACGCACGGGCCGTCATCACCGCGAGCAGGGACAGTGAGGTAATAGAAAACGATGTAGCAATGCGGATGGCTCGCCAAGAGATCTTTGCCAAAAATAATACGCCGGTTGTGTGGTTCATCATAGATGAATCCGTCCTTTACCGCCCCTATGGCGGTCCCGAAGTAATGCGCGAGCAAATGGGTAAGTTAATCACGATGGCGGAGTATCCGAATACCATCGTCCAGGTGCTGCCGTTCGCGGCGACGGATCATCCTGGCGGCACGGGGCCATTCATCATTTTCGAGTTTGACGGAGAGCATCCAATCGCTTACGCCGAGGGCAGGGGTTCAGGAAGGCTTATCGAAGCCCCCCGCGACGTACGCGATTACATGACATGCTACGATCTGATACGGGCTGCCGCGCTGTCTCGCAGTGCGACGCTCGAAATGCTGAAAGCGAGGCTCACAAATGGGTGAGAATCTGATCTGGATTAAGTCATCATATTCAGGCGGCGGAGGTAGCGAGTGCGTGGAAGTCGCGCACCTGCCCGACGGCGGGCGGGCGGTGCGTGACAGCAAGGACCCA